>ENA-OPYT01000167-OPYT01000167.1-human-gut-metagenome-genome-assembly--contig:-NODE-167-length-21569-cov-8.161599_pt1 | contig 21569 bp, 29 predicted proteins | sample MGYA00242636_ERZ504480 | MGnify/ENA primary metagenome ERZ504480 (study PRJEB26092, sample SAMD00036228) | human gut metagenome | host: Homo sapiens | study: EMG produced TPA metagenomics assembly of...
CTTCCTGCTTCAAGCAGCTGCTCTTTTTTCTACTCGTCCCCTTTCAGGATTTCCTGCACATGTCTCCTGTGCTCCAGGCCAATCCTGCATTTCCGATTTGATTTTCTCTTAGAAATCCCCCGTACACCTTATACTGATCAAAGAGCCATTTCCCCAGAACATTGTTCATCACTTTATTCTCCAAGGGTTTGCTCCATCTTCTTTCCATTCTCGCATACAAACCCATGATATCATATTTACATGGAAATCACCTACTTGGACGACGGCTTTTTTCTTTTGCCGTCGTCCGGCAGGTGATTAAAATTATTTGTTTTTCTCCCTACTAACTAGCGAATTCTTTAATATGTTCATATCCCTGAAAGATAATTGAGCGAACATGGTCATCTTTTAGAACATAGTAAATAGCCTTTCCACTCCTGCGCCAGCGAACCAAACCGTTCATGCGTAAAATATGGATATGGTGAGAAACAGCGGACTCTGACATATTCAGTTTGTCTGCAACTTCACTGACACATGCTTCCGAGGGTCCAATTTGAAATAAAACCTTCATGCGGGAAGGGTCCCCCCTTTTGTTTTTGTTTATTTCTGAACTTTAAAGATTTTTCACAAACAGTGCCCGGATAGCGTTGAGGACGGCTATAATCATACGCCCCACATTCCGCAAACACGGCCAGCCACATATTGGCGAAGCCCAGAGCGACCAGCACGAGGCAGACCAGTTTTACGCGATGGCCACCACGATGTTCTGATAGACGATGCCAAGGCACTTGCGTGAGATTTTGATTGCTTTGGAAATTTGCATTGGATCGTCATCCATCAGTACTACATCCGCAGCTTCAATGGCAGCGTCAGAACCCATAGCGCCCATAGCAATGCCGATGTCTGCCGGCGAAGCACCGGGGCATCGTTGATGCCATCTCCCACAAAAGCCAGTTTTCTTTCTCCGGCTTGTTCTGAATCAACTGCTCCACTTTCTCCACCTTGTCGGCAGGAAGCAGTTCACTGTAAACCTCATCCAGCCCCAGTGCGGAGGCTACACTATCAGCCACCTTCTTGGCGTCACCAGTAAGCATCACAGTCTTGCGAACCCCAGCCGACTTTAATGTCTGAATGGCTTCCTTGGAGTGAGGCTTCACGATATCGGAAATAACAATGTGCCCGGCATATTTCCCGTCAATCGCCATGTGAATAATGGTGCCTACGCTGTGGCACGGAATAGCCTGGACCCCCAGACGATTCATGAGCTTGTCGTTTCCAGCCGCGACCTGATGATCATCCACTGTGGCAATCACTCCGTTGCCGCTGAGCTCCTGAATATTGGTTACACGGCTGCGGTCGATTTCCATGCCATAGGCTTTCTGTAAGCTCTTGCTGATGGGATGGCTTGAAGCACTCTCTGCCAGAGCGGCGTATTCCACCAGCTTGTGCTCATCCATCTCATTGTGATGGATCGCATTCACCTCAAATACGCCCTGAGTCAGTGTGCCGGTCTTGTCAAAGACCACGATCTTAGCCTGTGACAGGGTCTCCAGATAGTTGGACCCCTTCACCAGAACGCCCGCCTTACTGGCTCCGCCAATTCCTGCAAAGAAGGACAGAGGAATGGAAATGACCAAAGCGCAGGGGCAGCTGGCAACGAGGAAGGTCAGCGCCCGATAGATCCAGGTCTCCCAGTCTGCATCCAGTCCCATACCGAACATTCGCACCAAAGGAGGCAGAATTGCCAAGGCCAGTGCGGCATAACATACCGCAGGGGTGTAAATTTTTGCGAAGCGGGAGATAAAGTCCTCCGACTTGGACTTCCGGGAGGAGGCGTTCTCCACCAGATCCAGAATTTTGGAGACAGTGGACTCGCCAAATTCCTTGGTGGTCTGGATATGGAGCAAGCCTGTCATATTGATACAGCCAGAGATGATCTCATCCCCGGTTTTGACCTCGCGGGGCAAGCTCTCGCCTGTGAGCGCGGCGGTGTTCAGCGTCGATTCACCTTGAACCACCATACCGTCAATAGGAACTTTTTCGCCGGGCTGTACCACAATAATGGTGCCGATCCCCACTTCGTCCGGGTCTACCTGTTCCAGTTTTCCCTCCCGTTCGATATTGGCATAATCAGGACGGATGTCCATCAGATCACTGATATTCCGGCGGCTCTTGCCCACGGCATAAGACTGGAACCATTCACCTACCTGGTAGAACAGCATAACCGCGATGGCCTCCAGATAGTCGCCGTTTTCATATATGGCCAGGGCAAGCGCACCCAGCGTAGCCACCGCCATCAGAAAGTGCTCATCGAACACCTGACCGTTGCGGATACCTTTTCCGGCTTTTCCCAGAATGTCGTAGCCAATGACCAGATAATCCACCAGGAACACAGCCAGACGTACCCAGCGGCCTGCCGCGCCAAACACTTCAAATGCGCTGCGCCCAGGACCTGCAAAATCAACAGTAGAACCGTAGCAGTCAGAATCCGCCACAACATCACTTTTTGTTTTTTGGTCATACCGGCGGAAGGCCGCGTGCCGATGATCTGAAGGATCACGGCCAGCAGAGCCACCACGACCAGCAGACCGTTTGATGATATACTCCTGCATTTCGTTTTACCTCTTTCACGATTGCTTATTCGTTTATTTGTCTAAGAGAAAGAACGCCCTGCAAGCTGCCGCTCAACAGGGCATTTCGTTTCGCTGGCTTACAGGAAGATCTCGCAATCGGGTTCCACCTTCTTGCAGGCTTTGCGAACCTCCTGCATAACAGCCTTGGGGTCCTGACCTTCCTCGAACTCCACGTTCATCTTGAGGGTCATAAAATTCACCGTAGCGCTCTGTACGCCGCTGGTCTTGCGGGCTGCATCCTCCATCAGGTTGGCGCAGTTAGCGCAATCCACATCGATTTTGTAAGTCTTTTTCATTTTGAAAATCTCCTCTCCGAGTAGTAATTTTGTGTCAAACAATTAAATCATTATTTAACTGTATCTTCATCATACGCAGGAAAACCGTCCTCGTCAACGCTTTGAACCTATATCCTTCCATTGGGGAAAAGGGTTCTTCTACTTGGGCAAAAAACAGCTTTTATCGGCACATTCCAGTCCCCTGATAAGGGCAACCGGAACACTTTCCGCGATTTTCTTTCGTCACTGAGAATGAACTGCCGGGAGACTGTTTCTTCCATGGTGTAAGAAGTCAGGCTAAGAAAACTTCTGAATGGGTAAACAGTGCTAAAAAAGGTTCTGACATTGAAGCACAGCTCCATGTCAGAACCCATTTATTTCACAAATTATTTTTTGGGGTTGCGTCTCCCAGTGTTTTCCGAGCCACGCACTTCCTCATGGTAAAAGTAATCCACAATGACCGGGTGCCCAGGCTCTGCCCGGCCGTAGGGCAGCTCGTTGTCCACGAAGGGACAGCTGTTTTCTTTCGCCAGCCGTTCCGCTTGATCCTCCAAACCACGGAAGTAGCTTCTGTCTCTCTTGTTGTAGATAGCGTTGTACAGCGGAACCAAGTCAGGATGTTTTTTACGTATATAGTCAAGGATGTCTTTTTTGAATCCGCCTCGCAGGTTTAGATTTTCCAGCCACACCAGGTCGCACTGATTTCTGACCTGATGGAAGATAGCCTCAAAATCCGTGATACCGGGAAAAACCGGAGCGATAAAGCATACGGTGCGGATACCTGCGTCATAAACCTGCTTCATGGCATCCAGCCGTCGCTTAATGCTGACGGCATTGTCCATATCGTTTTTGAAATCCTCGTCCAACGTATTGATCGACCAGGAAACCGTGACCTTTCCCAGTTCTTTCAGGAGGTCGATGTCACGGATTACCAAGTCTGACTTGGTACAGATGAGAATTTCTGCCTCACTGCCCCGGAGCTGTTCAAGAAGCTTTCGGGTGTTCTGAAACTGAGCCTCCTGGGGCAGATATCCATCGGTCACTGAACCGATGACTACGCGCTGCCCTTTGTATTTTTGCGGATTTTTGATTGCCGGCCAATGTTTCACATCCAGGAATGTACCCCACGGTTCGGTGTGCCCGGTAAATCTCTTCATAAACGAGGCGTAGCAGTATTTGCAGCCATGGGTACAGCCCACATAAGGATTGACGGAATAGCCTCCCACCGGCAGGGTGGATTTTGTCATAATATTTTTGGTTTCTACATCCTGAATCAGAATGCCGCTCTCTTTTACTTCTGCCATGTCTTTTGTTCCTCCAATACCCGGTAAAAAGCCGTGGGAAATTCTTGTACCATCTGTGCCTCTCCCATGATAGGTAGCAGATCTTCTTTCATAAATACAGGGATGCCAAGCGCATGGGCCTGATGTGTCAGGTTCCACACCCATTCCGGTTTCGATACGGCTTTGCCCTTCCTATGTCCGGTCTCAGTCCCAATGACGATCCACTCAATTTAATACAAACAGCCACCGCTGATGCCTCCTTACCGTTTTAAGATTTAGCCTTCTGCCGCAGGTGCAACTTTCCCGAAGCCGTTCCAGGCATACAGGCCCTTCTTGTCCTCATCGCCCAGGAACTTGTCCACCTGACAGATGTGCAGGATATGGTCGCCCACCTCCACCGACTGCTGCAAGGTAGCCACCATCGCCAGCCGGGTGTCCGCCGGAATCTGGATGTCGCTGCCCTCCACAGCCATCATCTCGATGTTGTTGGCGGCCGCCTTGTCGGTCTCGGCTCCGGTAGATGCTCCGCAGGCCATTACTGCGCCAGCCAGACTCTCGCCGGGAACAGTGACGACGACTTTGCCGGTCTCACGCACACGCTTGCCGGTGTGGGACTGTTTGCCAGTGGCGAAGCCCACCATAGGCGGATTGAAGGAGAGGTAAGACACAAAGCAAATGGGAGCCAGGTTCGTAGAACCATCCTCCTTTTTAGAGCAGATCAGTGTCAGCGGATTGGGGGAGGTCAGAACAGTAGCCTCCATAATGTTCAGTTCTTTCATAAAATTCAGACCTTTCTAAGAGATTTCAGTCGTTGACTGTATGGCCAACCAGTGATATATTTATTATATCTGATAGCAATTTTTGTTCAAGTACGCAAATTATTTATACCTGGTATCAAAAAATATACTGCAAAAGACGAGGAACGATCCAATTATGACTTATGAAGAATTCAAAGAAAAGGTTGGCAGTGTCATTCTAACCGGCGAGGGAAACTGCCCGGTCACGCCGGTGGTTCAAATGCTGCAGGGCAAATGGAAACTCCAAATTCTCTATGAACTGTGCATCAAGTGTCCTATGCGGTTTGGGGAACTGAAAAAGATGCTAAAGCCAATTACAAATACGGCGCTGACAAATGCCCTCAAAGAGTTGGAAGCCGATGATTTGATACAGCGAATCCAATACAACGAGATGCCCTTGCGGGTGGAATATTTCCTTACTGAGAAAGGTCGTGACCTGCTGCCGGTCTTTTACGCCATTTCCCAATGGGGAATGAAATATATACCATGATTCTAACTATATTAATATCTGTATGATAATAGCCGGGAGGCATTGACAATTTGAGTCAACTTCCCGGCTTTTTATGCATTCTCTACTGCTGCAAAGGATTCAGGAAGCAACCTGATTCATGAGAGTTGATAACTCCCACCGCCTGCAAATAGGCATAGATGATTATGGTCCCAACAAACTTCATGCCCCGCTTTTTCAAATCTTTTGAGACGGCATCAGATAATGGTGAGCTAACCTTGTCTACTTCTTGGATGATTTTTTTCTCTGTCCAATGCCATAAGTATCGGTCAAAACTGCCCCACTCTTGCTGTATCTTTTGAAACACTTGTGCGTTGACCACTGCAGCTCGTATTTTCAGCCGGTTACGGATGATTCCAGAGTCAGCTTGCAGAGCCGTCAATTTTTCTTCGCTATAAGATGCCACTTTCCGTAAATCAAACCCATCAAAAGCACGGCGAAACGCTTCCCGTTTATTTAAGACACATTCCCAGGTGAGACCTGCCTGAAAATTCTCCAAAATCAACATTTCAAACAGCATATGGTCATCGTGGACCGGTCTGCCCCATTCCTCGTCATGGTATCGCAGATAAGTGGTATTAGTTGGGCTCACCCAATGGCATCGAATCTTTCCGTCTGCCCATTGCCATTTCTTACTCCGCCTCCAAGAGAAAAATAACAGGTCGGATGCCGTCTGGACATGCAAACACACCAATCGTATCATCATTGAGCCAAGTGCCAGACGGCTGAACCAGTTCCCCCAAGGATAACTGACGCACCATGGGAGCAATCACCTGCCAAGCAACGCCACACATCCCATCCGGCGGATTGATGCCATCGCTGTACAGCACTTGACCTTTCTGATGAAAAGGACGTTAGTGAGCAAGATAAATCGCCGGACATCCCACACGCAGTTTTAAATCTTTGTATGGCTTTTGCAGTGTCTGCATCATAGCACAGCACCGCGATCAGCTGCTTTTGAAAGGAACCGGCAAACAACGCCCACATTCCAAAGGGCATTCCAGCGTATTTCATTGCAGATACCTCCCGGCTTCCGCTTCCAGTGCCTGCCATACTGGGTAGGCTGCGCCGTTCGCATCGAAAAATTTCTTGAGATCCCGGTTCAGCGCACTCATTTCATCGATGGCGTTCATTGCGTGGTCGGAGGCGCAGAGCTTGCCCAGCGAGGTGACACACATCAGCTTGAAAAAGCGCAGGCAGGTCTTGCGGTATTTCTCCCCTTCAAAGTCTGCATCCTCCTTGGGCAGAATGGTGTGCCCGGCATCTCGGATGGCGCGGTATCCCTCGATGTTGGCATCCAGCACACGGTTCAGGTACGCGGTATCTCCCCTGAGCTTTTTCAGGTCGCCGTCTGTCTTATAGCAGGCGAAGGCCGCAGGCATCACAAACGCGGCATGGCAGAGCAGATAGTCCTCCATGTTCGGCTCGTAAACAACCTTATATTTTGTGCCATGGAAGATGCGCCCGATCAACTGTTTATTGGAGGTTGCACCCGTCAGCTGCCCGATGGTAATCTTTTTCAGGTCGATGGAGACCACCCGGTCAGCCTCCCGATGCCCGGCAGAAAGCGCAAAGGCAAACAGGACGTTCTTTTCCGGCAGTGCCGCCGCCTGCGCCCTCGCCTGCACATTGTTCCCCACAAAAACGATGTTCTTCGTCCGGTTCACCCGCAGCGTGTCCAGAACGGAATCCAGCTGTGTATAGCGCAGGACTACAAAGATCACATCGTACATTGCATCCGGTGCAAGTTCAGTCACCACCGGAATGCGGCTGACCGAGGTGCGGAGTGAAAATTTGTCCTTGATCCGCAGGCCGTTCTGCTTGATCTCCGCAGCCCAGTTTTCCCGCGCAAGCAGAGTGACATCCTTTCCGGCGCGCAGCAGATTTCTTGCCAGATTGCACCCCAGAACGCCTGCACCATATACCAGAATTTTCATAGCTTGCCTCCAAATCCGATCTTCACGATCTGCATTTTCATCCCGTTGTCCCCGACCTTGGCGAGAAATCGGAAAAAGCCGCTGACGGAAGGGTCTTTCAGGTCGTTGTAGCCCATCATATAGCCCCTGCTGGATACCCGTAACCGGCTGTCCCACTCGCCAATCTCCTTGGGAGCATCCGAAACCGCGAAATATGCCCCTACATCCTTGATTTTTGCCGTTCTGAGCCATGTTTTTGCGATCATCTTCACCGCCGTACGGTTGGCAGCATCAAAGACCAGCACTCCGCCTGGGAAAGCGTCCGCCATCCCCTGCACCAGTTCCCGAACCTGCTCCGTCAGGAAGTAATAGAACACCCCGGAGGCAAAGAACACCGCCCCGCCGGAGGCATCGATCTTGTCAAACCATGCGGGGTCTTTCAGGTTGCAGGGGATGTTTTGCTCCCGCTCCCCGGCGGGCAGCAGCTGCTGCCGCAGGGCAATCACATCCGGGAAATCCAGATTGTAGATCTTGTATCTGCCATTGTCGCAGGCTCTACCGGTGTTATCCAGCCCGCAGCCCAGATTGACCACTGCCGCGCAGGGGTGATTTTTCAGGTACGCCTGCACTTCAAAGGCAAGGTCATTCTGCCGCATGGCGACCTCCAGCGCACCGAAACGCTGCATCAGGCTGCGGGAATTTTTCTCTGCCTCTGAAAAGTCGTAGTCGATCTGGTCGATCAGACGCACCGCCGTTTCGTCCCGGTAAAGGTTCGGATACAACTCCGTACACAGCTTCCGTGAATACAGCGGGAGGATCAACGTCTCCTGCACGGTGTTTTTCTCGATTTTGTATTTCATATCGGGTCCTCTCACTTTCTGATAAACGGCAGCTTCGGCATACCGTCCTGTTCAGCGATAAATGCCAGCATCTCAGCAAAGCCCTTCGGATCACGAATCTGATATTGCATGTGATCGTATCCCTCAAATACGGGATAATTGCCGCAGGGATAGGCTTCTATCACCGCTTGACGGTATTTGAAATGATCTTCTATGCTGCCAAACTCGAAATAGAGATGCTTTTGCAGTTCTTCGGAAAGTGCTGGAAAGGGTTTATCCTCCAGGCTGTCCAGAATCTGTCGCCGCAAATTTGTGTAGGTCAGATTTTTCCCAGCGTCTATAAAATACGACTTTATGGAATCGTCGTCACACCACAGTATCTTTTTCAGCGTACCGCCCTTCGACCAATATAGGCTCTTGATGGCAAAATACAGAAACGGCGTCATGATACGGCGCGTGCCCTTTCCGATTTGGGCGAACTGCCCGCCGTCAAAGAAAGCGTGCTCCACAGGCAGCTTCGTCTGCGTCAGAAACGCCATGGCAAGGTCTGCACCGATGGAAGAAGCGACCACCATCGCCAGCCGCTCCACGCCCTGTCGATGCAGAAAGTCCTCCACCTGCCGTATTTCGTCCTGCTTGCTGACATATTTCTGCCCCTCGCAGTAAACGGTGGAGGTGGGCAAGATGCAGAAATATCGATCCTGCAAATACCTCGCAATCGGTTCGCTGCTCGCTCCTGTCACACCCATTGCATGAAAGAACAGCACGGCAGGATTCCTCCTGTCGCCATATGTTTGAAGCAGCATTTCTATCACCTCATATTTTCATAAAAAGCATCATAATCGCCGCCAGTACTGCCGAAATGACCGCCATACCAATTGTGCCGAACAGCCACTTTTTGCCCTTATCCTTGGCTGTAATGTAGGGTTTCAGGTCTTCCGTTCCCGGAATTTCCCATGCGTTCGTATGTCCTACCCAATAGCCGTCAACCCAAAATCGGTCTATGAGATTCATAACGGACAGTATGACCAGCAGCTGCCAGAAGCCCTGAACGAAGCCCTTTGCGCCGTTGAGCGCATAGACGCAGACCAGCACATAGGCGATGTATCCGGGGACGCAGACAGCTTTAAAAATCAAAGCATTTCGCTTGATTTTCGCGTGTGTTGTAAGTCCCAGCGTTACGCACCGCTCCTGCACCTCCTGGCTGTAAAGATGCACCATGCCCACCGCGCCCTTGCAGATACCGATGGCGCAAACCAAAATGAGCAGAACGCCCAGCCCGATGCCTTCCAAAATCACCTGTAAAAGCATTACCGATTCCTCCTGAATCCCGCCTCATCCCGGTATTCGGGATGTCCCTTCAAGTACGGGTCTTTATCGCCGCAGATGGTGTAGTCGCATCGGCAGCCGTCCACGCAGGTGGTCGTTCGCACCAGCTTGGCATGGAGCAGTTCCATGGACGCATAGTCCACATTGCACAGGGCGGGCATGATGTCCGTAAGACCGTGCCGGATGGCGAACTCCGCCGCCGGACACGACGTAAACTCATAATAAATAGGCTTGCCGTTTTCGTAAGGCGCAACCGACATCTCGTAATCGTGCCATTTGTCGCAGCCGCTTTTCGCACGAACAAACGCCCTGTACATCAGCTTCCTCCAGAACGGCTTGTTGCAGTCCACGAATTTCAGCTTGCGGAAGGTCGGCAGGATCAGATTTTCCTCCATCTCTTCAATTTCACGGAACGAAGTAATTGCTTTGCAGACCACATAATAGCTCATGATGGCGATGCAGTCGTAGGTGCCGCCTACGCCGTTGTGAAAATTCTTTTTACCGCCGAGGTCGGTGCGCCACTTGGAAAGAAGCTCTGCGTATCTCAGCTGCACCTGCTCCCAGACCGCCTCGCGCTCCACCTCCGGATAGTGCAGAGTGATTTTCGCCAGAATTTCCTTTTTGCAGGGTTTGGAATATAGCACATGGCAGCTACGGTCAATTTGTAATTCGCTGTCCCTCATCTTCCCACGCCTTTCAGAAAACCGCTCTTTGCATTTTCTTCGGTGTCGTCCGATTCGTCGTAGGCATCATAGGGTGCCGATGGGTCATGTACTCGTTTTTTGAATGGTGAACAGTGCTTGTCTTTGTGGGCAAACGCAAAGGCAAAATTGTCCGTCCATCCCGTGTGACCGGTGATGAAATATGGATGCAGCCCACGTGCGCGCAGTTTCCGCTCCAGCTCCGCCAGTGACTGCACAGCCAGCTTATTGTCCTCCGCCAGCGAGGAAATGAAGCTGTAGCCGCCGTCCGCGCCAAACCACAGCGTGTCGCCGGTAAAAAGGTACTTATCGTCAATGAGGTAGACCATATGTCCCCATGTATGACCAGGAACCAGAAAACACTCGATCCTGACGCTGTCAATATCAAAGACCTCTCCATCGTGAAGCAGCTGCTTTTCGTTGTAGATGGTCACTTGCGGCAGCTTATAGAGATGATAAATAACCTTGCGGCGTGTTTCTCCGATCAGATACCGGTTCTCGATCTCGCCGATGTACAGATTCGCATTCCGGAACAGCCCCGGACTGTCTGCTTCCACCGCACCCACATGGTCGGTGTCCTGATGGGTGATAAGGATATGGTGTATCGACTTCGGATCAATCCCAAGCCAGCTCATTTTTTCGGCAAGGCGGTCGTAGTTATATCCCGCATCGACCATAATGGTCGTATCGCCTTTGTGGTAGAAGAAGATGTTCGCCACCCATTCGCGCACGCAGGCAACATTCTCGTCGATCCAGCCGGTGTTCAAAGGCTTGAAGATTTCCTTGCCCCGGTACATCCAGCTCATTGCTTTTCTTTGAAATTCCGTTGCCTTTTCGACATGATCGCACCTCATTTCTGTGCTGTGACACACAGCCAGCCCTTTTTATTTTTGTGACTCTGAACCCTGCCAAAGCCTGCTTGCTCCAGATACACTTTCAGATCAGCATCCGTATAGATGGTCATACCGTTAATGATTTGCGTCCATTTGTCGTCTTTTGCTGTTTCACCGTTTGCTTCGTTACAGATGAAAAAAGTCCCGCCGGGCTTCAGCACCCGATAGACCTCTCTGAAATTCTGCGCAAGTTCCGGCCAGAAATAGACCGTTTCAAATGCGGTCACTACATCAAACTGCTCCGCTTCAAACGGCAACTCTGCTACACTTGCCTGCTGCACAGTACACTGCCCTGCTGCAATGGCACCTGCATTGACCTTTCGCGCTTTTTCTACACTGACTGCTGAATAGTCGATGCCCTGCACCTTGCCCTTGGGACACAGCTTCAGCAGCGTTTTGATGTTCGCTCCACCGCCGCAGCCGCAGTCCAGCACCATGGCATCCGGGGCAGGCTGCAAAAAATGCAATCCCCACGCTGCCATTGCGCTGTGCCCAAAGTTCATCATAGCAACCATGATCTTTCCGCTAAAGCCTACGGGCTTGCGGGTGTTTTCAAAGAAGGACATATCACACCTCCGATTTCACACATTCCGTATAGGTCAGCGGAAAAGAGGCCTTTAGAACAACACTTTTTCGCACTGTCCAATCATTCTGTTGCAGAAATTTTAGGTATTCTTCACTCGTCCACTTGCTGTGGAGAGGAAAGCCTGCCAGATTCATGAAAAAGGCTTTGACCTTGCCGGGAAATGAGTTTTCTGCGTGCGTAAAGGTAGGCGCGATCAGCACACCGTCATCCTTCAGCACCCGTTTGATCTCTCGCAATGATTTTTCTGGCTGAGGCACAATGTGCAGTGCGTTTGATACGATTACCACATCGAATGATTTGCTCGCGTATGGCAGAGAAAACATATCCTGCACGGAAAAACGCAGCTTCGCAGAGTAATTCCCCCGTTTGGCCTCTGTAATCATTTCCGGAGAGGCATCCGTCGCCTCGATGTGTGCCGCTGCTTTTACGATGTGCTTGGCGATCAGTCCCGTTCCGGTAGCCACCTCCAGCACTGTTTTGTCTTTCACGACCGGACGGATCAGCTCATACATTTTCTCGTATACTGCCCTGTCTTTTCGCATAAAGCAGTCATACAGACCTGCATTTCTGTCCCAGAAATTCTTGTGTTCTCGCATTGCTGTCTCTCCTTTTATAGTTAGATTTATCTAACCAGCACGTGCACGCTGATACGTTAGGTTCGGCTAACTCACGTATTTAGGAAAAGCCGCATTTCTGCGGCCTTTCGGCTTATACAAATAGCTTGCTGCAAGCATCTCACATCTGTATTTTCAGCCACTGAGGATAACGCCTCTCGATCTACTCCTTATGGAAACAGCCAAAATCTATTTTCACACCATTGCGGTGACTTTTGCTTTCTTATCCATATTATATCATGCTCACTTCTTTTTTGCAAGGACGGTCATGCCAAGATCCACGATGATTTTTCCAATCGTTTTGCTTTGCATTGGGGTTGACCTCCTATCCTTTATTGGTTCCTTATCGAATGAAATTTGTCATTTCCCACGGTTCTTCCGGGGGCAGAGGCACCAGCTTGCTGCCTACCTCTTTGCACTTGAGATAATAAGCCATATTATGACCCAGTGTTCGAAGAGTCGCAAGGCCCTCACGGTCCTGCATTACTTCCTGCGGTGTTGTTCCATGCATCATGTTCCAATAACGAGACGTAATAATAGGCATCTGCATCAGACCAAAATACTTGTTCAGCTGATCCCATGTAGCCGTCGTTCCGGCTCGTCTAGCCGACATAATCGCCGCTACAGGTTTCAAATAGAATCGTCTGCCGCCTCCGTTTAAATCGGCATAAAAAGCACGGTCCAGAAAAGAAGTGATTGCACCGGCAGCTCCTGCCCAGTGGACCGGCGTTCCAAATACAAAGCCATCATAATCCTCTGCCAATGACAAAAAATCGTTTACCGTATCCTCAAACACGCAGCGATTGCGGTCATTGCACTTGTGACAGGCGATACAGCCGGAAATCGGCTTATTGCCAATCCAGAACGTATCGGTATCAATCCCGTTCTGATTGAGTGCCTCCGACACCGCACACAGTGCTGTATAGGTGCAGCCTTCCCGGTGAGGGCTGCCATTTACAAGCAATACCTTCATGATTCATTCTCCTCCTTGGTGTGAGACAAGACCCAGTTTAAAACATCATATTCCCCAAAAACCACATTGCCGCCGCCATGATAATTGCTGGTAACGCCCCGCTGAGCGAACCATTCGTCATTTGGTGTCTGGATCTGAAGAACATTGCTGATCTGCTCCTCGCTCCATCCAGCTTCCTCATAGGCATCATGGAGACTGTTGTAAGCACTCCATGCCCGCTGGGAACCATAATACTCATCATGTTCTGCCATAAAAATATAGACAGCCGTGCCATTTTCCGCAATGGGCGCATAGTCCCCATCCCACTGAGATGCTCCGTGGAGATAGGCTGCATAGAGGTCCGGGCGCATAGATACTGCCTGGGACATGGTTTCCCCGCCAGCGGAATAGCCCGCAGCATACACCCGAGACACATCCACAGAAAAGTTAGCAAGGAAATATTCCGTCAGCTCAATGGCCTGCCGAGCCGACGTATCATGCCAATCCGTCAGCTGAGCAGACACAACGATCATATCCTCCTGAAGCTGCGTCCAGCATAGGAACCCATCCCCGTCCAGGTTCGAACCGGAAGATAATATCTGTAATGGATCGTCCCCGTTTCGCCCTCCAGAATCTGTTCTGCAATAATCCCTGTTTTCATGGACGATTTTTCCTCGCCAGAGGAGATGGCACTGGCTGCATCAGTCTCCGGTTTTATTGTTTCCGATGGCTCAGAGGATACTGTTTCTTCCAGATGCACTTCAGCTGAAGGGAAAGCCGTACATCCGGTACTGTCTAAATTTCAGCCAAATCTGCCTTTATGTACTCCGCCATCTGGTGTGCGATTTCTCTGGTATTCCCATTGGAGACAGAGTAGTAAACAACCAGTATCCTGCTCATTGGGCTTTCCCCCTTTATACGATTCGCGTTTTGCCCATATTGGTGAGCATTTCCACTGTGGAAGGATCGTAATGGTCAAAGAACAGACTCTTTCCTTCATCCAGAGTGCGGATGGCCTCCATATCTGCTTCACTCAGGGAGAAGTCAAATACATCCAGGTTCTGTTCCATCCGCTCTTTGTGAGTGGATTTTTGGGATCACGACTACATCGGACTGGATCAGAAACCGCAGGGCAGTCTGTGCAGCCGTTTTTCCGTACTTTTCGCCAATTTCAACTAGTACAGGGTTGGTAAAACAGTTTTTCTTCCCTTCGGCAAAGGGGCCCCATGCCTCGTGCTGCACACCGTACTTTTTCATGTATTCGTGCGCAGTTCGCTGTTGCTGAAACACATGGGTTTCCACCTGATTGACCATGGGTGCAATTTCTGCGAACTGACACAGATCGATCAGTCGGTCCGGGTAGAAGTTGGACACGCCAATAGCCCGCAGCTTTCCCTCTTTGTATGCTTCCTCCATGGCTCGGTATGCGCCGTAATAATCTCCAAAAGGCTGATGGATCAGCATCAGGTCAAGGTAGTCGGTTTTCAGCTTGTGCAGGGATTTGTCGATGGATGCCTTTGCCTTTTCATAACTGGCGTTGGACATCCAGATCTTGCTGGTGAGGAACAATTCCTCTCTGGGTACGCCACATTTCTGGATAGCATTGCCTACCGCTTCCTCGTTTCCGTAGGACTGAGCGGTATCAATCGCGCGATACCCAACTGAGATTGCATCCAGTACACAGCGCTCGCATTCTTCGTTCGAGACTTGGAAAACGCCGTATCCCAGTTTTGGCATTTTAACGTTGTTATTCAATAATACATATTCCATCATAGATAACTTCCTTTCTGTGGTTTCACAACACCTCTCCAGGCATTGCCTGGATAATCTTTTGTTTCTGATTCTATTGTAAAGGTTTCTGTAAGATTACAGAAGTCTCGATTCGTTATAAAGTATTAACCTTTAGCTTTCCACTAATACGAAAACAAGGTACCTGTTGAAACAGATACCCTGCCTTGTAAAATCATTCTATTGATTAGACGAATATGCCCGTTTATGGCCGGGTGTAGCGCACCCATAACACATTCGGTACAACTGTCTGCACCTCTTTAAGATGAAATGCAGTCGGTTGCCAGGATGGCAGAAAATCAACTTGGGTAAAGGAACTGACACCGTTGCCGCCGTCGGCTACCGGGGCAATGACTAGACTCAACTCGTCCACCAAATTTTCAGCCAAAAACGATCCATTGACGATCCCGCCGCCCGCCAGCATCAGTTTGTTGATGCCAAACAGTCGATGCAGTTTCTCCAAAAGCAGAGTGCAGTTCAGTCGTTTCTCGCCGGCAAACAGATAGGAAACCCCTTGATTCTGTAAATAAGACAGGTATTCTGGAGCCACCTGCTCCGTCAGCGCCTCGATCACATGGGCGGCCCTTTTTTTCGATGGACAATCCGGAATAGGCCAGCTGACCCTGTGGGTCCACTGCAACAATGAAATTGCCCATGGCCTTGCCTGTCGGGTTTACCCAATCCGCTCGGGGCGGAGTGGACATCACAGTGGGTAGCTGCCCCACCTTTCCCTCGGCATATCCCCCCAGCATGGTAGTTGTGCCGTATAAGGTGGCCTGACATCCGTAAAAACTTCGCAGTTCCCCATAGGCTTTTATCGCCGGAACTGTTTCAGGCACACCGAAAAACGTACCGTCAATCTTTCCGTCCAGAGAAGTGAGCATATGGCACACAACAAAAGGGTGTTCCATCTTATTCCTTTCCATAGACATTTTTTGCCATCCGCAGAGCCGCCCACGCCTTGGGCCAGCCAGCATAGAAAGCAAGCTGGGTCAATGCCTCGCTCATCTCGGTGGCGGTTACACCGTTGGCCTTGGCCCGCTCAATATGATGAAGAAGGGATGTATCCAGAATTCCGCTGGCCATCAAGGCGGAGACGGTAATCAGGCTACGGTCACGGGGCGAGAGCTTATCCTCTCGCGACCAAACCTCTCCAAAGAGGACATCATCGTTTAATTCCGCAAATTTAGGGGCAAATTTGCTCATGGCATCTCTGCCTGCTGTTACTTTATCCATGATAATCCCATCCTTTCTATCGGATTTATTTTAATTTAGTATATTCTGCTTCATCTACCGGCTCCAGCCACTCGGCTTTGGAACCTGGAACGGAAATCGCTATATGGGCAAACCAACTGTCAGGAGCCGCCCCATGCCAGTGCTTTACCTCGGGCGGAATGTTAACCACATCTCCAGGGTTCAATTCCTGAGCGGATTTGCCCCACTCCTGATAATAACCCCGACCCGCCGTACAAAGAAGGATCTGACCGCCGTTATGGTGGATGTGCCAGTTGTTCCGGCAACTGGGCTCAAAGGTCACGTTGGAAACAGACACGCCCATATCACTCAGGGGGCACAGATAACTGGCCCCGCTGAAATACTGCCCGGCCACCGTGTTGGGACTGCCCTGCGGGAACAGATTGTGAAATTCCTTATTCATATCATTCGCCCCCTTATTTCAACTTGCCGCCATCGCTGAACGCATTGCCCACACGCTCACCCAGCACATGGTACCCATTGTTGGCTGGCTCAAAAGAGATGGGCTGGAATTTGCTCATATCCAGCTTCCCATCGCTGTCCAATACGCTTTCGTCAATGCTCACATTCACAATCTGACCGATGATGTTGCCGTCCTCGCTCACTTTCAGGAGTTTGCACTCCAGAGCTACCGGCAGCTCATCGATGAGGGGCGCATCCACCGATTCGCTCTTGGTGCAATGGAAGCCAGACTTCTCCATCTTTTTCGGCTCATTATTTGCGGACACCATGCCAACATAGTCCGCAGAAACCGCATGGGCAGCGTCAGCAAAACTGACGGTAAACGCTCCCTTTGCCTGGATATTCTTGGTGGTCTTATGATCAGCGCTCAGACACAGTACTACCTTGTCTGCATCGTACAGGCCGCCCCATGCGGCATTCATGGCATCAGGATTGCCGTTTTCATCATAGGTGCCGATCACAAGCACCGGCAGCGGATAAAACCAGGATTTTGTTCCAAAATTCTTACGCATTGCGAATCCCTCCTTATTTCTGCTCGTCTACAGGCGGAACCATTTCCGCATACTTCTTCAGCATTTCCGGTGTACTGGTGTAATATCGCTTCTGCTTGTCCAAAGCAGTGATTTTAGCCATTTCATCATCTGTCAACGCAAAGTCAAACAGGTTGAAATTGTCTTTGATATGGGCCGGGTTCTTGGAGCCAGGGATCACGATATTGCCGGCCTGAATGTGCCAGCGCAGGATGATCTGGGCATTGCTCTTGCCATACTTTTTGCCAAATTCCGTGAACAACGGTTCCTGGATCAGCGCCTTGTCTCCATGCCCCAGAGGATACCATGCCTGGATGACGATGCCTTCTTTATCCAGAAATGCCTTCAGTTCTTTCTCCTGCGAGTAGGGGTGCACCTCTGTTTGGAGCACGGCAGGCTTTACCTCGCAGATGTCCAGAATCTCCTGCACCTGCTCCGGGGTAAAGTTGGAAAGGCCAATGGCGCGCACCTTGCCCTCTTTGTAGGCTTTCTCCATAAGCCGGTAACCTGCGACATAGTTGCCTGCGGGCTGGTGGATCAGCAGCAGGTCAATGTAGTCGGTTCCCAGGCGCTGGAGCGTTTTTTCTACCGCATCTTCCTGCTCATAAAAACTGGGCCACAGTTTGGTTTCCAGAAAAATCTCATCTCTCGGAATCCCAGATTTCCTCATAGCCCGGCCAACGGCTTTTTCGTTCACATAGGCATTGGCCGTGTCAATCAGGCGGTATCCGCACTGAAGAGCGGAGAGGACGGATGTCTCCGCTTCATCCGGGGTAAGCAAAAAGGTGCCAATGCCTGCCATGGGCATTTTGATTCCGTTGTTCAAAGTTGCGTATTCCATAAATAAATCCTCCTAAAAAGTGATTGCTTATTTGTACCGATACAAACAGTGTTTACCAAAATTTGTGGCTGGCGGTTCAATACACCAATGCCGTAAAGGAAAAAGTGACCAACTTCCACCGTTTTTCATCCTGGGTGTACACTTCCGTCACCATAAAGTGGTGAGTGGTTTCCTTCCCGTCCAGCAGTAGGCTGTAATCGCAGTCAGTAAGCACCACTCCGGTATCTCCAAACAACTCAGCCTTCTGACTGTGGAAGGTAATATTCGTAGGTTGAAAGGCCCCACTGGTGTAAAATTCGATTTCCTTGTCCAGTTTGCAGGTGATGCCAATATGGACAAAGTTGCAGTCAGGATGAGCACAGGCTCGCATCCCCACTTCGTCGGCGTGTTCCATAGCTTCCCAAAACTGCCGAGATATATCAAGTAGCGTTTCGTTCATGAGCATACTCCTTCCGTTTATTTTAAAGGCGTTCCACCGAATACCGCAGACATATCCATATGATCCAGTGCGTCGTCCAGAGCGCGCACCTCACTGGGCGTCAAAAAAACAGATGCGGCCCCAGCATTTTCTTTCATGCGATCTTCCTTGCGAGTGCCAGGGATGGGTACAATCCACGGGTGCTTACACAACATCCAGGCCATGGAGATTTGGGCCGAGGTTGCTCCTTTTTCCGCAGCCATATCTGCGAGCAGTTTCAAAAGTGCGGCATTTTGGTCCACAGCTTTGTCAGTGAACTGGGGCATAGCAGCACGGTAGTCGGTGGCGGCATCAAAGCGCTGCCCCTTGTCATATTGCCCGGTGAGGAAACCATTGGCCATAGGGGAAAAAGCCACCAGGCCCACGTCCAATTCTTCCAAAATGGGGAATAACGGTTCATAATGCCGTGCCATCATAGAGTATCGGTTCTGTACCGCCGTCACCGGGCACACGGCATGAGCCCTCCGCAGGTAGTCTTCATTTGCCTCCGAGATGCCCCAGTGAGTAATTTTGCCTTCCTGGATCAGATCAGCCATCACCTCCGCCACAGTTTCCGGCTCTACGTTGGGGTCGATTCTGTGCTGGAAATACAGGTCAATGTGATCGGTTCCGAGCCGTTTCAAAGATCCTTCCACAGATTTGCGGATGGTCTCCGGGCGGGAATCCGCCACCAGAGGCAATGGAACCTTTCCGCTCTCCTGGTCAAACCGCAGGCCAAATTTCGTGGCGATTACCGTATGATTCTTTACATCTGCCAGTGCCTTGCCCACCAGCGTTTCATTTACATGGGGGGCGTCGGCGGTACCGTACACCTCAGCGGTATCAAAAAAAGTATAGCCCAAGTCAAAGGCGCGACGGATTAGACGGACAGCCTCTGCTTCCTCCGTAGGCGCACCGTAGGCATGAGAAAAGCCCATGCACCCCAGGCCTACAGCAGATACGTTCAAATCAGTGCCAAGTGTTCTCATCTGCATCATCTTTCTCTCCTTTGTGATTCTATTGTAATCCATTGCGAAAAAAACAGAAGTCTCCATTGGTTATGGAGTGATAAGTCAAAGGTTTTAGCTTCTTCGGATTCCGGTATATTTCCTTGAGATTTTCAGAAAAGAGCAGGCTCTCCCCGAAAGCGGAAGAACCTCCTGCTATACGGATAGTCATGAGGCAACCCGTGTTGTTAGTTATCATCTACATCTTCCGGCATAGTGAAATAGGCGATCAGAATATTGCTATCTGAGTTGGGACTGACTGTTTCCTGCTTCATGGTATTGGAAGAGGACTGTGTTGCATCCGAATCTGTTTCCGGGGGCTGGACTGTGGAAGATTCTGTACTTGAAACCTGGTCAGGCCCCGAAGTCTCGCTGCTGCAAGCGGAAAAGCTTAAAAGAAGTATTCCTGCAAGAAAAAAGGGAAAAATACGCTTCATAGGGGTCCTCCTTCCTGATTGTTATGACAGGCTCAGGCTATCCAGCCATTCCTGCATATCGCCCTCACTAACGCTGGAACGGAAACGCATTCCTTCCTGCCAGTCTCCGGTTCCGGCCAGTTCTGCCAGCAGTTGTCCGCTTTCACCCAAACCGGAGCTTGCCGAAGTGGCAAATGGAATCACTGTTTTGCCGGTAAAGTCATTCGCTTCCACAAACGTATCTACCGGCCATGCAGCAATTCCCCACCAGATGGGATAATAAAATGTAGCCAGTTCCCCTCATGCGTTGATTTTACTGGGTTTAACTGTATACAAAACTGTGTTTACTGTTACTATCTTTCATTCTTTTCCAAAATAGCTTTGAAGCATAGGCCACATTATTTTCATATATGACACAAAGCTCAGCTCTACTTGTGCTTCATTAAACCATCCAACCATAAAGCTATTTATCTCTTCAAATAATACTTTTGAAAGTTTCTGAATAATAATTGTGTTATCCACTTCTTCAGTATAATCTTTCGCATACATTTTACATATAGAACGCACTCCAAAATAATTATATAGCACACCTACCGTTGTTTTTAATGCTTCAATATCTCTTGGAAAATCTGTTCTATTCATCATATTCACTACTAATTGATGTCTTGAGTTTAGGTAATTCCTAACTGTACTATTACCTATTTCAACATCAACTGTAAATGAAAAATCTTGAGTTTGTATACTATCTGCTCCTAACATTATCATCAATTCAACTTGTGCTGCATGATATTCTGTATAACCAGACAAAGCCATATATTTCCAAGAATCTTGCTTTGCATACATTTCCGTATCTAAAATATGCGTAAATTCATGAAACACAATATACCTTGGTATTTCCGAACTTTTGCATATCCTTAATATATGTTCATCTGTTTTCGTATTATAGTAAGCTTGGGCGGCTGAAGCGAATCCTGCTGCATCGCTTTCCTCAACATTAATTTCAAAAAAATCTATCTTATACTGTGGTAATTTCTCAATTTCCATAAACTCAATATATTCTTTTTCATATTCTTTAATTAAATTTTTAATTTGTATTTCTGTCATATTGTTTTATACCTCATATCAAAGTTAGCATTTCACTTTTAGTATACCATAAAACAATCCCATTCTCATTCTATATATTTTATCCTCAACGATGAAAAGATGTGTCTGCACACATCTCTTCCATCTTATTATTTTCAATGTTATAAGTTCTTAATAAAATTCAAATCCTGTTTCCGTAATGCCTTCTGTAACTTTTCGTTCTTTCTCTTCAGTTCCTTATTTTCTCTGCTCAGAGCTGCCACCTTCTGGTTCAACAGTTCAATCTGTTTTTCCATCGCCATGTTCAGAATTTCTCTTCTTGGATCTATCATTCCGGCTGTTGCTCTACTGCTTGGTTCAATGTATCCCGGACGGTTGGATTTTTATAAAAGAATCCTCTCGACAATCCAGTTTTTCTTCATCAGC
>ENA-OPYT01000169-OPYT01000169.1-human-gut-metagenome-genome-assembly--contig:-NODE-169-length-21512-cov-4.511761_pt1 | contig 21512 bp, 14 predicted proteins | sample MGYA00242636_ERZ504480 | MGnify/ENA primary metagenome ERZ504480 (study PRJEB26092, sample SAMD00036228) | human gut metagenome | host: Homo sapiens | study: EMG produced TPA metagenomics assembly of...
GGCGATCAGATAAGGTATATGTTTATGCTTCATGGTTAGTGCAATGATGGAGGCTGCACCGTAGCAAAGGGCCAGCCGTTGCATGACACCCAGGATACGGATACGGTCGAATGTCCAGACGGAAGCCCATAGTTTCTCTCCGAAACTGAGGTCGTCCGGAGCGGAAGCCCAGTAATAACAGAAACGCGAGAACCAGCCGATGGCCATGCCTATGAGGAAAATGACGATGGTACGTTTCAGTATCTTCATGCCGGTGGTGTGGCTGAACTCGAAGTTGTATTTCTTCAGGGAAATGTACGTAGAAATTCCCATGATAAACATAAAGAAAGGAAAGACGAGGTCGGTGGGAGTCAGGCCGTTCCATTCTGCATGTCGCAAGGGGGCATAGATATGTCCCCACGAACCGGGGTTGTTTACCATAATCATACCTGCGATGGTGACACCACGAAGAATGTCGAGTGCAAGGATGCGTTTGCTTACTTTGTACTGTTCATTGTAATATTTGTGTGTTAAGTTATCAATCCTAATTATCAGCCGCCTTTGTACATTCGTCTACCAGATAAGCGATGGATACGTAGGGGATACCTGAGTTTGTTGTCAATCCGATTTCACAAGTGCGGCTGTTGGAGTAGCCTATACTCACTCCGGATGCTTCTATTTGCGGTCGGAGTTTGCGTAGGGCGTACGAGTTCAGCTCAGGATAGGTGAATCCCCCGGTCTCCGGCAAAACCGCAGCAACCTACTTCTTCCGGTACGATGACTTTACTGGAGCAGAGACGTGCAAGGGCTATAATGGTATCTGCCAGTCCCATTTTCCGCATGGAGCAGGTGATGTGGACTGCTACGGGGCGGTTGATGGGTGTGAAAATCAGCTTGTCACGTAAGAATGTATAGATGAATTCCGCAGGTTCATATAGTTTCATCTTCTTGATGCACTCGCGCATGCGGTGCAGACAAGGGCTTTGGTCACAGAGGACGGGGTATTTACCTTGTTCGCTGGCTTCCCAAAAGTGCGGCCTCCAGTTCGGCTGTCTTGCGGTCGGCAATGTCCAGCATCCCTTTACTTTCCCAAATGGTGCCACAGCAAAGTTTGTCCATGTCTTTCGGGAAGATGATTTCGTAATCGGCTTTTTGTAACAAAGACACCATTTTGTTTACCAATGGCTGCTCTACGGGAGACTTCTTGGCCAGACCCATAGTCTGGTTGATGCAGCTGGGGAAATAAACTACGGCCTCTCTTTCCTTGCCCCCTTTTCCGTAGGGAGGGGGAGTAGTTACTTTTGCTTTATTATAAGGACGGAGGGGTTTTGGCATAGCCGGCGTCCATAGAGGTATGCCTAATGCATTGTGCAAGCCTTTGGTAATATTGCTCATCGCCTTTGTCCCTAATAGTGAATGTCCGAAGTTGGCTAAGGACAATACGGGACGCAGTGTACTCTTGACACCAGCGAAATGATTGGCGACAAAGTCTCCGGTTTTGTATCCCAGACTGCCTTTGGGCAATGCTTCCTGGCGGATTATATGGGTAAGGTCACCCGTATTGATACCCATCGGACACGACATGGAGCAGAGACCGTCTCCGGCACAAGTCTGGTTGCCGGGATAGCGGTATTGCTTTTCGAGCAGTGCAAGGCGTGTCGGGTCCTCACCACTTTGTTTCAACCGGGATATTTCGCGCTGCAACACGATGCGCTGGCGCGAGGAAAGGGTAAAGCCGCAGGAGAGACAGTTGACTTCGCAGAAACCGCACTCGATACACTTGTTTAATTGAGAATAGACAGTTGATAATTGAGAATGGGGTACAGCGTCATTGTCAATTGTTCCTTTTCCATTTTCCATTAATAAAGGCAGCGGCTTGAAGTTCTTGATATGGCATTGCGGGTCATCATTGAATATGACACCGGGGTTTAGCAATCCTTGTGGGTCAAACAGCTCTTTGACGGCTTTCATGGCTTTGTAGGCGTCATCTCCCCATTCATGGCGGACAAAGGGAGCCATATTCCGGCCCGTACCATGCTCGGCTTTCAGGGAACCGTCATATTTATCTACTACCAAGTTCTTGATGTCATTCATCAAATCTTCGTAACGTTTCACTTCTGCTTGGGTACTGAAGGATTGGTTGATGATGAAGTGGTAGTTGCCTTCGAGAGCATGGCCGTAGATGCAGGCGTCATTATATCCGTGGCGGGCTATGAGCTGTTGCAGTTCTGCCGTTGCCTCCGGAAGGTCTTCAATGTGGAAGGCGATGTCTTCGATGAGGCAAGTGGTTCCCGGCTGGCGGGTACCTCCTACAGAGGGGAAGATGCCGGAACGGATGGCCCAGAATTTGGAATATTCCTCCGGACGGTCAGTGAAGCGTACCGGAATATAAGTTGTGAAGGCTTGCAGGCATGTTTCGATGGTGGATATGTTTTGTCGGAGTTCTTCGGGGGTACGGGCTTTGGTTTCAGTTAGCACTGCGGTTAGCCCGGTTTCGTCGCCCGGCTCTACGTCGGGGAGGGTGGAGGAGGCAACTTCACCTTTGTATTTCAGGAATATGGGGTCGTTGACGGAAGAAAGGCTCTTGTAGTCCAGCATTTCAGCCCCTTTTACTGTCCATTCACCGGTTTTGCCGACCAGCTTCTTCATGGCTACCACAGCGCGGCTCGCTTCTTTTATGGTCTTGAAGTAGAGCATAGCACAGGCTTTGTAGGGATAGTCATATTCGGTCTTCATCGTCACTTCCGAAAGGAATGCCAATGTACCTTCGGAACCTACCATGAGGTGGGCGATGATTTCGAACGGGTCATCAAAACGGACAAAAGGCAGCAGATTGAGCCCAGTTACGTTTTTGATGGAATATTTGTAACGGATGCGTTCAGCCAATTTTTCGTTGGTACGTATTTCGTCACGCAGTGCGCAGATGCGGCGGATAAAGTTGCGGTGGGTCACTTCGAAGGAGGCGCGGCTGGCGGGATTTCCGGTATCCAGCAGGGTACCGTCCATTAGGACGATGCGAGCGGAAACAAGCACTTTGTCGCTGTTGGCATGCGTGCCGCAATTCATGCCGGAAGCATTGTTCATGACTATACCGCCCACCATGGCGCTTTTTACCGAGGCGGGATCCGGTGCAAACTTGCGGCCGTAGGGGGCCAGCAATTCGTTCACACGTTGTCCGATGATGCCCGGTTGGAGGGTTATCTGTTCATGGTCGGCAGATATGCTGTATTTTTCCCAATTCTTGCCGGCTACGATGAGGATGGAGTCACTAATGGCTTGTCCCGACAAACTGGTTCCTGCCGCTCGGAAGGTGACTGGTAACTCGTGGCGGCTAGCCAGTTTCAACAGTTGTGAAACTTCGTCCTCGTCTTTTGAACGGATTACAATCTGAGGAATTAGGCGGTAGAAACCGGCATCCGTACCCCAAGCCAGCCGGCGAAGTTCGTCGGTATAAATTCTTTCCTGCGGAATGATTTGGCTTGCTTCCTGCAGGAAAGCCATGTAACTGCGCTCTTTCATATCTGTTTTTTTACTATCGTATCATTTCTCTTCAAAGTAGGCTATAAACAGGGCTGATGGGGATACCCTCAGTATGATTGCTATCTTTCCTCTTTGTTCGTCTGTAAAACTATTTATATAAATAATACTTTTTCGACAACTTACGAAAGTCTTCGGCATCCTTATACCAGTAGTCGCGTATATCTTCCCAACGGTTCCGCTTCGAAAAGCGTTCGCGTATCTGCCGCGAACCACTTACCTTGTCGAACATCGAGAAACGTCCCTTGTCGGCATGGTCAAACACGGCACGGTCCGGATAGAGGGCGGCGACTTCCTGCATGACCAGGAATTGCAGGTCGCTCAACGGTGCTTTGCCGAAATCCATGATGTGCACTTGCACACCTTGCAGCAACTCGCCTTTGCCTACACTGTAGAACGGTTTCAGGTACATCGGTCTGAAGATAACCCCCGGTACGTTCAGACGGTTCAGGTTTCCGGCCAGCTTCTCTGCTTCCACCCACGGTGCGGCAAACATCTGGAACGGAATGGTATACCCCACACCAATGGACATATATCCCAGCTCTCCCAGGATTCCGCTGACGGGATAGAAGAATGCAGAATGTGGATGTGGAATGTGTGGAGAGGAAGGAACCCATTGCAGTCCGGTTTGGGTATAATCCATCTTGCGTTTCCAGCCTTTCATCTTCACTACGTGGAGATTGCATTGTTCCCCATCCTTCAACATCTTCTCGCCATTGAGCATCAGTGCCAGCTCACCGCAAGTGAGAGCGTAAAGGTACGGAATTTTAAACTGGCTTACAAAAGAAATGCAATCATCTTCAACTAAGTTACCCTCAATTTTCAATCCGCCTACAGGATTGGGCCGGTCCAGCACGATGAATTCCTTGCCGTTTTCGGCAGCGGCTTCCATAGCCAGTCCCATGGTGCTGATGTAGGTAAAGGAACGGCAACCGATGTCCTGGATGTCATATACCAATACATCTACGTCTTTCAGCATATCCGGTGTGGCCTTGCGAGTCTTTCCGTAAAGCGAATATACGGGCAGTCCGGTAGTCGCGTCTTTGATGTCCGTTACATGGTCGCCTGCGTGCACATCACCGCGTACGCCGTGTTCGGGGCCATAGAGTGCCACAAGATTTACGTTCGGGGCCTCGTGCAGTATGTCGATGGTAGACTTCATCCGGTTGTCCACTCCCGTCGGATTGGTAATCAACCCTACACGTTTACCTTCCAAGCATCGGAAATTCTGTTCTTTCAGTACTTCGATGCCGGTCTTTATTCTTATCTTCTGTGCCTGCATCGCACCTCCGCAGAGGAGGCAGAGCAAGGATATTATAATAATCTTTTTCATCGCTAATCATTAAACATTAATCACTTTTTCCCATATTCCGGGTCTATTCTTCTGTCTGCAAAAATGGTGACAACAACCGTGGCGAAACAGCATATCATCACCAACCAGAAGAAGTCGATATATCCGATAGCCTCCTGAATGTATCCCGCAAACATCCCTGGAATCATCATGCTCAGTGCCATGAATGCGGTACAGATGGCATAGTGGGAGGTCTTGAATTCGCCTTCGGAGAAGTACATCATGTAGAGCATGTAGGCCGTGAAACCGAAGCCGTAGCCAAATTGCTCGATGGCGATGGAGGTTGAGATGGCAAACAGATTGTCGGGCTGGGCAATGGCAAGATAGACAAACGTCAGGCATGGTAGAGTCATACATCCTGCCATCCACCAGATGGATTTTTTCAATCCGATGCGTGATGCGAATAATCCTCCCAGAATACCGCCCAGGGTGAGGAATATGACTCCGATGGTGCCGTATACGATACCTACTTCTGCAGTCGAGAGTTCCAGACCTCCCGATTCTTTGGAGGCCACCAGGAAGGGCATACACATTTTGATGAGGAATGCCTCAGGCAGGCGGTACAGCAACATGAACACGATGGCCAGCAATGCACCTGGTTTGGTGAAATAGGTGGCGAATGTTCGTCCGAATTCTCTGAATATGGCTCCTGCAGTGGCGGCATCGGCTGCCAGTGTAGACTTGTCCGAAGCGGGTTTGGGGACTGCAAAGAGGTGATAGAACGTCACCAGGCTGAACAGAACGGCTGTAACCAGCATCGTGATGGTCCATGACAGCGGAATGTTTTCGGTTCTCAGTTCGATGGCGCCGGCAATGGCTACGAGCACGCCTTGTCCGAAGATAGAGGCGAGCCGGTAAAACGTGCTTCGGATGCCAACGAAGGCTGCCTGGTCACTCTGTTTCAGTGCCAGCATGTAGAAGCCGTCGGCGGCAATGTCGTGTGTGGCAGAGGCAAAAGCCGTGATGATGAACAGCATCAGCGTGATGCTGAACATGCTGATGGGGGTTGTTCCGGCCGCCATAGTCGCCTCGTCCGGCCGTGGAATGGACAGCGTCAGCAGGATGAATGCCACAGACATCAGAATCTGCATGGAAAGGGTCCACCATCTTTTGGTCTTGATGATGTCGACAAACGGGCTCCAGAAGGGTTTGATAGTCCATGGCAGATAGAGCAGGCTTGTGAACAAGGCCATTTCTCCGTTCGGTACGCCCATTTTAGTAAACATCATCACGGAGATGTTGTTTACGATAAAATATGGAATGCCTTGTGCAAAGTACAAGGTGGGTACCCATGCCCATGGCGATATGTTTTTTGTATGGTTCATGATATTGATTTATTGTGTTCTATTCGATTATTCATACAGCTTGTCAATGCTGGCACCTATATAGTAGTGCAGCAGTATTGCATCATACTTATACCCTTGCTCGCCCATCACGGCTGCACCTATTTGGCAAAGTCCCACACCATGCCCCCAACCGGCACCGGTGAGGATGAAGCGTCCGGGAATGCCTTCGGCGGACAACTCCTCTTTGTCTACCACGAAGGCAGAGCTGTAGAGGTGTGAAGTGGAGAGCGTGCGGCGGATTTCCAGTTCCTTGCCGATGGTGAGTGTGCGTTTGGTTCCCACAATCTTCAGTTTCCAGAGGCGTCCGCTGGTTCCGCGGGCTATGGGGATAAGGTCGATGATTTGTCCGTAGTCAATGCCTGAACGTTTCAGAATGAGGGCTGAAAGCTCTTCCTGGGTATATTCCACTTTCCAGCGATAGAAGTCCGTAGTCTCCTGGTCATAGTTATTGAGTACCTGTGAGAGGATTTTCTTGTCGGTGGTGTTGCAGAATGCTTCGGGGGAGGTACGAATCCAGCGGTCCGCTTCGACTTCCTGCGTCAAATCGGGCAGTGTGGCGTGCGTTTTGCTGTCTCGTTGTTGGGCAAGATAGGGGTATTTGATGTCTTCCCAGCAGTATTGGAACTCCTCGAAAGCACCGCCGCAGCATTTGGAGAAACGGGCGTCGCAAATCTTACCATCAGATGTCAGTACCTGGCCGCGGGTAGCGGAGATGGCTTGTTTCACAATATCGGTAGAGGCACGTGTAATGCCCTGGTAGCGTTGACAATGGTCGTCGGCGCATACATCGAAACGTGTGTGGTCTTCTCGGTCGTACCAGCGAATCAGCTCTTCGTCGGTCTGCGTAAAGGCCGAGTAGTTAGCTTGGGCTTCGGTGATTTCCTTATTCTTTTGTATTTGTGCCAGTAGCCAGCTTCGGGAGATGACAGCGTGTGCCTTGAGCAGCTCCAGAGAAGCGGTGGCACTCATCTCGGAGGAGATGACGCTGGTCAGATAATCTTCTACATGGATGACGTTGATGCCGGTGAGCTTTCCATTCTCAACGATGATTTTGAGGGCACCCAGAAAACGCTGGTCTTCTTTGCGCTCCCAATGGAAATTGATGCCGATGGTAACGTCCAATAGTTCGAAGGCATCGGTCTGCTCGTGTTGCGGTTCGAACAGCAGTTCGTCATACTGGCGGCCATTCCAGAGAATCTTGCCTTCGTCGTAGGTCACTACCTGCTTGCCGCTGACTTCCGTTCCGTCTATGCGATACGGGTTCAGCAAAACGAATTCTATCTGCGGTTCAAACAGAATGCCTACTTGTACTTTGGGCTCTTTCATAATGGTATTTCTTTAAAATTAGAGTTCTTGGATTTCAGAAGTCATATTTTTTCCCTGATACGCTGCCGTACCTTGTGGAAATCTGTGGCAGAGAGGCATACTTCACTTAATATCTGCGCCACGTCTTCCGCAGTGATTTTCAGGAAATCCTTTTCTACGGGGATGATAAAGACACCTCCCAAGTCGACGGATGCCGGGCTGCTCAGCAGGTTGGCTTCTCCCTCGGCGGTGTAGCAGGCGGGGCGGTGCTTCTCGCGCGGGAAGACAAAGACTACCCAGCGGTCTCCCTCGTACATGGCAAGTACGTTCATCATCGGCTCGTCTTCTCCGGGTTTCACGTCCAGAGAGCGGTAGATGATGTCGAACAAGCCTGCCGCGTCCTCTTTGGAGGTGGATTCAATCACAAGTGTGGCACGGGGAGCGTCGTCAAGATACCACAGTGCTGCTTTCCTATAATCGGCTATTTTCCCGGCAGTCTGTTCGCGCCAGTCCTTTTCAATAGGCATGAACCCTTTGTTTCCTGCCTGGAAATGAGCATGGTCGGGGGCGGAAGCACCACATTTGGGACCGTTGTAGAAGATGGTGTAATCCGTCAGTGCCTCGGCCAGCTCCAGCATGTCGGTGAAGCGGGTGGCTATGCGTTGAGGGGTATGTGCCAGTTCCGGTACTGTCAGGTGGCGGGGGAAGATGGGGAACGGATTCACCAGAATATTGTAGTGTCCTTCGAACGGGATACCTTTCTGTACCGGCGGCAAATTGGCCGGGCACAGAAAGCATTTCCGTTCCAGGATGGACTTGGCATCCACTTTGGCACCAGAGGAAACGATGCGTGCGGGGTTGAACTGTACTTTATAAGGTATCCCGTTTACATTCAGCTCTTTCACCCGCACACCGGAGAGGGCGGCATAGTTGTTGCGTGCCGTCTCCCAGGATGCCAATTGTCCAGTCAGAAGATGGTGTATCGTTTGATTCATATCACTTGTTTTTGTTCATCGCTATGCGTGCTTGAAGTTCCCAGGTACGGATGCGGTCTTTGTAGAGGTTGTGTCCGTTCATTTTCACGATGTCCAGTGAGGCATCGGAGTTGTCGTCCCAACGGCGGCAGAGGTAGACCACGTCGTACACACGTCCTATCTGGTATTGACGGGAGAAGTTCAGTCCTAGTGCATAATCTTCGCCATAGCTGGTATTGGGTACTTTCACTTCGCGCAGCACCGGGGTATAGAAGGCGCGTGGGGCACCCAGGCCGTTGATGCGGAGGGCGTTGTTGCGTCCGTTTGCCGGAGTCCATTCCTTGTGGTCGATGATGCCCGGAGCAATCATGTTCATGTTGAAGTCCGTCATCATATAGGTGCCTACCACCATGGCGCAGTTCTGTTCGTAGAAGGCACGTACCATGATGGCGAGTGTGTTTTCGTCTTTGTATACGTCGTCGCTGTCCAGCTGCACGGCAAACTTGCCACACTTGGGGTGGTGTACACCTACATTCCAGCAACCGCCGATACCGAGGTCGTTGCGTTCGGGGACGATATGGATGAGGCGTTCGTCGTCCTTGAATTCGTCGATGGCTTCCGTTGTGCCGTCTGTGGAGTGGTTGTCGATGATGATAAGATTATATTTGAAGTCTGTCTTCTGCATCAGTACCGACTTGATGGCATCGCGGATGGTACGGATACGGTTGCGCACCGGAATGATGACCGAAGCTTCATACTCAAAGTTACCGGCAGAGAACTCAATCTTCTTGAACTCCGGTGCCAGATACCCCCCGATTTCTTTCAGATGTTCGGTACATGCCTGCTCCATCTCAATCTGGCGGTCACGGTTTTTGGGGTCTACATAGTCGAAAATCTTTTCGCCGCTCTTGCGGGTATCGTTTTCCACCTCGCTGTATAAGTATTCGTTGATATGTACCAAGTCTGAATGTTGGCTCAATTTCAAGCGCAGGTCGTAAAGTCCGGCGAAGTTGTAGTCAGACTTCATGTGTCCGGCGGCTTCCTTTAGTTTTTCGGTGTTGAAAAGGAGCAGGGAGCCAAAGTTGAAGTCATCCTCAAGGAACCGAATTGGTAGTCGATTACCGGAGCGTTGCTCTGCTTGCCGTCTGCTATTTGGTAGTGGTCGGCATATACCATACCGGCGCTTGAATCTTCAAGGATGTGTATCATACGTTCCAGTGCAAACATACCCATTTCGAGCGTAGTCTCTTTGGTATAAAGCAATGTGTATTCTCCCTTGGCTGCATTAGCAATAGCTTTGAGAGTTGCACTGCTGTAGGGCATGTCAACAAACAATATTTCGCAGTCCGGGAGCGATTCCAGAGTGGCATCGGTCGTGATTAACCGGATTTCTTCTATAAGTCCTGTCGCCTGTAGGCTATTCACTGTTTTTTCTACTTGTTCTTTTCCTGCGTAGGGAAGAAAGCAACTGATTTTATTCATGATATATCTTTTAATTTTTAATTCTCAATTTTTAATTCTCAGAAGTCCCACTTCCCCGCTGGTTGCCGTGAATAGAACTTCGTGGCCGTTCAACGGAACTACGGTACTGATGAGTGAATTTCCTATTTTATGTTTCCACAGTACTTTGCCTGTTTTTCCTTCCAGTGCGAAGATAAGTCCTTCTTTGGTACTGCCAAACATTACCCCCTCTTTTTCCACTTGCATGGAGGGGGCATGCTCATAACCGAAACCTATATTGGTTGCCCACAACTCCCGCGGAGTATCTCCTTGAGCTGCATAGCAAACAATGCTGTCGTTCATCGTTTTGCTATAGATACGTTCACCGTCTTCGGAAAGTCCGATGGTCTCGCGCACCATGGACTGGAAGGTGCGCCACACGGTATTGCCCGTATGGATGTCTATAGCGGTCATGGCGCGTTGCGGGTCGGTAATGAATACTTTACCGTCGGCAGCTACCGGCCATACGGCGGCAGGAGAGAAGTGCATGCGGGTCAGTCCGCCCGTCCATTTCCACAACTCACGTCCGTCAGTCTTGTTCAGGGCATACAGTGTATTGTCCCATGCGCCGAAGATGACCTTGTCTTCCGTCACCAACGGCTTGGTTTCGATGTAGCCCTTCACGCCGGTGTAGGCCCAGATTACTTTTCCCGTATGGATGTCTATGGCGCGGAAAGTGGCATCACTGGCACCGATGTAGGCGGTACCGTCTGCGATGGTCACGGCTCCGAGTACCGGTTCGGCAGCTTTTACCGTCCAGAGCAGGCTGCCGTCTTTGGCGTTCAATCCGTAGATGTGGCGGTCAGCAGACCCGAATACAACGATACCTTCGCTTACGGCCGGAGTACCGACAATGCGCTTGCCGGATTCAAAGCTCCATAGCTTTTTGCCGTTTTTCAGGGTGTAGGCTGTCAGCCGTCCCATATCGTCTCCTACGAACACTTTATCTTTTTCTACGGCGGAAGAGCAGTAAATGCCTGCGCCCGTCTGCACCATCCATTGCTCCTTTACTTGCGGATATTCCTTGTTGACCGAGAAGTCGGGATATTTCTCTGCCTTTCCGTTGCGGTCGTAATACTGCTTAGTCAGCGAGAATGCTGTCCACTGCTTCTTGGGCTCGCCGATACGTTGCGTGTATACCCGGATGGAATCCCCGGTTACTTCATAGATGCCATAACCCTGTTTCCCTTCTTTGTCGCGCAGGTTGCTGCGCATCAGTACGCCCGGAATGCCGTCATAACGTAAATCCCGGTTGCTGTGGTAGTGTCCGCCGATAAACAAGCGCACGTTGTAGGGGCGGACGGCATCCGTCACCTCATACCAGTTGTCCACATCACCTTCCATTAGCGGATAGTGGGTGACAAGTATCACCGGTTTGTCTTTGCCGTTTTTCTCCATTTCTTCCGTCATCCAACGGATGTCTTGCGGCACTACATGCCCGTAGGCCATACGCATCAGCGGACCGGAGTTGAAGCCGAGGAAAAGGAATCCCTTATGCTCGAACTCGAAGAGTTCGCCGCCAAAGATTTCTCCGAAAGCGGTACAGCCGGAGTCGCTCCATTTCGTTTCATGGTTGCCTAGGACTACGTGGTAGGGGACCTTCAGCAAGTCAAGGCACGATTTCACTTTTTCCATGGTAGTACGGTCGCCTTCTTCGGTCAGGTCGCCCGTCACCAGGACAAAGTCGATACTGTCGGTGGCATTAATCTGTGCCACGGAACGCAGCAGGTCCTCTGTGGGATTCGGATTGTTCGGGGTCAGATGAATGTCTGTCAGTTGGGCAAAACGGAATGTCCCTTGCTGTGCCTGCATCCCCAGGGGGAGCAGGCAAGCCATCAGGACGATTATTAACAGTCTTCTGTTCATAGATGATGATTGGTTGATATTATTTGTTGTCGTTGAAGAATGTCAGCACAGCATTCATGAGTGCCTCTCTTTCAGAATCAGTACGTATGGATTCAAAAGGGAATCCCAATACAAAAGTCTTGTAGTCGCCCTGGTAGGCCACACCGGCACTCAGGTTGTTTTCAGAATACCGCATCACGGTGTGTGCATCTTTGGTTGCCGGTTCAATGGCGTCCGGTGATTCCACCACATACGAATCGGCATTCAGCTCATTGTGATAGGTATAGTTTCCTGAAAGGGCGGGGAACGGAGAAGCTACGCTTTTCACCTTACCCATTGTAGCCGCTTGTCCCACACGCCACTTATATTTCAGTACTTCCATCGCAAATTTCTTGTCGGCTTCGTCGGCGGTTGCAAGGCGGTTGTCCCATAAATCCGTTCCTACAAAAGCGCCCGAAACAAAGATATTTCCACCTTGCTTACAATAAGCCGCAATAGCCTCCTGCATCGGTTTGCTGAAAGTCTTGAACTCCAACGGTTTTACGCCTCCCCGTCCCATCTTGGTCTGGCATTGCTTCCCAAGTATCAAGTCCACATACCTATACTCCCTCATATCCACCGGAATATTCTTCTCTCCCTTTCCTACGGGGGAGAGACTTTCATTACTAACCGATACAAACGAATATCCCGCTTTCAGGATAGCGGCACCATGTATGGCAGGATAATCGAACGTATTTCCTGCGATGACTTGGGTCTCGTAATTTCCATAACTGTCGCCGAAACCGGAGGCGTCGTCGTCCATCCAGGGAATGGAACGGCGGTATTCCTTCATCTTGCCAATGTAGCTGATGTCATGGATATAGGGGACCCCGTGGTCCTGCTCATCCAGAAATCCGGCAAGGAGGGTGTCGGCGGGGGCGGGGGCCGTAAAGTCGGCAGGGGCACTGATGCGGTCGAATCCGTTTATCACCAATACGGTACCTTTGGAATTGAACGCCCGTCCGGCGGAAAGAATTTCGGAAGGGAAACTCTCGCCGCCCTTGTTGACAGCGGTAACCTTGTAGCTGCATACCATGCCGGCGGGGAGCGTGGTTCGGTAACTGTTGCCGTCCACCAATACTCCGTTGTCGAAATCCCCGTCGCCGATACGGGTATAAACAATGTATTTCTCTGCTACGGCAGTTGGTTCCAACGCATCCGCTACGGGTTGCCAGGTCAGTTCCACTTCGTTCTCGCTGGTCATGCGCAAGGTCATGTGGTCTACCGGTAACGGTTGCACTACATAATCCATGTTGTATTGTGAGCAGAGGAACTGAAGCATACCTTTGTAGATGGCGCGGCTTACGGTGAAATGGAAACGCGGGTCCAGTCCGTAGCGCATGTCTGCAAAGTTTTGATGGGAAAGTAGTTCGAGTAGCATGGTAGGTACGCGGGGTACACGGGCCTCATAGTAGGATTGGTTCCATTTGCCCCGGCGTGTCCATTGGGGTTCGTAGAGGGTACGCACGTCACGCACGATGTTGGACTGAATCAAGTCTGTCAGGTCGTGGCTCAAGTAGCGGGATGCTCCGTTGGCGAATTTCTCATTGTAGGCGTTGGTATAGTAGATGCCGAGTGTCCCGATGATGGAATCGTTCAGTGTAGTTCCTGCATCGGAGTGGAAGGCAAAGGCCATGTTGACAGGGATGTTCAGCCCTTTTTTCCGTCGGGTTCACGGCAGAGCCTCCGGAAAGGTAGTTCACCCAGATACCACGGCATTTATAGTCGTCGGTATAGTCATTCTTGCCGTTGCTTTCTGAATATACGCTGTCCGGTATGCCTGCCCATTGCAGCCAGTAGCGGGCGGCTTCGCAGAAACGGGGATAACCGCTGACTTCTCCCCGGGCTATGTTCCCCATGCCGCCGCCTATCTTCACGGCGTCGGCAGTGATGATTCTTCCTACTTTGGAGGAAAGGTTGCTCAGAACGACTTTGCATTCATTGTTCCGGCCGGCATTGAAGCCGAAGGTGCCGAGGTAAATCCAGGTGCCGCCTCCCATTTGCTGGTTTACCTTGAACTGCGTGGTGCCGCCTTTGTGATAGACGGTGTAAAGGGCATCGTCCGCGCTGTTTGGCAAGGTTTGGTAAGAGACGTATACGGCGTATTGTCCGGTCGAAGGGATTTCGGGAATCCATTCGGCGGTGCTTGCGTTTCCTTTCTTGATGGTTTCTATGGCGCGGTAGGTGCCTTCCTTGAAAGGATTCTCAAAGTCTATGTATTGGGGGCGCAGGTGGGCGAAGCCTTGTCCTTCTCCCTGACTCCAGAGCTTGTCACCGGAATTTTCTGTATAGACGGAACGGCCGGTCAGGCAACCGTCATTGTCTACGATGACTTCTGCCGTCTGGCAATCGCGTTCGCGGGGAAGCAGCACATTGGCACCGGCATTTTCCAGCATCGGCACGAGGAAAGGCAATACGTAGCTTTGGGTGTAGAGGTCTTCCACGGTCTGGAAGATACGTGCACGCTGCCATTCCCAACGGTCGAGTTTCGGCTCGTAGTACCAGCCGTGGCTTTGCCATAGGGCGATGTGCCGGTTCTGCAAGCCGTTGGTAGGGGTGTAGGGGGCGGAAATGTCGGTAACTAAAGGCTTGGAAGCGACGGGATTGAATGTCTTCGTCTTTTTGTCTTTTTTACTACGCAGGACTTGGGGAACCAGTTCTTCGATGCTGCGCTTGTTGGTACGGATTTGCAGCTTGTATTTGGTAAACTCCGCCGGTAGCAGGGCACTTACGCCCTGGTATATTTCGGCTACATTGTCCTCGCGGAAAGGAATATAGGCACAGTTCATGTTGGCAAACAGTTGCAGCGTATTTCCTTCCACGGCCACTGAGTCGATGCTGATACGTCCTACGGAAACTTCTTTCCGTGCGGTGGTATCCAGGAATTTCCCGATTTCCTGGCGGACATCCGTCGGAAGTTCTTGCGCACCTCCCCATTGGGGGAAGAGGGAGGCGGCAAGCAAACTTAGTAAAAACTGACGTCTTACGTTCATAGATGATGTATTAAGTTAATTGTTCTTTTTATCTTTCTTAATCAATAGACAGAGACCGATGAAAGTGAACAGTGCATTGAAAATCAGCAACTCGTAGCTGAATTGATAACCTCCGAACCAGGCTTCGGAATTTTTCTGCAGAATGAAGCAGAGAACCGGGGAGGCGATGGCAACCAGCGGGATGTACTTGTCACGCACTTGTTGTTTCATGAAGATGCCGAAAGCAAACAGACCCAAGATAGGACCGTAGGTATAGCTTGCCAGGATATATACAGCATCGATGACACTGGTGTTGTTCAGAAGATTGAATACGAAAATGGTGATTCCCATAACAACCGCCATGCCGATGTGCACTTTCTTGCGCATCTTCACAACCGTCTCTTCCGACTTGCCTTTCGTTCCCAGAATGTCTACGGTGAAGGAAGTGGTCAGCGCGGTGAGTGCCGAGCCTGCGGCTGAATAGGCAGAAGAAATCAGGCCGATGATGAACAGTATGCCCACAATGGCAGGGAAATAGTTGCCGGTGGCAATCAGCGGGAACAGTTCGTCACTCTTCTCCACCGCAATCTGCTGGTTGGCGGCAAAGATGTAGAGCAGCACGCCCAGCATCAGGAAAAGCAGGATGACGAAGAACTGCGAAATGACACTGGTAATCATGTTCTTCTGTGAGTCCTTGAAGTTCTTGCAGCTCAGGTTGCGCTGCATCATGTCTTGATCCAGCCCGGTCATGGCAATCATGGTGAAGGCACCGGCGAGGAACTGCTTGAAGAAGTACTGCTTGCTGTTCACATCGTCGAAGAAGAAGATGCGGGACATGTCACTGTCGGCAATGGTGCTTACCATACCGGTAAATGACAGATTGAGGTCGGAAGCGATATACCAGATGCAGAGTACGACCGACACCACCAAGCAGAATGTCTTCAGAGAGTCTGTCCAGATAAGAGACTTTACGCCACCCTGGAAAGTGTACAACCAGACCAGTGCCACCGTGATGGCCACGTTCAGCAGGAAAGGCAGTCCGAAAGGTTCGAATACCAGCAGTTGCAGCGTCAGGCATACGAGGAACAGACGGACAGCGGCACCGAGCATTTTGGAGATGAAGAAGAACCAGGCACCCGTGCGGTAGGAAGACATGCCGAAACGGTTCTCCAGATATTCGTAGATGGATACCAGGTTCATTTTGTAGAATAGCGGTACCAGCAGATAGGCTATGATGAGCTGTCCGGCAATGAAGCCCAACACCATTTGCAGATAGCCGAAGCTGCTGGCGGCAACCATGCCGGGTACAGATACATAGGTCACACCTGAAATGGCGGAACCGACCATGGCGAACGCCACGACATACCAGGATGACTTGCGGTTACCTACAAAGAAGCCGGCGTTGTCTGCCTTCCTTCCTGCAATATAGGATACCGTGAACAGTATCGCGAAGTAGGCGGCTATGGTGATGATTACGGATAGTGGAGTCATGAGGTTATTTACGATTTTATGATTTACGATTTTATGATTTACGATTTACGATTGAAATTACTTCTTTTGATGATATGTACGACTTTGATTATCCTATGTACGCTCTGACGTTCTCTTCCAATTCACGTTCATTTTTTTATCGTAAATCGTAAATCGTCAAATCGTACATCCCTTTATTCTTCGTAGAGCAGGTAGGGCTTGCGCTGTACCTTGAATTTCTCTACGTCGTCTTTCCATCTTGCCTTGATTTCTTCGGCGCTCTTCCCTTCCTTTATCATTTTGCGCACGTAGTCGGTGCCTATCAACAGTTCGAAGAAGGAACGGAAGAAGTGGTCGTCCATGTTCAGATTCCGGTAAGCGTCTATCACGTAACTCAAGTCAATACCGCGTTTCCAGATTTCCTCGTCGCTCATGTTGCTCAGGTTCACGCCGTGGCAAAGCTTGCCCAGCTGGGGCGGATTCTTGGCTCCGGGAACACTGCGCGGGGTGAAGCTGTAGCTGTAGCCCGTCATGTTGGGATGCCCGTAGACCTGGAAGGGGAGGTCGGTTCCTCTTCCCAGACTGACCGGAGTGGCCTCGAAATAGCAGGTCGAGGGGTACAGATAGATGGACTTCATGTTCGGCAGATTGGGGGACGGGGGAATCGGCAGCTTGTATAGGGTCTGGTGCGTATAGTTCTTGCAGGGAATGACGGTCAGGTCGCAAGTGCGTGACGCCGGCAACCAGCGTTCGCCGTTTACCATCAGGCCCAGTTCGCCCAGCGTCATGCCGTGCACCACGGGAATCGGCAGCCAACCTACACCGGATTTATATTTCATGTCCAGTATCGGGCCGTCCACGTAGTGTCCGTTCGGATTGGGGCGGTCCAGTATCAGCACCTTGCGGTTGTATTCTGCACAAGCGTCCATCAGCCGGCACATAGAGGCATAATAAGTATAGAATCTTAGGCCTACATCCTGGATGTCTACCACAAGGATATCAAACTTGCGCATGGATGCTTCGCTTGGTTTTCCGGATTTCCCGTCGTACAGCGAGAGGATAGGTACTCCGGTCTTCTTGTCTACCGAGCTGGACACGTGTTCGCCTGCGTCGGCATCTCCTCTGAAACCGTGTTCAGGGGAGAAATGGCTACTACATTGAACTTGTTTTCCAGCAGAATGTCCAGCAGATGCTTGTCTCCTATCATTCCTGTATGATTGGAGAATATGGCAATTCGTTTATCTTTTAGGATTGGAAAATACTCGGAAGTCTGTTCATCACCTAAAATAACTCGTTCTTCTTGTGCCCGGCACAGTAAAGAACTACATAGCACAAAGGCTAAAAGCAGCAGTTTCTTCATAATAGTATTATTAAGGAGGACGTTGTTTGCAACAAAGATACGTTTTATTTTAATATCAAAAACACTTATTTGGGTATTTTTAGTATTATCAATCATAATTTGCAAATAGTCAACTGTTCACCTTATTAATAATGGTTGAACTGCATCAACTGCGTACGGAAATACTTTTTATAAAAAGAGTGAGGGCCAAGTTTGCCCTCACTTTGGTACAATCGGTGGGAGTGCCGGTTCATTCTTCTATTCTTACCAGATGATAAAGTGTTCCCCGGTTCGATTTCTTGTTGAGGATGTCCAGCTTGCGGAGCGTGCGCCCGAAAGCTGCTATCCGGTTGATGGCCAACTTATCCCTCGTTTTCTGTTGCAGGTCGTTGAAAATCTGCATGGCTGTGAGCCATTCGCCTTCTTCGCTCTCCTCCGCGCCACGGAAATGGCAAAGGAAAAGTTCTTCCAATGGGTCTACCCGCTCGAATTCCCGGTTGTACTCCTTTACGATTGCTTCGTCAGTGTCGTCCAGCCAGTAGCGTTCACCCTTCATGATGTCGTGCATGGCTTGGGCATAGAGCTGGTGATAATTGATAGTGACGTTTGTCTGGATAGGACCGGTCACTTCGATGCAGATGAAACGGCGACTTCCCGACGGGTCGGTCAGCAGGTCTTTCAGATTGCTGGTCCCGATGAAGGAGGCATAGCGGCGCATTTCCTGAATAGTGCTACCGTAGGGCTTTCGCAGGTTGGCAACCGGTTTTTGCAGGAGGTGCTTCAAGAAGCCTTGCTGATTGGCGTTTATCTGGTCGAATTCGTCGATGTTAATCAGAAAAAAGCGGCCAAGGCTGCGCTCCGCTTCCTGCTTGCTCTTGAAGTCGATACTGTCGGTGTAGCCGAAACGCAGCTCCGGTGGCAATAGGATACGGCAGAAAGTACTTTTGCGGTAACCTTGCGAACCTACGAGCAGGGGCGAGGTATTGTTGCCGTGCTGTTTGTCGATTCCCCGCCAATGTGCCACCATGCCAAGAAACCACCGGTAGAACAGTTCCCTCCAGTGGGGATTGTGGCAGGGCACGAGGTCGGCCAATGCGCGGATGCGGTCTTTGCCGTCCCAGCGTCCGGTGTTATAGAGATATTCTTCGATGGGGTTGTATAGCGGCACGTAGTCCGAAGACAGGAAGCGGGTGATGTCGCGGTCCCACACACGTACTCCCTCTTTCAGTGCCTTCATGGCGATGCTGCTGCGTACGCGCTGGTCGGCAGGTTGGAAGTAGAAGTGGATGGAGTCGCGCTGCCGGTATTCCAAGTCGCCAAGCACGGTGTTGTAGCGGAATTCGTAGCGGCGTTTCATGAACTCCTCCAGCCGGAAAGCAGTTTCCTGGTCTTTGTTCAGGCTGCTGCGGGTGCCGAAGCCTTTCAATTCCCCGTAAAGGTTATGCAGCGTCAGGCGTACAAGGGGTTCGTCTGCCTCCCGGTAGTAGTGCATCAGTGTCTGGCGCACCGCTTCTTCTTCAGGAATGCCGGCTTTGAAGCAATGTTCGGCAAGGCGGGACAGCAGCGGGCGCAGGTCGTCGCCCCGTCGCCAGTTGTCCAAATCGCGGAAGGCGCGGTCGAGGGCGGCCTCGAAGAGCAGGTTGCATGTGTCCGCCACTTCGTAGCCGGGAGTCATTCTCAGCAACGGATTGCTTTCCTGCTGTTTCCGTTGGCGGTAGTTGTCTTCCGAGGGCAGGGCGCAGGGCTGTTCCAGGCAGAAGGCCACGGCGGTGGGGCTATAATAGGGCTGTTCGTCCACGGTCATCCGGCAGCTTTGTAGGAGTGAAGGAGCCTGGAGGGTGATGGGGAAAGGGAGAAGGGGTTGGTAGCACTTCACTGCCAGGCGGTAGGCGTGGGCGTGGAATAAGGCGATATCGTCTTCATTCTTTGGAAGCCCTCCGTCGGGCAGGGTGAAGCGTACCCATATTTTGGCGCTTCGTCCGCTGGAGCCACAGAAGGCGGCAAAGGTTTGCGGCAGCAGGGCGGCTTGTTGTTTCACCAGTTCGGCTTCGGCCACCCCGGCCAGATTGTTTACTTCCAGTAGTACCAGCCCGTTGTAGGTCTTTATCCGGTGTTCTCCTGCTTTGGTGCGGGTCATTTCTACGGCGGGATAGAGACGCGGCAGTCTGTCGATATGCTCATATCGGGCGTTGGTCCCTTTCAAATGCGGGATGATGCTACGCAGCTCCGTAATGTATCCGGTCTTGTTCTCTGTTTTCAGCTTTTCCATCAACATGTCCGTTTCTTGTGTGCTGACGGCCTCTTTTCCGCTTTCGCGTTCCTCTCTGATCAGTGTGATTTTCATTCTTTATCGTGTATGTAATATTCTTGTAAAGATACGCCGGGAAAGGGGGGGATACAAGCTTTTCAAGGATTATTTTCCGATTGGCTTCTTTTTTGGGGTGGAATGTCTATATGTTTCTTTTATAAAAGGTGTTTGTTTCTTTGCTTATCCCCATAGTTTTGTCTATTTTTACACCAGAGTTTATGAACAGTCCACTAAAGTGGTCTTTCTTGTTCATATTAGTGAACGGAGCAGCTCACTACAGTGAACGGTTCTGCTCACGGGCTGGGCTGTGATATAACCTTTGTACTTCAACAGACTGCGTACGTACTTCGCACGTGTTCCGTGCAGTGCTTTATCGTATAATGTAACCCTTTAACGCAGTTTGAACTATGGCTATTTTGTTTGATTGGTACGAGAATCCGGACTCGTACGACAAATCTCCGGAAGATAAAATCCTTCATCCCCGTCTCCGCCTAAATGGGAGCAGGTCTACCGATGAATTGCGGCGGGACATCCAGGCACGTTGCTCATTGACAGAAACCGATGTGACGGCTGTGCTTGATGCTGTGTCGCACGTCATGGGCAGGGAACTTGCCGAAGGAAGGCAGGTGCATCTCGACGGCATCGGCTACTTTCGCGTGTCGCTCACCACGATCGAACCGGTAGTGGCTGCTACCAAGCGTAAGTTGACGAAGGTGAAGATGGCGGGTGTGAAATTTCGTGCCGACCAGAAACTGAAAAATGAAATTGGTACCATCAAGGCAAAGGCTTTGAAGGCAAACGAGCATTCGGCTAAACTGACGGATAAAGAGATAGACCGTCGGCTGACCAACTATTTCGCCACTCGCCCTTTTATGACACGGAATGACTTTCAAAGCGTTTGCGGCATGATGCGTACTACTGCCATGCGGCATATCCGTCGGCTGCGCACCGAAGGAAAGTTGAAGAATGAGGGAACAATGCTGCAACCGATTTATGTACCCGTTTCAGGATATTACGGTAAGAATGAGTGACTTATAACTTTGAACGAAGAAATCTTGTGGTGAGGGCAAATTTTGCCCTCACTTTTTAAATTTGCTCTCACCCACCTCTTGAATGCCGATGAATAGGGCGATGCGTGCGAAAGGTGAGGGTGGTGAGGGTGGATGTGTGAAATTTAGTTTAGTTTGATGGGCGGCTGAATATGGGTATTCCCATACGGTGTATATGTTCCAAAAGGTCGGCATTCTTTAATTTGCCATAGATGGAAAGGTCTACGCTGTAAGGCAAAAGCAGGTCGTCTATTTCATCGGAAAGGCTACTTAAAGTATTATACGTAAGTCTGTCTCCCATCAGCGTGATGTCTATGTCGGAAAAAGGCTTGAAATTTCCTTTGGCTCGTGAGCCGTACAAAACAGCCTGCTCTATTTCTTCATGTTTCCGGAAGAGATTGCATAGCTTTTCCAGTTCATTGTCGGTCAATCCGTACATAGCTCAATCGAATAAGGATGGTGTATTCAAGGATTGCATTTTCTCTTCAGAGACTACAT
>ENA-OPYT01000170-OPYT01000170.1-human-gut-metagenome-genome-assembly--contig:-NODE-170-length-21370-cov-4.646519_pt1 | contig 21370 bp, 20 predicted proteins | sample MGYA00242636_ERZ504480 | MGnify/ENA primary metagenome ERZ504480 (study PRJEB26092, sample SAMD00036228) | human gut metagenome | host: Homo sapiens | study: EMG produced TPA metagenomics assembly of...
GATGTTGAGCCTAACTCCGACTTCCGTGTATTTCCTAATCGGGATTATTATGATAAAAACCCAGCTAATGACTATACGATTAAGGAACAATACTTTTCCTATCACGGGCGTCTCAATCGTAAGCGGTATTTCTTTAGAAGCCTTGCGGAAATCTTTGTTTTGTAGTTCTGGTCATCCTATCTGTGGTTATTTTCCCATTGATGATATTGGTGGTTCCCGCTGCGATTGCCATTACCGTTTCCGGTGTCATGCTGACCATTCGGCGCTTCCATGATCTTGATAAAAGCGGCTGGTTCTATCTCTTTTTATTCGTTCCCGTTGCCGATGTTATCGTCTCGCTTTACTTGGTATTTGCCAAAGGGACAGACGGTCCCAATCGCTATGGTCCCGATCCGTTGTTCGAGGCACCGCTGTTGAAGCATTAACATAACCTTTGCCTTGCGAAGGGAATCATAAGTTTTCTTAGTATAAGGAGGATTTGTTATGTCTTTAAATCGTCTGCGTGATTTGGCGGCGGCTAAAAGTGCAGCTATCGGTACTTTTGTCAGTATGGGGAATATGTCGGAAGTGGAGTGTCTCGGCTATACGGGTCTTGATTTTGTCGTCATCGATACGGAGCACGGCCCTTTTGATACGGAAACAATGATGAACCTCATCCGAGCTGCTGAATTGGTCCACCTCGTGCCCGTCGTGCGCCTGGCCAATGTCGACCATAAAGACATCCAGCGGGCGGCTGACTGCGGAGCTCAGGCCATTATTTTACCTTGTCTTCGAGAACTCGATGATTTTAAGAAAGCCGTAGCCTTGGCTAAATACGCGCCCATTGGGCAGCGAGGGTTCATCAAAGGGCGGGGAACCCATTTTGGCAACGCTCCTTGGGCGGCAACGGAGACGTTGGAAGAGTATTATGCCAACAGCAATGAACGGCTCTTAGTCATGCCACAGTGTGAAACGAAGGAAGCCTTGGAGCAAATCGAAGACATCGTTCAAATTGAAGGATTAGATGGCATCTTCATCGGTCCCTACGATCTTTCAACCTGTCTCGGTATCCCAGGCCAATTTGAGACCCCGGTTTTTAAAGAAGCCACGGATCGGATCCTGAAAGCTTGTCACGACGCCGGAAAGCTTTGCTATATCTTTACCGGTACGACCAATCAGGCCAGAGACTATATTGCTCAAGGTTACGACGGCATCGCCCACAATCTCGACTTCAATATCCTCATCGAGGCCTATAAACAAGTCGTGGCCGATATCCGAAAATAGATGGGGACGAAAAGTATTGACTAAATCGCACGGATAATATTGCATGAAAAAAGCCTTGTACCTGTGACCGGAGTCATCAGGTACAAGGCTTTTTCCTAATGTATAGAGAATTTGAGAAGGAAAGCGTAATTAGATTTCGACGTTGAAGTGTTTGAGAATCATTTTTCAGCTTCACCGTTCCACAGGCCCTTATGGGCTTTGCAGCATTTGTCCAGTTCTAAGAAGAACGGGTCTTTTTCGCCGAGTTTAGCGAAGTCTTCGATAGCTGTCATGGGCATGTTGAACTGGGTATAAGCCAGTTTTTGCCGCCAGGGATGTTGGGAAGATTCAAAGTCGTTTCAGCGATGCTGTCGATGCCGCCGACGTGTGTTACCATGACGGCCGGATCGATGATGCCTTTGGCTGCCAGGGTGTTGGCTTCGATGAGGTCATTGTTGTTGCCGCCTGTCGTGCCCATGATATGGGTGCTGGTGTAGTGGCAGTCGTAAAGGTTGATTTCAGCGCTGAAGTTTTTGTCCGTCGGGCCGGAGAAGAAGTTGAGGCATCCGTCAAAGGCCAAGAGGCGGTTGCCGAGTTCAGCAACGGCGCGGATCGGGGTGTAGACGAAGACGTCGTCGTAGCCGTGGCCATCGGTGAGGGCCATGAGTTCGTCATAAGCCGTGTCCATGTTGGACGTGTTGACGTAGATGAGTTCGACGCCGTTTTCGGCTGCGTATTCCGGGGATACGACTTCTTTGGCTCTGGCGATGCGGGCATCATTGATATCGGTGACGACGATGCGTTTCGGTTTGTTTTTATAGTTGATGCCGTAGCTTACTGCGCCGAGACCCATGGGGCCGCAGCCGCCGAGGATGATGATGTTGCCGCCTTCTTTGGTGCCCATAGCGTGGTCGTAGTTCTGTTTATTCGTATGGTAGTTGGCATGATAGCCGCCGATGATGCAGCTCATGGGTTCGCCCAAGGAGGCTTCGAAGAAGCTTTCTCCTTCGTAAGGCATGAGAGCGCCTAATTCCATGACTTCATGAGGGAAGATGCAGTACGTAGCGTCGCCGCCGAAGAATTCATAAGAATAGCCAGGGGAGGCCAGGCTGCCTTTGTAGTTCAAGGCCGGCTGCTGAGCAAAACGCATGCCCGGTTTGAACTGATCCTGCCATTTTTTGCCGACTTTTACGATGACACCGGCAAATTCATGACCCGTAATGATCGGGTTGGTATCGATGTTCTGGGGAGCTCGTTTGTGGTTTTTGCCCTGTTCAACGAGTTTGTATGTCGACATGCAGATGCTGTCGGTAATGATTTTCGCTAAAATTTCATCGTCTTTGATTTCCGGAAGTTCGAATTCTTCTAAACGTAAATCGCGGGTACCGTACATTCTGACTGCTTTTGTTTTCATGGTAAAATCCTCCTAAATAGGTAAGTAGATGTAGACGTTAATATTGAGTAACGAAGCAAATGATTAGGCTTCGAGGTTTGCAAAGGTATTGAAGATGTCGTCGGCCGAGCTGTGAAGCAAGTCTTCGACGTCGTCTTCATCGGAGCAGGTAATGGCGATGTTGCTCAGAATATCGAGGTGTTCATCGCCGACGCCGGCAATGCCGATGACGAGCTTTACCGTTTCGCCGCCCCAGTCGGTGCCGTCCGGGAAGGTCATGACGACCAGACCCGATTTTTTGACTTCCCCTTTGCTGGCTTCAATGCCGTGGGGAATGGCGACGGCGTTGCCGATAGCCGTATTGAATACTTCTTCTTTATCGAGCATAGCCTGGGTGTATTTTTCGCTGGTGTAGCCATCCTCAGAGAAAATCTTTCCGATTTTTTTGATGATATCTTCTTTGGGCTGAGGCGGGCAGTTCAGGATGATATTTTTCTTCTGTAAAATGGTATTCATAGAGAACGTCTCCTTCTATTTTTCATTGCGGGCAGCTGCTAATTCATCGACGAGCATGCCGTATTCGGGAGCTGCCATAAAGTTAGTAATCGTAATCAGACGGGCGTGGGGAGCGCTGGCTTTGGCTCGTTCGGCCAGGTCTTTGTGGCAAACGACGAGTTGTGCATCTGCCGGAACTTCAGAAACGGATGCGTGGCTGACGGTGATGTCGGTCAGTCCTGCTTTTTTGAAATTTTTTCTGCAGGACGGCGGCGCCCATGGCACTAGAACCCATGCCGGCATCGCAGGCGAAGACGACGTTGGTGATATGTTTTAAATCGACGGATACAGGAGCCGTTGCGGCTGCATTCTTCGATTCGGCTTTCATATCCTGCATCTTCTGCTGGGCTTCTTCGAGGGATTCACCCGATTTTGCATTGGACAGTTTGATGATGGGCGATGCGATGACGAAGGAAACGACCGTTGCAATGACGATGCTTAAGATGACGGCTAAGGTCGAGCCCTTAGGCGCCATAGCCAGGTAGGAAATGAGGCTGCCGGGAGCCGGCGGGCCGGAAAAGACCGAGGTCAAAGATCATGTTGTAGAACAGGGCTGCTACGCTGCCGCCGATGGTGGCTAAGAGAAGGGCCGGGTTTCATGAGGATGTACGGGAAATAGATTTCGTGAATGCCGCCGAATAAGTGGATGATTAAAGCACCGGGGGCGGATTGGCGGGTCATCTTGTCTTTGGCAAATAACCAGTAGGCTAAGAGGACGCCGGCGCCGGGTCCAGGGTTAGTTTCAATCATATAGAAGATGGATTTACCCGATTCGGCTACTTGTTCAGCGCCAAGGGGAGTGAAGATGCCGTGGTTGATGGCGTTGTTGAGGAACAGGACTTTTGCCGGTTCTACGAAGAGACCGATGAGGGGGAAGATGCCGGCCTGCAAGAGGAATTGAACGCCTGCCGTCAAGAAGGCCAGGATGACGCCCATGACCGGACCGATCAGTTCAAAGCCGATGATGGCCATGATCATGCCCAGGATACCGACGGAGAAGTTATTGACGAGCATTTCAAAACCCGGTTTGATGTGGCCGTCGACAGCTTGGTCAAATTTTTTGATGACAAGGCCTGCCAGCGGACCCATGACCATGGCTCCTAAGAACATGGTGTATGTCGTACCGGTGATGACGCCGACCGTTGCGATGGCGCCCATGACGGCACCGCGAAGGCCGCCGACGATCTTGCCGCCTTGGAAGGCGATGAGTAAGGGAAGAGCGTAGGTCAGGAACGGTCCGACCATTTTAGCTAACTGTTCGTTTGGCAGCCAGCCACTGGGAATGAAGAGTGCCGTGATAAGACCCCAGGCGATGAAGGCGCCGATGTTCGGCATGACCATACTGCTGAGGAAGCGGCCGAAGGATTGTATTTGTGCTTTCATAGTAAGCCTCCAATTTTGTAACCATAAATTCCATTGACGGAGCAGGACTCGGCACTCCGGACTGCGCTGTGCTGCTCTCTTGATGGTTACAGTATACCTTCCGTACATACCGAAATCAATTAAAAGTAATTTAACTTTGTCCACATTAAAGATGACAACCGTGAAGGAATCAGTATCTATCTGGGCTGAGCGGTCTCTGCCGCCGTCCCGGGATGTGGTATAATAAGAACAAAACGAAGGAATGGAGACGATAATATGGGTTTTTCAGTCGTAATTATTGATCACGAGCCGCTCATGGCAGCCCGATTAAAAAAGTGCCTGCTTACGGTGGCCCCGGATATGACTGTCGCCGCCATTTGTTATGAAGGAGAACTGGCAGCAGCCTGCCTTGCCGAATATAAACCGGACCTCGTCTTCCTGACGATTGAAATGCCGCGCCTAAGCGGTCTTGCCATTGCCGAGGCGATTCAGCGGGGAGATGGGCCCAAACCGGATCTCGTCTTTGTGACCGGGGAACGCGATTTCGTGTCCCATACGCTGAGGCTGACGGCCCTGGACTATTTAGTCAAGCCCGTGACCGAAGGGGAAGTGGCGCAGGCTGTCCGAAAGTTCAAGGCCCTGCACATAAAAAAAGAATCTTCTCCGAGAGAAGATTCTTCTGTGGCTGATTCCAAAGAAAGCGATACCCTTTCGCTGCGGGCACGGCGGTTTTCCGTCAATGAAGGCGATAAGATCAAGCTCATTGCATCGGATGATATTCGGTTGATTTATGCGGAAAAGCGCCGGACCTTTTTAGTTACCCTCGAAGGGAAGACCTATTCCACGCATTTCAGCCTGATTCAATTTGAACAGCGCCTGCCAGAATCGGTATTCTTCCGCTGTCACCGTAACTATATCGTCAATATCGATGAGGTTCGGCAAATCGAACCCTGGTTCAATCACCAGTATGTATTGATTCTCCGCGGGCAGGAAAAGGATCCCGTCCCCGTTGGCCGCTCTTATCTCAAAAAATTACGACAGTATATTTATCTATAATCCGAGGGCCTGGGCAAAGTAGGCCTTTAAAATCCGCTGCAGCTGGCCGCGGATTTTTTCTTCATCATGGCCGTGGATGGCCTGGGCAAAAGAGGGATCACTGACCAGGGCACTACTGATGGAGCCGAGGACGTCGGTGTGGAGCTGGCTCTGTTCGTCTTGGGGCATGACCAGGAATAAAATCGTGGAAATGCCGTGAAAATAAGGGTCTGTAAACGTGCTTCCATCAGGAACGGCCGTATAGAACAGGGACTGGGTTACGGCTGTCGTGCGGCAGTGGAGCAGGGCAAAGCCTTGTTCCGGGAAAATCTGGCTGTTCAGCCGTTCACGGTTTATGATGGCGTCAAACAGTTGGGCCGAAAGTTCTTCCTCTTCCGTGGCCGCCGAAGCCAGGGTATGGACGGCTTCGGCAAAGGTCGCTTTTTCGGGCAGTGTGAACTGCTGATACTGTCGCAGGATGCCGGCGATTTCCTGTGACAGGAGCTGCGTTTTATCTAAGGTAGAAATAAAATCGTCCCCTGTCGGTTTATCGACGGCGGGTTGTTTTTTAGGGACATGAGCGTACTCTTCGATTTTGCCTTCAATACGATGGAGCTCAGACGGTGAAATCAGGGGAGATACGAAGAGGACATCGGCATCGGGCAGCGATAAGGGCAGACTGGACACGAAGAAATCCGTTTCCTTTCGAACGGCTTCGGTTACGGCATCACTGCCATAGGCCTGAAGTTGTACATTTTTAGGCAGTTTGTTCTGCAGTCTCGTCATCATCAGGCGGGCGATGCCAAAGCCGCTGGCACAGACGATGCCAATGGACACTTTTCGCGTGAAGGCTTCGTTTCCTTTGATCCTCTCTAAAGCGGCACCAAAATGAATGGTCAAGTAGCCGACTTCATCCTCCGATACCGGCGTCTGTAAGGCCAGGGACAAGACGTTGGCCGCCCGCTTGGCTTTTTGAAAGACGTCGGCGTATTCACGCTTGATATCGTCGAGGATGGGGTTGATGATGTTTAAATGGTGCTGGAGCCGGATGATGGTCGGCTGCAGATGAACGAAGAGGCCTTGGAGAAATTCGTCGTCACAGCGAAGGTCATAGGCCAGACGGGTGTCGAAGGCTTCAATCATGTCGTCGATGAGGCGTAAGAGTTCCGATTCATCGACGTTGCTGGGGAGATCCCAAAGGTCGCTGTCGTGATAGCGGATTTTTGCGCCCTTGATGTGAAGGAGGAGATAAGAAGCCTCGATGGGCGGCATGGTAAGCTGGAATTCTGCTTCCATGGCGGTCACGATCCGTCGGGCCAGATCGGCATCGTCACTATCTTCAATGACGGGGATGACCTCGTCGTCCATCTCGTCGGGCTGTCCTTTGGCAATGCGCTCGACGGCGATGGCAATGTGGATGATCAGGCCGATTTTTGCCGTATCCGTAAATTGACGGATTTTTTTTTCCGTCCATTTTTTTGAGCACGTCGTAAATCGCGTTCGATCGTATGGGTGTTCAGCAGTTGGTAGACGCCGGTATCGGTGATATGGGCCAAGGCCTTCGATAAGGATTCATCGGCGTTTTGTAAATCCTTGAAGGCGTCGGCGCTCGTCGTTTCACTGATGAAGCGGTGCATGGCTTCGCGATAATCTTTCTCCGTGCCGGTCAGTAAGACGCCGTAGCCTTGTTTTTTCAGGACCTTTAAATTGTTCTTCTCAAGCCAGGGAGATAAAGACTCTAAATCCGAGGCGGCCGTCGCTTCACTGACGCCGAGCAAGGTGCTGTAATAGAGCAGTTTTTTCGGCGTTCGGTCGCGTAAGAGCTCAAAGAGCAGATAGCGCCGCCGCGTATCTTTATCACTGAAGTCCATGGCGTCCGTATCCGAAAGGGCTTCTGCCAGCTCATTCTTATCCGTATCCGAGCCTTCTAGTAAGATGCCGGCCCGCTTTTGCCGGACCAGTTTCAGGTTATATGAGGACAGCGCCTTTTCAGTCCCTTCCAGTTCTCGCTGGACCGTTCGCTTGCTGATGCCGAGATCATCGGCCAGGGCCTGTTCGGAGAGATAGTCCTGCTCCTTCAATAAGCGCCGTAAAATCTGCTGCATGCGAGGTGTAAAATCCATGTGCTCACCTCCTATGGGTTCATGGTTTCTCTCAATATGCCTTCATTATAGTATAGCTTACGACCGGTATAGGGGCAATTTAAAGTAATTTAACTTTGTCCGTTTGAATGGTGACAGCATCTTTAGAATGCATAGATTGCACTTGCCTTGCTCAGAAAAAGGACTCCTTTTGTAGAATAAAGGCAGGGCATATGATATAATTTATTGTAAAGCCATGTAAAGGTTATGAAAGAATCTCGTTAATTTTGAGAAGGCTTATTTTTATCTATGCGATAAGGAGATCGATGATTATGGCATTCCACTTAAAGCCCAAGGAAGAAAAGTTTTTTTCGTTATTGGACCAGCATGCGGCACTAGGCCATGAGGCGGCTGAAATCTTGAGCCAGGCCATCAATGGGGACCTATCGAAAGAAACGGCGCTGGAAAAAATCGACGCCTTAGCCGATCAGGCTGATGCGTTGGTCATGGAGACGATGAAGCGGCTGCAAAAGACCTTCATTACCCCCATGGACCGGGAGGATATCCAGCAGATTATCGACCAGCTCGATGCGACGGTCGATAATATCAGTGAAATTATGGATAAGATGTGCATGTACCAAGTCGGAGAAGCGACGGACGGGGCCAAGGAGATGGCGACGATTGCCGCCAAGGCCATGAAAGAAATCTGCAAATCCATCGGCTACATGAAAGACCTCAAGAAAAATTATTTGAAGGTCGAAGCCAGGAGCAAGAAGGTCCTCAAACTGGAACAAGAATGCGATGATCTCTATCATGCAGAAATGGCGAATCTGTTTAAGAACTGCAAGGATCCTGTGGAAATTATCAAGTGGAAAGAAATTCTTCAATCTGTCGAAGATGTAACCGACGAGTGTGAAGATCTCGTCGTCACCTTCAGAAGGGTCGTATTGAAATATGCCTGAGCATTGGTTAATTTGGGCCATCGTCTTGTTGGCCGTTTTGTTTGATTATATTAATGGGTTTCACGATACGGCAAATGCCATCGCTACCAGCGTATCGACACGGGCCATTTCTCCGAGTCATGCGATCATGATGGCAGCCTGCCTTAATTTTGCCGGGGCTATGATCAGTACCGGCGTCGCCAAGACGATTGGCGGCGATTTAGTTTTAAATCCGTCTGAAATCAGTTTGGACGTCATCGTAGCAGCCCTCATCGGCTCGATTATCTGGAATGTTCTTACCTGGTATTACCGCATCCCGAGCAGTTCATCCCATTCCCTGATCGGCGGCGTCATCGGCGCTGTCTGTATCAGCGTCGGCCCGGCTGCCCTCGATACGGGCGGTATCGGGAAAATTATTTTATCTTTGATTCTATCCCCCGTCGTGGCCCTGGCTACGGGGTATTTTGTCATGATTGGCTTGTTGTGGGTCGTCCGTCGTTATTCGCCGTTGGCCTTGAATCGTCAATTCCGCAAGATGCAGCTCGTATCGGCCAGTTTGATGGCTTTTTCTCATGGCTCGAACGATGCCCAGAAAGCCATGGGGATCATCGCCTTGGCCCTACTTTCCGGCGGTTATATCGATACCATGGAAATCCCGGTCTGGGTAAAGATCGCCTGTGCGACGTCTATGGCGCTCGGTACGTCAGCCGGTGGCTGGCGCATCATTTCGACGATGGGGACCAAGATTTTCAAGATGGAATCGATCAACGGCTTTGCCGCTGACCTTAATTCGTCGATGGTCATCTTTATGGCAACCTTTCTCCATCTTCCGGTCAGTACGACCCATGTCGTCTCCGGTTCCATCATGGGGATCGGCTCGGCCGAACGTGTCCGTGCCGTTCACTGGGGTGTAGCCCGCAGCATGCTGGTCGCCTGGGTAGTCACCATTCCTATCAGCGCGGCCATGTCGGCGATTATTTTTGAAATCATTCAGCTCCTTTGAGGAACCGGTTGAGGCCGGCCGATAAGGGGTGAAGGTATGTTGAAAGCTCTCTTTGAGGCAGGCAGAGGAATTGTACGATCTTGTCCTGCTTTAAAGGGAGTTTTTTTATTGATTTCTTTAGGCGGAACGTGACTGGGCGCCGGTGATTTGGCAGAAAAATATGCTGAGATCATGATGAATATGAAAACCAAAACTATACTTTTTTTGTCTTTTATTGTATAATGTGAGTGAAAGATGTAAGGGGGTAGCATTATGAGATTGAATCAAGCTACGGATTATGCATTCCGCATGGTCCTTTATTTGGCGGGGCTCCCGGAAGGCACAAAAATTACCGGCGCAGCGCTGGCGGAAAAACAGAATATACCAGAACGTTTTTTGTTAAAAATTATGCGTAGCCTCACCAAGGCCGGCATCATGAAATCCTATCGCGGTGTAGAAGGCGGCTTCGCCTTGCAGCGAGCTCCGAAGGACATCACCTTATTCGATGTCATCGAAGCCGTGGAAGGGCAGACGGAATTGCAGCGCTGTCTCAATGATATGGATTCGTGCAGCCGCGGCTGCAGCAATATGTGTTCCATTTATGCTGCCTTTGCCGACATTCAGCGCGACTTGGCGGCTCGATTGAAGTCCATCGACTTTGAAATGCTGGCTAAACAGGAAGAGGAATTCCGCTTGGTTCATCAAGGCGCGGCCAAGGAACCGGCAGCTGCCGTTCCCGGTGAAGAAACATTATAAGATTTAGCTCAATAGGAGGGCCGTCCCCCATAAGGACGGCTCAAATTTGGCTGTCAAGAGGGCGTTTACGGACAGCCCTTTTTTTATGCCTAAAATATTGTAAAATAAAAGTACCTATTTTATTTTTTGTCTTTATATAGCCTGGAGTGAAGCCCTATGTACTTGCCTTTTCAAGGTTTCATCAGCAGTTTCCGACTGCTGGACATATTGGATATTTTACTCGTCGCCTTTGTGCTCTATAAGTTATTCATTCTGATCCGCAATACGCGGGCCGTCGCCCTCATCAAGGGGCTCTTGGTCCTGGGCGTCGTTACCGTGGTCAGTAAGGTCCTCGACCTGCACGTCATCAATTGGATGCTGCAGCAGGGGATGACGGTCATCCTCGTCGCCCTTCCCGTCGTCTTTCAGCCCGAATTACGCCGGGCTTTGGAACAGATCGGGCGGGGGCGTTTATTTCGTTCCGGCCAGGTCATCAGCATGGAAGAACTGGAACGGCTCATCGACGAAATCGTAGCGATCAGTGAGTCCTTATCAAAGACGCACACCGGGGCCCTCATCGTATTTGAACGCGAAGTCGGCCTTAACGACTATATCGACACTGGGGTTGCCATTGAAGGGCTCGTTTCACAAGAGCTCTTGGGCAATATTTTTATTCCCAATACGCCCCTTCACGACGGGGCCGTCATTATCCGTGAAAACCGTATTATGGCAGCCGGCTGCCTCCTTCCGTTGACCGCCGATCGGTCCTTGTCGACGGAATTGGGGACGCGGCACCGGGCGGCTATCGGCATCAGCGAGTTGACCGATGCCGTCATCATCGTCGTCAGTGAAGAAACGGGATCCATTTCTTATACCTACGGCGGCCACATTTATCGCCATCTTGACGGCAATGCCTTGCGCAATGTGCTGAAAACCTTCTTGACCCGGACACCTCAGGGCCTGGCGAATATCTTTAAATGGAGGCCCTAACATGAACAAGATTGATAAAAATTGGCAGCTTAAAATCATCTGCTTTCTCTTGGCTATCGTCTTGTGGTTCGTCATCATCAACGAACAAAATCCGCTCAGTGAGGGAAGTTATACCGTCCCTATTACCGTTGAAAACCTCAATTCTCAATATATTACGTCGAATGTGCCCAAGACGGTCTACGTCCGCCTTTCGGGGCCGCGCAATACGATCATCAACGTAGGGCCTTCGGATATCAAGGCCTACATCGATTTGTCCGACGTCCAGGAAGGGACGGTCGACGTGCCGATTCACGTCGAAATACCGAGCGGGACGGAGCTGAAAAAACAAAGCATGACGTCGACGAAGATAACCGTCGATGTCTACACGGTCAAAGAATTTAAACTGACGCCGCATATCGTCGGCAACTTAGATGAAAAAGACTTTATCAGTGAACTGAAAATCGTTCCGGAAAAGGTCGTCGTCAGTGGCGCTCGCCGCCTGATCCAACAGGTCAACCAGGCCGTCATCGAAGTCCCGGTCAACCAGCGCAACGGCGATTTTGCCTTGATGGCACCGATTCACTTGTACGATGCTGAAGGTTCACCCGTTGAGGGACTTGAAATGACGCCGTGGCAGAGCAATGTCAAAGTGACCATTGGCCATGATGCCATGTCTAAGAGCGTTCCCTTAAACGTCAATATAACCGGCCAGACGGCAACGAAAACATTGACGATTCAGCCGACGAGCATCCAAATCAGGGGCTCTGCCGATACGCTGCGCAATATCAGTTCCATCGATTTGCCGGACATTAACGTTGAAAATATGAAGGAAGAAAAATCGTGGAAGGTCATCATCCCGCCTGTAGACGGCATCAATATGTATCCTGATGAGGTCGAGGCCGACCTCCATATCCGAAATGGTGAGTAGAAAAGGAGAAACTTTGTGCTTAGAGTATTGAATATTCGCACGGCCGTACCGATGCAAAAGCCTTTGGAAGCGCTGATTGCCAAGAAACTCCGGTGTAGCCGCAGCGATATTTCCGGCATCTGCATCGTTCGCCGGGCTATCGACGCCCGCCGGAAACCGCGAATCTATTTTGTCTTTACCGTCGACGTGTCCTTTGTCGATGAAAAGAAGGTGTGGAAACGGTGCCGTGATAATAAGGACGTGCGCCAAATCGCAGAAACGCCGGCACCGGAAATCATTCCCGGGAGTGAAACCCTGGGCGCCCGTCCCATCGTCATCGGTACGGGCCCGTCGGGACTGGCGGCTGCTTTGGCCCTGGCCGAACATGGGTATGCACCATTGGTCTTTGAACGAGGCTGTGACGTCGATACCCGGGCGAAAGACGTGGAAACGTTTTGGCGCGGAGGGGCGTTTAAGCCGGAATCGAACGTCCAGTTTGGGGAAGGCGGTGCCGGAACTTTTTCTGACGGCAAACTGACGACGCGCATCAATCATCCCCTGCTGAGGCAGATTTTGCAGACCTTCGTCGACGCCGGCGCACCGGAAGAAATTCTGTATGCCTATAATCCCCATGTGGGAACGGACGTCTTGCGGCGAGTCGTGAAAAATTTGCGCCACATGATCGAAGCCAAGGGCGGCGAAGTCCACTTTTCAAGCTGTGTCACGGCCATTGACCGTGACGAAGCGGGCAAGGTCAAGTCGGTAACGATCAATGGACAAGATGAATATCCGGCCAGTGTCGTCGTCATGGGCGTCGGTCACAGTGCCCGCGATACGTATTACATGCTCCATGACAAAGGTGTCGTCTTGGAAAAGAAGCCCTTTGCCGTCGGCGTGCGCATTGAGCACTCGCAGGATGTCATCGACCGCGACCAATACGGCTGCCCGGCTGAAGAACTCGGCCTTGAACCGGCCGATTATGCCTTGGTCTACCACAGTCCCGACGGTCGGTCGTGCTATTCTTTCTGCATGTGCCCTGGCGGCGTCGTCGTCGGAGCCGCTTCAGAAGAAGGGCGGGTCGTCACCAACGGCATGAGTCTTTACAAGCGGGACAGCGGCATTGCCAACAGTGCCGTCGTGGTCAACGTTACGCCTGACGACATGGGCGGCGACGGGCCTTTGGCCGGTATCGAATTTCAGCGCCGCTATGAGGAACTGGCCTATAAGGTCGGCGGGAGCAACTACCATGCACCGGCTCAGACCGTCGGTTCTTTCTTGAAGCGTCCCGGTGCTGCTGCCGAAGGCGCCATCCATACCTATCGCCCCGGCGTGACCTGGGCCGATTTGCATGACGTCCTGCCGGATTTTGTTACGGCGACCCTGGCAGAGGCCCTGCCGTACTTTGGCCGGCGTCTTCACGGCTTTGACGATGACAACGTCGTCATGACCGGCGTCGAAACAAGGACCAGTGCCCCGGTGCGCATCGTCCGCGGTGACGACCGTATGGCCCTCGATACAGCCGGGCTCTATCCGGTCGGTGAAGGGGCCGGGTATGCAGGCGGCATTATGAGCGCCTATTTGGACGGCTTGGAAACGGCTGTCGAAATCATTCGTAAATATCAACCTTTGGAGGTAAAGTAAATGGCTAGATTGTTTGGAACAGATGGAGTACGAGGCGTTGCTAACGACTCGTTGACCCCGGAATTGGCATATCATTTGGGCAGAGCCGCTGCCTATATCTTTGGGCAGAATAAAGAACACCCGACCTTCCTCATCGGAAGGGATACCCGCCGTTCCGGCACCATGCTGGCCGATATCCTGGCAGCCGGCATCGCATCCGCTGGTGGTGACTGCTACATGGCAGGCGTCATTCCGACTCCGGCCATTGCCTACCTGACAAGAACGCATCATATGGATGCCGGCGTTATGATTTCGGCGTCTCATAATCCTTTCGAATACAACGGCATAAAATTTTTCGACGGCTTTGGTTATAAATTGCCGGATGAAATGGAAGATAAAATCGAAGAGTATATGCTGAAGGATGAACGGGCCGGCCTTCAGAGCCGTCCGACCGGGGCTGCTATCGGTACGATTTCCGCCTGGACCGACTTACAGCAGGAGTACGCCGATTTTATCTGCAAATCGACGGATATCGACCTGTCCGGCCTTAAGGTCGTTCATGACGGTGCTAACGGTTCGGCGTCCCTTTTAGGCCCGGAAATCCTTGAACGGCTGGGGGCAGAAGTCATTGCCATCCATAACAAGCCGAACGGCATCAACATCAATGAAAACTGCGGTTCTACCAACCTCGACAGCCTGAAGGAAACGGTCTTGAAATACGGGGCCGACATCGGCATTGCCAACGACGGTGACGCCGACCGCTGCCTGGCCGTCGACGAAAAGGGACAGGACATGGACGGCGACCAGATCATGCTCCTCTGTGCCATGAAATTAAAGGCCGAAGGCCGCCTCAAACAGGATACCGTCGTCGGTACGGTCATGAGCAACATCGGCTTCCACAAAGCCTTGAAAGAAATGGGCTGCAAGACGGAAATCACTGCTGTCGGCGACCGCTACGTCTTGGAAAAAATGAGAAAAGACGGCTATTCCCTCGGTGGGGAACAGTCGGGGCATATCATTTTCCTCGATTACAACACGACCGGTGACGGCTTGCTTACGGCTGTTCAGCTGCTGAGCATTATGAAACAGCAGAATAAACCCTTATCCGAACTGGCTGCCCTCATGACCCGTTATCCTCAAATTTTGAAAAACGTTCGCGTTCAGACGAAGTCGGGCTGGGAAGATAATAACCTCATCATGGCCGCTATTTCGGCCGGTGAAGAAGAACTGGGCGATGAAGGTCGCATTCTTGTCCGCCCGTCGGGGACAGAACCCCTCATCCGTGTCATGGCAGAAGGACCGGACCTGGTACAATTGGAACGAATCGTCGATGATATCGCCGTTGTCGTCGAACACGAAATGGGCCCTTCGAAGTAAGTATTGACAAAACCTTGCAAATATATTAAAGTGTGGGAATGGAGTTCCTTGAGCTCCATTCCCTGTTTTTATATACAGGCGTTTGGAAATCCTTAACGTAATAATGGATAGCGCTAGTACCTGAATGAGTTGATTTCAGGTAGACGAGGTAGAGAAGTATCGAATTTGTCAGCGGATGTCTCTCGGCACCTTCAGTCGTCATATGATGGAAAATTACAGTGGTAACATTGTCGACAACTTCATCATAAGAAGGAAATAACTTTATATCAGGAGGATATAACTATGTGTGGTATTGTAGGTTACATCGGAGACAGAGAAGCGGCAGACTTTTTAATGGATGGTCTGGGCAAGCTGGAGTACCGCGGTTATGACTCGGCAGGCATTGCCGTCTATCATGACGGTGCTATTGCTATTCGCAAAAAAGCGGGCCGGCTGGCAAACTTGGCGGAAGAAGTCAAGAAACATCCCGTTACCGGGACGTCCGGCATCGGTCACACCCGCTAGGCAACGCACGGCGGCCCGTCGGACATCAATGCCCATCCTCATTCGGATGAAAATGGCGATTTCGTCATCGTCCACAACGGGATCATTGAAAACTACATGGAATTGAAGGAAGACCTGCTCAAAAAAGGGTACCACTTCCGTTCGGAAACGGATACGGAAGTCATTGCTCACCTTTGCAAAGACCTTTATGACGGTGACTTTACCCGTACGGTCCGTAAGGTGCTGACCCTTTTGCGCGGTTCCTATTCCTTGGTCTTCATGTGCAAATTTGAACCGGATAAAAATCATTTGCACCAAAAAAGGACAATCCGTTGATCGTCGGCCTGGGAGACGGGGAAAACTATATTGCCTCGGATATTCCGGCCATCCTCAGCTACACCCGTAAGACGTACATCATGAATGACGGCGAAATTGCCATCGTCATGAAGGATAAGGTCTGGGTGACGGATCTGGAAGGCAACCCGATTTCAAAGAAGGTCTTTGAAGTAAACTGGGATGCCGAAGCGGCTGAAAAGGGCGGCTTTGAACACTTCATGCTCAAAGAAATCTATGAACAGCCGAAAGCCATCAAAGATACGATGAGCCGCCGCATTGTCGATGGCGGCAAGCACGTTTCCTTTGAAGAATTGAACTGGACGCCGGAAGATGTGAAGTCCATCGACAAGATCTTGATCACGGCTTGCGGTACGGCCTATCATGCCGGTCTCTTGGCCAAGTATTTCATTGAAAAATTGGCCCGCATTCCCGTTGAAGTCGACATCGCATCGGAATATCGTTACCGCGATCCTTTGACGGACAGCAAGACCCTGTGCATCGTCGTCAGCCAGTCCGGTGAAACGATTGACACCATGGCCGCTCTGAAAGAAGCCAAACGCCGCGGTGCCCGGTCGCTGGCCATTACCAACGTCGTCGGTTCGTCCATTTCTCGTGAAGCCGATCAGGTAGCGTATACCCTGGCTGGTCCTGAAATCGCCGTTGCTTCGACGAAGGCTTATACGACGCAGCTGGTAACCTTGCTCCTCTTGGCCCTCTACATGGGCCGCTTGAACGGCAAACTGCCGGCTGACCGAGAAGCAGAAATCCTGGCTCATCTGGAAAAACTCCCCGATCAGTGCCAGAAAATTTTCGACCAAGTCGACACGATCAAAGGCTTGTGCGATGCCTTTAAAGATAAAGAAGATGTCTTCTTCATCGGCCGCTCCATGGATTACGGTCTGGCCATGGAAGGCGCTTTGAAATTAAAAGAAATTTCCTATATTCACGCTGAATCCTATGCCGGCGGTGAATTGAAACACGGCACGCTGTCGCTCATCGAAGCCGGTGTTCCGGTCATTGCCTTGGCAACACAGATTGAAGTCAAAGGCAAGATGATCAGCAACATTAAGGAAGTTAAAGCCCGCGATGCCTTTGTCGTCGGCATTGCTCAGGACGACGATACGGAAGTCGTTCATACCGTCGATACCTTGATCAAGGTTCCGACCTCAGATGACTTTGTCGTTTCCATCCTGGCTATCGTTCCCTTGCAGCTGTTGGCTTATTATATCGCCGTCAGCCGCGGCAACGACGTCGATAAACCGCGTAACCTGGCTAAGAGCGTTACTGTAGAATAATTGGACTACGCAGTCTGTATAAAGGAGCTGCCCTTTGGGGCGGCTCTTTTTTTGTCGTGTCTTACGGCTTTTTAAACGTAGAATAGAGCCTTTCGTATTTGAAAATGGGCAGAGATCCTCTTTTTGTTCTATACTATACTTAGCCAATTGAACGTGTATTGAAAGATGTGAGGTGTTGTCCTATGTCGCGCTTTATTAATAATTTGAAACGCCGCGTTTCGAAAGAACAAAAGAAGATCGTCCTGCCAGAATCGGAAAGCCGCAGGATTCTGCAGGCTGCAGAACGGGTCCAGGCCGAAGGCTTTGCCCGGCCGATTCTGATCGGGCGGCCGCAGAACATCGTTGAAGTCGCCTCCGAATATCAGATCGACATGGACGGTATCGAAATCATCGATCCTGAAACGTATCCCATGCTGGATACCTTCTGCCAATATTATGCCAAGCGGCGGGCTAAAAAGGGGATGACCGTCTCCGAGGCGCGAGAAGTCCTGCTGACCAATTATATTTTCTTTGCCGCCTGTCTGGTCGCCTTCGACATTGCCGACGGCATGGTCGCCGGAGCTGTTGCCACGTCATCGGAAGTCATTCGTGCGGCTCTCCAAGTCATCGGTCCTCATCCGGGCCTGTCGACGGTCAGCAGTTCCTTTATCATGATTACCGATAAGCCGCAGTTTGGCGATGACGGCATCTTCGTCATCGGTGACTGCAGTGTCGTCATCGAACCGACGCCGCAGCAGCTGGCCGATATTGCCGTCAGCTGTGTAGAACGGGCACGGCGGACGGCGCAGACCCTTGATCCGAAAGTGGCTTTTCTGTCCTATTCGACTATGGGCAGCGGCGCCGGCGACGAAGTGGAACGCGTCCGCGAAGCCGTCCGTCTCCTAAGGGACCGCAACGTCGACTTTGAATTTGATGGCGAGATGCAGGCTGATGCAGCCCTCGTACCGCGGATTGCCCGCCAGAAGGCGCCGGGGTCTCCCGTTGCCGGTCAGGCCAATGTCCTGGTATTTCCTAATCTCGTGTCCGGAAATATTTGTTATAAAGTCTTGGAACACCTGTCCGGTGCTACGGCCTTGGGACCGCTTCTTCAAGGGCTGGCGAAACCGGTTATGGACCTGTCCCGCGGCTGTACGGCCGAAGGCATTACTGATGTCATTGCCATCTGCTGCAGTGATGCCATTTATATGCAGGCTGAAAAGAAGCGGGACATGGCCTTTACCAGTCGCTTTGAACAACTCGATAGTCGGGTCGCCGTTGAAAATCGTAATATTTCGATTCAGTTTAATCCAGAAAAATGTCGGAACTGCACCCTCTGTCGTCGTCGCTGTGCCGAAGTCATGTCTATGACGGGATATTACTCTTTAGAAAGCACGGGCGATGTCCCTATCTGTGTCCACTGCGGCCAGTGTTCGCTGACCTGCATGTTCGGGGCGACGACGACCGTATCACAGCGGGCGGAGATTCAAAAAGCCATCGACGATCCGGATAAGGTCGTCGTCTTTCAAACGTCGTCGGCCGTCGGCGTTGCCCTTGGCGATGCCTTTGGACGTCCCTTTGGCGAAAATGTGGAAGGGAAGATGATTTCAGCCTTGCGCAGACTCGGTGGGAATTACGTCTTTGATACCAACTTCGGAGCCGACTTAGCCATCATGGAAGAAGCGTCGGAACTCCTATACCGTATGGACAATAAGAAAGAGCTGTTGCCGCAGTTTACGAGTGCCTGTCCGTCATGGGTTGAATTTACGGAAATCTTCTTCCCCGAACTGATTCCTCACTTGTCGACTGGTAAGAGTCCGAGCAGCATGCTCAGCCCGATGATTAAGACGTATTTTGCCAAGCGCATGCATATCGATCCTTCCAACCTGGTCATCGTTTCGGTTACGCCCTGTACGGCAAAGAAGGCGGAAATCTTTCGGCCGGAACAGAATGCTGCCGGCCGTTACTGGCAGCATCCGGACATGCGCGATACCGATTACGCCATCACGACGAGGGAATTGGCGACCTGGATCAAAGAGAAAAAAATCGACTTTGATCCGCTGGAAAATGCTGCTTACGATACGGTCTTTGGCGAATCGTCCGGCGGCGGAGACCTCTTTGGCAACAGTGGCGGATTGATGGAAGCGGCTCTCCGGACGCTCGTTTACTTGAAGACCCATAAACCGGCCGAGGAAGATTTCCTCCACTTTGAGGCCGTACGGGGCCTTGAAGGGGTGAAAGAAGCGGCCGTCACCCTGGACAACGACATCATCCGTGTCGTCGCTGTCAGCGGATTGGCCAATGCCCGTCGGTTCATCAATTTAATGGAAGAAAAGCATTCGTGGAAAAAATATGCCTTGATCGAAGTCATGGCTTGTCCCGGCGGCTGTATTGGCGGCGGCGGTCAGCCACGAACGCAGCTGCCCCTCGAAATCCCGGCTAAGCGTGCCCGCATTGAAGCACTATACCAGATGGATGCCCAAAAATCGATTCGGGCCAGCTGGGAAAATAAGGAACTGCAGACCCTGTATGCAAAGTTCTTGGGAGAACCGCTGGGCGATCTGTCCGAAGCCCTACTTCATACGCAGTACGTCAATAAGCATTACCTTTTGGGAAAAGAAGATAAGGTCCAACCCCTTATTAAATGAACGATGTTTAGACCAGCCTCTTAATGATATGACAGCCCTCGTCCATAGTGACGGGGGCTATTTTGTGCTTTCGACCTTGCTTTCTTAGGCATCTGTTCCTATAATAAAATCAATACACTTGATGCGGAAGGGATTATTATGAATCGGTATATGACGTCTTTGAAGGGGCGGGCAGCTTCAAATCCACAAAAAATCGTTCTGCCTGAGAGCGGCGACCTTCGGATACTGCAGGCGGCCGACCGGATTTTGGCCGACGGATTGGCCATTCCGGTATTGATTGGGAAAAGGCAGGACATTCAGGAATTAGCCCTTCGATACCAATTGGACTTAGAAGGGGCTGAATTGATCTATCCGAAAGACCATGCGTCTTTCGATCGCTTTGCCAAAGAATATGCGCGGATGCGGCGGGTATCGGGGATGACCATCGAAGAAAGCCGGCGCTTTTTACGGACGCCCCTTTATTTTGGTGCCTTTCTGGTCGCTTCCGGAGAAGCGGCCGGTATGGTTGCTGGATTAGAAACGCCGGCGCCGGAAGTTCTGCATGCGGCCCTGCAGATTATCGGTACCCGTAAAGGCATCGATACGGTCAGAGTTCTTTTATCCTTCTGACCGACATGATGCAGTTTGGCCATGATGGAGTCCTGGTCGCCGGCGACGGTGACGTCATCCCGACTCCGGACGAATACCAGCTGGCAGATATCGCCTGCAGCTGTGTCGATCGGGCGCGGCGAACCCTGCAGATCGATTCGCCGAAAGTGGCCCTCTTGTCGTATTCGACGATGGGGAGTGAACGGGGCAGCGGTGCCGATACGGTGCGAAAAGCCGTCCAGATTCTAAGCGACCGCAACGTCGATTTTGAGTTTGACGGCGAAATGGAAGTCGATATCGCCCTCATTCCATCGTATGCCAAAGAGTGGGCACCACGCTCTCCCGTAGCCGGAAGGGCCGATGTCCTGGTCTTTCCCGATTTGAATACGGGGAACATCTGCTGCAAGATGCTGGAACACGTTGCCGGGGTGACCGTTTTAGGTCCGCTGCTGCAGGGACTCTCCAAACCGGTCATGGACCTGTCACGGGCGTCGACAGTAGAAACCATCGTCAACACCATAACCGTTTGCTGTTGTGATGCCTTAGATGAAATGGTATAGGCTATTTTGAAAATTAGTGTACAAAATAAGGGCAATCTGTCTTGACAATCTTCATATACCATAGTATACTTAAGAAGTTGTGAGGGAAATTCCTCTTATGCCGACTGAGACAACAGTCGATTCTTTTGAAAATTCTTCAAAAGAATGCTTGACAAGCCCTTCGTAGTTTGGTAAGATAAACAAGTCGTCGCTACGGCGATGGCAGATGACCTTTGAAAACTGAACAATGATTGAATGAACGCCAGTAAATAAATCTTTGGATTTGTTTATACCGAGTTTTACTCG
>ENA-OPYT01000171-OPYT01000171.1-human-gut-metagenome-genome-assembly--contig:-NODE-171-length-21329-cov-4.633667_pt1 | contig 21329 bp, 19 predicted proteins | sample MGYA00242636_ERZ504480 | MGnify/ENA primary metagenome ERZ504480 (study PRJEB26092, sample SAMD00036228) | human gut metagenome | host: Homo sapiens | study: EMG produced TPA metagenomics assembly of...
ATTGGACTGGGTCAGTCCGAAAGCAGGAGAACTTACTTCTTTGTCGAAATATATAAACATATGTCATTATCTATCGCTTATGTTTGATGGGAGGGGGAGTCCCTTATGAAAAAGTGTATGATGGCGGCCCTGTTTATGGCGGCCTTGGCGGTTAGTCCTGCTTTTGCGTATAATGAAGGGCCAATCATGGGGCCCTATGTATCGGTGCCGGGATTGACGGCCATCCAGCAGTGTAAACTCATGGTTGCCGGCAAGGTCATGGATCCGGCTGACGGAGCGGTGCTGCAGAAAGGCGATGTGGTCATGATTCCACTGCGTAAAGTCGCTGAACAGTTAGGGTATACGGTAAATTGGGACCCGACGGACCAGAGCGTCCGCGTCGAAATGAACATTGCCTATATCATCATCAAACCCGGTGAAGACTGGTATGAACGCATCGGGACGATTAAGAAAATCAATTTGAACCGCATCTTCCAATATGGCACGGGCCCGGTCAATGTTAACGGCACGATGTACGTACCGGCTCAGCTTTTTGGAAGCCTTGTACAATAACGTGTCCGTTTCCCCGCAGGAGGTAATGATTACGCCGGCGGACCAGGCTTAAAAATAATCCGGCTTTAGGGAAGACCCTAAAAAATTTCTTGACTTTATAGGCCATGGCCGATAAAATAGATAGAGAATATACGACAGTCCTGTGAGGCTGTGTGATTCTTATACTTCTAGCTTGTACCTTTAATATAGTCCGGAGAGGCTACAAAGGGACATATTTTGCCATTGCTTAGAATATGACCTTTGCCTTTCGGCAGAGGTCTTTTTTTTCAAGGAGGATTCGATGGTTAATATACAGGGCAAGAGCCTGTTGGGACTCCAAGGAGTGCCGAGGGAAGAAATTGAGTTGATCTTGAAGGTGGCCAAGAAAATGAAGGCTGTCGTCAAGAGCGACAACAAGAAACTGTCTTTGCTCAAAGGCAAGTCGGTGGTCAACATGTTTTGGGAACCGAGTACCCGTACCCGCGGTTCTTTTGAAATGGCTGCCAAGTATCTCGGTGCCGACGTCATCAATTTCACGCCCCGAGGAAGTTCCATTCAAAAAGGGGAAAGCTTCCGCGACACGCTCTTAACGGTGACGGCCATGGGTGTCGATGCCATCGTCATGCGTCAGAAACAGGAAGGTTCGCCGTACTTTGCCCAGCGCTGTGTCGACCCGATCATTATCAACGCCGGTGACGGAGCTCACGAACATCCGACGCAGGGCCTCCTCGACATGTTCACCATCCAGGAAGTGAAGGGCCGCATCGAAGGATTGAAGGTCGTCATCGTCGGCGATATCGACCACGGCCGCGTTGCCCGTTCCAATATTTACGGCCTCAAGACGATGGGCGCCGACGTCCACCTCGTCGGCCCGCGGACGCTGCTCCAGCCGGAACTGGAAGCCATGGGCGTCACCGTCCACTATGACCTGAAGGAAGCTCTCAAGGATGCCGACGTCATCAACGTCCTGCGCATTCAGAAGGAACGGCAGGGCATCGGATTCTTCCCCAGCGCCGGCGAATATAACTCGCTGTTTGGAATCAAGAAAGACCGCCTCAAATGGGCTAAAGACGACGTCCTCGTCCTTCATCCGGGCCCGATGAACCGCGGCATCGAAATTGATTCCGACGTTTGCTACAGCGAACATTCTTCGATTCAGGAACAGGTCATGAACGGCGTATCCGTCCGCATGGCCGTATTATATCTGACAATTATGGGAGGCGATGACGTTGACATTACTCGTTAAAGGCGGCAGAGTTATCAATCCGGCTATGCAGCAGGATGAAATTTGCGATATCCTCATTGAAAATGGAAAAATTAAAGAAGTCGGTGCCAATCTCACGGCAGACAAGGCAGAAGAAGTTTTTGACGCTTCCGGTCTCGTCGTAGCACCGGGCTTCATCGATATGCACGTCCATCTCCGTCAACCCGGCCAGTCGGGCAAGGAAACGATCGAAACGGGAACTCAGGCAGCGGCTGCCGGCGGCATTACCCGCGTAGCCACCATGCCTAACACCAAACCGGTCATCGATTCGGCCATTGTCGTCGACGGCTTGAAGTATAAGATCGAACACGAAGCGAAGGTTAAGGTAGAAATTATCGGCGCCATTTCTAAAGGCCAGCAGGGCCAGGAATTGTCGGCCATGGGCGCGATGGCCAAAGAAGGAGTCGTCGCTTTTTCCGATGACGGCCACTACGTCGAAAATTCCGACTTCATGCGTAAAGCCATGGAATATGCCAGCATGTTCCACAAGATCATCATCGACCACTGCGAAGATGACAACCTCATCGAAGGCGGGAATATGCACGAAGGCGTCGTATCGAATGAATTGGGCATGAAAGGCCGTCCGGCCGTTGCCGAAGACATCGCCGTTGCCCGCGACATCTTCTTGGCAGAAGCGACGGGAACACCGGTCCACATCGCCCACATCAGCACCAAGAACGCCGTCGACCTCGTCCGCCAGGCTAAAAAGCGCGGCGTCCAGGTTACGGCAGAAGTTACGCCGCAGCACCTCATCTTTACCGATGAAGCCCTGCGCACCTTTGAAACGCGCTACAAAATGAATCCGCCGATCCGCTCGGACATCCACCGCGATGCCTGCGTCGAAGGGCTTAAAGACGGCACCATCGATGCTGTCGTTACCGACCATGCACCCCATGAATGGGAAGAAAAAGACCAGGAATTCAATTTGGCACCCAGCGGCTTCGTCGGCCTTGAAACGAGTGTCGGCGCTATGCTGACCCATTTGTATCATACGGGCATCATCGACCTCATGAGCCTGGTCAATGTCATGTCGACGGCTCAGGCCAAGATCCTCAATCTGGATGCCGGCGTCATTGCACCGGGGAAAGATGCCGATTTAACGTTCCTTGATCTCGATAAAGAATGGACCGTCGATTCCTCGAAATTCTATTCCAAGGGAAAGTCGACTCCTTTTGATGAAATGATCTTCAAAGGGAAGGCGGCAGCGACCATCGTCAATGGTAAATTTGTGATGAAAAACGGGGAGGTTTTATAATGAAAGGTGTCCTCATATTAGAGAACGGACAGAAATTTTACGGCAATATGCTGATGGACGAACCGGCCGTCGGCGAAGTTGTCTTCAATACAGGCATGACAGGCTATCAGGAAACCTTTACGGACCCGTCCTATGCCGGTCAGATCATTACCCTGACCTATCCGATTATCGGCAATTACGGTTTGTTCCATGAAATCGAACAGGCTGACCGCCCTTATGCTGCCGGCTTCATCGTCAGCGAACTCTGCGAAGAACCGAGCAACTGGCAGAATGAAGGTCAGCTGTCTACCTTTATTATGACACACCACATCCCCTGCCTCTACGGCGTCGATACCCGTGCCATTACCCGGGCTATCCGCAGCCAGGGGGTCATGAAAGGCGTTATCGTACCGGAAACGATGGAAGAAAGCGCTATTAAAGAACTCTTTGATACGCCCCTTGAAACGCAGCTCGTAAAAAAAGTTTCGACGCGGGACATCAAGCACATGGGCGACGGCCGCTACCATGTAGCCGTCATGGATTACGGCGCCAAGGGCAATATCCTTCGTGAATTGGTCAATAACGACTGCCGCCTGACAATCTTTCCGGCAACGACCAAGGCCGAAGACGTACTGGCCATCAATCCCGACGGCATCTTCCTCAGCAACGGCCCTGGCGACCCTAAAGATATTCCCGATATCATCGATAACGTTAAACAGCTCATGGGCAAGAAACCGATTTTCGGCATCTGCCTGGGCCTGCAGCTCATCGGCCTGGCCCTTGGCGGCAAGAGCCGTAAATTGACCTTCGGCCACCGCGGTTCCAACCATCCGGTCAAAGATATCCGCACGGGCCGCGTCTACATCACGTCTCAGAACCACGGCTACATCATCGATGAAGATTCCCTTCCGAAGGATGAAGTCGTCATTACCCACCGCAACCTCCATGACAACACCCTTGAAGGTTTTGAAGTTCCGTCCCGCAATATCATGTGCGTCCAGTACCATCCGGAAGCCTCGCCGGGACCGACGGACAATCTGTATCTGTTTACACAATTCGTCAAGATGATGGAGGAAAAATAACATGGTAGAAGGATTGAAGAAAGTACTCGTTATCGGTTCCGGCCCTATTATCATCGGGCAGGCCGCCGAATTTGACTATGCCGGTACCCAGGCCTGCCGGGCCTTGAAAGAAGAAGGATTGGAAGTCGTCCTCATCAACAGCAACCCGGCGACGATCATGACCGACGAAGACATTGCCGACCGCGTCTATGTCGAACCGATTTCCCTCGACTACGTTACGGAAGTCATCGAAAAAGAACGGCCCGACGGCCTCTTGGCCACCCTCGGCGGTCAGGTCGGCCTCAACATGGCTGTCCAGTTGGCCAATGCCGGCGTTCTCGAAAAATACAATGTCCAGCTCCTCGGTACGCGCCTGTCGGCTATCGAAGAAGCGGAAGACCGTGAATTATTCAAAAAGGCCATGAACGATATCAACCAGCCGGTACCGGAAAGTGATATCTTTGAAGACGTTCCCTCGGCCATTGAATTTGCCGATAAAATCGGCTACCCGATCATCGTCCGTCCGGCCTTTACCCTCGGCGGTACCGGCGGCGGCATCGCCCACGACGAAGATGAACTGTTCATGATCGCTACCCGCGGTATCAAGCTCAGCCCGATCAATCAGATCCTCGTCGAACGCTCTGTTGCCGGCTGGAAAGAAATCGAATACGAAGTCATGCGCGATAAGGCCGATAACTGCATCATCGTCTGCAACATGGAAAACGTCGACCCCGTCGGCATCCATACGGGCGACTCCATCGTCGTCGCTCCCAGCCAGACCCTGAATGACCTGCAGTATCAGATGCTGCGCACGGCATCCCTCGATATCATCCGCCGCTTGAAAATCGAAGGCGGCTGCAACGTCCAGTATGCCCTCGACCCGAACAGCAACCAGTACTACGTCATCGAAGTCAATCCTCGTGTCAGCCGTTCGTCGGCCCTGGCTTCGAAAGCGACGGGCTATCCCATCGCCAAAGTTGCCGCCAAAGTGGCCACCGGTCTTACGTTGGACCAGATTACTAATGCCGTTACGGGCAAGACGACGGCCTGCTTCGAACCGACCCTCGACTACTGCGTCGTCAAGTTTCCGCGCTGGCCTTTCGAAAAATTCGCCTTGGCCGATAAATCCCTGGGCACCCAGATGAAGGCGACGGGCGAAGTCATGTCCCTCGACCGCTGCTTTGAAGGGGCCCTGCTCAAAGCCGTTCGCTCCCTGGAAATCGGTGTCAACTACATTTCCATGAAGAAGCTTGAAAGCAAGTCCCTCATCGATATCGTCGAACTCCTGCAGAAGCAGGATGATGAACGACTGTTCGTCGTCGCTCAGGCCCTGCGCCTCGGCATCAGCGAAGAAAAGATTCACTACATCACCGGTTACGACCTGTGGTTCCTCCATAAAATCAAAAACATCATCGACGTCGAATTCGACCTGCAGCGCAACAATCTGACCATCGATAACGTTCGCTTGGCCAAACGCTACAGCATGCCCGACGCCGTCATCGCCGAATTTACCAAAAAGACGGAAGAAGAAGTCCGTCAGTTCCGCGTCGACCACGGCATTATGCCGACCTTCAAGATGGTCGATACCTGCGCGGCTGAATTTGAAGCGGCTACGCCGTACTACTATTCCTGCTATGCGACGGAAGACGAAGTCAAACCGCTCGGCAAGAAGAGCGTCATCGTCCTCGGGTCCGGTCCGATCCGCATCGGCCAGGGAATCGAATTTGACTACTGCTCCGTCCATTCTGCCTGGGCCCTGCGCAAGGCCGGCATGAACAGCATCATCATCAACAACAACCCGGAAACGGTCAGCACCGACTTCGATACGTCGGACAGCCTGTACTTTGAACCGCTCATGGTCGAAGACGTCATGGCTGTCGTCGAAAAGGAAAAGCCCGTCGGCGTCATCTGCCAGTTCGGCGGTCAGACGGCCATCAACCTGGCGGCTCCCTTGGCTAAGCGCGGCGTCACCGTCCTCGGCACTTCGGTCGACGGCATGGACCGGGCAGAAGACCGGGAACGTTTCGATGAAGTCCTGGCCAAATTGAACATTCCTCGTCCCGACGGCCGCATTGCTACCAGCGATAAAGAAGCCATGAAGGTCGCGTCCGAATTGGAATTCCCGCTCATCGTCCGCCCGTCGTACGTCCTCGGCGGCCGAGCTATGGAAATCGTTTACAATGAAAAAGAATTGGAACGCTATCTCCGTGAAGCCGTCATCGCTTCGCCGGATCATCCGATCCTCATCGACGAATACATGGTAGGCCGTGAAGTCGAAGTCGACGCCGTCGCCGACGGAACCGACGTCTACATCCCGGGCATCATGGAACAGGTAGAACGGGCCGGCGTCCATTCCGGTGACTCCATTGCCGTCTACCCGCCGCAGCACCTCGACGATGACATGATCGCTCAGATCGTCGACTATACGACCCGCATCTCCCTGGAACTCCAGGTCAAAGGCTCGGTCAACATCCAGTTCGTCGTATCTCGCGGCAAATTGTACATCATCGAAGTCAATCCGCGTTCGAGCCGTACCGTTCCTTTCCTCAGTAAAGTAACGCACTTCCCGATCGTCGAAATCGCAACCCGCATCGCCCTCGGCGAAACCTTGAAGGATATGGGGATTCACAGCGGCCTCATGCCGGCGAAGAAACACGTTGCCGCTAAGGCTCCGGTCTTCTCCTTCAGCAAGATTGGCCTCGCTGAAATCGCCCTCGGCCCGGAAATGAAATCGACCGGCGAAGTCATGGGTATCGGCCATTCCTACTCGGAAGCCCTGTATAAGGCCGTCAACGGCGCTAAGATGAAGATCCCTGCCGGCGGTACGATCTTGGTTACCGTCGCCGACCGCGATAAAGCCGAAGCCCTCCATCTGGCCGAAGGCTTTAAGGAACTGGGCTACCACATCATCGCCACCGAAGGCACCGGCTCCTACTTCAACGATCACGGCATGCCCGTCGACATCGTCCGCAAGATCCATGAAGGCGGTCAGAACATCGCCACCATGATCCGCAACGGTAAAATCGACTTGGTCCTCAATACCCTGACCTATGGCAAACATCCGGAACGTGACGGCTTTAATCTCCGCCGCATGGCTGTTGAATTAGCCGTTCCCTGCCTGACCTCTCTGGACACGGCTCGCGAAGTCCTGCGCGTCTTTGCCAATAAGGGCAAGAACGACGGCTATCATCACGTCGCAGCCCTTCAGGATTACGATATGGAATAAGGTTACAGGCCTTGAATCGGTCTGCTAATACAGAAGTCTCTCACAATCGTGGGAGGCTTCTTTTTATGCCCGCAGTTTTGATATGGACCGGCAAGGTGGGATCGGGTTTTGTAAGGAGAAATTATGCTATAATAAACATAATTACAGAAAGGATGATGATCATGAAATTAAAGCACAGCTTACTTGCGGTGACCTTTGGCGCCGCCTTGACCTTTGGCAGCATCTTTGGCGCCCAGGCCTTCTTCAACAGTCCCTTGGCAGCCAACAGTAATTACCGGCCCATCAACTTCGGCATGGGCTACGAAATGTACGTCGACCTCAGTTCCTTAGAAACCATTAAAGATAACGGCCAGGGCTGGATCTTTAAGGTCAATGTCTTCCGCTCGCCGGAAGATTCGGGACGCATCGAAGGGACGTATACCCTGACCTATAAGATTTTCCGCGGACAGGCCTGGATATACAATGACTCGACCAATACCTGGCTGGAAATCCCCATGCGGAAGAAAGAACTGAAGCATAAGGATATTGCCGACTTCGTCACGGTCAACCTCTGTTACCGCCAGAAGACGGGTCAGTATTTAAACGATGACTACGGCTATGTTCAGGGGATGGAACGCTATTACAAGGGGGAGTCGTAACGGATGCGGCCGTTCATGTTCCGGCGCCGCTGAAAACCGGTGACTACATCGGCATCGCGGCACCGGCAACGCATGACGAGGGGCAGGATATTTCAAAGGCGGTGGCACGTCTGAAGCAGGCCGGTTACCGGGTAAAAGTCATGCCGACGACGTCCGGGTCCTACGGCTTCTTTTCCGGAACCGATGAGGCGCGGGCCAATGATGTGAACGCCTTATTCCATGACGATGACGTAAAGGCCATGGTCTGCCTTAATGGCGGTTACGGCTCGGCACGCATCCTCGATAAACTCGATTATGACTATATCGCAGCCCATCCCAAATGGGTCGTCGGCTTTAGCGATATTACGGCCCTTCAGGTGGCCTTGTGGGAAAAGAGCCATCTGGTTACGGCCAACGGCCCGTTGATGGTTACTTTAGGGGATGCGAATGATTATACAGCCAATCAATTTTTTAACGGTCTGACCCGGTCTGACTGGCACGGTAACTTGGCCTTGCCGGCTGGACGCAAATTGAAAACGATCGTTTCCGGGACGGCAAAAGGCCCCATCGTAGGTGGTAACTTGACCCTCATTGCCTCTCTCGTCGGTACACCCTATGCTCTCGACGGCACAGGGTGTATTTTGGTGCTCGAAGATACGGGAGAAAGCTCGTACCGTATCGACCGCATGATGAATCAGCTCTGGCAGAGCGGCCTCTTATCGCGGGTTTCTGCCATTGTTTATGGCGATTTTACGGCTTCTTCTCACGACGAAGGTGACTTTACGACGGATGAGGTATTGGATTATTATGCTCACTTGGCTCAGGTACCGGCCATCAAGGGCCTTCCCGTTGGCCATACGTCTAATAAGGCCTTTATTCCGTACGGTATCACGGTTTATCTTAATGCTAGTGGGCCGGAAGCGTCCTTGTCTTTTCAGGAATGATAAGTTTTGACGAAAAGGTATAATGATAATTATGTAAAAAACAATGCATATTTTATTGACAAAACATTTTAATTCAACTATAATGAATTAAAATTCAATAAAACATCAAGGTATAAGCTATTTAGAGGTATAAATTGTGTTTCTGGGAGTGATGCATTGTGAAGACGAAAGTATTTATAGATGGACATGAGGGGACGACAGGCCTTCGGATTCATGAACGCCTGAGCCAGCGTCAGGATATCGAATTGATTCCCATCGCTGACGAACACCGCAAGGACCCCGATGCCATCCGCGCCTGCCTCAAAGCCGCCGACATCGCCTTCCTTTGCCTTCCCGACGATGCGGCTGCTGAAGCCGTCAAATTGGCAGAAGGCTGCAACGTCCGACTCATCGATACGTCGACGGGCCGGCGGGTAGCACCGGGCTGGACCTACGGCTTCCCTGAATTGTCGAAGGCGCAGGAAAAAGCCATCGCCCACAGCGATTTCGTCGGCAATCCCGGCTGCCATGCCAGCGGCGCCATTTCGATTTTGCAGCCCTTGACGGCAGCGGGATTGGTCCCGGCCGATTATCCGGTGACGGCCTTTTCCCTGACCGGGTACAGCGGCGGCGGTAAGAAGATGATCGCCCAATATGAAGGCCATAAGAGCGCTGACCTTTTGGCACCGCGTCAATACGGCCTGAGCCAGCAGCATAAGCATTTAAAAGAAGTCGTTTCCATCTGTCATTTGGCACAGGAACCGGTCTTTACGCCCATCGTCGATGACTATTACAGCGGCATGGAAGTGATGATTCCTTTCTTCAGCCAGCTGTTGACTAAAAAGGTTACGGCAAAAGACGTGTGGAATATCTTAGCCGAGCATTATGAAGGCTGCCCCCTTCATCCACGTCCTCGACTTTGGGGTCGACAAGGGCGGTTTCATCAGTGCCAATGACATGAGCGACTACGATGACATGGAAATCGTCGTGACCGGCAATGACCAGCGCATCATGGTCACGTCTTTATTCGATAACCTGGGAAAGGGCGCTTCCGGTGCGGCCATTCAGAACATGAACCTCATGATGGGCATCGATGCAACGACAGGATTACAGTTAAAACATTAGAAAGGTGGAGTCAGTATGAGTCAGGTTTATGATAACTTTGGCGTACCGCAAGGATTTCAGGCTGCCGGTACGTACAGCGGATTATGCAGCAGCCGTGTGAAATTAGATGTCGCCATGATCGTAAGCCGACGAGACTGCTCCATCGTAACCGATACGCAGCAGGGGATGACGGCCCGGTCCGGAAAGGTCCTGGTACTGCACAATGGAATGGCGCTTCCAGAAGGCCTGAGGGGGCGCGAAATTTCAGAGGAAGTCTGTCAGGCCGTCGGTACCTGTATCGAAGAAGCTCCGGCTTCGGTAGCCCTCGTCGCCAGCGGTGCCAAGGGCCAGTATTTCCGGCCATCCCTCTTGATCCATAGTCTGAAAAATCTGACGGCCGGCCTCGATACGGATAGTCAGCCTGTCGAAGCCGTTATCGACAATGGCGGTGACGTGTCGGCCCAGACCGTTCTTCTGGCAGATAACGGCGGGGCCTTAAGCGGCATTGCCGCTGACGGGACGGCGGACAGCGACGGCTTATGCGTCATCATGACCGACGCCGAAGCCGACGGCGCTATGATTGAAACGGCACTGGCTCAGGTCAAGGCTGATATGGATACGGAGAATTTTACCTTCATCGTCATGGCCAATGGGGGAGCCGGCAGTCAGCCGGTCGGCCAGGATGACTTTTCCGAAGGAATCGAAGCATTACTGGTAAAATTAGGCTTTCAACATGCTTTGAAAGCGTGCAGTTAACTAGGGGGAAGACAATATATGTTCAAAAGAAGTGATCTCGTTTCAGAGGATGTAAAAGCCGTGACCAATGCCCAAAAGGCGCAGATTTTGATGAATGCCCTGCCATACATCAAAAAAATACAACGGAAAAATCGTCGTCGTCAAATACGGCGGCAATGCCATGATCAATGAAGACTTGAAGCGGTCGGTCATGGGCGATATCGTCTTATTGAACCTCATCGGCGTCAAAGTCGTCCTGGTCCACGGCGGCGGTCCGCATATTAAATCGGCGCTGGATCAATTGGGCATCGAATCGAAGTTTATCAATGGCCTGCGGGTGACCGACGAAGCGACGATGAAGGTCGTCCAAATGGTCCTGGCCGGCCAGGTCAATAAGGATCTGGTTAATCTCATCGGCTCCATCGGCGGCAAGGCCATCGGCCTCTGCGGCATCGACGACCAGATGATCAAGGTCCGCAAACAGAGCGACGAACTGGGCTATGTCGGACGCATTACCGACGTCGACGTATCCATCATTCAGGATAACCTCGATAAAGGTTATATCCCGGTCATCTCGACGATCGGGACCGATACCAATGGCCAGGCTTACAATATCAATGCCGATACGGCTGCGGCTCAGATTGCCGGCGCCCTAAATGCCGAATGTATGCTGTCCATGACCAATATCGACGGCGTATTAAAAGATCCGTCCGATCCCGATTCACTGTTGACGGAAATTACCCTTGAACAGTCTCGTCAGTTAGAGCAGGACGGCATCATTGCCGGCGGCATGATTCCCAAAGTACAGTGCTGTACCGATGCCATCAAAGCCGGTGTCAAGCGGGTGTTTATCATCAACGGCACCGTACCTCACGCCATTCTCATTGAAATGCTGACCGAAGAAGGCTTGGGAACGATGTTCGTCGGCCACTATTCGTTAGGGAAGTAAGGCTGTTCTTTTGGTACACTGGATTGTCGACCCGGATTAGGGCAAAAAGGAGATACAGAACATGGCAGAAGATTATAAAACTCTGGATAAACAATATATCGTCAACGTCTACAATCGGATCGGTGCCGTCCTAGACCACGGCAAGGGAGCCACCTTATACGACGTAGAGGGGAAAAAGTATATCGACCTCAGTGCCGGCATTGCCGTCAATATCTTTGGCGTCTGTGACGACGAATGGATTCAGGCCGTCGAAACGCAGCTCCATAAATTGAGCCACATTTCGAACGTCTTTTACACGGAACCGCAGACCGTCTTGGCCGAAAAATTGTGCCAAAGACGGGGATGAAGAAGGTGTTCTTCTCGAATTCCGGTGCCGAAGCCAATGAATGTGCCATTAAGACGGCCCGGAAATATTCTCACGATAAATATGGCGACGGCCGCCATACGATCATCACCTTGAAAAATAGTTTCCATGGCCGGACCTTAGCGACCCTGACGGCCTGCGGCCAGGACTCTCTCCATCAGGACTTTGGTCCCTTCGTCGACGGTTTCGTTTACGCCGAAGCCGATAATTTTGACGACGTCAAACACTTATGCGAAACGAATAAGGTCTGCGCCATCATGATGGAAATGGTACAAGGCGAAGGCGGCGTCCATCCCCTCGATAAGGATTTTGTCAAACAGGTGGAAGCTTACGCCAAGGCTCACGACATCCTGATCGTCGTCGATGAAGTCCAGACCGGCAACGGCCGTACGGGATACCTCTATGCCTATATGGGCTACGGTATCGAACCGGATATCGTCTCGACGGCTAAAGCCATCGGCGGCGGCCTGCCCTTAGGCGTCACCCTGTTTGCTTCTTCGACGGAACATACCCTGACCGACCACACTCATGGCTCGACCTTTGGCGGCAACCCAATCTGCACAGCCGGCGCCATTTCCATCATCGACCGACTGACGCCGGAACTCATGGAAGAAGTCCAAAAGAAGGGCCAGTATATTAAAGAAGAATTGGAACCGTGCCAGCACGTCGACCACGTATCGGGCATGGGCCTCATGATCGGCGTTGCCCTGAAAGACAAAGATCTGAGTGACGTTGTCGAAGGCTGCGTCGCAAAAGGCGTCCTGGTCCTGACGGCCAATGGCCTGCTCCGGCTCCTGCCGCCCCTCAACATCTCCTGGGATGACTTGAAAGAAGCCATTGCTATTGTGAAGAAGGTCATCGATAAATAAGGGAGAGGGGAAACTTATCGTACCTTCCTGCAAATAAAATATTTTTATAAAATCTCAGAGCTAGAAACAAGGCCCGGCGTAGATGCGCCGGGTCTCTTTCTGTATACGGAGCCTCCTTTCTTGCTATTGGCCGGTGAATTTCGTACAATATGGCTATACCAGCAATTGGGTAGTTTTTGAAGCCAATAAGGAAGGCCATACATGAAACATTTAAAAATAGCTTACAGTTTTGACGTACAGTATTACTTTGTCGACAGCGACCGGGACATCGTGCCCATTGAAGAAACGGACTTTACCGATGTCGCCGTAGCCGTCCTGTCGGATCAGGATTTTTCTTATATTGACACCATTACCGAGACAGGATTCGGCATCCCCATCATGGTCATCATGCCCGGCGGTGAGAAACTGCCGGAAGCGTATATCGACAAGGTCGACGTCGTCTTGACGGAAGAAATGGTCAATAAGAGCCGTTGCATTGCCGCTGCCGAACGCTTGGCCGGCCGCTATGAACAGACGGTGCTGCCGCCCTTTTTTGCCGACCTCGTCGACTACGTCAATGAAAAGAATACGCCTTTTGACTGCCCGGGCCACCAAGACGGCTTATTTTTCAAAAAGCATCCGGCCGGACGATACCTCTATGATTTCTACGGACCCCACATTTTCCAGTCCGATATTTGTAATGCCGACGTCACCTTAGGGGACCTCCTCATCCATGAAGGGCCGGCCCTCGAAGCCCAGGACTTTGCCGCCGAAGTATTCCATGCCGATAAGACCTATTTCGTCCTCAACGGCTCGTCGTCGGCCAACAAGGTCGTGGCCAACGCCTTATTGGCCCCAGGCGATTTGGTCCTCTACGACCGCAACAACCATAAGTCCGTCGCCATCGGCGCCCTCATCCAGGCCGGCGCTGAACCGGTCTATTTGGAAACGGCCCGCAATCCCTATGGCTTCATCGGCGGCATCGACGCCCACTGCTTCGGTGAAGGCTATCTGCGTGAGTTAGCTGCCGAACGAAATCCTGAAAAGGCTAAGGCAAAACGGCCTTTCCGACTGGCCGTCATCCAGCTCGACACCTATGACGGCACGTTATACAATGCCCGTTACGTCGTCGACCGCATCGGCCATCTCTGCGACTACATCCTCTTTGATTCGGCCTGGGCTGGCTATGAACAGTTTATTCCCATGCTCAAGGACTGCTCGCCTCTCCTCCTCGATTTACAGGACGACGATCCGGGCATCCTCGTCGTCCAGTCGGTCCATAAACAGCAGGCCGGGTTTTCCCAGGCTTCGCAGATCCATAAGAAGGACAATCACATCCATGATCAGAAGCGCTACTGCAACCACAAGGTATTTAACAATTCCTTCATGGCCAATGCTTCGACAAGTCCTTTTTATCCCATGTTTGCCACCATTGCCGTCAATGCCAAGATCCACGCCGGTGCTGCCGGCCGCAAGATGTGGCTGGACTGCGTAAAATTGGGTATCGACGCCCGAAAAGATATCCTGCGCCGCTGCCATTATATCCGCCCCTTCGTAGCGCCTGTCGTTCACGGAAAGCTTTGGCAGGAAGGGGATACCGATGACATAGCTCATGATTTGGCTTACTTTACCTTTGAGCCCGGTGCCAAGTGGCACGCCTTTGAAGGCTACGGAGACGGTCAGTATCGCGTCGACCCCTGCAAGCTCCTGTTGACGACGCCCGGCATCGATGCCGAATCGGGAGAATATGAAGATTTCGGGATCCATGCCAATATCTTGGCGACGTACCTGAGAGGGAACGGCGTCATTCCTGAAAAGTGCGATTTAAATTCCATTCTGTTCCTCCTGACGCCGGCAGAAAATAAGAATAAGATGCGCCTCCTCGTCTCCCAGTTGGTCCGCTTTGAACGCTTCGTCGATCACGACGTTCCCATGCAGGAAGTCCTCCTCGGTGTCTACAACGCCCATCCGGACCGCTATGCCGGCTATACGATACGCCGACTTTGCCAGGAAATGCACGATTTTTATAAATCCCATCACGTCAAAGATTTACAGAAAAAACTGTTCCGCAAGGAATACTTCCCGGAATACGTCATGAGCCCCCAAGAAGCTCATCACTCCTTCGTCCGCGGCCAAGGCGAATTGGTTGCTCTCGACAATATCGAGGGCCGCATCGCCTTGGAAGGCGCCCTGCCGTATCCGCCGGGCGTCCTCTGCGTCGTACCGGGCGAACGCTGGTCGAAGACGGCTGTTCAGTATTTCAAGGCCCTTGAAGAAGGCCTTAACGAACTTCCCGGATTTGCCTCGGAAATCCAAGGCGTCTATTTGGAAAAAGAGGACGATGGCCGCATCCATGCCTACGGCTACGTCCTAAAAGAATAAGCTTGTAAACGAAAAAAACACGATTTCTTCCGTGAAGGAAGAAATCGTGTTTTTGGTTGCTCGTCTTACAGCAGGTTTTTGACTGCTTCGGAAATTCGTTTGGCAATGTCCGGATTGTTCATGGTGTAGACGTGGATGCCGTCGACGCCGTTGGCCAGAAGGTCGGCAATCTGGTCGATGGCATAGGTGATGCCGATGTCGTACATGGCGTCGGGTTTGTCGCCGTATTTGGCAATGGCCCGCTGGAATTTGATGGGCAGGGTGGCGCCGCACATGGCGATCATGTTTTCGATTTGGCGCTTGTTGGTAACCGGCATGATGCCCGCTTCGATGGGCACCTTGATGCCGGCGATTTCACAGCGTTCGCGGAAGCGGTAAAATACGGTATTGTCGAAAAACATCTGGGAAATCAGTTCGCTGGCACCGGCATCGACCTTGGTCTTGAGGTTTCGGATGTCGGCAACGACGGTCTTGGCTTCGGCATGGCCTTCGGGATAGCAGGCGCCAGTGATGTTGAATTCCGGCTCTTTTTCCTTAATGAAGGCGATGAGGTCGCTGGCATGTTCAAAGCGATGGGACCGTTCTCTTCCCGGCGTTTCGTCGCCGCGAAGGGCCAGGATGTTTTCGATTCCCCGTGCTTTCAGCTCTTCTAAGGTTTCGAGGGCTTCTTCTTCCGTAAGGTAGATGCAGGGCATGTGGGCCACGGTTTCGCAGCCCAGGTTCTTTATATAGGTTGCAACTTCTGTCGTGCGGTTGCTGCCCTGGCCGCCGGCACCGCAGGTTACGCTGATGAAGTCCGGTCGGATCTTGCTCAGTTCATCCAGTGTGGGATATACGCTTTCGATGGGAGTATCTCGTTTTGGCGGGAAAACTTCGAATGAAAAGACTGTCTTTTTGGTAAAAAGCTCGTTAGTGTGCATACATCAATGTCCCCCTCAGATCGTAAGAAGATAAAGGCTGCCCCCATAGAGGCAGCCTCTTTTCTTATCTTTTATTATATTGAAGATTTTCGGTCCTGTCTATTAGAAACTCGGTAAGATAGCGCCTTGGTACTTATCTTCGATGAATTTCTTGACTTCCGGAGACTGGAGCGCTTTGACGAGCTTCTGGATTTCCGGACGGTTTTCGTCGCCGTCACGAACGACGAGGACGTTAGCATACGGCGAATCCTTCGGTTCCAGGAAGAGGGCGTCTTTCAACGGATTGAGGCCGGCTTCCATAGCGAAGTTGGTGTTGATGAGGGCGATGTCGACGTCGTCGATGGAACGGGGAATCTGAGCCGCTTCGAGTTCGACGAACTGGAGATTTTTATCGTTCTTTACGACATCCTGAACGGTAGACGTGATGTTGCCGCCGTCTTTAAGGGTGATGAGACCGGCACTCTGGAGAATGAGGAGGGGCGCGGCCGCCGTTGGTCGGGTCGTTGGGGATGGCGACTTTGGCGCCGTCAGCGAGGTCTTTCAGATCTTTGATTTTGCGGGAGTAAATGCCCATCGGTTCGACGTGGATCTTGGCGATGGCTTTTAATTTCGTGCCGTGTTCGCTGTTGAATTTATCGAGGTACGGCGTGTGCTGGAAGAAGTTGGCATCCAGTTCTTTGTCGTTTAACGCCAGGTTCGGTTTGACGTAATCCGTAAATTCGACGACTTTGAGATCGACCCCTTCTTTGGCTAAGAGCGGTTTGATTTCGTTGAGGATTTCAGCGTGCGGAACGGGCGTAGCGCCGACGGTGACGGTGACATTTTTGTCGGACGAAGCCGTCGTCTGGGAATCACTGCCGCAGCCGGCGGCTAAGAATGCGACGGCCATCAGGGCCGCAGCAGCGAGAACGGAAAGTTTTTTGAAATTTTTCATGAGTATGCCTCCTGTTAATATGATAGTCAGACCTTTTTGCTTCGCCATTATCCATGGAAAAAAAGCCTCTTCCCGAAAGAGAAAGAGGCTTGTCCTTGATTCTTTATCTCTCGGAATACATTCCGCAGGAATTAGCACCGTGTTATCGGTTGCCGGGCTTCATAGGGCCAGTCCCTCCGCCACTCTGGATAAATGTCGTTCAATTGTCTTGTGTAATAGTTTACCATGAATGGGCAATTTGTCAATACGAAAATACGCAAGAATCTTGTCGATTTAAAATGATGTTGTGCAAAAAAGTTATCTTTTAAACCGAAGAGGGGCCTTGCCATATTCCCATCTTGACAAGGGACGGCTGTCAGTATATAATCTAAAGCAAATTATAAATGTTGTCGATGAACGAAACGAGTATATCCGATTGTGGCAGCTACAGCGAGCCGATGGCAGTGAAAGTTCGGCGCAGACCGGCGGGTAGAATGGATTCGGGAGATGCGGCCTGAACGGTGACCAGTAGGGTGCGACGGTGTATTTCCACCGCTATCAAAGAGACGTGTATCGCCATGAGGCCGTACATGTAGAGCTGGACTCACTGAGTCAATTTGGGTGGTACCGCGGAAGAATCTGAACCTTTCGTCCCTTTGTAGGGATGGAAGGTTTTTTTGTTGTCTTCAAGCAAAAGGAGAGAGAAAGATGCTGGAAATGAAGGATGTCAGTTTCAATTACGGTAGCGGTGTTCCCGTATTGGAAAGTGTCAATGTGCAAATCGGTGAAGGCGAGTTCATCGGTCTCGGCGGCCGTAACGGCTGCGGCAAGACGACGGTGACCCGCCTGCTCATGGGGCTCGAAAAGCCCGTATCCGGTGAGATTTTATATAATGGCAAGGTCATCAATGACGACGATGCCTCGATTCGCAGTCATTTTATCGGCTACGTTTTCCAGCGGCCGGAGCGGCAGATGTTTCGGCCGACGGTCCGCGAAGAAGTGGCTTACGGCCCCAAGCAGCTGGGCATGAGTGAAGCCCAGATACAGGCGGCTGTAGACGAAGCTTTGAAAGCGACGCAGCTGACCGACCTTGCCGAATCGTATCCGCCCAATCTCAATCGCGGCGAAAAACAGCGGGTCGCCATCGCCTCGGCCATCGCCATGCATACCCAGTACATCATCCTCGATGAACCGACGAGCGGTCAGGACAGCGAAGATAAGGAACAGCTCATGGAACTCTTGAGCGAGCTCCATCAAAAGGGCATGACCATCCTCATCATCAGCCATGATATGGATATTTTTGCCGAATACTGTCAGCGGGTCATCGTCATCGGCAATCATACCAAGGCCTTTGACGGGACGCCGGAAGAACTGTTTACCAAGCGCGATGATTTATATGATTTAGGCCTGAGCCGGCCTGATGCCGTCGCCTTGTCCATGGCGGCACCGGATTTTCCTTATTGTAAATCGATGAAAGAGTTTACGGCAGCCATGCTGGAAAGAATTGGAGGTACAAACAAATGATGAAAAAATTTGTCCCCGTTACGAAATTAATCGGTACCTTTGCCTTTTCTTTCTGGGCACTGGTCATGCACACGACCCTTCCGTTAGTCTGTCTGGTCGTCCTTGAACTCATCCTCTTAGGCATGTGCGGCAGCTTGTCGCGCAATATCAAGGCCGTCTTCAGTCTGGTCATTTTCGCGGCCTTCCTGGCTGTCGTCCAGCTTCTCGGCGGCGGTTCCCTGGAATCGGCTTACGTCACGGGCCTTCGCATGTTGGCCATGACCATTATCTTCATCATCTTGCTGACGACGACGCGCCTTCAGGATTTGACGGCAGCCTTGGTCAAGCAGATCAGGATTCCTTATGAATACGCCTTCATGTTTACGGCGGCCCTGCGCTTCGTACCGGATTTCATCGCCGAAAGCCAGGCCGTTCAGGAAGCCCAGGCCTGCCGGGGCCTCTCGACGAAGGGCAATATTTTTAAGAAACTCGTCAATTATATGAGCGTCGTCCAGCCGCTGATGCTCAAATCCCTGGGCCGGTCGGAAACGATGGCCCTCAGCCTGGAACTGCGCGGATTCGGCAGTCACGAACACAGTTTTATGAGCAACGTTCAGCCGAAAGGGCGCGATTACATCGTCATCGTTGTCATGTTAGCCTTGAGCTGCGGCATCGTTTACCTGCGGCTTCAGGGAATGGTATAGGAGGGGAACTCGATGAAACAAGTAGCAGACATTTCTAAATTAGAATTTCATCACCGTCAGGGCGGTCAGTTCCGCTGGATTACCATTACGACCCTGATGCTGGCCATCGGGACGATTCTCCATCTCGTATCGCCGAGCGTCGGCGGTGTTACGCGAACTGGACGATTGCCACCTACTGCGTCGCCATTTGTTTGACCAAACCCAGTTATAAACAGGCTCTTGGCATCGGTCTCGTCGCAGCCTTAGTCAATGTCCTGACGTCGAAATCGGGCTTTCCTTACGGCAACCTCATCAGTGAACCTGTCGGCGCCCTGACCTGCGCCTTTATCGTCAAGAACCTGGCTTTCATCAAATTAAAGGGCCATTCCTGCCTGCCCGTCCTGACCGGCTTTGCGGCAACCTGCATGAGCGGCGGCGCCTTCGTCACTATTTTGAAATTCGTCATGGATCTTCCCAACGTCGTCTATTTTACGGCCATGCTGCCCTTAGTCGTCGTCATCGGCGCCTTGAATGCCATCGTCACGCCGCTCATGTATTTTCCGGCTCTGCGCCTCTTCGTATCGCGGGGCATCCTCGATTCCCTCGAAGAACAGGAAGTGGCTTCGGACCACAGCATGTATGAGTTGAAGCCGACGCAGGAAGGCCTCATCTCCATGGAACACCTTTCTTATATCTATAATAAACAGAAGACACCCGTCCTCGACGATGTCAACTTGACCGTTCAAAAAGGCGATTTTCTGGTCATTACCGGTGAAAGCGGCAGCGGTAAGAGTTCGCTGTGCATGGCCATGACCGGTGCTATTCCCCATTATTTTGGCGGCGTCATGAAAGGCATGGTCTACGTAAACGGTCAGGCGACGACGCAGACGACGATTTCGAAGCTGGCCGCCCAGGTCGGTGCCATGCTCGACGATTACGACAGCCAGTTGGTGGCCATGACCGTTGAAGAAGAAATCGCCTTCAGCCTGGAAAATCAGGGCGTAGCTCCCGATAAGATCGACCAGGCCGTTACGGCGGCTTTGGAAAAGGTCCATATGCTGCCCTATCGCCAGCGCCCCTTGACCAAACTCTCCGGCGGCCAGCGTCAGCGATTGGTCATTGCCGACGTCTTGGCAACCAATCCCGACATCCTGGTCTTTGACGAACCGACGTCGGCCTTGGACCCCGAAGGGACCCACGAATTTTACGAATTGATCCACGATTTGAACGTCACCTACGGTCACACCATCGTCGTCGTCGAACACACCCTGGAAGCGGCGCTGCCTTATGCCAACCGACTGGTCCTCATCGACCACGGCCATATCCTCAGCGACGCCGACGTCGAAACGACCCTGCGCTATATGTACGACCACGATATTTATGCCAGCGCCATTCCCAAGATGTTCGCCTGCCAGATGGATCTTGAAAAAGCGGGCTGCCGCTTCGATGCGCCCTGGCTTTCGACGGAAACGGCCGTTGCCGCTGTCCAGAAAGGACTCCAGTCATGAAACTCCTCTGTTTAGGTGACAGTCTGACCTATGGTTACGATGTGCGGCCTCAGGAACGATGGACGACCTTGGTTTCGAATCGAAGTACGATAGAGATTGATAACAAGGGGCAGTGCGGCGATACGACGGCCGGCATGGTCTTTCGCCTGCACCAGCTCGACCTTATCGGCTACGATGCCTTCTTCGTCATGGGCGGCTCCAACGATATCCTCCTCGACAAGGATTTCTCCGCCGTCTGCCGGAATATGGAAAGCCTGGTTTCGCTGTTAAAATCCCAGGAGGAGCCCGTTTATATCGGCATTCCACCACTGACCAAATCGGAAAGCGCCTACTATGGCTGGCAGGAAGCCGGTGCCGTACATCGTCATAATGAGATCCTCCGCCGCTATCGCCAGTGGCTCTTGGACTATAGTGCGAACATGGACTGTACGGTCATCGACTTTTATCAGGCTCTGCTGGATGGCGAAGAGGCATCCGGGAAACCTCTCTACGCCGACGGCGTTCATCCCAATGCCGAAGGCTACGCCTTTTTTGCCGAAGCGGCACTGAAGGTGCTGGCGGCAA
>ENA-OPYT01000173-OPYT01000173.1-human-gut-metagenome-genome-assembly--contig:-NODE-173-length-21245-cov-6.257600_pt1 | contig 21245 bp, 11 predicted proteins | sample MGYA00242636_ERZ504480 | MGnify/ENA primary metagenome ERZ504480 (study PRJEB26092, sample SAMD00036228) | human gut metagenome | host: Homo sapiens | study: EMG produced TPA metagenomics assembly of...
GTAATGTCCGAATATCTCACACAGTTCTCCTATTGACATTCCCGGCATGAACGGCTTGCCGTTGTAGGTCATTGTCGTATCTGTAAATACAAACAGGTGCTCCATATTCACCCCCTCTTTTTCGTAGTCTATAGGCGGTTCTTCCGGCAGATGTTCTTCCAAAAATCTATCTGTTTTTTTCATCAGTGTATCTACTTTGCCCAAAATGTTATCTATGCTTCCCATCGCCTTTTCGTGGTTGTAACTGCCCCCTTGTACACGAGCTGAGTGCGGACAGGCAAAGCAGTCCGAAGCATAGGGCAACGGCTGTCGGAACGGGGAGGAATGGATGCTTGTTCATATTATTGTGATTTATAGTTTTACATTTACATATACATTCCAACATTATATTATGAGCTATATTTACCAAGTATTAAAATATTCCATTTCTTCCTGTTGTGGCTTTTCCCTGTTCTTGAATTTCTCAAGTTCTGCCTTATCTACGACTTCTTCCTCCATATAGCGATGTATGAAGCGTGCAAGGCGCAAGGCTTCGTCGGTGCGGCCCGGCATCACGGAGATTCCATGCGGTAGTCCTGAGGGATTATAGATTTTCACCTCGTCAATCTTGCTTCTCATGTCGTGGTAATATGAAAGCTCCGCTTGGTCGTAGGGAATGGTCTCTGTTTTGTTCATCAGCAGACTGCCGGGAATGGTTACGGTTTTGGCAGTACGGTCGAAGACAATGCGTTGCCGGGGATTCAGCAAGGTATAGGCCATTCCCCATGCCAATATAACGCCCATTTCTGCAAAAAGCAATGCGGAGCCGTAATCTTCTGGCGGAACAGTAGAGTCTGATAGGAATGACCAATAGATGAAAAGGCCAAACATGAAGGAAAATAATAGAAAAACGAGGATTCTTCCACTCGTGCTGTCGTTGTCGATAATGATTTGCCGGTCATCTACCCGGACCAGACATTCCGGTGGTATCGGGCAGGTAGCATCATCGTGCGTCAGTTCTCTGTATATCAGTTCTCCGCCCCGCCACAGCCAGTGTCCGTCGTTCTTCATCGGTATTTGGATGCTGAGGTTATAGGCGGGTCTGCAGAGTAGCCGCAGAAGCAGCCAGCATGCACCATTGAGGACCGCCAGCCCAACCGCCACATTGGCTGCGGTGAGCGGAATGTCGCTAACTATGATGAATAATATCAGCACGCTGAATCCCAGAAGAGCACCCGCTATGATGGCATGGTTTTTCCATTTGTATCGCTTTACCATGCTTCGATACTGTCTGTCATGGATGGTCTCTTCGTGGTGTCGCTTCTTATCGCTGTTTCTGCTCTGCTTCATATAATTGGGTTGGGGTTTAGGGTTTGACGGCTGCCGTTGGCAGCAGCATTTTCGGTTTCATACGGATGGGGTATGGGTTATTCTTTTTTTCCCGATGTTGCTTTTGGGGATTCTTCCCATTTTTGCCGAATTTCCTGCTCCGCCTCTTTCAAGTCTTTCAGCAGTTCCTCGGTGTCTTCCGCGAGGGGAGAGAATACCTCTTTGAACAGGAGGTCGAACTCTTTCTTGGTCCGGCTGAAGGTTACCTCCACGCAGGGGGAAGCGGTTTCCTCTTGCACCGGCTCTCCTTCTTCGTCCTCAGCCGGGTCGCTCCGCCGCTCGGCTGCCAGTTCGATGTATTCATCGTCGCCCACATCCCAGTGATATACGGAAAGCTCCTCGAGGGCCTGCTTCAGTATCTTGTCGAGGTTTTCCTTGCCCGTCTCCATCGTCTTGCCCACAGGTTCGCCGTATTTCCGCACTACGGCTTCCATCATCCTGCCGAAGCCTTCCTCGTCTGTCTCCGTTCGGGCGTCCGTCCGTATCAGCCTGCCCTGCATGTTTACCGCCATCTCGAGCTTCCCGAAATCGAGGCCGAAGAAGGTGGCTTCCTTATACAGGGAGTCGCTCTGGGGGCGGTAGAACACGATGACCGGACGGGGATTTTCGCCGAGTGTATTAATTGTGTCTCTTCTGTAGCCCGCTTCCGTGCCGCCTTCGCCGGAGGCGGAATGGTCCGCTCCGAGAGATTCGGAGTAAAAGTGTGCCACGTCGAGACTGTAGTCCGGACGGTCCAAGTCGATGATTTGTTTTCCCGGTTGTGCATTGACGCAACTGCCCAAGCCTGACATTCCCGTCAGTACAAGAGCGATAAGTGTTTTCTGTTTCATGTGATTGGATTTTAAGATAGTTATAATCCGCAAATCGAAATGTTCGCGCGTTTCAAAATGAAAAGTTCATTTCACAAAACGAAGCGTATAATTTAAAGCACTCTTTATTCCATTTGAACTGGTCAATTCTAAGCTAAAAATAACAGAAAAATAACTTGCAAATATCAACAAAAATCACTATCTTTACATAGTTAAATTGAGGTCGTTTACCCTCAAATCAGTTCAGTTTTGTATTCCCCTACCCTATCAATATTCTAAAAAAATTCGGCCGGCTTCGCCGGTATTTGAATACCTTTTAAATGGAATTCGGAAACCATCCGAATCCCGTTCTTTCGTTTTAGTCGCTTCGCTCCACGCTTTGGCGCTTTGCGCTTACGCCACCTCGCGTATCGCCTTGTACGCTGCCACGCTTTGCGCCCGGACGATTTTGCCGCGGAAGGCCAGACGGGAGCCGACACTCGTGTTCGAGCCCGATGCATCGTAACTCGCACCCGCACTCGACACGCCGCCATACGCACTCGCATTGTAGCACCCGCGATAGACCACACGGACCGTAGCGGTGCTTATCCAGTACATGTCGGTATAGTAAGTAGAAGATGATCCGTTCAGATTACCTACCGGAATCATGTCCATATACTTGCCGTGCGCCACGCCTGTAATCCACTGACCGCTGTCCTTCTTGCCCTGTACCATACGGATACTGCCGTCAGGCATCCAGATGCGCCATTTGCCCACGTTACCGCTGTCGTTCGGCAGATCCACGCCGTCCATCATGTCATACTTGTTGCCGTAGATGTCCTCATAGCCCAGGCAGCAGATATTGTTCACCTGCACCACAGTCGCCTGTCCGTATTCGTCCCGACTCTTATACCAGGCATACTGGTGCACCAGGCCGTCAATCAGCGAATTCGTGATTTTGTTGTTAATGACATACGCTTCATCGTAGCCGATGGTGTCTGTCATCCCGTGTTCGGCCGTTCCGCCTGTTGTGCGGTTATTGTTATGCTGACCGGCACCGCATTGTTCCTGCATATCCCTGCGCCCGTACTTTGCATAGCTCAGGTTCGCGATGCGGCTGTGCATCAGCGCATCTATCTGCTGCATACCCCGCTGCTGGCTGTAGTAGTGGAAGTCCGTCCAGGTCATACTTGCCGTGGTCGAAGCTCCGGTGATGCAGGCACGCAGTTTACTGCCCACCACCGAACTGCCCACAACGGCACACAGATGCTCCTCATTGGCCACCCAATCCGGTTCCATGTCCTCTATCTTGTCGCTGTGGCTCAGTACCACGCAGTCAAACTCTGCCGTGTTCAGAATGGAGAAATGCAGGGCTGTAGCACGTTCCGGAACGTCTGCTATCAGATACATGCCGGCTTCAAATTTCAAGCCGATGGTCGGCACCACAATACTCTTCAGGATGTTTCCCTCCGCATCAGCAAACACACTGCCGATAAGCCCTGTTCCTGGAACGCTCGGGAAGCGGACACGTCTGTAACCCGACACGTCCACTTTGCACACGGAATAAGCCTTGTCCGTCGTATAGGATTCCATCAGCGTGGGCTTGCCGCTCATGATCTTGCGTTCACCCAGCCAGCCGCCCTGTGTCTCCTTGATGGCATCCAGTGTCAGTACCGTCGCCTCAGGCACCGGGGGCATTTCGTCCTCCGGATAACTGCTGTAGCAGGCGTACTTCTTGTTGTTCAAATAATCGTTGATGCCTTTGCTCCAGTAAAACGGCTCATACATCATCCAGTCTCCCTCGCTGCCGTCCAGCTTCGCCACCGTACAGTCGTTCATATCCTCCGCATCGGCATAGAAGTTCGAGCTTTCGTCATGCAGGGGGAAATAGGTCATCTCCCCGTCCGGGTTGTTCACTTCCACCTGCTGCCCGGCTATCTCCACCTTCCGGCTCGTGGGCATCTTCGTCACCTTGGCCAATACGCGGTGGCGCTTGGACAGGATGGCATTCACATGCCCGCTCATTTTGTACGTATTGCCGAATTTGTACCCCGTCTTGTTGTCCAGGTTCGAAACATTGGCATCGTCGGCCACGCTGTCGTCAAACTCGATCATCGTATAGGGCGGCTGCTTGATGGTCAGTTCCGGATAACGGGCGGCATACTTCTCCAGTTCCTCATCGGCCAGATACTTCGTCAGGGTCAGCTTGCCCCTCAGTCCCGAATGCCGGTCATCCACGGCACCCGTCTGTGTATACGTTCCGTAGTCGTAATACTTCTTCAGCAGGGTTCCGTCGTCTTCCCGGTCTATCTCCAGCACGAAGCGCTCCAGCTTGCCGCTGCCGTTCAGTCTGGCCTGATGCAGGCGTTCCAGCATAGCGAACCCGTCGATGCCGGGGCAGTTGGTGTAGCGGTAGCCCCGCACATTATTGATCCCTTCCAGTATCAGGCCACTGTCGGACAGCTTGGTCAGATATTCCAGGAACAGTTCCTCAATCGTGTCCGGCAGGCATAACTGCACAACGGGCGCACCGGTGGCCAGTTTCACACGGGTCAGCCCCGTACCCCTCACGTCCAGTTTCTTCAGGCGGCCCTGCCAGCTCAAGTCCAAAGTAGCCACATTCCCGTTGTCCCCGTTCCGGGCCAGCCGGTTGTTCCGCATGTTCACTTCTTCCAGAAGCAGCATGCCGTTCGTCGAAGCCATGAACGAGCCGTTCCGGTAACCGCTGGCTTTCTCCACGCTCATGTCGAGTTTTACCAGTGAGGTCAGCAGACCGAAGTTGAAGCCGATTGCGAACGCATCCTCGTGCCATACCAGCTCCTTGATTTTGGCTGCACCGATAATCTTCAGCGGGTCGTTCTCACCGAAGGCACGGGTCAGCTGCAACGAGTGGAGCACGTCCGCATCCACCACGCCGCTGTCGGCCTGCACGCCGTTGCTGGTGGAAAGCTGCACACGGTACGGAATGGTCAGACGGTACTGCATCGGTTTCAGCGTGTAGGCCTTGTCCAGCGATGCCGTACTCTGGTAGAACTGGGCACCCAGCGTGGATACATAGCCGTACTCCACCTGCTTCAGGTCATACCGGCGTTGGATGAAGTAGTTTCGGTGTGCTTTCAACGAACCCTTCAGACCGTAGATTTGCGGATAGGTCTGTTTGGCTCCGTCCGCACCCACCGGCATTTCGTTCAGGAACGGATAGATGTATTTGAAGATGCCGGACTTGTTATAGAGGCGCGAGCACCACTTCTTCATCTGTTCGGTATCGAAATGGTCAATGGCTTTCTGGATACTGAAAGCACTCATGAAGCTTGCGCCCCCGTTCCATCCGCTCACCATAATCTCCACAATCATGTCCCAGCAATTGGCCACGATGAGGTTCCACAGCCACGAGTTATGACCCTGCATCACATAAGCCCCGTCGCGCTTCGTCTGGCGGTTGTCGTCATACTTCCCGGTCAGGAACGACTTGTTGTCAGAACCGAGCTGGCAGTCGCCGTCATAATAGTCAATCAACCATTTCACACCGTCCCATGTGCGGATAAGCATGTTCTTCGCAAGCTGGTCCACGCCGAGGTTGAACTGCACGTACAGATAGTAGGCAATCAGGTGGGGAAGGTCGAAATACTTCGATGCCTCTTTCCTGAACGTATCGCTCTGCCACTTGGCGGTAGGGAACTTGTCGCCGTCGTCCTCATAGTCCACCCCCTCGAACGAATGGGATTCCGTGCTGTAAACCATGTTCCTGCCCGCAGGCGTTTCCTTTACGCACCGGTAGACGAAACTCATCATGCGGTCGGTGGCCTTGTACATCTTGTCGTACTTGTCACCGGTACCGAGGTGGTCTTTCAGGTTCGGTTCTTCCTCCGCGTCACCGCCTCCGTCCGACCAGAAGGTATCTTTCGGATGATTAAATTCCAGTCCTCCGTCAAAGTTGTAGTCCATGAAATCCTTATGCTCCGGTTCGGTACTCGGCAACCAGTGGAACAGACACAGCGGATTGGAGTTGTTCAGCGTCTCGAAGCAGACGGGCAGGTACTGCTTGTGTCCTTCCTCGTCGGCTTCCAGGTAGTTCAGCGTGTCGCCCTCGCCCCATTTCTCGCCGCCGATGGTCTCATCCTGCCCGAAGATGGGGTAGCTGTCGCTCTTCTCGTTGTTCATGTTGTACTGGCCGTAATAGGTCAGGTCTTCGTCGGCACTCTTCGCTACGAACAGGTCGCACGGCAGGCCGTCGATGGCCGAACGGTAATCGTCCTTCAGCCCATGGTCTTTGGCGTAACGCTGGGCAGGCGTAAGCAGCCCCATCTCTTTCAGTCCGTCATTGATAAGCTTCGCACCTCCGGTATTGGTGGTCATGGACGAGTCCGAGAAGTCGCATTTGGAACATGCCAGCTTCGCGCCTACCGAGTTCCTGCGTAACTTGAAGAGATTTTTTTTGCCGGTAGTTACCACCGGATTCTTCTGCCTGCCGTTTCCGTCAATCTCCCCGTAGCTCAATGTAACCGTCCAGCCGCTTGCCGTCTTCTGGAAGTAGAAACGGAAGTTCTTTCTGGCATAGTTCACGGAAGAAGTACCCTGAATACGGACATATACGTTGGTAAGGATAAAGTCAAGCGTCCTGTCCTCTCCGTTATAGAAACGGACCTCCCTTACCAGTTTGTTGGCCTTCTTGTCGTTCAGCTGGGCCAGTGCATCCACCACGTTCAGCGTGTCGCTGTCGCTCGGAACCTCACTGCCCACGCTGCCCGTGCCTATCAGTACCAGGATCGAGTTCCGGCGCTTCTTCATCAGCCCCATCAGCTTCTCCATGCTCACCGTATCTCCTTCATTCAGCACGCGGTTGTCCTCATCCAGTGAGCGCACGCCCGGTTCCCCGTCGGCATCCTCCAGGTGGTTGCGGTCCACGATGTAGTTGTTCAGCACCTCGTCCGAGGTCAGCGCCTTGTTATAGATACGCACGCTCTTCACGTTCAGGTCGGCACCCGCCGACTTAAATTCCAGCTGGCTCTGAATGTCAAAATTCACCTTGTCGAGCCACTTGGAAGCAGCCGACTCTTCACCGTTCACATAGAAACCGATCAGCGTGCGCTGTTCGTTGGTCTGCACGTTCGGATAGAACACGTAGGTAATGCGGATATTCGTACCCGGCTGGAACTTGGTACCCACCGAGTCTTCATAGCGCAGCATCTGTCCGGCATCCATCGCCTCGGTCACCACACCGGTCAGGAACTTGGCCTCTTCCGGAGTCACAATCAGCCCGTACCGGTTGCCGTTGTCCAGCTGCCCCAGGCAGGTGATCAGCTCGGCATCCGTATCCGTCACGTTGGCCGTGCTGTATTCTATCTCCAGCGTCATGCCCACGTCACGGATGGCAAATCCCTCGGGCTTGTCCGCCTCGTTGAAGGGGCGGTAACCGCCGTCAGCGGTCAGGGTCATACCTGCACCACCGGCCAGCAGCAGGCGGTCCTTGTGCCAGCCGCTACCGGCACCATATTCGTTCACGCTCCACAGCACGTCCCGGAACTCCATACGCTTGTCACCGCTCACCCAGCTTGCCGGGTTGTTTTCCGTGTTGCTTCGCCCGAAGGCGTCAAACGTACACACGGCATCCGGTGCCAGCGTGGCTTCAATGTCCGGGTGCGATGTGGTGTTCACCTGCACCTCAAGCACGGCATCGCCGCATGACACACGGTAGTCCAGCGGTTCCACGTTCACGTTCGTCCGTCCGTAGCTGCCGGTCTCACCGCGTTGCAGCAGGTCTTCCTTCACCACGCTGCCCCGGTCGGTCACTTTCACACGGGCCGTGTACGCATCGCGGTCATAGCCGGCATACGTGAAGTTCCATGCCGTGAACTGCTCTGCCTCCAGCACCGGGTGTTTCCAGTCACGCTGGAACCCCGCTGCCCGGTGGCTGAACATCAGGCCGGCATACGCTGTCACACCTCCGCCTGCCTTCAGCAGCGTAATGTAATGCACCCGGCTCACCACACCGGAGTTCTCATGCTGCGCGTAGGCTTCCACCACGTTCGTACCCTCCTGCATCTGTGTCAGGGGGATGGTCACGTTCTTCTGCTGCACACCGCTGCCGGCCGAAAGACCGAGGGTAAAGGCCTGTCCGCCGTTCACGCGGTAGTAGATGTTCTTCTCACCGCTCGTGCCCTTGGCAGTAAAGGGGATGTTCACGTCATTTTTATATCCCCCGTCGGCCAGCCCGTTGCCCGCCGAGTAGGTGGTCTCCAGCTCCATGGCCACCATGGTCACCTTGGCCGTGGCCGTCTTCATCAGCGTGCCGTCCTGGTAAGTTGCCTGCGCTTCCACCTGTACGGTATAGGCAGTGGCATCCTTCAGATAGGGCGAAGCGTCAAAGGTATAGCTCTGTCCGGCTGTAACGCCCACAAACTCCGCATCCCGGAACTCACTGATGACGGTCGAACCGCGTTTCACGATTACACGGGCTTTCAGGTCGCTGTAGCCGTCCACCGTACCGCCACCGGCAGTGCCCACACCTACGGAGTATTTCACCACAAAGCCGCTGCCCAGTGCCAGATACTGCGAGGCGGGAAGTCCCGCACCGCCGCTGTCCGTCAGGTCGATGTTCACCACCACCTTGTCATCGTCCGTGTACTTGGAAAAGCGCACTTCCTTCGAGCTCTCGCCGCCCTGGTTGTCCTTCTGCTTGACGGTCATCACGTACTGGGTGCCGTCCTCGCTGTCCTGCACATCCACGTCCGTCACCGTACCCACCATCGCATCGAACACCGTTCCGGATGTAGGAGGTTTCGTCTCGCCGCTCACCAGTTCCTCGGTAGGGGTACGGTTTGACAGTTCCTTCTTCAGGAACGCTTCGATGTCATCGCCTGCATAGGCATGATAGGTGCCGTCCGGCTGTTTCTGATTCCATGGTGTTTCAAGATTCATCGGATGCTCGGTCGCGTTGATGATTCCGCTTATTTTCCTTTTTGCCATAATACTGTCCTTTTATAATAATCATTCATTTATCAGTTTTACTGCTACCGTTCCATGCGTCCGATCCGTTCCACGGCTCGTCGCCTTTCCAGTATCCAAGTCCGAAACAGCTGCTTATCGCAGACCACACCAGTCTTGCCCCGGCATAGACTGCCGACAGGGCACGTTTCCCCACATACGCAGCCGTTATTTCCTTACCGCCTATGGTTATCATCGTCAATCCTCCTCATAAATCAGATACAGCGTATTCGCATCCTTGTCCTGCAGCGCCTCGTAAGCTTCCCCGCTCATCACCTCATGCCGGTAGGCCAGCAGTCTCAGGCTGCCGCCTGTTCCGGTATATACGGCATCACCCAGCAGGTAGAGCTTGTCCGGCAGGATGGCTGTCCGGTCCGCATTCATGAATATGCCGGCAGGAGGCACACCCGCCACATCCCAGTCCCCGTACAGGGTGGAGTCCATGTGGTAGGCGAACTTCCCGGCATCCGCTACATACACTACGCTGCCGCCCGGTTTGGTACTCTTGTCAGGTAAAACATTGCCTGTTTCCATCCATGAGGAAAAGCGTGCGGTAGCCCCGCCGATGGCTGCTGCCGTAGTCTGTTCCACCTTGGCAGCGGCGTTTTCTGCCTTGGCTGCCGCTTCGTTGGCCTTGGTGGCCGCTTCCGTGGCGGCCTGGGTCTTTTCCTCCAGTCCGGCTACGGCTCCTTCCGCTTTCTTGGCGGCAGCCTCGGCACGGGCGGCGGCATCGCTCGCAGGCTTCCCTATCAGTTCCAGGGGGACGTTCACCATCTTGCCGTCCTTCTCCCCGGGCAGTGATTTCACACCGCTCAGCGAGGTGACGGTCTCCAAGTCCTCCACGCCGGTAGAACTCTGGAGTACACGGTCCAGCACTTCCTGAACCAGTTCTTCTTGTGTCATTTCTGCCATACTCATTCGTTTTTATCGGTTTCTGACCCGCCCAGGATTTCGTTCAGGGCATCTATCACATTGGGAAGACAATAGCGTTCCACCGCCATGTGTATCATCCCGGTTTCCTCATCGCTGAACTCGGTCTCGCCGGTACTCTCGAAAATCTTGAACGCAAGCCGATGGGCCTTGATGCCACTGACACGCGTATACAGCAAATCGGCTATCTGCTCACGTGCATCGAAAACCTCCCTCGTCTGACGGGTTATTCCGGTGGGAACGCTGAAATTCCTGAAATCTAACTTTTTCATATATATCTGATTTTTTAGGATGAATGATTCAATATCTGGTAACGGAATCCGTCCGCTTTTGTAATAAGTACCGTTACGGAGTCCCCGGATGCCATCTCGTAGTTTTGCAAATCTTCATTGTGGTTATAGATACCTTTTAGTATGATATTCTTTGAAACCGGGTCTGACCCTGAACGTGACAATGGCTGCAAAATCGGTAGGCAAGTAACTCATGCCGAACTTGTATGCCACAGAACTTTCCGACGGCAGCGTAACCTCTACCTTACTGTAGTTGGGTTCATTGTAATACATCAAAATGATATTGTGTTGTGAGAAATCCACCGTGTAGTTTCCACTTCCGAAGGTAAGCAGCTTGGCTTTCGTATTGATAAACGCCGGGGCAAGTAATGCCGCATTGCTGCTGATACCGTAGTTCTTCGTACCGCCGGTAACATCTATAAACAATCCATAGTTCGCTTGGTCGAAGCCGTAATTCCCGTATATATTGGGGGCTGAGTTCACGATACGACCGACAGCGGTAAAAGCTCCTCCTGCAGAAGACGGTATCACATCATCACCGAACATCACATATCCTTTGCTGCCGCCGACACGGAAAAAATCATCATAAATGGCAAGACCGCCACCGCTCCCGTGAGAGTCGGCCACAGAACCGATACGGCCGTTCCCTATCTCAAAGCCGCCGATTTTCCCTTTGCTGCTGTCTATCTCTCCGGTAAACTTACCGTTGGTCGTTTCAATGCTGCCGTCTTCCAGTATCTTGAAGTTGCCGTTGGCCGTTACCAGTCCCTCCAGCTGTATATGGTCGGCTGTCAGCTTGATTTTGCTCACGGTATTTCCGTACTCGTCCTCTTCCTCCACGCTCACCCCGATAAGGGCAATCTTTCCTGTATTGTCCTGCGCATACAGACCGGAACCTTCAGGCTTTATGACAAGCCCGGTCTCTTTCAGCGCATTACCGTCCTTGTCGAAGACCGCCGCTGAAATCTTTACCAGCCGGTCGCTCTGTTCGAACAGTGTACGGTACTTATAGGCCAGTGCGTCCGCCTTGTTGGTGCTGAACACCAGCAGCGAAATGTAAATCACGCCCGTAAACGACAGCTTGAAGTCGCCAGTGCCGTTCCAAAGTCCGTCCAACGTGAACATCTTCTCACCGCCAACGGGCAGGTCCTCTTCATGGCCGAACATGTTGAAGTTCTCAAACCCGGTCTTATCAGCGTTCACAAATTCTATTTTCAACCTTCCGGCCTTGATAACCCGGTAGCTGAACGACAGATACACCACGCCGGGCACCCGTTCGCCCTGGCTGTTCGTCTGCCGGTACTCCGGTACCAGCCGGAAGTCCTCCAGTTTCTGCATGATATAGCTGTTCCGGATATAGGCATAAGGCACCTTGCCGTCGGTCCGTATCTCGGCATGGCCGTCCGGCTTCGTACCGTAAGGACCGCCGTTCGCCCAGATCCAGCGTCCGCCCAGGGTGAACAGCGTAGCCTTGCTGCCCGTCTTCCATTTGTCCATGCCGTCGGCAAAACTGCTGTTGTCCAGATAACTCTGTTCTTCGCGTATTTCCTTGCGCAAGCTTTCCACGGCTGAATGGATTTTCCCCTCGGTTATCTCAAACCGCGTCAGGATGTCCTCGCCCGTCATCAACACGAACGTACCCTTCAGCCACACGTTGTCGGCATACAGGCCGTTTCCTTTCGGCTGTTTGTCTGCCGGGAAAGCGCTGCTCCTGATGCCGTCCAGCTTACCCAGCCGGCAACGAAGGCAGCCGTTGAAGTTCTTGGCCTTCACACCGTCCAGAATGTCGATACGGGGCTGCCCGTCCTCCGTGGCCGCAATGGATATAAGGTTCTGCCGGAGCGGGTTTTCGGTGTTGCCCATCAGCACGCACTCATCGCCTGCCTCCGGCTTCACCCCGCCAAACTCGCTTACCGGGACCAGCACACCGCCGGCTATCACCGAAGCCACCTCCACCCAGTATGCTTTTAGTTTCTTACCACCCGTAACCGCACAGCGCATCAGGTCATGGGCCACAAAGCCCGATTCCTGCTCAAACACGATGCGGTAGTTGTCGCCCTGCTTCACCACGTCCTTGATCTTGCCGTTGGCAGCGGACACCACCAGCTGGCCGCACACGCTGCGCACCTTCTCGATCAGCAGTTCCAGCGCCACCAGGCTTTGCCGGGCAGTCACTTTGTCCACCGTCAGGTTTGTCAGTCCGGTCAGCTGGTCAATCCACAGCTGCCAGCCCTCACCGGTCAGCCCGTCCACAAACTCCGTGCTGCGCAGCAGTTCGCGGATCACGGCAGTCAAGTATTCGGCATTGCCCTCACCATCCACGATGCCGCAGGGCTTGCCGCCAGCAGCCTCGCCAAAGCTCACACCCTTCAGGAAGCGGATGGACTCTTTGGCTGTGTCCGGCTGGTTCTTGCTCAGGAACTCTTTCTGGCTGCGCCGGGCGGAAAACAGGTTGTTGTCCGTGGGCAGCGTCTTGTCCCAGCTTCGTATGATGTCCGGAAGGGCAGCGCCTTCCGTCTTTGATTTCGTATAGCTTTTCAGCGCACCGATGCTGTCCGTCACCTTGTCGAACTTGCCCACCTGCAGCGCATCGCTTATCTCGATGTCCATCTGCCCGGGTTCGTTCACCTTGCGGCTGATCTTGGTGATACGGCTCTGACGGTAGCCTTTTTCCGGGAAATACTTCCGGCTCTCCAGCTTCACCCGTCTGCCCACAAACAGGTCTATGCCGTGCTCCTCGATGTATACCGGGTCTGTCGGGGCTTTGTAGGCGGCAATGTCCAGCCAGTGGTCCCGGTTGTACTCGTCCACCGCAACCGCAAACTCCTCTTCGGCCAGCCGGTAATACTCATCCGGCATCCGGATATTCCACAGGATATAGGTGTCGCCTGCTCGGGGCACCAGCTTGCCGCCCGGCAGCTGGGTGTCGTCATCGTAGGGCCAGATGGTGATCAGTTCGAATTCACGTGCCGCGCTGTCGTAGTTCACCTCAAAATAGTGGTCGTCACTCTCCCCGAGTCCGGCCAGGTCGCCTGTCTGGAACGACACACGTTTTGTCTCACCCGCCAGCTCGTACAGGTTGGGGTCAAAGTCCAGTTCCCCGTCCCGGAAATAATAGACGGTGAATTTGTTTCCTTCATCGTCTGCCACCTCCTCGCTGCGAACCGAGCTCACCGTACCGACCCGACGGGGGAAGATGCCGCTGAAAGCATCCTGCTCGTAATGGTCATAGATGCCATATTCCTCCACGCCCTGCTCGATGTACTTCCTGCCGCCGGGAAGCATCAGACGCGGGCTGCCGTATTTCTCCGCATCGATGTTGCGGGTCGAGCCTACCGGGAACAGGCGCGTATAGAATTTGGCCGTGTTGCTCGTATCTCTTTCCAGGGAGGTCAGCCCCTTGCCATAGCCAAGGGTGATTTCTTCCCCGTGTTCGCAGCGGCACACGTTCACAGTCTGCCCCTCAACCCACCATTCCACCTTGCCGCCTGCCTTTTCCGCGATGGCTTTCAGCGCTTCGTCGCAGTACATGCCCTCGTAGTCTATCGTGATCAGCTCCGTACCTTCCACCGTACCCGTCTTCCAGTCAGTAATGTGGCCCATGCCGTTATTGATAGCCTTCACCACCATCGCCACATGCTCGCGGGGCGTGGCCGTCAGGGTAAACAGGGGGTTGGTGTCCCCGTCCGTCGTCTCCAGCACCAGGAACCGCTTGATCAGGCTCTCGATACCGTACAGCTTCAGGTTATACTCCCATTCACCATCGCTCACCTGCTTCGGCGTGTAGCGTTCCGTCAGCCAGTACCGTTCGCCCAGATAGTCCGTGTAGTCGTTCACGTCCAGGGGCAGGAAGGCATAATAGCTGAACGACAGGGAAAGCACATTGTCTCCCTGCACTTCCTTGCTTTGCGTCGAGCTGTCGTTCACGGCCACATCCGCACGCTTGGTTCCGGCTTTATCATATATCGTTAGAAGCATATTCTAATAGCGTTTGAATGGTTATATAATCGGTTTCGGTTCCCGGAACTTTACCCGGAACTTTCCGGCATGCACACCTTCCGTCCACAGATAGGTCAGCGGGGTGAACTTCGTACAGTCGGCATACTTCACCCGCAGCTGCAGATCCAGCTGGGGGAAACGGATCTCCAGCCAGCCGTCCTTCCCTTGCTTCAGGAAATTCACAAAGGCAAAGTACTGCTTCATCCAGCCTGCCTGGGTCTTGTTGTAAAGCGCAAAATGCAGCGTCACGTCACGCGCTTCATTCCGTGGGGTCAGCACGGGGCTGTATTTTTCCTCTTCACCTTCCGCTTTAATAAAATGAGCTAATACATGTCCGGTCAAGTGATTGACATCTATCATAGGTATCCCCAACGCACGGGCGAACCCTTTGGCAAAGGACACACCCACCAGCAAAGACCCCATCAGCCCCGACCGCGCGTAAACGCCACGGCACTTAATTCTTCCTTGGTAAACTCCGGCACGTTTCAAAGCCTCGTGCACCACCGGCACTATATTCTGTTGATGTGCACGCGAAGCCAGTTCGGGCACTACCCCACCATAAGCTTCGTGAACAGCCTGACTGGCAACGACATTCGACAGCAGGTAGCCGTCCTTGATGACCGCTGCGGAAGTATCATCACATGAAGATTCAATTCCTAAGATTATTGTACTCATAGTGTTTATTTACGTTTAAACGCTGCAAAAGTAGTGATAAAAGTAGTATCCATAACGTATTATTTCATATTTTTGTTGGCTGAATCAAAAAAATAACCGCCTATCAGAACGCTGAAAACGACAGTACGCTGGATAATCGGTATAGTGTTAGGACTCTATATCGGAATAATTTTGCTGCTGAACATTCCTTATGTCCAGCACCGCATGTCTGTACTCGTTGCCAAGGAACTGAGCACCGTATTAGGTAGCGAGCTCACAGTAGGGCGGATAAACATAGGACTGCTGAACCGGATTATCATCGACGACCTGGTGCTGAACGACCAATCGGGAAAAGAGTTGCTGAAAATAGGCCGTCTGTCCGCTAAGTTCGAGATACTGCCACTGTTCAGCGGAAAGATATCCATCGGCAACGTACAGCTTTTCAGTTTCAATGCCAATCTGGAAAGACCTACTCCCCAAGCAAGCACCAACTTCCAATTCGTGCTCGACGCTTTCGCTTCTAAAGACACCGTCAAGAAGAAGAGCAATTTGGACCTGCGCATCAACTCACTCCTGATACGGCGCGGAAAGGTATCTTACGATGTGTTGTCGGCCGAAAGCACTCCGGGCAAGTTCAACCCGCAACACATCCGCCTGTCCAACATTCTTGCCAACATCTCGTTGAAAGCACTCCAAAACGACTCGGTCAACGCTGCCATCAAGCGGATGAGCGTTGAAGAGGAGCACTCCGGCTTCGAACTGAAAAAACTGAGTCTGAAGATAATAGCCAACGACCGGAAGATGCGGATAGAGAACTTCGCCATAGATTTGCCCAACACCTCTTTGGCAATGGACACCATCCGTATGGAATACGACAGCCTGGAGTCACTCGGCCATTTCACCGATGATGTCCGTTTTTCGTTCCGTATGCTGCCTTCGGAAGTAGCATTACAGGATATATCGGCATTCGTGCCTGCCTTCAAGCCCTTCAAGGAGAAGTTGAAGTTGGAAATGGAAGCCGCCGGAACGGTCAACCGGCTCAACTGCCCGAAGCTGCTTATCTCTTCCAACGACCACTTCCTGCTGAAAGGCAATGTATCCCTGCAGGACCTGTCTCATCCGCAAGATGCATACATATTCGGCAATCTGTCCAATTTATATGCCGACCCGGACGGCATTGCATTCTTTGTACGCAACCTGAGTAAAGATTACAAAGGAGTTCCTCCGGTATTGCAGAACCTGGGCACGGTATCTTTCCGTGGAGAGATTTCCGGATACTTCACGGACCTGGTGACCTATGGCGAAGTCCGCACGGATATAGGCACCATCAAGACAGACGTCAAACTCAGTTCCGACAAAGACAAGGGCTATTTCGCTTATTCGGGTGCGGTAAAGACAACCGGATTCGAACTGGGCAGGATGCTGAACAACGACAAGTTTGGAAAAGTCACCTTCAACATGGACGTCAAAGGCAACCATTACGCCCAAAGATACCCCGCCATTACCATGAAAGGGCTGGTGGCATCCATAGACTACAGTGACTATACCTACGAAGACATCACTTTGGACGGAGAGTATAAGCAAGGCGGCTTCAACGGTAACGTATCGCTCAACGACGAAAACGGCGCCATACAACTGAACGGCTCTATCAATACTGCCGGCAAGACACCCACCTTCAACTTCCGTGCCGCTATCGACCATTTCCGCCCCAACACCCTGCATCTCACGCCCAAATACAAGGACACGGAATTGGCGGTAAAGATAAAAGCCGACTTCACCGGTAGCTCCATCAACGACATGAACGGTGAAATCAACGTCGACAGTCTCCAATACATCGCTCCGGAACAGAACTTCTTCATGGACAACCTGCGGATTGCCGCCACTCAGGGCGATGAGCGTCAGAAACGGCTGACTATCAGTTCCAATTTCCTGCGCGGCACTATCGAAGGCGACTATTCCTATCAGACATTGCCCGCCAGCGTGCTCAACATCATGCGGCGTTACATCCCGGCTCTGATACAACCCGCCAGGAAACCGCAGAAAACAGAAAACAATTTCCATTTCGACCTCCATATCTACGATACGGAGATACTCTCCACCGTATTCCAGATACCACTGAAAGTATATACCCACTCCACTCTGAAGGGCTATTTCAACGACAAAGCGCAACGGCTGCGCGTAGAGGGGTACTTCCCGCGGCTGAGTTACGGCGGAAAGTTCTTTGAGTCGGGTGTGGTTCTCTGCGAAAATCCGGGTGAACAGTTCCAGGCAAAAGTCCGCTTCACCAACCGGAAAACAACCGGCGCGGTAAACGTAGCCCTCGAAGCCAAGGCAAAGGACGACCGGATACAAACCGTATTCAATTGGGGAAACAGCAGCGCTGTAACTTACAGCGGCAAGGTAGCCGCCCTCACGCAATTCGTCCGCAACTCTTCCCAAGAAGCTGGCGACGACAAAATACACACAAAATCCTCCCGCCAAGCCAAGAAAGAGAAACCCGCCCTGAAAACGATTGTCAACGTACAGGAAACGAACGTAATCCTCAACGACACCGTATGGAAGATACACCCTTCGCAAATCGTGGTCGACTCGGGCAAAGTGCACGTCAACAATTTCTACTTCAGCCATAAAGAGCGTCACTTGCAAATCAACGGAACCGTATCCGAACAACCTCAGGACACCGTACGCCTGAACCTGAAAGAGATAAACATAGGATACGTATTCGATATAGCCGACCTGGGTGTCAACTTCAAAGGCGAGGCCACCGGCCCGGCATATGCCAGCGGAATACTTAAAAAGCCGGTAATGAGTACCGACCTCTTCATACGCAACCTCGGCTTGAACGAGGGGCTTTTGGGCGATGCCAACATACACGGCGAATGGCATCACGACGTGAAAGGCATCTACCTGGATGCCCGTATCCGCGAGAAAGACATTGCCAGAAGCCATGTATACGGATACATCTACCCCATAAAACCCACCAGTGCGCTCGACTTGCAAATCGAAGCCGACAGCACCAACCTGAAGTTCATCCACCACTACATGCAGAGCATCACCCCCGAATTCAACGGGCGTGCCAGCGGCCACGTACATTTCTACGGCAAGTTCAAGGCGCTGACAATGGAAGGTCGCGTATTCGGTGACGCCTCCCTCAAGGTAGATGTACTCAACACTACTTTCTCCCTGAAAGACAGCATACTTATCGAACCGGACGGACTTACTTTCCGCAACAACCGCATCTTCGATACGCAAGGGCATCAGGGCAGAGCCAACGGTTACCTGCACTACCGGCATTTCAAGGATTTGGAATACCGCTTCCGGTTCGATGTGGACAATATGCTGGTTATGAACACCAAAGAATCACCCGACTTCCCCTTCTACGGCACGGTGTATGGCACAGGCAACGCCACCATTGCCGGCAATGCGGCAGACGGGGTGAATATCGACGTGGCAATGACCACCAACCGCAACACCAACTTCACTTATATGAAAGAAGGTGTCGCCTCGGCAGTGAGCAACCAGTTCATACGCTTCGTAGACAAGACACCGCACCGCGTACTTCAGGATTCCATCATGCTGATGTCCGAATACGAGCAGGCGCAGAAAGAAGTCATGGAAAAGGAAAGTGACACCGACATACGACTGAATCTCCTGATAGACGCAACTCCGGACGCCACCATGAAAATCATCATGGACCCCATTGCAGGTGACTACATCAGCGGTAAAGGAACGGGGAATATCCGCACCGAATTCTACAATAAAGGAGATGTGAAAATGTTCGGCAGCTACCGCATCAGCCAGGGAGTTTATAAATTCAGCCTGCAAGAAGTTATCCGCAAGGACTTCATCATCAAAGACGGAAGTACCATCACCTTTAACGGCGCTCCGCTCAATGCCACCCTCGACATCCAGGCAGGCTATCTTGTAAACTCCGCTTCGCTGAACGACCTCGTTCCCGATGCCGGCAATTACGTCAACCAGACCAACATCAAGGTTAACTGCCTCATGGCGCTGACCGGACAACTCACCTCGCCGGACATCAAAATGAGCCTGGAGCTGCCCAACGAACGCGACGAAGTACAGGCGTTGGTACGGAATTATATCCCTACGGACGAGCAGATGAACATGCAGATACTCTACCTTCTGGGTATCGGCAAGTTCTATACTCCGGAGAATGTGGATGCCACCGGCAACTCCAACATGATGTCGAGCGTACTCTCATCCACCCTTTCCGGACAACTGAACAATGCACTCTCGCAGATTATCGACAGCAACAACTGGAACTTCGGCACAAACTTCAGCACCGGAGAAAAAGGCTGGACAGACATGGAGTTCGAGACAATGCTTTCCGGGCAACTGCTGAATAACCGTCTGCTCATAAACGGTAACTTCGGCTATCGCGACAACCCGATGGCGAACACCAACTTCGTAGGCGACTTCCAAGCCGAATGGCTCGTAAACCGTTCCGGCGATATCCGTCTGAAAGCGTATAACGAAACCAACGACCGCTATTACACCAAGACCAACCTCACCACTCAGGGTATAGGCATCATCTTCAAGAAGGATTTCAACAAATGGAATGAACTGCTCTTTTGGAACAAGTGGAAGTTGAAAAGGCTGAAAAGAAAACAAGTGAAGGAGGATACGTCCGCCCCGGACAGCATCCCCCAGAAGAAATCCCGCCCGGAAGCACAATCCAAACGGGAAAGGAAGGAATAAGCGCATGCTTTCTTTAAAAATACCCTTCCCGCTTTTTTCCCACGGGAATCAGATACAAACAGACGGTCTGTTTGCACCGAACAGACCGTCTGTTTGTGCCATACGGACCATCTGTTTCACTCCGGCAGACCATGCGTTTTACCCTATCTTAAGCCACTTTTGGCATGGACAGCATTCCGGACACCCCGGCGTACACCTATAAAGGCTGTCCTTCAATGGATTACGCCCTTAAGCGGACAGCCTTCCGAACATTTGCCGGACACATAAGAAATAAAGAAAGAATTGATATATTAAAAATATATCAGTACTTTTCTTCCTTGAAACGTTTTTGACCTTCAAGAAAAACTTCGCCCGGCATCCCCCACTTGCAGATAATGGCAGTTATCCGCAAGCGTTGCCCGCAAACAAACAAAATCCAATAAAATGCAATATAGTATATCGCGTGCGGTAATGGCGCACGCAAAGACTGTAAATATTATAAAACTAACGGAACATGAAAGATTTAACAACCTTTACGCTTTCAGTCATACAGGAGCTGGAAGACGAAGGGCGGTTCGGAACCGCCCATGTATACCGCAGCATGCTGCGGGCTTTCCAACGGTACTGGGAAAGCCAACACCCCAAAACCGAAATACGGATGCGGAAAGTGTTTGACGTCGCCACGATACAGAAGTTCGAAAGACACCTGCTGGAGAGGATGCTCAAGCTGAACACCATGTCAACCTACCTGCGCATGTTGCGGGCCGTATACAACCGCGCGTTGCTGGCGGGCCTCACCGGATATGTGCCCGGACTGTTCAAGCATGTATATACCGGAACCCGTGCCGACGTGAAACGCGCCCTGCTCCCCGCCGAAATGGGACAGACCCTTGACACCTCCGCTTCCGTGCGCCGGGAGCTGAAAGAAGCGCAGATATGGTTCGCCTTGCTCTTCCTGCTGAGGGGCATGCCCTTTGCAGACCTTGCAAGGTTGCGCAAATGCGATTTCAAGGACGGGGTAATTACCTACTGCAGACAGAAAACGGGAAGACAGATACGTGTACACGTCACCGCCGAAGCGGCAGAGCTTATCCGCCAATGTGCCGACCGCCGCACGGGCTCGCCCTACCTGCTCAACATACTGGGGGACGAAAACTGCCGTTTCCCGCTGGGAAGGCGTGAAGAATACCGACATTACCAGCAGGTCTTGCGGAGCTTCAACCGGAAGCTCAAACTGCTGGCAACCGCACTCGGACTGAGAGGAAAGCTCTCCTCCTACACCGCACGACACACATGGGCCACAACGGCGTTCCACACCAAAGTCACCGTGGGAGTAATAAGCAACGCACTGGGGCATTCATCGGTAAAGGTCACGGAAACCTATCTGAAACCCTTCGAAAACGAAGCGCTGGACAAGGCCAACAAGAAAATTATTGCTTACGTAAAGAAATGCGGAAACCGATAAGGATGGCTGGGAAATATTTTCTGTATATTACTATGATACAGATTATTACAAAGGAATTACTTTGTAGGT
>ENA-OPYT01000174-OPYT01000174.1-human-gut-metagenome-genome-assembly--contig:-NODE-174-length-21212-cov-3.817548_pt1 | contig 21212 bp, 21 predicted proteins | sample MGYA00242636_ERZ504480 | MGnify/ENA primary metagenome ERZ504480 (study PRJEB26092, sample SAMD00036228) | human gut metagenome | host: Homo sapiens | study: EMG produced TPA metagenomics assembly of...
GTCCTGCTGTATGATGAGGAGATGTGCGTGGCTGTGCCGAGGACACCGTATGCCGATCGGGAAAGCGTATCGCTGACAGAACTTGCTGACGACCCATTTATCGCGCTGAGCAATTCGCAGTCGTTCCGGCAGAGTTTCCGAGCATAATTTTTCCGATCAGCAGGTATGGAGATGCACGCCGCTATCGAGTGCGACAGCGCGGCCTTGCAGATCCGACTGCTGTCGTGCGGCAGTTGGTGTTGCACGTGGTCGCGTCCGGCGAGTGGCGGCAGGTCTGCGAGGACGCAGGCGTGCGCCTGCTGCACATCAAGGACGCACAGTGCCGCCGGTATATCTATGTGCAGACGCTCGGACGGTTTCCGCACGCAGAGCATTCGCGCGTTTACTGCGTATTTGGAGCGGTATTTTGCGCAGATGGCGTAAATCCGCGACAGATCATGCGGCGTGTACCTCGAGAGGAACCTTTTTCACCGAGTTCAAACTGATGCAGGCTTTCGAGCGAGCACTGAACCATATCGAACACCGCCTGATCGGTGAAGAACGCAACATGCGGGGTAACGATAGTGTTCTGGAAGAATTTCAGGATGATGTAATCGTGGTTGGTGACGCGGCTGTTGTAATTGTGATCGACGCGGATCACGTCATCCTCACCCTCAAAGCAGTCCACGCCGACCGAGCCTACACGGCCGGACTCAATGCCGTCGATCAGAGCACGGGTGTCGATCAGCGCGCCGCGTGCGCAGTTGATGATGACAACACCCGGCTTCATCTGCTGAATAGCCTCGGTGTTGATCATGTGGTAGGTGCTGTCGTTGAGGAAGGTGTGCAGCGTGATGACATCGGACTGCGCGTACAGCGATTCGAGCGAAACGTACTCCACGCCCATCTGCTTCATTTCTTCGGACGGGTACGGGTCATGTGCGATAATGCGGCAGCCAAAGCCGGACAGATTGTGAATGACGGCCTTGCCGATACGGCCGGTGCCGATGACGCCGACGGTCAGGTTCTGCATCTCCATGCCGCGCGCCGCGCCGGATGCACCGAGCGAGTAGTCTGCGGTGTGCGAGCGGAACATGATGTAGCCGGCCTTGCGGATGCACATCAGCATGAGCATGACCGTATAGTTGGAAACCGCATACGGCGAATATCCGGCATGGGATACGCGGATGCCGAGACGCTTTGCGGCTTCGAGGTCTACATTATCGTAGCCGATGGTGCGCAGGGCCACATAGCGGACACCGTTCTCGGCCAGCTTTTCCAGAATCGGCGCAGGCAGGTCGCAGGTGCAGGAAATGCCGTCGTAGCCGCGGGTCAGCGCAACATTATCGAGGGTCAGCGTGTCCTTCTGCAGCGTAAGGTCCATATCAAGCGACTGACTGAAGTGATCGAAAAAACGCGCGTTCGTCCGGACGGGCGTTGAATGCCATAACTTTCATTTTTATTACTCCTTGATCCATTCGTGGGTGAGCTTGCCGAGAATTTCGATGCCCTTGACGATCTGCTCATCGGTCGGGGTAGAATAGTTGAGACGGAAGGCGTTGGACACCTGCTTTTCGTCTGCCAGGAACGCTGAGCCGGGCACGCAGAGTACACCGCGCTGAATCGCCTCGCGGACAAACGGCTGCGAATCCATACCGTCCGGCAGGAAGGCCATGGTGAACAGGCCGCCTTCCGGATAGGTAAAGGAAAGGCCCTGGGGGAAGTATTTTTTCATCGAATCATACATCAGGGTGCGGCGTTTGCCGTAGAGTTCACGAATCTTGGCGACGTGAGCGTCGAGGTCGTACATGTCGATATAATACGAAGCCTGGCGCTGGGCAAAGGACGAGGACTGGAGGTCGACGGTCTGTTTCAGCATGACGGCCTTTTCGAGGATGTCGTGGTGAGCGACCATCCAGCCGATGCGAAGGCCAGGCATGAAGATCTTCGAGAAGGAACCGAGGAAGATGACGTTGCCCTTGGTATCCATGGACTTCAAGGTCGGCATGGTCTGGCCTTCATAACGGAGTTCGCCGTAGGGATCGTCTTCGATGACCGGGATGTCATGTTTGTTCATGATATCCATGACGGCCTTGCGCCGTTCCAACGGCCAGGTGATGCCCGTCGGGTTCTGGAATTCAGGGATGACGTACATCAGGCGGACGCGGTCACCGTACTTTTCAATGGCCTTTTCCAAGGCTTCCGGCACCATGCCTTTATCATCCGTTTCGACTTCGACGAACTGCGGGAAATTGACAGCAAAAGCCGTCGTAGCGCCCATATAAGTCGGGCTTTCGACGAGGACGACGTCGCCTTCATTCAAAAAGAGTTGGCCCAGGAGAGACAGGCCCTGCTGAGAGCCGGCGGTAATGATAATGTCTTCATAGGTGCAGTCCGTGTGGAAGGACGATTTCATGCGGGCAGCAATCTGTTTGCGCAGCGGAATGTACCCTTCGGTCGTGCTGTACTGTACGGCCTGACGCCCTTCTTTCTTCAAAATTTCCACGTCCACCTTCATCATTTCGTCAATCGGGAACAGTTCCGGTGCCGGAAGACCGCCGGCAAAGGAAATAATTTCCGGATTTTCTGTGACTTTCAGGATTTCACGGATGTCAGATGCGTGCAAACTTTTTGCTTCTTCAGAAAACATTACCATAAAACTTCACTCCTATCTATTGACTTGCTTTGGATACGACGTATAACTATCCGTCGTAATGGTACTTATTATACCACTTCAGAGTGTGTTATTCTACATTTTTTATGAAAAAAACAGGAAAAGTTGCTCTAATTAAGAAAATCATGAGCAAAACCTTTTCCTGTTAACGGTTTTTATTCAATTTCATCCACTGCAAAGAACTGCCGCGTCGCCTTTTCGTCTTCCTTCATCTGGGCAATGAGGTCGTCGGCGCCGGCAAAGACTTCTTCGCCGCGCAGGCGCTTCCGAAAGCGCAGGCTGACATGCTTGCCGTAGAGATCCTTGTCCCAGTCGAGGACGTGGGTCTCGATGCGGCGGTACTGGTTCTCGAAGGTCGGGTTATCGCCGATATTGGTCATGGCTGGGTGCCCTTCCCCATCCCACCACAATTCGGTCACATAGACGCCGTCCGGCGGAATGGCCATGTTGACGGGAATCATCATGTTGGCCGTGGCAAAGCCGATGGTCCGGCCGCGGTGGTCACCGGGCACGACGACACCCGTCAGGGCAAAGGGGCGGCCCAACAGGTTTTCTGCCGTTTCCATATGGCCCATTTGGATGAGCCGGCGAATAACCGTACTGCTGATGGGCGTCGTCCCACCCGGCCGTTCGAGCAGGGTCAGGGCTTCGACGGGAATGTCGTACTGCGCCATATATTCTTTCATGGTGTCTGTATTGCCGGCCGCCTTGGCCCCATAGGTAAAGTTAGAGCCGACGACGATGACCGACGGATGAATATGGGTCACGAGATTTTGACAGAATTCCTCCGGTGATTCGCGAAGTAAGGTTTCGCTCATGGGCAGGAGGACCAGCCCGTCGATGCCGACAGCTTCGATATATTCTGCTTTTTGGCCGATGGTGGCCAGGCGCAGCGGTTCTTTTTCCGGGCACAAGACCGACATGGGATGGGCCGTGAAGGTGACAACCATGGTTTTCACACCGCCGGCAGCAGCCCGCTTGATAGCCGTCTTCATGACCATTTGATGGCCTTTGTGGATGCCGTCAAAGGTCCCGAGGGCCACGACGGCTCCGGTAAAGCCGGTTATTTCCTGAAAGGAGTGGAATATTTCCATCGTTAGTTACCTCACAATCCGTCTGCAAACATCTTATGGGGACGCAGGATATGGTGCGCTTCATCGTAGCGTACGATGCCCATCAGCCGCCCGTCAGGCCCATAGACACGCAGTACGTCTCCATCGGTAAGGTTGGGCCCAGCAAAGGGCACAGGCCGCCCCTGAAGGAGAAAATCACACTGTTTCGCCGAGCATTTCGCCCGCCGTATATCATGAATGGCCATGTCAGCCGGAAGGACGTAGGCCGCCGGATCTCGTTCCAGCATCTCCAGGGTCGCCGCTTCTTCAATGGTAAACAGCCCGGCCCGGGTCCGGACCAGATAGGTCATGCAGGCGCAGGTTCCAAGGGCCGTCCCCAAGTCGCGGATAAGGGAGCGGACATACGTCCCTTTCGAGCAGGTCACAGCGAAGGTGCCGCGCCGGCCGTCGAAGGACAAGAGTTCCAAACTGTGGATCGTCACCTGCCGCACGGGCAGAGTGAAATCCCGGTCCTGGCGGGCCAATTTATAGGCCTTGACGCCGTTGACGTTAATCGCCGAATACTTCGACGGCGCCTGGTCGATATCGCCGCAGAAAGAAGCTAAGGTGCGGCGCACGTCGTCGGCAGTAAGGTCCGGAACCGGTGCCGTTTCGACGACGGTCCCCGTACTGTCTTCGGTATCGGTAGCCAGTCCCAGGACGAACTCAGCGTGGTAGGACTTGACGTCGCTGTCGCCGTATTCGATGAGGCGCGTCGCCTGACCGGCATAGACCGGAAGGACGCCCGCTGCCAAGGGATCCAGGGTACCGGCATGGCCCATTTTTTTCATGCCGTAAATACGCCGCAGGCAGCCGATGACGTCGTGACTCGACATGCCTGTCGGCTTGAGTACGTTAATGATTCCGTGTATCATAGGCGCTTTTCAATTTCCTTTACGATGAGGGCTTTAGCCTCATCCAAAGGTTTATCCAAGGTGCAGCCCGCAGCCCGAACGTGGCCGCCGCCGCCGAAAGATGCGGCGATGGCATTGACGTCGACGCCTTTGGAACGCAGGCTGACCCGTGTTTCGGTCGGGCCGATGTATTTTACCGTAAAGGCCACTTCGGCCCCCTTGATGCGGCGGGCATAGTCGATATAGATGCCCGTGTGCTCGCCGATGACGGCCAAAAGTTCCGGCGTGTAGGACAGGCAGGAGATGCGGCCGTCGGCAAAGAGTTCCAATTGATCCAAGACCTTCGACAGGGCCCGGAGCTTATTGAGGGACCGGGCGTCGAGGTGGTCGGAGATGACGTCGGGCTGAGCGCCGTTGTCGACCAAGACGGCGGCCATGCGCAGGGTATGGCCCGTCGTGTTGTTGAACTTGAAGAAACCACAGTCCGTAGCGATAGCCGTATAGAGGGCGTCGGCTATGGCCGGAGACCAGGTGATATGCCATTGGTCAAAGAGGTAGGTCAGGATTTCTCCCGTCGCCGCATAGTCGGGCTTAAAGTATTCCCACTGGGCAAAATGCTCGTTTGAGATGTGGTGGTCGAGGTTCAGGACCTTGCCGCAGACGAGGTCGGCCGTCTTGCCGATTCTCCCCAGGCCGGTCGCATCGAGGACGACCGTAAGCCACGAGGCGTCGGTCTTGACCTGGTCGGGCCGGCAAATCGCCGACAAGCCGTCGAGGAAGTTATAGCGGTCGTCAATGTCATCGTCGATGACCATGACGGATCCTTCCCCCCGCTTTCAGCCAGTGCCATAAAGCCAGGACACTCCCTAAGGCATCGCCGTCAGGACTGACATGCGCCGTCACCAAGATGTGTTCATAATGGTGAAGCAGGGTATAGATTTCCTGAGCGGAGCAATTCATATCATCAATCCTTCTTTTCAATGTCGTGCAGAATCTTATCGATCTTCATCCCATAATCAAGAGACGTATCTTCTTTAAATACAATGGACGGCGAATAACGGATGCCCAGGCGTTTGCCTACTTCCGTCCGGATGTAGCCGGTGGCGCGTTTCAAGGCCTCTAAGGTCTGTTTTTTCGCTTCGTCGTCGCCAAAGAGGCTGACGTAAATCGTCGCGTCGCGCAAATCGCCGGTGATGCGGGCATCGGTAACGGTGACGAAACCGATGCGCGGATCTTTTAATTCATTCAGGAGCATCTTCGATACTTCCTGTTTAATAAATTCCTGGATTTTTCGTACTCGTAATTCTCCCATCGAATGTCCCCTCCTTTATTCGGGTTCGACTTCGACCATTTCGTAGGCTTCGATTTCGTCGCCTTCCTTGATGTCGCGGTACTTTTCAAGGGTGACGCCGCATTCGTAGCCCGAAGCGACTTCCTTGACGTCGTCTTTGAAGCGGCGCAGGCCGTCGATTTCACCTTCGTGAACGACGATGCCGTTACGGATGAGGCGGATCTTAGACGTGCTGGTGATCTTCCCTTCTTTGACATAGGAACCGCCGACGATAACCTTCGGCGTCGTAATGACTTTACGGACTTCGGCACGGCCGATGATCTTTTCTTCATATTTCTTTTCGAGCATGCCTTTGATAGCCGCTTCGACGTCGTTGATGGCGTCGTAAATGACGCGGTACATCCGCATGTCGACTTTTTCGTGTTCCGCCATCTTACGGGCAGCGGCATCAGGACGGACGTTAAAGCCGATGATGAGGGCGTTCGAAGCCGAAGCCAGCATGATATCCGATTCGTTGATGGCGCCGACGCCGGAATGGACGATGGCAATGCGGACTTCGTCGCTCTTGATGCCCATTAAGGACTGGCTGAGGGCTTCGACGGAACCCTGGACGTCGCCTTTGATGATGAGCGGCAGTTCCTTCAGTTCGCCCTGCTGGATCTGGTTGAACAAGTCGTCGAGGGTAACCTTGGCATTGACGTGGAGTTCGGACGAACGTTTCTTTTCCATTCGTTTTTCGGCAACGGAACGAGCCGTCTTTTCGTCGGTGACGTTCAGGATGTCGCCGGCTTCCGGTACGTCGTTGAGGCCGAGGATTTCGACGGGCAGGGACGGTTCCGCTTTCTTGACCCGTTCGCCTCGTTCGTTGTTCATGGCACGAACTTTCCCGAAGGCCGTGCCGACGATGATCGTATCGCCGACGCGCAGGGTGCCCTTCTGAATGAGGACGGATGCGACAGGACCGCGGCCTTTATCGAGCTTGGCTTCGATGACGACACCCTGAGCCGGGCGGTTCGGATTGGCTTTGAGATCCTGTACTTCTGCCAAGACGAGGATGTTTTCGAGGAGTTCGTCGAGGCCGATTTTCTTATGTGCCGAAACGGGAACCATGATGGTATCGCCGCCCCAGTCTTCACTGATGAGGCCGTATTCGGTCAGCTGCTGCATGACGTGTTCCGGGTTGGCACTTTCTTTATCGATCTTATTGATGGCGACGATGACCGGTACGCCTGCCGATTTGGCATGGTTGATGGATTCAATCGTCTGCGGCATGACGCCGTCGTCAGCGGCAACGACCAAGACGGCAATATCCGTAACCTGGGCGCCGCGGGCACGCATGGCTGTAAAGGCTTCGTGGCCCGGCGTATCCATGAAGGTGATCTTCTTGCCTTCGTAACGGACCTGGTAAGCACCGATGTGCTGCGTAATGCCGCCGGCTTCGTGGCTGGTGACATTGGTCTGACGGATGGCGTCGAGGAGACTCGTCTTGCCGTGGTCGACGTGACCCATGATGGTGACGACAGGCGGACGAGTTTTCAGGGTTTCCGGTGCATCGATGATTTCTTCGATTTCCGTCGGATCTTCCGGCGGGGCTTCCATGGTAACGGTGACGCCGAATTCGTCGGCAATCAAAGAAGCGGTATCGAAGTCGAGTTCCTGGTTGATGGTAGCCATGATGCCGCCCATGAGGAGCTTCTTCATGACTTCGCCGACATCGCGGCCCATCCGTTCGGCAAAATCTTTAACGATAATCGTTTCCGGCAGTTCGACCGACGTCGGATAGTTCTTCTTCGGCATTTCAGCAGCGACAGGAGCCTGATTTTTCTGATTGCGCTTATTCTTATGCTTGCCTTTGTTCAATACATTGGACAAGAGCGTATGCGGACGGCTGCCGCCGTTATTCTTGTTGTTGCGGTTCTGCTGGCCGCCGCGGCGATTGTTGTTCTTATTGTTGCCGCCGCTGCGGTTAGCGCCTTCGTTTCCGCCCTGCTGGGAATTGCCGAAGTAGCGGGTACGTTTCGTATCGCCGCCCTGACGGTTCTGACCGCCTTTATTGCCGCCCTGCTGCTGACGGGACGCACCCTGTTTCTGACCGGCCTGGGCATTTTTGGCGTTATGGCTCTGTTGGCCCTGCTGTCCCTGCTGGCGTTTGGCGTTCTGGTTCTGGGTATTCTGCGTTCCCTGATTGTTCTGACTATTCTGTCTGCGCGGGTTGCTCTGTTTTCTGTTTTTATTCTGTCGGCTCGTTTCGTTCACTGTTCGGCTATTTCCTTCCCCTGTCGGTTTATTTTCCTGTTTCTTTTCAGGTCTGCTTTCCTGCTTCCTTTCCGGTTTGCGGTCTGCCTTGGCATCTTCTTTGGGGCCCTTTTTAAAGGCTGCGTCAAGGATACCCTTCATGTTGGCATCGATGCTGGTAAAGTTACCGGCTTTAATCTGATGATCTTCCAACGTCTTTATAACGGTTTTCGTAGGAACGCCGTATTCTTTCGCGGCTTCGTATACTCGTTTCGTCATCTAGTTACCCCCTTCTATATATCACGCTTCGCTTTCTCTATGGCTGCCGCAAATCCTTTATCGTCGACCAGAACGATGACGTTCTGGGCTTTGCCGACAGCGCTTCCTAATTCATCTTTTGTATATGTATCAATGATGACGATTCCCTTTCTTTCGGCCAGGCGGCGGTATTTGGTGACGTTGTCATTGCCGCCGTCGGCTGCGAGAAACAGCAAAGGGACGCTCTTTTTTTCAATGTTTTCTGTGCGGCTCCATCACCGCAGACGGTCTTGCCGGCCCGGCAGGCAAGGCCTAAGAGATTCAGGATTTTGTCGCTCACAACAGGTCCTTTCTCAAAGCTTCATAAATATCGTTCGATACCTTGGTCTTTAACGACCGTTCCAAGCGATGCTCTTTATAAGCTTTTTCAAGGCATTCGCTGTCCGGGCAAAAGGTAGACGCCGCGGCCGGACTTCTTGCCGGTCTTGTCGATTTCAACCGTACCTTCCGGCGTGCGGACGACGCGGATCATCTCTTTCTTGCTCTTGAGTTCCTGACAGCCGGCACAGACGCGCATCGGAGTTTTTCGGGTCTTCATCGTTTATTCTCCTTCCGTCGGGACGGTCGTATCGTCATCTGAAGGCAGGGCCATTTCGCTGAGGACGTCCATGTCATCGGCTTCCGCCGCTTCCGGAGCGTCATCGTCGAAGGATTCGGCCGCCTGGCTTTCGCTCTTGATGTCGATTTTCCAGTTGGCCAGTTTTGCAGCTAAGCGTGCATTTTGACCGGCTTTGCCGATGGCCAGGGACAATTGGTAATCGGGAACGACGACGCCTGAAGATTTTTCAGCTTCGTCGACGGTGACCGAAATGACCTGGGCCGGGCTGAGGGCATTGGCGATGTACACGGCCGGATCTTCATCCCACTTGACGATGTCGATCTTTTCGTTCTGCAGTTCAGAAACGATGTTCTGGACGCGAACGCCTTTCGGGCCGACGCAGGCGCCGACGGAATCGACGTTTTCATCGCGGGAATAGACGGCGACCTTCGAACGGCGACCCGGTTCGCGGGCCACGGATTTCAGTTCGACGACACCTTCATAGATTTCCGGTACTTCCAATTCAAAGAGGCGTTTGAGCAGGCCCGGATGGGTCCGGGATACGAGGATCTGGGCGCCTTTCGTCGTCTTACGTACTTCGACGACGTAGCATTTGATGCGCTGGCCTACGGTGTAGGTTTCGGTCGGAATCTGTTCCGACGCCGGCAGGATCGCTTCGGCTTTCCCGAGATCGACATAGACGCTCTTATTTTCGATACGCTGGATGATTCCTGTAATGATGTCATCCATGCGGTCGGAAAATTCATCATAGACGATATTGCGTTCGGCTTCACGCAGGCGCTGAATCATGACCTGTTTGGCGGCCTGAGCGGCGATGCGGCCGAAGTTGGCCGGTGTGACATCGACGTTGACGATGTCGCCGACTTCATAGCCGGGATCGATGAGCCGTGCCTTATCAAGAGAAATTTCGATGTTTTCATCTTCGACGTCATCGACGACGGTCTTGGCAGCCTGGATCTGATAGTCCCCAGTCGTACGGTTCAGGGTAACTTCTGCCGTCGGATTGGCATCGGGCTCTTTTTTGTAGGCCGTAATCAGGACGGCTTCCAGAGAATCGCAGATGACATCCGAAGATACGCCTTTCTCTTTGGATAAGTAAGCAATAGCATTGAGCAATTCTTTATTCACGGTAATAACCTCCACTAAAAATCAATATGCAAACGGACTTGCGATATTTCTTTCCTGTCTATCTCGTGTTCCTCCCCGTCTATCAGAACGACGAGTTTATCGTCTGCCGTCTTTTTGACCAGTTCAGCCGTCACATCCTTGACGCCGTTCCAGGCTTTGAAAAAATGGATATCGACTTTCCGGCCGGCATAGCGGATAAAGTCTTTATCCTTCCGCAGGATGCGGTCCAATCCGGGCGACGATACTTCGAGGAGATAATTTTCGCGAATCGGATCCTTTTCATCGAGGACCTGGCTCAGTTTTTCACTGACAGCCTGGCAGTCTTCCAGGTCGACGCCGCCTTCTTTATCGATAAACACGCGCAAGTACCAGTCCCGCTCACGCACGTATTCGACATCGACTAACTCGATATCAGATCCCGCAATAATCGTTTCTACTTCTTTAGCAATCAAATCTTCAATGTGTTCACGTCTCATCGTATTCACCAGCCTGTCCTCAAAAAATTTTCTGTTAGGTAAAAGTTAAGAGTGGGCTCTCACCCACTCTTCGCATCGAAACATCTAAATTACTTTTAGTATACCACTGTCTGGTCATTCTGACAACGACTTGTCCCGGTCGGCACCGATCTCATCGAGGACCGGCAGTAACCGCTTGCGAAGGGCCGCTTCCAGCTCCCGCAGGGTCGACGTATCGAAGTCATGAACCAGATTGGGGAAATTCTGCACCCGCCGTTCGGCGAAGAAATCGTCTCGCAGGACATTGTACATCAGGGACAGCCCGCTTCGCGATGCCTTATCGTAATACGACAAGATCATGTAGGAGCCGTTGATGATGCGTACTGCGTCGTTCGGCTTGATGAGCCGTCGGAACCCGCCGTACGATTCAGGCAGAAAATCATCCCAGGAAAGGTCGGGCAGTCCCTTGTGTTTCAAGATGACGCCGAAGTTTTCCTTTCGATCCACATAGGAATTATGAATGATCCGGGCCAGTCGCTCTTCCACCATCTTGCGGAAGGCGTCAAAGGATCCGGTAATAAATTCGATAAGGGCAAATTCCAACATGCCGATATCGACCCGAACGGCGTATTCCTCCGATTCGGGGTTGAAGATAGCTCTCACAGTCCAGCCGTTCTCCTTATTTTCATAAGTGAACAGGCGATATTCGACGGGGTTGCCGTCTTTCTCGACCATGCGATATTCTTCCAATAACTGAAAATCTCCCACCGTAAGTGGGAGAATAGTCATGATATTCCATTGTTTGAGTGTTTCAATCAATGTGTTATCCATAGTAATGAATGGTGCGGTTGGCGGGAGTTGAACCCGCACGATCGAAGATCACTGCCGCCTGAAGACAGCGCGTCTGCCATTCCGCCACAACCGCATAACTTAAAAAGTCATAAAGCTGCTTGTAGTGCTTTTCGTTCAACAAAACTATTCTAACATATTCCCGCGTTTCTGAAAAGGGTATTTTTTCAATTTCTTGAAAATCTTTTGTCCAGCCATATTCCCGGACCAAGAATCGACGTGTCCCCGACCGGCATTATACGCAGCCAGAGCCAGTATTTGATTCCCATCATACTCTTTTAACAGATAGGCGAGATACCATGTTCCCCAGCCTTATGTTGGTATCGGACGTCACTGAGCTTATCCGGCGTGTAGTCAGTCATTCCCATCTCATCGGCAATCCACTGCGCCGTATCCGGCATGACCTGCATCAGGCCGTGGGCACCGGGTTGAGAAGCCGCCCGTTCGTCAAATTTGCTTTCGACTAAGATGACCGACGCCACCAGGGCCGGATCGATCTTCGATTCGTAAGAATACTGCCGAACGAGGTAATCGTACTGAAGGGGGTAGACGAATTTTCGCATGACATCATCTTTCCATGAATAGAAATACGATGCCGAAAAGCAAAGTACCAGTGCTGCTATGATGATTTTCCCTTTTGTACTTCCCTTTTTTCTCACGACTTTTCCCTACATTCCAATGCGGTCCATCAAGTCCTGCCATGCGGCTTTCACTTGTGCCCGCGTCGCTTCAGGCGACCCGTTATTATCGATGACAATCTGTGCCAAAGACCGTTTCTCGTCGATGGGAAGCTGGGCATGAATCCGCGCCAGCGCCTCCGGTTCGGAATAGCCATTCCGCTGCATCAACCGCTGAAGTTGGGTCTTGGCATCGACGTATACGAGCCATGTTTCGTCAACGTACGAATTGTATTTTATCTCATAAAGTAAAGGCATGTCAAGAAAGATGACCGGATTTTTTTTATCTTCTTCGATTTTTCGGATTTCTTCTTCGATGCCGTCATGGATGAGGGGAAACAGCAGGCCTTCGAGCTGGGCCTTTTTCGCCTTATCCTGAAAGACAAGGCTGCCGATGTAAGCCCGGTCCATGGAGCCATCCTCGCAAAGAGCTTTCGGGCCAAAAGCAGCAGCAACGGCTTCAAGGCCCTTCGTTCCCGGCAAGACGACGTCATGGGCGATGACGTCACAGTCGACGATGCCGGCGCCAAATTCTCTGAGCATGGTCACTACCGTACTCTTCCCCGACGCAATTCCGCCGGTCAATCCGATATGAAGCATAATCATTCTCTCCCTCTCCGTGCAATATACTTCTATTATACTGGCAGAATGATTTTCTGTCCAACACTGCCTCGTTTCTATACAAAAAAGCACAGCTCTCGAAAGAACTGTGCTTTATCAAACATCGGATATGGGGCTTCAATCCTTATAAATAAATCTTAGAGGCACATTTCGTAAATCTTCACGATATCATCCGGCGTGAGGTCGATGAAGCCGTGGAGGGTTCCGCCGAGCTGTTTGCAGGCGTTTTCAGCCATGTCACGGAAATGTTTGTCATCGATTCCGAGATCAGACAGGCGGCTGTCGAGGCCCAAGGTCTTAAAGAAGAAGTCAGACAGGGCTTCGATAGCTTTTTCGGCCCCTTCCCGATCGGACAGGCTGGCGTCGATACCGAAGACGTTGGTCCCCAGGCGTTTGATCTGCCAAGCGTTGTCATCGTTCATGACGTACTTGAGCCAGCGCGGGATGAGGATAGCCAGACCGTGGCCATGGGTAATGTCATAGACGGCAGACAGTTCGTGTTCCATGCGGTGGCACGACGTCATCTGAGACACGCCGCCAGCCAGAAAGCCGTTGAGGGCCCACGTCGAGGCCCACATAAGGTTGGCCCGGGCTTCGTAGTTATCCGGTTCTTTGAGGGCAATAGGGGCGAAGGTTACGATGGTCTTCAGGACTTCGTCCTGGACGCGGTAGAGCATATCCATCCGCGGCTGCCGTGAAAAATACACCATGTCAAAGACATGAGCCATGATGTCGACGCTGCCTGATGCCGTCTGATAAGCCGGTACGGAGAAGGTATTGGTCGGGTCGAGGAAGGATACGGCAGGCTGAACGGCCGGCGAAAAGTACGGAAGCTTGTCCTTTGTATCGACGTTGCTGATGACGGCGCCGGCATTCATTTCCGAGCCCGTAGCCGCGATGGTCAGGACCGTCATGAGGGGCAGTGCCCGCGGGCTTTCGACCTTCTTTATGACTAAATCCCAGCAGTCGTCCGTCGGAGCTGCGACCGTGGCTGCCATGACCTTTGAAGCGTCGATGGTTGAGCCGCCGCCGACGGCTAAGATGACGTCGATGCCTTCTTCCGGCAAATTTTAACGCCCTTATTGACCGTCGTATGGCGCGGATTCGGTTCGACACCGCCCAATTCCGATACGGTCAGGCCGGCCTTGGTCAGGACATCGACGACCTTGTCATAGAGGCCGATCCGTTTAATCGAGCCGCCGCCATAGACGAGGAGGACTTTTTTTCCCAAAAGCTGCCGCTTCTTCACCGAGGTGAGTTAATTGATTCTTTGCCAAAGTAAATCTTGGTTCTATTTTGAAATACGAAATCGTTCATCATAAATCTCCCTTCTTAATCAATAAGAATTGTTATATTATATGTAATTCGCCATCGTTAGCAGAATCCCTTTTTCGAAATCTTAATGAATCCCTTTTCCCTACTGCAAGGTCAAAACAGACCGTAAAAAAGCACGGCCGCTAAAGCAGCCGTGCTTGTAATATGGGATTTTAGAGATTTGTTGCCTTTTAAGATTTCTTAGAGGCACATTTTATAGATGTTTACGACGTCTTCCGGCGTGAGATCGGCAAAACCTTCGATGACCCCCGTAGGACCGCAGGCTTTTTTCGCCATTTCTTCAAAGTGCGATTCGTCGATGCCAAGATCAGACAGTTGGCTGTCGAGACCTAAGGTGTTGAATAAGAAGTCCGACAAGGCTTCGATGGCCTTTTCAGCCCCTTCCCGATCGGACAGGCTGGCGTCGATGCCGAAGACATTCGTCCCCAGGCGTTTGATCTGCCAAGCATTGTCGTCGTTCAAGGTATATTTGAGCCAACGCGGCATGAGGATAGCTAGGCCGTGACCGTGGGTAATGTTATAGACGGCGGACAATTCGTGTTCCATCATATGGCACGGCGTCATCTGTTCTACGCCGCCGAAGATGAAGCCGTTGAGGGCCCACGTCGAAGTCCACATGAGGTTAGCCCGGGCTTCATAGTTATCCGGTTCCTTAAGGGCAATGGGCGCAAAGGTAACGACGGTCTTCAAGAGTTCGTCCTGAATGCGGTAAAGCATATCCATCCGCGGCTGTTTCGAGAAATAGACGACGTCAAAGATATGAGCGATCATATCGGCACTGCCGGCTGCCGTCTGATAAGCCGGTACGGTAAAGGTATTGGTCGGATCCAGGAAGGATACCGTCGGCAGTACGGCCGGCGACACATAAGGCAGTTTTTCCTGGGTATCGACGTTGCTGATGACGGCGCCGGCATCCATTTCAGAGCCCGTAGCGGCAATGGTCAGGACGGTCATGATCGGAAGAGCTCCGGGGCTGGTCGTCTTATTCATGATGAGGTCCCAGCAATCGTCCGTATCGGATACGACCGTGGCAGCCATGACCTTGGAAGCGTCGATAGTCGAGCCGCCGCCGACAGCCAGGATGACGTCAATGCCTTCTTCCCGGCAAATTTGGACACCCTTATTGACCGTCGTGTGGTGCGGATTCGGTTCGACACCGCCCAGTTCGGAAATGGTCATGCCGGCGTTTTTCAGGATGTCGACGACCTTGTCATAGAGGCCGCTTCGTTTAATCGAGCCGCCGCCATAGACGAGGAGGACTTTTTTACCCAAAGCCGCCGCTTCTTCTCCGAGGTGAGCTAATTGATCTTTACCAAAATAAATTTTTGTAGTGTTCTGAAATACGAAATCGTTCATGATAAAACTCCTTTCTGAGTTGAGGAATTTATGGATAAGGCGCGACAGGAAAAGTCGACACCGTTTTTCTCTTAATTAGTGGGTCTGTTTAAATACTGGAGATCACCGAACCAATACGATGCCGTCGTACCGCCGTCGATGAGGATGTCACTGCCGGAGATGAAACGACCTTTATGGCTCATGAGAAATTCAGCCAGGTCGCCGATTTCATCGGGTGTACCGGCACGACCGGCCGGACAGAGGGACAACATCTTACGGTATCCTTCCTTCCGGGGACCATTGAGTTCGTCATTGGCCAGGGGCGTAATGACGATGCCCGGGCTGATGGAATTGACCGTCGCGCCCCGCTTTCCCCAGTTATTGGCTTCGGCCATGACCCGCAGGACGTTGCAGCGTTTTGAATACTGATAGGCCTTCAAAGTATCGTTGATGGCTTTGAGAAAGGGAAGGTCCAGCAGCTCTTCCGTCGGCGTCATGGCCAGCTGATCCGTTTCTTCCTGCGGCAGGGCTCCCAAGCGATGACCGGACTGGGACGAAATGATGATGCCCGAACCGTCAGCTTCAATGACTTTGCCAAATTCTTCCAATAAGACGGCCGTACCGTAAAGGTCGACGTTCAAGATCGTTTCGACCGAGGCCTGAGACGGCGACACGCCGGCAGCGTTGATGAGGTATTTAATAGCGCCGAACTGTTGGGCGTGATCGATGAGGCCCAAAATGGACGAACGCGAGGAAATATCGACGGCCAGGGTGCTCGTTGTAAATCCCGTATTTTCCAGGACCCGGGCTGCCTGGTCGGCATGTTCCTGTTTCAAATCGGCCAAGACGATGTGACGGCCGCTTCCGACGCGGCGGGCAATGGCCTGGCCGATCTGGCCGGAACCGATTAATACGACGACGTCCTTTTCATTTGCATTCATGGGAATTACCTCCTATATATGAACCGTACCGGTGATATACAATGGATTCTGTCAGGCTTCTTGTTCCTGTTGACAACCATATTGTACCGAAATCATCCATTTATAACAATTCGAATTTCAAAGGCTTCTCATTAGTTTTACTTATGTCAAAACTCACGGTATAATAACGGTATACATCGCCCTAACGGAAGGAGTGATTCCATGCTGTTTCGCCAAATGAAGTATTTTATCGCCGTCGTCGAAGCCAAGAGCTTTACCGAAGCCTCGTATGCTTTAGAAATTTCGCAGTCTGCCGTATCACAGCAAATCAAGGTCCTGGAAGAAGATCTGGGCGTACCCTTATTGATCCGGCACAACCGGAGATTCGCCCTGACCCCGGCCGGCGAGTATTTTTACCGCCACGGCAAGGAACTGATTCAGGAACTCGAAGACTTTAAGCGAGAAACACAGCGCCAAGGCGAAGATAAAGAGCTGCAGCTTTCCATCGGCTATCTGAACAACTACGTCGGCAGTGAACTCTATGAAACGATTGCCTCCTTTTCCGCTTATTACCCGGAAGTCACGATTCAGATCTTTAACGGGACCCACGAATCCCTCTACCAGGAACTGCGTACGCGGAAGGCCGACTTGATTCTCAGCGACCAGCGCCGCGCCTTTTCTGACTTATACGAAAACGACATCCTCACGACGGGCACGGTCTATGCCGAAATCTCACGTCAAAATCCTCGGAGTCAGCAGGAATTTCTCGCCTTGGAAGATTTGAAACGCTTCCCCTGCATCCTGGTCACGGCAGAAAGTCACGAGCAATCCGAAGCGGCGTATTACACCGATACCTTAGGGTTTGCCGACAACTTCATCTTTGCCCGGACAATTGAAGAAGCCCGTCTCCTCGTCGCCAGCAACCGCGGCTATCTGCCCTTGGAAAATCTGTCACCGACACCACCGTCAGGCACGGCCACCTGCTGTCTGCCCCTCTATCAAGGCAGTCAGCCCATGATGCGTCACTACTGCCTCTTTTGGCACAAGGACAACAGTACGTACTACGTCGAAGAATTTTCCCGCCTGCTCCACGACCGGATCAATGAATACAAAAACGGGTAAATCACCAAGATATACAGAAAGTTGTCGTTCTATTTAACCTTTATTTAGGCCGTCCGTGTACGATAAAGTATCATTACAAATAGGAGGGATCTTATGCTTTCTGCCTTACGGCACCACCGGCGTCTGGTACTCGCCTTTTTCTTACTGGCCGCCGCCTTTCTCTACTTGGCCCACATCGGCTCATACCATCTCATCGAACTCGATGAAGGCCGCTACCATCGCATTCCCATGGAAATGGTCCTGTCCGGCGATTACCTGACGCCCCATTTCGACTACATGCCTTACTTTGAAAAACCCATTTTACAATACTGGGTCACGGCCCTGGCCATGAAGATCTTTGGCTTCAAGGAATTTACGGGCCGCGTCCTGCCGGCTCTGACCGGTTTTGGCAACGTCCTCTTAGCCTACGTCCTGGGCCGGTCGATGTACAACGGTCGAACGGGCCTCATGGCAGCCATCATCCTGGCTACGTCGGCCCTGCAGCTGATCGTCGCTTCCATTGGCGTCCTCGATATGGCCCTGACCTTCTTTGTCGACGCCTGCCTGGTCACCTTTTACCTCTTTGAGCGGACGGAAGAGAAGAAGTATCTTCTCCTCTTTTATACCGCCATGGGCCTTGGCATGCTGACCAAAGGGCTCATCGCCATCGCCTTTCCCGTAGGCATCCTCTTTTGGTACGCCATGCTTACCCGGCGGCCAAAACTCTTCCTGAAACTCTTCTACGTGCCCGGGATCTTGCTGTTTCTGGCTATTTCCGTCCCCTGGTATTACCTCGTGTCTCAAGCCAACCCGGACTTCTTTTATTTCTTCTTTATCCGCGAACACTTCCTGCGCTTTGCCACCAAGATGCACGAGCGCTTCCATCCCTGGTACTACTTCGTCCCGGTCCTCATTGCCGGTCTCATGCCCTGGACGGGTTTTCTGGCCACCTTTTTCAGTAAGAAGGGGATCTTCCGTGCGCCGGGCACGCTGCGCCACAAGCAAGATATCATCCTCCTCTCCTTGTGGGCCGGCCTGATCTACGTCTTTTACAGCATCTCCGATTCAAAACTACCGACGTATATCCTGCCCTGCTGGCTGCCCTTATCGGTCCTGATCGCCGCCTCTTTGGAACGGTGCCGCCGCGAAAAATCCTGGCTGGGCCACAGTTTTCTCATCAACTCCCTGCTCTGCCTCCTGTTTACGGCAGCCGGCGTCGTCTACCTCATGAACACCGATTTTCTGACGATTGCCGACTTTTTCAGCCACGGCGGCCTGCTCATCGCCTCCCTCCTCATCGGAACGGCGGCTGCTGCCTGGTGCTGGCATAAGCGGCGCAGCTTCCTTACGGTGTTCATCATCCTCACCGTCATGGCTTACGGCTTTGGCCTCGGCGCTCATCAAATTCAAGGCCAGATTCACGATCACCAGACGGCCTACACGGTCAGTCAAGATATTAAAAAGCTGAACATCCCGGACAGTACGCCCATCATCATGTACGACTACTTCATTCCGGGCCTGGTCTATTATTTAGACCGTCCCATCGCCGCCGGCAACTTCACCGGCGAATTGGAATTCGGTCTCCAACATACCGATCGGACGGGGATGTACTACAGCGACCAGGAATTGTACGACCTCTGGCACAGCGATAAACCGGCCGTCATCGTCGTCGAAAAGAAATATTTAGAAGAAGCCCTGCGCGTCATCGGAACGGCTCCGGCGCGGCGAATTACGGACGAAGACTATACAGTCCTCTTAAACGGTCCTGCCGCCCGCGATGCAGCTCAATAACATCGACAGCCCGTCATTATGACGGCATCGACAATCTAGATGATTCTCTAAAAAAGCATAGAAAAAGCCAGCAGCCTTTGGCAATATCCATCGTCAAAAGCTGCTGGCTTTTTTTACATGCTCTCTGTTGGGAAAGTTCGATGTCTCCACAACTTCTACGCCCTTCATGAGGAAGGAGTTATTTTAAGATTTCTTTGAAAAATCGGCGGCATCTTTGGCTGCTCCATCGGTATCATGACTGAAGGTGTGATCTTCGCCGTCGATGAGATGGACCTTACCGTTAAAGTAGATGCGCTGATACCGAAGGCTGTACGTATAAGGGGCAATGACATCGCCCGTACCGTGAATCATGTAGGCCGGCCCCTGGTATTGGGACGCCGTTTCGTAAATCGGCAGGGTCTGTGCCGTCTTTACGTAGGCCGCACCGACTTTGTGGTCGCGGACGTCAATGATTTCCGGCGGATTGAGGGGATCATAGTGAACGCCAAAAATTTGACCGCGGATGGCGTCTTCCCGAAGGACGGCGGCCGGTGCCATGAGAACCAAGGCCTTGACCTTCTGTGTGCCCAATTCACCGGCTGTCATACTGGCTACGACACCACCTTGCGAATGACCGGCCAGGGCGATGCTGGTCACGCCGGGAAGCTTCCGTGCATAAGCATAGACGGCCTTGGCATCTTCAATTTCATTGACGACGGTCATGTCTTGGAACCGCCCTTCGCTCTGTCCTTGTCCGTTAAAATCAAAGCGAATAGACGCAATGCCGTCTTTTTCTAAATCATCGGCCAGTTTCGTCAAAAGCGGCCGTTCCTTATTGGCCATAAAACCATGCATGATGATGACCAAGGGATATTCCGTCTTCCCTGCTGGACGCTGGATGACGGCCGACAGTTTGCCGTGGTCCCCGTCAATGGCGACTTCCTGCGACTGAGCCGCCCCCATGCCGGCTCCCATGGTGAAGAGCCCCAAGGTCAGTAAAGAAAGGCCCAAGATTCGTTTAAATGTTCTCATAGCAAAACCTCCAAAGGCGAGAAATACAGTCTGATGCTGTATTTCCATTGCTAACGCCCTTCGTCAATCATGTCAATATTTACATATTCAACTATTTTAATTATAGCTGTGGTATCTGGATTGTCTGATCTATAGGATGAAAGAATATAAAAATGGTCTACTCGACTTATTCATTCTATTATGTAAGGTAAAACAAGAAATATCCCCTTTCAAACACAGTAAAAAGGCATCATCTGTAGTCACCATCTTCATAAACTGGCTCTGTCCTTTAATAATTCTCAAAATATTTTATAGAATCATTGCTCACGAAAGGTCAAGGGTTTCCCTTTTTTCGAAGATGTACCCATCTATTATATTTTAACTTACAGAATAATATCTTTTGCCTCAATATACTTAACTCGAGAGCCTCTTTAAAAGGAACCTCATTCTCATCAGTAATTTCATCATAAAAAAGCGCGAAAGGAAATCGATACTAACTGTACCTTGAGGTAAGGGGTCTGCATCCCATAAAAACCTTTAAAAAGCATATCCAAATGTGCAAAATCATCAGGATATTTTCCCTTCACTCCATATTCATCTTTTATAAAAACATTCTCGCTAGAAAGATTCGCCTTATATTCCTTACGTAATTTTAAAAAAAGACTTCTTTCATATGACCTATCTCTTTTCGAATTCGTTTTTCAAGACGCCTCTCCTTGTATAAAAGCAAAAGAATACTCTCGGTATCTTCAAGACCGTATAACCTGGATATATACATTCTTGGATTAAGGTCTGTCATTATATCATCGAATAGTTTTACATCTCTTGCAATCTTATCCTCCATTTCAGGCTGATAATCTACATATTTTCGCCGAAAATCATGACTAGTAAGGTACTCCAAATTTTTAATTTTATATTCCAAAATTAAAAGAGTTATTCTGCATAGCCATATTTTTGAAATTTCAACCACCCTGTACATGGTCTATTC
>ENA-OPYT01000175-OPYT01000175.1-human-gut-metagenome-genome-assembly--contig:-NODE-175-length-21139-cov-8.043785_pt1 | contig 21139 bp, 22 predicted proteins | sample MGYA00242636_ERZ504480 | MGnify/ENA primary metagenome ERZ504480 (study PRJEB26092, sample SAMD00036228) | human gut metagenome | host: Homo sapiens | study: EMG produced TPA metagenomics assembly of...
GTTGAACTGTAATTTTCTTTGGATAGACGACTGTCTGCGAATTTGTTCTCCCAATACTTTATATTAACAGAGAAATTCTCATTACTCATATTGTTTTGGTTAAAACCTATAGAGCATTGCAACCTTATGGCACGATATTGTGCCGTACTTATTGCTGTTCTAATTATAAAGCCTTTTACATTTCCAGCTGAAGGAGTGGAAAATAACTTTGGAAATAAGCCTCCTATTAATGTATTCATCACATTTGCCAAATCACTTTTCTTTATTTTCCCCCGACTACCATCTGCCAGTTCCACATACACATAGTTTGTATCAGTCACTATCTGATACTGGTTCATTGCTTGACTTATGTTTACCTTCTCTATCATATCCTTGTACTTTTGAGGGTCGTCATTTTCGGATAAAAACGACAACCGGTTTAACATTTTGTTTTTATTCTCGTTTTGTAAATTTAAAATCAAATGAATGTGATGGTGCTGTAGCCTTACCACAATAGCCATTTCGCCACCTCGCTTTTATAAAAAACTTTCATACACTCTTTTATTTTTTAAATACACACCAATAGGTAATATCCCCATCGGCATATCTAAACCCGATTAATTCATGATATCCGTAAGCATCTACTATATCATAACTTGACGCAGAATCAAGTATAGAGCCATTGGGCGCAATCCTCACATTGGCAGATGCAGTGCTTAAAGTTACGGAAAGGGGAACCCTTGTCGCAATAGGAAACAACATCTTCATTTCCTGGCAAGTGCCAGCTTCCAGTTCCGGTAAAGGCCCCAAATTCTTCGGATAAAGTATTATAGAGCCATTAGGTAATTCATTGTCTGAATTTGTACAAACCTTCAGATTCATTGTCTCGGCTGTAATGTCACCCTGCAAGTCAACACTCCGCCCATAAAGGCTCCCTCTCAAGAAGTCAATCAGCAGGTTCGGCCTGAACCCGTTCGCCGGATTCATCGGATCACTGTAATTGAAGTCCTTGTACCCGCCCTCCGTCTCCACGGCCGAACCGTCCGCTCTCACCCCGTACTGGGAGAACATGTACTGCCCGTAGAATACGGCGCTCGCCAGTTTTGCGAAGTTCGCCATCAGAATCTCGACGAACGAATACCTGACCTTGTCCATCAGCACCCAGGTGGCCTTGCTGCCGTTGGCCGCATAGTCCTTTTTCGGATTAATATTCTTGAAGGTGCCCTCCTTGTTCAATACGTAATACTGCCCCTCACACAGCACCATGGGTGCGGACAGTGGGGTACGGGTATAGGATACGGATGCCGCGTACTCCCCGGTCGGATAGACCAGCGGGCCGACCGGTCCCTGCTGGAGATACTTCACTTCTCCCGTCTTGCTTGCCAACGCTTTCTTTGCCATATCATGCTGCCGTTGAGAATGTCCATGAAACATTGCCGCCTGCCTGCTGGCACATCGCTTCGGTGCAGGTACCGCTTGCCGCCGCCACATTCGCCGTAGCCGGATTGAGAATGACCCCTGCCGAATCCATAAAGACAAAATAGAACAGCATATTCATTGCCTTCGTGGTCTGTCCCCGCTTGACAAGGATAGGCGTATAAGTCACCGAACCTCCGGAACCGGAAACAATCGTCTCATCCTCGGGATTGGGATTAGTTATGATGTCGTAGGGGTCTGACAAGTCCATCACCGTCTGCGTGTCAAGGCCTATCAGATTGCCGCCCTGCGACACCTCCACCTTGAAGATGCCCGTAGTGTCAACCAGGCTGTCCGTGACGGTCAGACTCTTGCCAGTCTGGTCGACGAGTGTCTGCCAGGCACCGTTAACCATCCTGGACCACTTGTAGGTCAGTCCGGAGGTGATCTCTGACGCTCCACGCCGCGCCATCGCCGTGAGAACGACACTGCCTCCCTTCTCACGGATGGCAAAGTATTTGTCATCTCCGGAAACGATGGTCACCACGTTCTGGTTGCCCACACCCTTGGTGATAGGGATGCTGTAGACGAACTGCACCTCATCCGACACGTTGCCCACGGTCACCGTAGCCACCGCCTTGACGCTACAGCTCGCACCGGACGACGCCTTCACCAGGTTCTTCACGATCTGAAGCCCGTAATAGTTCGTAGTGCCTGCCTTGTAGGGAATGAACTTGAAATGACCCGTCTCGCCGCCAAACGTGTTCGTGGAGACGTTGCCCGAGAACTTGACCTCGACGTCATTGAAATACCACCTGATGGAAGAGGGCACCACAATCCCCTCAGCCACCCGTGAGGAGGTGAGAAGGAAGGAGAGCGTCGGCTTCATCGCGGTGAAGTCGGGGGCTATGTTGGTCGGAGCACCCGATTCACCATCATACTCTTGATAGAGGTCGCCTTTGTCGCACATAATCGCTGGCATGTAAACGCCAGACTTTTGCGAAAAGATTACCTGCCCGACCTTACTCGCTACGCTCATCGGTCACCTCCTCCCCGTCTTTATCCATGAAACCCTCCGGAGTGGCGACCTCCACCGGATCTTCCACGCCGTCTATCTCACCCTTGGCCTGCTGCGGGGAAAGGCACACGCCCCCGACTACTGCCGCCCGGTCGAATACCGTATCGCCGGGAAAGCCTGCCACATCGGCCTGCCATAACAGCACATTGCCGTCGGCAGTGCTGTTGCGGATTCCTGCCACTCCCAGCTTGTCCGCAACCTCTCTCGTCACTTTGATATAAAATGCCATACTGCTATCGATTAATGGTTAAACATCTCTTTTCCTTGCCACTATAAACTTACCGCTGTCATCCGTCACGTACTTGCCGTCAGATGTCACCACCGCCGCATACGGGCCCTTGTCAATCACCTTCAGCTGTAGCATCATGCCGTCGGTGCATGGGACGGAGGGCGAGTACCCGGCAGCGGCCAGCACGTATGAGGAGGCGCCGGCCGCCTTCGTGTACCATTCGCACTCAAGGATGGCCTGGGGATTGGGGACAATCCCTGCCGTATCACGGATGACCGGTTTCGGGTATATCATCTTGGTTCCGTCGGCCACCTGCTGCGGAAATCCCTCCCAGTCAATCTCGATGGCGGGAATACGCCTGCGGATGGTGGTGGAGACATAGTCTATGTCACTGTCCGGCTTGGATGAAGGAGCACCGTCCTTCGAGTACGATGCTTTCACGACGTAGGTCTGTTCGTGGCCGATATAGTCCCGGTCTATGGTAAGCACGTTCTTTGTCAGTGATACGAACTCCCAGTCATTGTCGCCGTTACCGTCGGTAATCTGCTCCAGTGCGCCCGTATTCAGCTTCCGATAGAAGAAGAACTTGCACTTGTTGGTTGCTGTGACATCTACATCACCGACAAGCAGTCTGGCGGTGATGGCCTGCCTGGCAATGTCCCGACACGGGTTCCAGTCAAGTGCCGACGGAGAGTCGACCATCAGCTTAGGCTGTGCTTCGCTGCCATCTACGGCGCGAACAAGACGGCTGAAACGGTAGACGTGCGTCTGTCCGGTACGCTTCGCATCGACATACTCGGCGTAGAACTCCAGTGTTACCGGACTGCCGGGAACGGTATTCTTTTTCACTTGTATCTTACCCTTCTCGGCTCCGGTCTCGGTAATGACATAGCTCTTGTTGGCAGATGTAATCAATGTCCGTACACCGTTCAAGCGCTCGTACCACTTCATGTTGACCAATGACGCGTTGACCGCACCCACCTTGACCACCGCATCCGGGTCGGTGGCATTGCACCGGGGGAACAGCGTCAGGGGGGTAAGCGTGTAGTCCGGAGTGTACTCGGCCTTGTCAGCCTGGTACACCTGCACGTCCGGCACGCTGCCGACAACCTCTATCCCGCCGCTGGTCTGGAGAGGGCGGTAGTTGACCTCTATCTTCTTCTGTATAGTCTGCATAATTAGAAAGTTATATAATTCATTGTCTCATAATTATTCTGCCCGTCACGCAGCAGCACCCTTGCGATGAACTTGCACCCGGTCATGTTCATATAGTTGGGGCCGAGGTCGTTGACCGTCAGCGGCAGCGACTTGCCGGTTTCCGCGTGTGCGACCGCCCAGGCGTTGTCCTCGGTGACGTTGCCCGTGTCGCGCGTCCACTCCACATCAGCGTCAAGTATATGAGCCGTCACGTCACGGTTGTACAGCTCACCGGTAATGGTGAGGGTGGTCGCAAAACGCTCCGCATCGAAGTACCAGCCGTTGCTGCTCTCAATGTCGATGCTGAAATCCGGATTGCCCTCGACCATTGCCCAGCCCGCTGCTCCGTACTTCGGTTCGTCGGTAGTGCCGGAAACAAGACACATCCACTTGCATCCGTAGTGCCACACGGTATCGTACATCATCACACGTACAGTCTCGGTCTGTGCCTCGCGGTCGGCTTGGTAGGGTTCTGCTCCCGTGGCGGTCTCCATGCTCCACTCGCCGCGGTCGTTGGCGATGCGGGGCAATACGCCTTGGAAGTCGATGCGGTGGATGTCCTGCGCTACCAATCCCCGAACGTAGATATAAGAGTGCAGGTAGTTGATGGGCAGGTTGTCGAACAGAGACAGATGCTTCAGCCTGCCGACGATCACCGAATAGTTGCTTTCCTCAAGGACGGGTTTTGTGACCCCGTTAAGCATGCAGATACAATGCTCACGGGATGACAGATACCAATAACCCTGCCGTTCAGTATCAACCGGGTTGCCACGGTGTGATAATATCATCAACGGCTCAGGAGGATAATTCTTGCCACCCGGCACCTCGCTATCAGGGTACATCACAGCGTTGATCGTATTGGCCGAGATGTCAACATGCAAGACACGTAGCCAGGAGGTATAATACTTGCCGCCACCTGATGCAAGGTCATTGACAACACCATATACAACATCGTTTTCTGCCAGTGCAGTAAAGTCGTTATCCCACCGTTTCTTCATCTTCAGGCTGTATGTGCCGTCTTCAAGCTGCGATACACTTTCGATGGTACCGGACTCGGAGAAGGAATAGTCGTTCTCCATGGCAGAGAGACGGTTGAAGATAAGTTCAAGGACAGTAATGGAATCGCGGACTTCAAGGCGTTCAAACTGCGCGCGGCCGTCAGGGAATATTCCGGCACCCTTGCCTGCGACCATAGAGTCGATAAACTCGCCGACCTCAAAGCCGTCCAAGGCCTTTGCCGTGCCATGAGAGCAGAGCCCTTTGAGAAAAGTAATCAATCCGGAAGCCGTATCATCCTTTTTACGGCTTATGGCCTTTTCCTCTATTTCTTTCAAGACCTTCAGCGCTGAAAACAGGTTATTGTCTGTAGGCTTTGTATTCTCCCAACTTCTGACAATATCAGGCAATGCGGAAGCAAGTACTTTTGTATGGTTCTTGATATTTGTAATTTCATTACCAACCTCTTCCATTACTCCAACAGAAAGCGCGTCACCGATTTCCAACTCGACTTGTGAAGGCAGGTTGACCATTCTTGATATTTTCGTAATCCGGCTGGACCGGTAACCCGTTTTCGGAAAATATTCCGTGCTCTCCAGACGGACACGGCGGCCCGGATAAAGGTCTATCTTATGGCGCTCAATATACTCATGGTCAGTCGGGGCTTTGTAAACTGCGATATCCATCCAGTATGCCTTGTTATAGTCATTGACGGCTTTTTGAAACTCATCCTCCGCCAGTCGGTAATATTCGTCCGGCATCCGGATATTCCAAAGGATATAGGTATCCCCAACTTTCGGGACGAGCTTGCCGCCTGGAAGCTGGGTGTCGTCATCGTAGGGCCAAATAGTAATCAGTTCAAATTCCCTCTCCGCACTGTCGTAATTCACTTCAAAATAGTGGTCATCACTTACTCCGAGTCCGGCCAGGTCGCCCGTTTGGAACGACACCCGCTTGGTCTCATCAGCCAGTTCGTACAAGTTCGGGTCAAAATTCAGTTCGCTGTCACGGAAGTAATAGATGGTGAATTTCTTCCCCTCATCGTCCGTCACCTCCTCACTGCGTACAGAACTGACTGTACCTACCCTCCGGGGGTAGATGCCACTGAAAGCTTTCTGCTCGTAATGGTCATAGATCCCGTATTCTTCCACACCCTGCTCAATATACTTCTTGCCACCGGGAAGCATCAGACGCGGGCTTCCGTATTTCTCCGCATCGATGTTGCGGGTCGAACCTACCGGGAACAGGCGCGTATAGAACTTGGCCGTGTTGCTGGTATCTCTTTCCAGCGAGGTCAGCCCCTTGCCATAGCCCAGCGTGATTTCTTCCCCATGTTCACACCGGCACACGTTCACCGTCTGCCCCTCAATCCACCATTCCACCTTGCCGCCGGCTTTTTCGGCGATGGCTTTCAGCGCTTCGTCGCAGTACATGCCCTCGTAGTCTATCGTGATCAGCTCCGTACCTTCCACCGTACCCGTCTTCCAGTCGGTTATGTGGCCCATGCCGTCATTGATGGCTTTCACCACCATGGCTACATGCTCTCGGGGAGTGGCCGTCAGTGTAAACAGGGGGTTGGTGTCCCCGTCCGTCGTTTCCAGCACCAGGAACCGTTTGATAAGACTTTCCACACCGTACAGTTTCAGGTCATATTCCCATTCGCCCTCGCTCACCTGCTTCGGCGTGTAGCGTTCCGTCAGCCAGTACCGTTCGCCCAGATAGTCTGTATAGTCGTTCACGTCCAGGGCCAGGAAAGCATAATAGCTGAACGACAGGGAAAGCACATTGTCTCCCTGCACTTCCTTGCTTTGCGTCGAGCTGTCGTTTACAGCCACGTCCGCACGCTTGTTCCCGGCTTTGTCATATATCGTTAGAAGCATATTTGAACATCATTTAAATGGTTATATAATCGGTTTCGGTTCCCGGAACTTTACCTTGAACTTGCCGGCATGCACGCCTTCCGTCCACAGATAGGTCAGCGGGGTGAACTTCGTGCAGTCGGCATACTTCACCCGCAGCTGCAGATCCAGCTGGGGGAAACGGATGTCCAGCCAGCCGTCCTTCCCTTGTTTCAGGAAATTCACAAAGGCAAAGTACTGTTTCATCCAGCCTGCCTGGGTCTTGTTGTACAGGGCAAAGTGCAGCGTCACGTCCCGCGCCTCATTCCGTGGGGTGAGCACGGCGCTGTATTTCTCCCCGTCCTCCTCCCGTATGTCCACAGCCGTATCCTTCTTGGCCTTGCTCGGGGTCAGGATGGCCGTCAGGTTCTCCATGCCCCCGCGCCGGTCTTCCACCAAAAACACGCCGTATTCCGTCCAGATGTCCGTGCCGTTCACCAGCACCAGTCCGCTCAGTATATTTGCCATATCACTTCACTTTTAGCCCGTCACGTATCATTTTCTTTATCACTTCCTTCAGTTCGCCCAGATGTCCGGCACTTACACCGGTATTCTCGGCAATCCGGGCCAGGTGGCCTTCAGCAGTGTCCATCTTCTCCACCACGCTTTCCAGCCCGTCGTCCATGCTGCTCCAGTGCTGCAGCCCGCTGGTGAACATGCCATCCAGCTTCGTGCCCTGATCCTGCGTCATGGCCGTAAAGCCGCCCGCTTTCGCACTTTGGCTCGTACCACCCTGCTGCGTCTTGTCATAACCGGTGGCTGCCGCCAGGTTGTCACGCAGGGCAAGGGCTTCATCCATATACTGCATGTACTCTTCCATCAGCGCGTTCCGTTCCGCCTCGGTCAGTTCGTTGTCCTCCATGGCCCTGCCGAACTTCTCCCACCAGCCTTTCAGTTTGTCGCTGTACATCTCACCGATCTTGTTGCTCAGCATCGCCCGCATGAAGTACTCGGATATATCCTCCGCCGCATCCTTGGCACCGTACTTCATGTTCATCAGGTTGTCGATGAAGCTGCTGTACATACCGTCGAATGAAATACCGGTCAGTCCTTCATACAGCTGGTCGGTCAGTTCCTCCAGCTTGCCGGCCTGAGCTATGTAGTCATCCAGTTTCTCGGTCAGTCGCCCGCCATAGCCGCCCTTGCCGGTATTTTGGATCTGCGTCCACATATCCACATTCGAACGCAGTGCCTTCATCTCCTCCGGGCTCAGGCTCCACAGGTTCCCGTCCCACTGGCGGCCAATCTGTCCGCTCAGTTTGTCTATCTGTGCCTGGCTGAAGCCGCCCCAGTAGTAGTTCCAGCTGTGGTGGCTCCCATGGTAACCGGCTTGTGCCATCGCCATCTGCAGGTAGTTTGAATTCGTTTCCTGCTGCATCTTGTACGCATCGCGGTAGGCAGCCACACTCTTCGTTCCCTGGCTCTGCTTGATGGTGTCGGTCAGGTCCTCAATCGAGGTCTGCAGCATCTCGTTCCGGTTGGTCAGACGCTCCATGGTGGCTTGTACCTCCTTGGCATTGCTGCCGTTCCAGTTGATGATGCCGCCCAGGCTGAACACTTGCTTCACCACCCCACTCAAAGCCTTGATACCGCCGGTCAAAATGCTCATCGGCCGCGTCAGGTCTATGCTCTCCAGCCCGTCCAACGTCTGGCCCATACCCTCCAGCCATTCTCCCATCCATTCGGGGGGATTGATGCCGAACTGTTCCACCAGCCCAAGCAGGTCTTCCGCAGCACCCACGTATTCCTTCACCTGCCCCACACTGTTATGCAGGGACTCGGTGGCTTCGGCCAAAGCCTTCTGCTTTGCGTTCCGGGCAGCATCCAGGGTCGCCTTGGCGTTCTGTTGCTCGGCTTTCGTTCCCTCCTTGACAGCCTTGTTGTAGGCTTCCTGGGCTTCCTTGACTGACAAGGTCGTGGATTGCACCTGGGATATGGATGTTTTCAACGCTGTAAAAGGATTGCGTTCGTTCAGCTTTTTGTCGATGGAATCTATCGCACGTACCAGGTCTTTCAGACTGTCCGGCTGCAGATTCTTTTGTGTATCGATATATTCCTTCAGACGGGTACGGAGTGACTGCAGGCTTTCTGTAGATACTTTGTCAAGGTCCCCCGAAGATGGCTTCCCAGTCCAACCCTTTCTTCAGTTCCTCCATATCCAGATCTGCCATCTTTTTCTTCAATTCTTCCTGGAGCGTTTTTGTTCACCTTCAGTGGTGGCATCTGCAATACGTTTTTCATATTCCTGCGTGATAGCCAGTTTTCTTTTCCTCGTAGTTCCCATATTCCGACAGGTAATCACGCATGGCTTCAGCCTCTTTTTCCTTTTCCTCCTCCAAAGCAGCTGTAATGGCAGCACTCCGGTTCTTGTCGTTGGAGTCCCTGGCAGCAACAAGGACATCTGTCTGGTCTGGGGTCAAACCGTTTCCACCGGTAGCTATGCCGGCTTCCTCGTTCTCCCGTTTCCAGTCGGCTTCCTGCCGGTTAATTTTTTCTTTCCGGGCGTTGTAGTCATATTCGATTTGTGCCAGTTTCTTTTCGGTACCGGCTTGCATGCGGTCTATCTCTTCCTTCCGGTTTTCAGCCTGCAGGGCGGCAAGATCCTGCGCCAGCCTGCGCTCTGTGGCAAGCCGTTGCTTGGCTTCCGCTTCCGGATTCTTCCCGGACTGTTCGGGGTCGGTATGTCCGCCGATATTTCCTTTTTTGGCTGCTTCTGCTGCTTTCTTTACTTCTTCTTCCGCTTTTTTCAGATAACCGTCGCGTTTGTTTTCTGCATTTTTCAGCAGTATGTCATAAGCTTCCTGATCATGTTTCTTAATAGCTGCCTGTGCGTCATAGAACTGCCCGGCTTCTGCCATGTTGGACTGTATGATATATTGTCCCCACTTCCCGAAAAAGCCCATGGCGCTTTCTGCCTCTTCCGGTTTCTGCGCCTTGATTTTATTCACCTCTTCATCGGCTTCTGCAGCTTTTTTTACAAGGTTCTGGACATTGGCCTGGTGCAGCAGGACCTGTACATAGTCCTCGCTCTTTTGGATAAGGGTATCATACCATTCGGAAAGTGTTTTATAATACCCGAAAGATTCCCCGTACTTGCGGTTCAGTTCCTCCACCTTCGCCTTTTCTTGTTCCTTGCTGCCGGTGAAGTTCTTTATTTCATCGATGACCGATTTCAGTTCGAAGCGGGTACGCACCATCTGGGCACGGCCGTCCTTCTCTATCTCGGTCATTTCCTTCAGCGAGATGTTGAATTCATCCACGCCTTTCTTGGCACTGAACAGATTTTTCGTCCAATCCCATATTTCGTCGACGTACATCACCAGCAGCATGATGCCGGTGGTCATGGCTGTCTGCCAGGAAAAGAGCGAGGACAGAACCTGTTTCCATACCGGTGTGCCTTTCTTGCCGGACTTCTGCAACTCATCGTATTCTTTCCGGGCACGGGCCAGCTCATCCGTAAAAATCGGTAGGTTGTTGGATATGGCCAGAAAGAACATCTGCGGTCCCATGGCCAAAGAAGGCATCTCACGGGCTATCTGCTGGATACTGTTGTGCAGACCGTTGAACTGACGCTGCGCGTTGGGCATGTCTGCAGGGGTGACCTGCACGGATTCTGATTCCTCCTGCAGCAGTTTCAGTTTGCCGCGCAATTCCTCAATCTGCTTCTCCAGTGCATGGATCTGCACGATATTGGCACTCTGGTCCAGATTGGGGGCAGCTGTCTCTCCGGCAAGGCGCAACCTTTCCAGTTCAGCCTCCAGCAGTCTGACGGTATTACGCAGTTCCAATGCCTCACGCTCGGCCTTGTTCATGCCGGGCGTAAGTTTGTCATTCATCAAAAATTCAACTTCTACAGGTTTGCTCATTCCAGTTTACTTTGAAAAAATCCTACTATATCATTCGCTTCATCCTCGGCGCTGCGGCCTGTCTTGGGAACTTCGTTTCCGTCGCCTTGCTTTTTCCGCACATACCGCGGCGCGTCACTCAGCATCAGCATCAGCGTCTGGTAGTTCACACCGTCCAGAATGTAGTCCACACTCCAGCCCGTTGCGCTCGCTATCTGCCACACGAAGCCGAAAGGGCTATGGGAACCCTCATACCGGGTCCTTAACTCCCCATCCTTGTCTGGCTCAGTCTCGGAGTCATCGGGTTCGCCCGCGCCGCCGAGCTGATAATACGCATAAAATCCTTCGTGCCCATCAGACGCTCGAATGTCCGGAACAGGGCCGTCAGATAGCGCCACTCCACAAAGTTCCGCAGCACCCACGCCATCACCCCGATACCCACATGTCGCGACACATAGCCCCGGCACACCGTATAAGCCAGCATTCGGCTCACAGCCTTACCATGTTCCGCTACAAAGGCCAGCTCCTCGATCTTGTCTTTCGGCTGCCACCCGGGCTCAACACCCATCTTCAGGTATTCCCTCGCCAGCAGAATCTGCCCACGCAGTCTCGGACGTTTCATCGTCACACGTACCTCCAACAAGCGTTTCAGCCTAGGTAGCTTCCACCTTTTAAGAGGAACGGACACGCCGCTGTCCAGCAGCGCATCCGCACACTCCATTTCTATCAGTTGTTCCAATCGGTTGTCCATTTCTACTCAATTTTAGCCCGCAGAATCGGCAATCTTATACGGGGCACCGCCTTCAGTTGGCTTGTTGATCTTCAGCTGACATTCCACCTTCGACACTTCCGTCAGCGTCAGCTTGCCGCCCAGGTTGGCCAAAATCACGCCGTTGGGTATCGTCATCGTCTGCCCACTCACAAACTTGATTTCCCACTTGCCCGACAGCTGAATCAAATCCTCCGGAGCATCCCACGAAGTGGGCGTTTCTTCATTCGGGCTCAGCTTGCCGCCAAGCACAGCCTTCAGGTTCTTGTAGTCCAGCTGAATCAGGTTAAACGTGGGGCTAATCGTACCGTTCTTTTGCAGCAGTGTCAGTACTGGAGCATCCGGCACTTGTTCTGCCTCTATGTCCACGCTTTCCGGCTTCTGTCCACCCCAGTCCCAGCTGCCTTTCTCAATGTATCCTATCAGTTGCTCGCCAAATTTCACGCTGGCAATGCCATAAATAAAATTCTTGCTCATTTTTTCTTTACTTTGAGGGTTAATAACACACCGGTCAACAAGCCGGCCAATACACCTGTAATAAACACCCGTATCCAGTTCGGAGGGCGTTTTTCTACTGTTTGAATGTCATTCGAAGTTTCGTTCCTGGTCTCGCTTCGGATGCGTGTCAGCTCTTCTTCATACCACAGCACCAGCTGCTGCAGGCTGTCACACGAGGCTTCAGCCACGATGTTCCCGCTGCTGTCGCTGCCTACGGTCAGGTTGGTCTGTCCGTTCTTCCCGCGATACACCGCACCTTCAGGAAGTTTACGGAGGCTGTCCGCCGGTATCGTCAGCTTCACCGCACTCGCCGGTATCCCCGCCATCACCAGTCCCGCCCGTCGGCTTCCGCTCGCGCTGTCGGCGCTTGCCGATTCCGTCTGTGTCTTCTCCACCGTCGTGCTCTTCCTGCTGCTTGCGCAGCCCGCCAAGCACAGGACAGTCATCATGATGGCGGCAACTGTTGGCAGTGTCAATGGCCTTGCGCAGTCGCGCCATTTCGCGCTTGTTGGCCTGCAGGTCTTTTCTTGTTGCATTCAGTTCTTCTTTTAAGGGTACCACAATATTGCTCACCAAAACGCGGGTGGCATGTTCTGCGTTATCCACACGCACACCCTCTGCGTCGGCTTCGGCTTTCATCGCTTCCGCTTTCGCTTTCCTCACCGTAGCACGCAGGGAACCGATGGCTGCTGCAGTGCCCACAAGGCCGCCGCTAAGAATAATGTTCATGATCTCGCTAAAGTCCATACCACCCGTTTTTTAGTCAGTCAACCTTTTATTCTGCTTCCTCGCGCTTCTTTCGGAATAGTCCGATAACCCATTGCACCAGTCCCGTGTCGGCTACCCCATTGGCCACAAGTGAGACACCAAAACCATAGAGCAAGGCAATGTCCCAGCTCACATCACTCACAAACCCGGCATCAAGCCACCACAGTAGCATCGCGCACACCAGGCCCACACACCAGCTCACCAGCTGCGTCATCCAGCCTTTCATGTTGGGGAACAAACCTTTCAACCCTTCAGTAAGCACCACCACACCACCGACGAAACCGGCAAAGGTGCCAATCATTGTGTCATAGTCCGTTGCCGGAACATCGGCCCCTTGGGCCATCACAGCCGACACTGTTCCCAGCATCAGCATCATAAACAGCATAATTCGTTTCATTGATTGCTTTTTTTATTATTGGTTAATACCTATTTCTTTCAGCCATTTCTGTACATCGAAACTGGGGCAGGCTTTGGCCGCCAGCTCGTTGTGTCCCACAATGCGCACATCCGGGAATCTGCGGTGGAAGTCCTTCACATACTTCTCCAGGGCCTTTTTCTGGCAGCCGGTGCGGGTGTCCTTCGGGGTCTTGCCGTCCTTGGCCACACCGCCGGCATACACAATGTGGCGGCTCACGTTGTTGTACCCCTTGGCTCCGTTGGTCACTTCCCAGGGATCCACCTGCGCATCCTCGTTGTTGTTCACCAGACGTTCTACACCGCCCTGCAGGTGGAACAGGTCGGTGTAGCCCACCTGTTTCCAACCACGACCGCCCTGGCTTACGGGCGAAGTGTGCCACTTCCGGATGTCCGTTGATGATACCTCACGCCCCTCCGGGGTTGCCGTACAGTGAATTACCAGATACTTCAACTTTGCCATACCATCTTATTCTTTCTGGTTTTGGGTGATGGTGATTTTGGCCGTCTTGCTGCGGTCGGCATTGAGCGTAAGGGTCAGCGTACCGGTCTTCTGTTCGCCGTTGTTCGCACCGGCCGAAATCTTCACACCGTTATCCGCCGCTTCCACCTTGAAGCCGGCAGGGGCACTGCCAATCTCATATTCGCCGCTGGCGGTCACAGTCACTTCCTTACTGCCACCGGTAGCCTCAAGGGTCACGCTCGATGGATCCACCGAAATCTTCTTCTCGCTCGCCTTGAACACGGGGTTGCTGCGCTTGTCCAACACCACCACTTCTTCACCGAAGGCAATGTTCGTATCGGCCTTCATCAGCATCTTGAAGAAGTACAGTTCACTGGCATTCGAAATCTTGTCAATCTGAATCACGTCTTCATCGTCCTGCAGGTTCACAGCCGCAAACAGGTTGCCGCCGGCATCAGGCGAACAAAGGGTGCACACAATCAGATCATCGGGCCAGGCAGCAAGCGTCTCAATGGTAATGCCCTTGTAGCGACGGGCGTTCACATCGGTTTCGCTCGTGTTCTTGGCCTCGCGCTGGGTCAGCTCGTCGTCATACTTGTCAAAGTCGTTCACACTCATCAGGATGCGGAGGTCCGGGTTGTTGCGGATGGCTACAGGAATCTTCGCACGCATGGCTTTCAGTCTGCCCAGCATGGTCGATTCTGCGCTGTCCACCACAATCACCTCAGTATCCTTGGCCATCTGGGTCAGGATGCCGTTAAACAGGTGGTCATCATCATCCCCATATTCGCCGTTCACATAGTGGTCACCCAGTTCGAACTGCACCCGCTTGGCCAGCTCGGCAAGCAGGGCGTTCTGCGCTTCGGGCGGAAGTTCCGAGAATACCAGGTTGCCCTTCGGCTGCCATTTGCGCCAGATATTCTCGAACGTGCGGGGGTTAAATATTGTAAAGGCCATGAAGTCTACCGGGTCAAGGCTCTTCTCGTCATAGTTGAAGTTGCCCTTCGAGTCCTCCACGCCGGGGTTCTCCTTGCGCTTCTGGAGCATCTTGCCGGTCTTCAGGCGTGGAAGGCTGATTTTCTTCTCCACACCGGGAATCACCATAATCAGCCCCTTTTCCACAATCTCGTTGTTGGTTGCGGCAAGCGTAAGCAACTGTTCCAGTACCTCGCCGCTGTAATTCGTGTTTCTTACAATTATTGCCATAGTTCAATCACTTTTTACGTTTGTCCTTAATTTCTCGCATGCGCTTGGCCCAGGGACTCTCATCTCCGTTCGGTTCCAGGTGCAGGTCTTCCATCACACGGCGCTTCACCGGCAGTTGGGCCAGGGCCTTTTCGCCGTTCTCACGGTCATTGGCCAAAAGGTTTTCGTAGATGGGTCGGGTGGTTGCATCGATGCGGCCGTCCTGCTCGGCTGCGTCAAGCAGCTGCTTGCGGGCGGCAAGGTCTTCGGCTGCAGCCTTGTCTTCGTAGGTCTTCACCTTCGCCTTCAGGTCGGTGTTCTCTTTCGTAAGGATAGGTACCTTGCCGGCCTCTTCCTCCAGTTGGTCCATCAGGCGGAACACATCCGCATCACTCGCGCAGTCCTTGAAGCGCGGGCGTTTCTTTACGTCTTCCAGATTCATGTCTTCTCTGTTTTTTTTGTGGCTCAACGAGCCGGTTATTGAATAAAGTATATATCTGCGCCGGTGTACTGTCTGCCGGCACGGGGTCTGCATCATAGATGTCGTCTATGAAACCGAGGTCCAGGGCTTCCTTGGCGGTCAGCCAATGGTCCTCGCCGTCAAAATAGGTCTGTTTCACTTCTTCCTTGCTCATGCCCAGCCGCTCGGCATAGATTTCACTCAAGCTGCCTTCCAGGCTTTCTATCTCTTCCATGCAACGCTGCAGGTCCTGCTTGTTGCCGTAACACCCGCCGCTCACACTGTGCAGCATCAGACGGGCATATTTGCTCATTTCTACGGGCTTGCCGCAAAGGGCTATCACACTGGCCATGCTGGCGGCTATGCCATCCACATAAATGCGGATGTCGGCCTGGCTATGGCGCAGGGCGTTGAATATCGCAATGCCGCTGTACACTTCCCCGCCGTTGCTGTTGATACGCACATGGATGCGCCGGCTCACGCGTTCGGCTTCCATCAGTTCCTGGGCTATGCGCCCGCTTTGCACCTCCGTATAGTCTCCGATGTCCCCGTACAGGAATATCGTACTGGTGCCGTCGTCACTCGTTGTAATATTGAAAAATCTGCTCATCGTCATGTCTTTACCAGCGGTTTCCCCGCCTTTTGATGGTGCGAAAATAGAACATTCCCATGGCAACAAGAAACCGCGTCCGCATCATAACGTTTTCTGGCGTTATCATAACGCTGTAACCCGTCATCATGCGTACGCACTTTTACAAACCCCGCTTTTTCATGCAATTTTGTAACGTGATTTACAACTAAAAAGGACGATTTATGGCAGATTTGACGAATGCCCAGAAAAAGGAATGGGCAAAAACTTTGTACCTCAAGGAAAACCTCACACAGCAGGAAATCGCCGACCGTGTGGGGGTGTCTCGGGTGTCCGTGTCCAACTGGGTACGGGCCGGGAAGTGGGAGGAACAGAAGGTGGGGCTTACGCTCACAAGGCAGGAACAGGTGGCTAACCTCTACCGGCAGGTGGCCGAAATAAACAAGGCCATCGCCGAACGGCCCGAGGGGGAACGGTTCCCCTCATCCAAGGAGGCTGACATCCTCGGGAAACTGTCGGCGGCCATACGCAACATGGAGCAGGAAGTAGGCATTGCCGACATCATCAGTGTTTTAACCGGGCTCATCGACTGGGTACGGGCGGCCGACCTTGAAAAGGCAAAGGAAATCACCCGGCTGGCCGATGCGTACATTAAAGACAAATTATAAAGGGATAGACAATGAAACAGACTGACAGACTCGCTCTCCTCGATTGGGAGAAGTATAAAGAAGACATCGCAAGGGCTACACCGGTCGACCGGAACATGACGGCAGCCGAACGGGAAAAACACCGGGAATATCTTGAGAAACATCCCATAGAATGGATCAAGTTCTTTTTCCCTAATTATGCCAAATATGAATTTGCCGACTTCCAGAAAAAGGCTATCCGGCGGATCATTGCACACGATGAATGGTTCGAGGTGCTTTCCTGGAGCCGTGAGCTGGCCAAATCCACCGTCACCATGTTCATCGTCATGTATCTCACGCTTACCGGGCGCAAAAAGAATGTTATCCTGACTTCCAACAGCAAAGACAATGCGGTGCGCCTCCTCGATCCATACCGGGCCAACCTCGAAGCCAACGGACGCATCATGGCATACTACGGCAAGCAGGAAATGCCGGGGTCATGGACGGAGGATGAATTCACCACCAAAGGGAAGGTTTCGTTCCGGGCACTGGGTGCCGGGCAGTCACCGCGTGGTTCGCGTAACGAGGCCATACGTCCCGATGTGCTTCTGGTCGATGACTTTGATACGGACGAGGACACCAAGAATCCGGACATCATCCAGAAGCGCTGGGATTGGTGGGAAAATGCACTGTACCCCACGCGGTCCATTTCCGAACCTACACTGGTCATCTTCTGCGGCAACATCATTGCCAAGGACTGCTGCGTGGTGAGGGCGGGCGAAATGGCCGACTCCTGGGACATCGTGAACATCCGCGACAAAAACGGATTTTCCACATGGCCGGAAAAGAACTCGGAAGAGGACATTGACCGTACACTGTCCAAAATATCCAAAAAGGCGGCACAGGGTGAATATTACAACAACCCCATTTCCGAGGGCGAGGTCTTCGAGAACATTTCATACGGCAAGATACCGCCTCTCTCCAAATTCAAGTTCCTCGTGGTGTATGGCGACCCGGCACCGGGTGAAAGCAAGGGGAAGAAAGGAAAATCATTCAAGACGGTTTCGCTTTGTGGCAAATTGGGCACCAGGCTCTATGTCATCAAGACTTTCCTGGCGCAGGCACTCAATGCGGAGTTCATTGACTGGTATGTCCGGATGCTTGAATTTGTCGGGAGCAAGACCAATGTCTATTGCTACATGGAGAACAACAAGCTGCAGGACCCTTTCTTCCAGCAGGTGTTCAAACCGCTGGTGGCAAAGGTGCGACGAGAACAGAAGATTGCGCTGTTCATCCGGGGCGACGAGGAGAAGAAGACGGACAAGGCTACGCGTATCGAGGCCAACCTTGAACCGCTCAACCGCGAAGGAAACCTTATCCTCAACGAGGCTGAACGGGACAATCCGCACATGAAGGAACTGGAAGACCAGTTCAAGCTGTTCACCCTGACCATGCGCTATCCGGCCGATGGACCGGATGGGGTCGAAGGAGCAAACCGCATCATCGACGAACTGATCAGGCGCATTGAACCGCCCGTATTCCGCTCACGGAAGGATGTAAGAAAGCGGAATAAGAAAAGATTATGACAACTTTAAAACAACAGATAAATGAAAAAGATAATTCATAAAACATCTATTTACAAAGTACAATCACCTTATAATAATTGGTACAGTATCATGACTTACGATGGGTTAAATCGCAGCAATATCATTATTGCCGGTAAAAAGCAACTGTTAAAGGTCTCTTTAGCACTAATTATCATGCTTCTATTCAATAAAAATACTACAATAAACAAATTCAAGAAATTATGAGCAAGTTTGTAGAACTCACCGATTACGATGCAAGCATCCACCGCGACATCCTCGACGCACTGGTTAGAGAGGACGAAACGGTCATTGAAGTATGTGAAGACAGGGCCATTGCCGAAATGCGGTGTTATTTGAGCAAACGCTACGACTGCAACAAGATTTTTGCAGCCACCGGGGACAACCGGAACCAGCTCGTGCTGATGATGGTCATCGACATGGCTGTCTATCACATCTTTTGCATCCACAACCCGCAGAAACTTTCCCAGGTACGCAAGGACCGCTACGAACGGGCGGTGGAATGGATGAAGGCGGTGGCCGACGAGGACATTTCAATCGAAGGGGCTCCGCTGCTGCCCGAGGAACAAAGGGCGGGCAGGTCGGATTTCCGCATTCAAAGCAACCGCAAACGAACGAACCACTGGTAAAAAGCAAGCATCATGAAAAAGAAAAACAGAAAAAACAACAAAGCCGGCATCATCACCGTAGGGGGAAACTTCACGTTGCCGGGACAGAAGAGACCGAATGTGATTGTGCTCACACAGCCCAAACGCTTCGGGCTGGACATTTCCGACTACATGGCAGCCGTCAAGGCAGCCGAGAATGTCGATTTCTCACGACGTTACAAACTTTATGACCTCTACGAGGACATTCTGATGGATACCCACCTTTCCTGTGTGCTCGAAAAGCGAAAGAATGCCGTGCTGTGCTCCAACATGGAATTCCGGGTGGACGGGAAGCCCGACGATAAAATCAACGAACAGATACAGTCGCCCTGGTTCAACCGGCTGGTGGGTGACATCCTTGATGCGAAATTCTGGGGCTTCTCGCTCTGCCAGTTCTACAAGCTGCAGGAGTGGGTGGATTATGACCTGGTACCGCGCAAGCATGTGGATCCGGTCAGGGAACTCATCCTGCGCCACCAGACGGACATTACCGGCCATTCCTGGAATGAATATACCGACCTGCTTTTTGTGGGTTCACCGTCCGATTTGGGGCTGTTGGCCAAGGCTGCACCTTGGGTCATCTACAAACGTAACACCACGGGCGACTGGGCACAGTTCTCCGAGGTATTCGGCATGCCCATACAGGAATATATCTATGACTCCGACGACGACGAGTCCCGCCAGCGGGCCATGGAGGATGCGGCCAACGCCGGAAGTCTGGCGCAGTTCTTTCATGCCAAGGACACGGAACTCAAACTTACGGAAGCCGGAAACAAAACAGGGTCTGCCGATGTCTATGAACGCCTCTGCGAACGGTGCAACAACGAAATTTCCAAACTGATACTGGGCAATACGCTGACAACCGAATCGTCCGAAAAAGGCACACAGGCTTTGGGTACGGTTCATAAGAAAGTAGAGGACAAGGTACTGGAGGCTGACCGGAAATACGTGCTCAACGTGCTGAATTACGACATGACGGACATTCTGCTGCGCATGGGCATCAATACTGAAGGGGGGACATTCTGCTTTCCGGAACCGAAAGAAACGGATGCCGGTACCAAAATATCCATCCTCACGCAGCTGAAGAAGAACTTCAACATCCCCATCGACGACGATTATCTCTATGAGGAATTCGGTATCGACAAACCGGCCAATTACGAGCAGCTGAAGGCGGAACAAAGACGGCTGAACAAGCCGACCAGATTCCAAGCCCGAAGAAGGAGCCGGAGCCAGCGAATAAGGGACGGGATGATGAACCGACACCGAAACAGAAAAGAAACTTCCGGAACTGGCTCAAAGGTTTTTTCGTGAAAGCCCCGGCAGACGGGGCAGCTTTAGACTGGTAGTCGACAGACTGTATGCGGCTGATAATGGCAGCATCTCCATGGAGTTTGACTTCTCCGAAGAGATGCTGCGGCGTGCCTTGCTGAACATATACAGCAGGGACTTTCATCCGGCAACCGAAATCGAAATCAACCTGTTCAATGAAATATGGGCAAAGATGGACAAGGCGGCAAAGGAAGGGTTCAGCAAATCCAAGGCCATTACTCCGGACGAGGATTTCAGAAATGCCATACTCCGGAACAATGCCGTATTCTCGGCATTCAAGGTACATCGTATGCAGAATGACATGGCACGACTTTTATTGGATTCAAACGGCATTTTAAAACCGTTCGACAAATGGGTACAGGAAGTCTTGCCCATTGCTTCCCATCAGGTTCGTCACTGGCTGCGGACGGAGTATGATACGGCGGTCATCCGGGCGCATCAGGCGGCTGACTGGCAACAGTTCCTGCGCGAACGCGATATTCTGCCCAACCTCAAATGGCTACCGTCCACCTCCATTCATCCGGGGGCTGACCACCGCCCGTTCTGGAATACCATCCGGCCGATTGATGACACGTTCTGGAACATCCACCGACCGGGCGACCGTTGGAACTGCAAGTGCGACCTCACGGCCACCGATGAAGAACCTACATCGCTTCCGGAGGACGAAGACGACAAGAACAAGCCCCAGCCCGGACTGGATAACAACCCGGGGAAAGACGGTAAACTGTTTTCAGACAATCATCCATATCAGGCGGAAGCCCACAAGGGTGCCAAAAAAGCGGTGGATAAACTTATGGCGCGTATTGATGAAATGGTTCAGGAAATGCCGGGCAGTCTTACCGGGGAGGAAAAAATGGCCATTGCCCGGAACAACCTCGAAATAGAAAAGGCTCTTAAAATCAAAAAAGGGAAACCTATGGATGTGGATAAGGCGGACAAACAGAATGCAAATCCCAAACATGTGGAAGAGTATATTTTGGATTCCAAAGGAATATACCGCGATAAAAGGGGAAACAGATACCGGAAGAACAGCGATTACAATAAAAAACGGGATACTCCATACAGTATCAACTGCCAGACTTGCGCACCGGCATACGCTTTACGATTACGTGGATGGGATATTACCGCCAAAGGCAATGTCGCAGGGTC
>ENA-OPYT01000176-OPYT01000176.1-human-gut-metagenome-genome-assembly--contig:-NODE-176-length-20963-cov-4.059656_pt1 | contig 20963 bp, 20 predicted proteins | sample MGYA00242636_ERZ504480 | MGnify/ENA primary metagenome ERZ504480 (study PRJEB26092, sample SAMD00036228) | human gut metagenome | host: Homo sapiens | study: EMG produced TPA metagenomics assembly of...
AGCTTCAACAAAAAACTTACGATCTTCATGGATTTCACCCCTTCGTTTTTCTTTTCATCTTCATTTTATCGTACCCGCTTGTCAAACACCACGATGTCAACAGGAAGACCTGCAAAAAAATATGTAATGACACAGACTGTTTCATCTGTGCCATGTGCAATAGAAATTCCGCACGTTTGCGCCGTCATCGAATACCAGAAAGCCTCTTTAAGATCAGCTTTTGCATCTCCCAGAGTTCATCCAGTCGCTTCTGCAAATCCCGGATATCCTCCGCATAGATGCTTCCAGATTCATTGGCGCGTTTTGCGTACTGGTTCAGGTTGTTGCTGCATCGGCGAAGAAGGGTGGATACCTGCACCACATCCGACAAATCAAGATTTACGCAGTATCCGTCCATCGCCATCTTTCTCATATAGGCACCGGTATTGCGGATGCCTAATTCTTTCTGCTTTTCACGAATCCTCGCCAGCTCTTCCGGATTTACCCGGACGTTGATCCAGTGTTCCCGAACACTCATAGTGCCACTTCCTCATCATCTCGATGTGCCATCGGCGGAATGCGACCGGCACGGTCACGCAATTCTGCCAGGACAGACGGTTTTTCCGTTGTTTTCTCACGGTCAGGATCATCATTTCCACGGTCATCCATATTCAGCAGTGCGTCCCAGTTCCGCCAGTCTTGCACTCTTTTCCGCCAGTTCTGCCTCCTGGGGGAACGGCTTTCCAAGCTCGGCCTGCGCCGCTTCCTGCTGGCTCCTGAGATTGTCCAACTGTTGTTCCGCCTTTTCCAGTCTTGCAGGAATCCGGCAAGAGCATTGTCCAGACGCTGGATATTGCCCGTCAGCACTGGTTCCGATGGCACTCGGTGGTCATCTCACCTTTTCAGCAGCACCTGATACTCTTTCTGGAAGCTGTCAAACGTCAGCTCCATCTTGAAACCACGGTAGCTGCCAAGCGGCACCGGCTCCAGACTCTGATTGACTTTACAGACCGCGAGGATTGCTTCACCGGCCTCAGCTTTTTCAGTAAATTGTGTGCCATTCACCTCCATACCGCAGAACCCCTCTTCCGGCAGCGGATGTGCCGCCACCGTCCGAATATCCGACTGAAAGCCCTTGATGAAACCCCTGCGTTTTCTCAATCTCCGCAGGGAAATATTTCATCAGCTTATCCTCCAATCGGTACTGCTGGCTCTGATGATCCGCCTTCAATACTTTCAGCCTTGCAACATCTACATCCAAGTCCATTTTCTCCTTGATTTGCGGGTCTCCGGCACAAAGTGCCTTGATCTCTGCATAGGAAAGAGCCTGCTCATCTACATCATCACAGGAACGTACCGGAGATTTGCTGGTCATGATCTGGCTGATAAATTTCTGCTTATTCTCCAGTGTCTGATAGAGATAAGCGTCAAAGGTTCCTTCCGTCACATACTGATAAACCTGCACCTCTTTGTTTCGGTTTCCCTGACGGATGATACGACCATTTCGCTGGGTCATGTCCGCAGGCCGCCAGCCCACATCCAGATGATGCACGGCCACCAGCCTGTCCTGCACGTTCGTGCCTGCGCCCATCTTCTGTGTCGAACCTAACAACACCCGAACCTGTCCGGTACGGACTTTGGCAAAGCAAATCTTTCTTTTTTTGCCTCGGTATCAGCATCATGGATAAATGCGATTTCTTCCTCCGGCACACCGGACTGGATAAGTTTAGCGCGGATATCCTCATAGACATTGAAGGTTCCATCGTTCTTCGGTGTGCTGAGGTCGCAGAACAGCAGCTGGGTCAGCTTATCCGACTGTCCTTCCTCATAAATCCGAAGCACATTCCGCACACAGGCGTTGAGCTTGCTGTTGGGGTCATCCGGCAGAAGCGGATTCATCAGCCGCTGATCCAGTCCCAGCTTTCTGCCGTCCGATGTGATTTTCAGCATGTTATCGACCGACGGGTCTACCACGCCGGAATGTACAGCCGCCGCCCGTTCCGAAAGCTCCGCCACCATCGCCTGCTGATGCTCCGAAGGCTGCACTACCACGGTTTCAAACTTCGCCTCCGGTACTGGCAGATGCAGCTGATCGGAAGTCTTGATATCCGCCACTTCCTTGAACATGTTCATCAGCTCCGGCAGGTTGAAGAATTTCGCAAATCTTGTTCTTGCCCGGTATCCGGTTCCTTCCGGTGCCAGCTCAATGGCCGTGGTGGTCTCACCAAAGGTAGAAGCCCAGCTGTCGAAATGGGTCAGCCCTTTCTGCTGCAACGTGCCGTACTGGAGATACCGCATCATGGTGTAAAGCTCCGTCATGCTGTTGCTGACCGGGGTGCCGGTCGCAAAAATGATGCCGCGCCCGCCTGTTAACTCGTCCATATATTGGCACTTCATAAACATATCCGAAGATTTCTGCGCTTCAGAAGTGGACAAGCCTGCGACATTGCGCATTTTTGTGTAGAGGAACAGGTTCTTGAACGCGTGTGCTTCGTCTACAAACAGTCGGTCTACGCCCAGCTGCTCAAAGGTAATCACATCGTCTTTTCGGTCGGTTGCCCGGAGTTTCTCCAATCTCGCCTCCAATCCTTTCCGGGTCTTTTCCATCTGTTTAATAGAGAAACGTTCGCCATTCTGGGATTTCATCTCAGCAATGGCGTTTTCGATTTCATCAATCTGGGCAGTCAAAATCCGCTCCTGCCGTTCTGCGGACACCGGGATTTTCTCAAACTGGGAATGCCCAATGATGACTGCATCGTAATCGCCAGTGGCAATTCGTGCGCAGAACTTCTTTCTGCGGGCGGTTTCAAAGTCCTTTTTGCTTGCCACCAGCAATTTTGCACTCGGATACAGGCGCAGAAACTCGTTTGCCCACTGAAGGGTCAAATGATTCGGAACGACAAACATGGATTTCTGGCACAGTCCCAGCCGTTTTGCCTCCATAGCAGAAGCGGCCATCTCGAAGGTCTTGCCGGCACCTACCTCGTGGGCCAGCAGCGTATTGCCGCCGTACAGTACATGAGCAATGGCATTCTGCTGATGTTCCCGCAGCCGGATTTCCGGATTCATACCGCCAAAGCGGATATGGGAGCCATCGTACTCACGGGGACGAGTACTGTTGAACAACTCATTATACTTTTCCACAAGTTCCGCACGACGATAAGGGTCTTTCCACACCCAGTTCTGGAACGCTTCCTTAATGGCCTGCTGTTTCTGCTGGGCGAGAGTGGTCTCCTTTTTATTCAGAACTCGCTTTTGCTTGCCGTCTGCATCCTCCACCGTATCGTAGATACGGATATCCCGCAGATTCAGCGTATCCTCCAGAATCCGGTAGGCGTTGGCTCGGCTGGTGCCGTAGGTCATATAGGCATGGACATCATTCCGGCTCGGTGTACTCTTGCCGGTGATCTGCCATTCTGCCGTCATGGGAGAGAATTTCACTTCAATGTTTCGGCGCAGGTAAAACGGCGGTTCAAAAGTTTCTTCCATAAACTGCTGGATATAATCCCGATTGACCCATGTGGCACCAAGGCGCACATCAATCTCCGACGCATCCAGGTCTTTCGGCTGTGCTTTCTTCAAATATTCCGTGTTCACCGCAAAGGCAGAGTCCGAAGCCGCAGCCAGTTCTGCCACACGGAGCTTTTCACGGACATTGCCGGACAGATAATTCATCAGCCATCACCCATCCGTTTTCCTCGCCGCCCTGCGTCATCGGGTCCTTTGAAAATGACGCCATGCAGTTCCTGCCGGATTTTTTCATATTCTCCCGGTGTACCTAAAAGCTCCGACATATAGGGCAAATCCACTCTGCCGCGCTCTCCAATGGAGATTGCCAGAGCTTCAGCCGGAGTATCTACGCTGGTAACAGCCCGTTCCGGTCGAATCGTCCGTTTGGTGAACATATCCGCCTTGGATTCCAGCCTGCCGTTTTCATCCACATTTTCCAGAGAGCAGAGCAGATAATAAGACGAATCTTCCGAAAAAGCCTGTGCATTTGCACGGGAATTGATAAGCCCATACTGATCGGCGAATCGGTCATAGGCTACATTCAGTTCCCGCTGTTTCTGGGCAATCGCGTCCTCCGGATAATCGTTCAGCTGGTAGTCAATCAGTTCCTGCACGATGGTGCGAAGCTCCACCATGCCCTTGATCCTGCCGGTGGCCGTCGCAGAAAGGTCAGCTTTCCGCATGATGCTGTTCTCACGGAAGTAGACATCCCCATCCACTACTGCATAGGAGAAGTTCTTTACATTGGGGTCTGCCGGAATGGTTTCGCCCTGCAAGGACAGTTCTTCCTCCGGTGCCAGCTCCTGCGCTTCATAGTGGCCGCCGATATGTTGCACAGCCTCATGCAGCTGGTCTCCCAGATCTGCATCCGGAATCGGAATGACTGTACATTCTTCCTTGCCGTACTGGGTGCTTTCCGTTGTAATCTCACCCAGCACCATTTCCGGGTGGTCAACCAAATGTAGCTGTTAAGGGTAATGCCCTCCGAAGTCAGCCCCAGATGCACCCAATCCGGTTCGATATCAATGGGATGGTCTCTCTTTTGCAGGAAAATGATATCCGACACTACATCTGTACCGGCATTGGCACGGAATGCGTTGTTGGGAAGTCGGATAGCTCCCAGCAATTCTGCCCGCTGCGCCAGATACTTTCGTGCGTCCGGATTCTTGGAATCCATCGTATAGCGGCTGGTAACAAAGGCCACGATGCCACCGGGACGAACCTGATCCAAAGCCTTGGCAAAGAAATAGTTGTGGATAGAAAAACCGAGCTTATCATAGGGTTTATCGCTGACACGGTAGTTGCCAAAAGGCACATTGCCCACGGCCAGATCATAGAAATCGCGGCGGTCGGTGGTTTCAAAACCTGCCACCTTGATTTCTGCCTGCGGATACAGCTTTTGCGCAATACGCCCGGTGATGGAATCCAGTTCCACACCATTGCGAAGCAGAATACCTCTTCCGTTATAATCGGCAAAACCGCGACTGCCATCCATAAAGGTATAGCTGTGGCCACCGAGACCGTATTCCGCTTTCAAGAATGCAGCTCGTTCTTTTGCGTCCCCTTGCTGCTGATACAGCGCATAAATACGGATCTTTCCGCCTTCAAAATTGGAGCCTGTCCGCAGCATCCGGTCGATTTCATCCTCAGAAATGACAAAAGCGGAGGGCTTTTCGCTCTCCGCTTCTTTGGCTGCATTTTCTGCCGCCGCATCAATTTTCTGAATCTGCTCTGCTTCGGACTGAAACAGACTCATGAAGTTTAACTGTTGATAAGTTCCGTTAGAATGACTTCCTCTGCCTGCGCTTTCAGCATGTTCATGTGCTGCACCCAGGCCATCTGGTTTGATTTCTTGTCCGGTGCCGGATTCGCTTTCAGAAGATCCGCCATCATCTGCTCCATCCGTGCGGTCGCGGTCTCCTGAATCTCCCACAGGTGCGGGTACAGCTTCTCGGTCAGGATCAGGTGATTGTACAGCAGCGTGTTGTTCTCCTGCAGAAACGCTCTGCGCATCCTCCCGTACTTGCCCAGGGGCTTCTGTTCCTGCACCGACAACTGGATGTCCGGAATCAGGTAATCGCCGTTCTTCGTGTAATTCAGCTCCATCATAGTTTTGGCTCCTTTCTGCCTGCTTATCTCTTTCATAGGTTCGGATCGTGCGTTCAATTTCCCGGAAGATCTGGCTGGACATTTCGCTGACCGCAGTTCCCAGCACATTGGCGGCAGCCTGCGTATTAAAATCAAAGATGTCCAGAAAATCCTCGTGCTCAAAATAGTCATCTGCATTGCCCACCGTCCGGGTAAAGACGGAATATGCGATGCTGACAGCGGCAGCTCTCTTAAAGGAAGCTCCGATGTTGAGTTCATCATATCCTTCCAGATAGGAATCTGCAACGATGTCACTGATCTGCCTGCGGTTTTCCTCCCAGTAATCCCTTGCAAGGCGTTCTGCCGCTTCCATGATATGATTTTCCAGAGACCCAGCACCGGCAGGAACATCAAATGCTGCATCCAGTGCGCGAATGATTGGCTGCTCATGCTCCGCATTCATTTTCCAGAGCTGTACCGGTCGGGAATTCTTCCGTTCTCCGGTATCTGCCACATCAAATACATACCGCAGTTTCGGCTGCTCGCCGCGCATGTCCAAAAGAGCAATGCCCTTGGAGCCACGCTTCACATAGCGGTTCATCCGATCATTCCAGAGATCGTACTCTGCACAGGCCGTCGCTTCTGGTCTCTGCTTATAGATCATCAGCTGCTCCGCAAAAGGATACTTATAAAGCCGTGCGGATGTGGTCAGAAACGCTGTCCACTGCTCTTTGCTACCAGTGATCTGTGCCGCAGCTTCCTGCGCCATCTGCATATAATAAGCCGTTTTCGTCATCATCTAATTTTTTCCTCCTCTCCTTTATTCGTCTGGATACAAATCCAGTGCCTCATATTCTGCATCCGTCATCTCTGCCAGTTTTGCAAGCAGCGAGGCCGTCCACCTGCGCAGGTTTCTATCTCTGCTGGTCAGACTTTTCTGCATCATCTGAAGCTCTGCAATCAGCCCTGTCCGTGTGCCAGGGCTGTAAAGCATCATGAGCATCCATTCGTCATCCGTAAAGCGCATTTATAACTCCTTTTCTTCGCAGCACCTACGAGGCGGCGCAGGCGGCATCGCCTCCTGCTTTTCCTTCAGCTGATCCAGAACCGATGCTTTCTCCGCCGGTTCTTCCTTCTTTCCGTTATTGATAACGCCGTCAATCATACCGTAATCGTCTTCCATTGCCATTTCTGCGGTTTTCAGATAATTCTCCGGTTTCAAAAATCCGGGCAGCTCCTGGAAGCCGATGGAATCCACATAGTGACAGCTTACAACACCATTCTGCCGTAAAGCCACGATGTCAGACACAGAAAGACTATGCCCAGTAAAATCATCAGGGCGGGAAACATTGAATTTCGCATACAGTTCCTCCAACATCGTATTCTGATCCTTGTAGGGAAGCAGCGGAGCCGTATAAACCACTTCATAATGGTCAATATCCGGTTCCAGCCCCATCCGTTCCAGTTCGCGCATAGACGAAAAGCGTTCATATACCGTATCCTCGATGCGGCGAAGCTGCAAAATCGCATACTGGTCGGTAGCGCTGTCGAGAAATGCCATCATTCTTTCGTCCGGTGCCTGATTTCCATGCACTTCATCCCATTTTTCAATTCTTGCCATCGTTCATTTCTCCCTTCTCCATAAACGGCAGGCCGTTTTCCTTTGCTTCCTGTCGCTGCTGTTCCCGCCGCTTTTCACTGTACGGCGGTCGGATACCAACACAGCGTTTCGGAATCGTATAAGTGACCGACCCATGCTCCCGGTGCTCCAAAATAAACTGCTCCGGATACTGTTTTCGCAGTTCCCGGAGCTTCTTAATCAGGCGGCTGTCATGGGTGTAAATACTGGCAGTATCCAGTTCATTGTCAAAATTGATGACGGTTTCCTGCTCTGCCTTCGTAAGCTTATATTTCATCGCTCCGCCTCCTTCGCCTTAGCAGCTTTCACCGGCGTATCCGTTCTGGAAGACAAATCCGAGAGTTTACCCAGCACAGATTCCCGTCTGCTGATTTCTGCATCCTCTGCACGATCACAAAGTTCGTCATAATCAATCCGCGTCATGGTGCGGCCACCGAATCCATAATCCGAAAGGATCTGGTCTCTGGCCGCATTCATGCTGATTTCTGGGTTGTCGATCTGTCCACCGTCAATTTCAGTGAAGTCCTTATGATATAAGGTATAGTCGTAACCGTCCTCACAGGTCTGAATGGCAAGAAAGCCCTTGCTTCCCAAATCCCATGCGCTGCATTCTTCCGTAATCAGCGGCTCCGGGCGGCATGTACCGCCACCGCGTTCCAGCATTTCTGCCAGCTGACAGATGTGCAGAACATCATACCCAAGGCGCAGATGATATTCGTCCATATATTCGCAGCGAGCTGAAAATTTCCGATTCGGATACTCAATCTCCACCGCACTGCCATCCGGAATTTTGAACCGATCTTCGTAGCTGCTGGTGATAAACCGGATATTTTTAGCATTCTCCAGCTCAGGATCAGCCTTTTTCATCTGCCAGAGAACCTTTCTACCGCCGCGTACCTGCTCCAGCATCTCCGGGGCTACCGGCGCAACGGCAAGACCGTCAAGCCGGAGAATCTGCTGGAGTGCCGCCATCCTCGCGCTTTCTTCCAGCGTAGAAAACGGCTGTTTATCCAACACATCCCAGCCAATGTGTCCCTCGGCAATCTGCACCTTGCTGTCCATATCAAAGCAATGGAATTCCACGCCGTCCTGCTTTTCCTGCAAGGAAAGCAGTGCAGCATTATCCACCAGATAAGCTGCATTCATCATTTTCATGCTCATTTTTTACCTCCAAACTCCAGCTTAAATGCTGCTGCACCGTCCTCGCCGGTCTCTACATAAACGGTTGTGTCATAGTAACGTCCAGATTTCTTGGAATAACAATGGGTAAGCCGTGCTTTCCCCTGATTTACCAGTTGCTTTGCCAGTTCCTCCGTCATCTGCTTTCCCAGTGTCTGAAAGAACCTGTTTTCCTTCCAGAGCGCAAATCTACAGCCCTTATCCCTGCAAAACCATCCCTTTGCCGTTTCGCAGACATCACTGCCGCAGGCGGGGCAGGAGCCAATGACTTTCCGTTCCGGCTGCATCAGCACATCAGCACCTTTTACAGCCTCGTAGGTTTTAACAAGTCCGCTGACCATGCTGCTGATTTCACCCATAAAGGCATCGCTGTCATACTCGCCGTGTTCTATTTTCAGCAGTTTTACCTCCCAGTCTGCCGTCATGGATGGAGACTGAATCTGTTCCGGCACCACCGTCACCAGCGCATTTCCCTTGTCCGTAGAACAAAGGTATTTCGTTTTCTTATCGCCCCTGCGCTCGATAAAGCCTTTCTGTACCAGTTTTTCGATGATGGCAGCGCGTGTAGCTGGTGTGCCGATGCCTTTTCGCTCTACACCAGCCGGAAATTCATCCGAGCTGGCACTTTCCATCGCTGAAAGCAGAAGATCTTCGGTAAACCTCTTGGGTGGGCTGGTCTTGCCTTCTTTCAGATCGACACCGGCAAGTTCCAATGTCATGCCTTCCGAAAGCTCCGGAAGATCACCTGCCTCCGCATTCTTCTCAGCATCTTCAACCGGCTTTCCTGCATATTGCCTCCAGCCCATATCCGTGACTGTTTTGCCTTTCGTGCGGAACTTCTGACCGGCACACTCCGCTTCTACTATGGTTTCTGCATAGTGGCAGGGTGTTCCGACCGCACAAATCAGCCGCACCGCCAGCAGAGTAAGAATCGCTTGTTCTCCACTGGGAAGCGAGGAAATGTCATAACCCGCCGCTGTTTTTGTAGGGATAATGGCATGGTGATCGGTGACTTTCTTAGAATTGATGACCTGCGCTGCATTCACCGGTGCCGGTACATCCGCCTGAATCTGAAAGCTCTGCTGGATCACAGAAACAAGTTCCGGCACCAGCGGTGCCATATCATCCGTCAGATACCGGCTGTCGGTACGGGGATATGTCACGAGTTTCTTCTCGTACAGAGCCTGTGTGTAATCCAGGGTCTGCTGGGCAGTGAATCCCAGCTGCCGGTTTGCTTCTCTCTGAAGCGATGTCAGATCAAACAAGGCCGGGGGCTTCTCTGATTTTTCTTTCTGCTCTACCTTGGTAATGATGGCACTTCCTGCCTGGCAACACTCTGCCACCAGTTTTTCTGCTTCTGCTTTTTCTTTCATTCGCTCACCGCCCGCTTGAAAATCCCGAAATTTTAATTCTGCCGAGTAGAACGGCTCCGGCTTGAACGCCCGGATTGCTGCATCTCGCATAACCACCATCGCAAGCGTTGGTGTCATCACGCGCCCCACATTCAGGGTCTGCCCATACAGACATGAAAAAAGCCGGGTGGCGTTGATTCCGACAATCCAGTCGGCTCGCTCCCGGCATAAAGCCGCCTCATATAAGGCATCATATTCTGTTCCCGGTCTGAGCTTCTGAAAGCCTTCCCGGATAGCACTGTCCTCCATTGATGAAATCCAAAGCCGTTCCACCGGCTTTTTGCAGCCGCACTGATGGTAAACCAGTCGGAAAATCAGTTCGCCCTCACGCCCTGCATCGGTTGCACAGATCAGACTCTCCACATCTTTCCGCTGCATGAGCTTTTTCAGGATTCCGAACTGCTTTTTCGTGCTGGCGGACACCTGATACTGCCAATGTTCCGGCAAAATCGGAAGATCATCATACTTCCACTTTGCATACTTTTCATCATAGGCTTCCGGCTGGGAAAGTTCCACCAGATGCCCCACACACCAACTGACAAGGTAGCCATTGCCCTCCATATAACCGTCCCCGCGCTGATCTGCCCCGATCACTTTCGAGAGACTCATGGCAACCGAGGGCTTTTCCGCTAATACAAGCTTCATTCGATACTGCTCCTTTCGCAAAAAAATTAGCAGCCAGGCACCGAAGCGCATGACTGCTATGTAAGGAACGGTATTCTGTTTTAGGTCTACAAACTGGGGCTTTTATGATCTTGCCACAGCTTATCAGTCTATGCACGTCAACTGTTGAAACCGCCGTGTACCGAACGGTACGCACGGTGGTGTGAGAGGACGGCGGCTAGTCACCGCCTCCTACTCGCTTGTGCCCATGTTTCGGCCCTCCACATCATCACTCCGCGCATGCGTTGTGCCTCGCCGCAACGCATTCTGCCCCTCGCTGACTCATCGCCAGGCATCGCTGATGGTGTTCGTCTGCCCATCCTCACTTCTGCAGTATCTGCTTTTCGTTCTCCTGCACACGCCGCTCGAGCGCTGTATACTGCCGGAGCTCGTCCTCGGTAAATCCCCGGAACTTCGCCTGCTCGTAGTCACGCTCCGCGGCCGCGATATCCTGCAGCACCGCATCCGACGCCGGCAGCAGCTCGAGACGAATATTCCGCGGCTCGCGTTTTTTCTTCGTCATTCCGTTCGCGTCTGCATCCTGTGCCTCGCCACGCTTTCCGAAAAGACCGGTCGCCTCGGCTATTTCCGCCGCTTCACGTCGTTTCCTCGGCACGTCGACCACTTCGAGCATCCCGCGTGAGACCAGCTTCTGCAGCGCGGCGCGCAGATCCCCGCGGCTCATATGCATCAGCTCCGCGAGATCCTTCCGGCTCAGCGCCTTTCCGGCATCCTTTCGATCAGTCGCCTCCACGGCATCTTCCCGCGCAGGCATCTGCGCTTCAGCCCCTCGAGTGAGCGCCTTTCCCGCGTCCTTCCGATACAGCAGCAGCGACAGCTCCGCCAGCGTCATATCATACTTCAGCGCCACCGACTCGAGATAGCGCTCGAGCAGCTTCCGGTCGCGGTACTTCTCCACGATGATCCCATCCTCCGAAATCACCTCCTGCAGCGCCTGGCTCCGCTCCTCACCGAGCTTCTGCGTCCCCGGAATCGTCGCCGGGAACACGAAACCATCCTTCGCCGCATCCACTAGAAAATGATAGACCTGCAGCCGCTTCCGCTCATACGCATCCTCATCCAGCACATGCTTGAAGAAGTCGTTGTAGCACTCGAACATCGCGAGTTTCATCTCCACCGTCCGCGCGAAGCTGATCTTCTGATTCACCAGCGAACCCTTCGTCTTCACATAATAGTAGACCGGCGTCCGCAGCGCATAGAACGTCGTCGCATAGCGCACATACTCGAGATTAAACAGAAAATCCTCGCACCAGCTGAGCTTCGCATCCATCCGGATCCCGTGCGCCTCCACAAGCGAGCGCCGGTACAGCTTATTCCACAGCACCCCATAGTAGTAGTCCGCCGGGTTCTCCATCATGAAGCCAACGAACGCTTCACGCCCGATCACCTGGTCCGCGTCGATATCCCCCTTCCGCGACACCATCTCTCCGACGACACGATAGAAATCCGCGATCACCATGTCGCAGCCCGTCTCCTCGGCCGCCCGCACCATCAGCTTCGTCGCATCCGCCGTCAGCCAGTCATCACTGTCCACGAACTGCAGAAACGTACCCCGCGCCCGCGCGATCGCCTGGTTTCGCGTATCCGACACCCCCGTATTCTCCTTATGCACGACCACCACGCGCGCATCCGCCCGCGCATATCCGTCGCAGATCTCCCCGGACCGATCCTTACTTCCATCATCCATGAGGATCAGCTCGAAATCCCGAAACTCCTGATTCAGAATACTGTCCACACAGCGCGCGAGACTCTTCTCCGCGTTATACACCGGCACGATGATACTGACCTTCGGCTCCATAGGCACCTCCATCAAAAAACTACTTCTAGTTGTACCATAAAACCCTCCCGTTGACACTCGTATATTTCTGCTCACTTTTCCCGGGCCAATGTCTCGGCCCTCCGCCTGCTCACTCCGCGCCCACGCGTCCGCACCCTCCACCTTCTCACGTCGCGTCCACCCATTCGCACTCGTTGCCTTTATCGCGCCCATGCCTCCGCCCACTACCTCCTCACGTCGCATCGAAGCACCAATTCCCTCATGAAAATGTCATATTACAGCATAAATTCGCTCATGAAAGTGTAATGAAGCACGGATTATTCCCTCATGAAAGTGGCAAAATACTGAAAAGAACGCTCATAAAAGTGGCAGAGCACGGAAATCTGAGAGAAAAAAGAAGGTGCCATGGTGTTAAATTATTCTTATGATATTTCCGCTTCCTGATGATTTTTTTGAATTATCTTAACTTTAATATCGAAACTTAACTTAAAACAAGTTATAATACAAAAATAGAGTTAAATAGAAGGAGAACATATGGAATATCTCTATAAAGTTCTGGGAATTAAAGCGACAGTTCAGCGCGCAGAGTTTGACCATCTGCCCAATTATATAGCTGTAAGGTATCGTTTACAGAAGGTATCCATGGATGGACAGAAAGTGATTTTTCTTTATCCAAAGACAGAGTTGGAGCAGATCGAAGACCTGAAGGCTCAGCTCAAATCCACCGGCGACGCCATCCTCGCAGAGTGCGCCGTCAAGGACCACATCTGGGGCATCGGCTTATCGATGAAGGACCCAGATCGACTCGACGTGAAAAAGTGGCACGGAACGAACCTGCTGGGGTATGCACTCATGATCGTACGAGAACGGGTGTGAAGGGCGAAAATCCAGATACCAATATAAATACGTATTTGATGATTTATAGATATGAATAAATGCAGATCAAAATGCGCAGAATATGAGCACTTATAGACATTTAATCAACACTATATGAAAATATGCCTATTATTTTTGAGAGATGCTGGATGGTAAAATTCCGAGTTGTTGAGCTGTTCTTACTTTCTATTTTATCAGATATCGCCTACAGAGTCCATAGCTTCATAGCTCAAAACAGTTCACCCACCAACCATTTGGCTATGTAAAGGGGACGGCTTTTCAGCCGCCCCACCGGTCAACGCTGCGTTAATCAGACAGGTTCATCTTCCGATTCCGCTTCATAATCCTCGTTGACATCCACTTCTTCGTCCTCGTCACCATCATCCTCCGGCAGCTGGAGCGTATCTTCATCCTCATCGTGATAATCCGCATCCGGGTCCGGCTGATTTTTCTTGGACGCAGGCTTTACGCCCTTCATCTTGATATAGAGATAACCGCCGACACCGGCTGCACCGATCACAAACAGAAGCAGCATAATCATCGGAAGCGGAGACGATTTCTTCTGCTCGCTCTCTGTTTTCTGCTCTTCCGGTGCCGGTTCCGTCTCCTGCGGCTTTTCGGTTTCCGCAGGTTCCGTGACTTCCGGCTCCTTCTCCCGATACTTGGCAGCTTCCTCTTCATCCATCAGCGCAAGCAGATCGGCCTCGTCCACCATGTTCAGGAAATGCACATTCTGGTTGCCGTCTTTATCGCGGTCGATGATCAGATAAAAGGTGTTGCCCGCCTTTGTCACCAGCGTAATGAACTGCTGGCTGGATTTATCTTCTTCCTCACCGATATCGTCCACCAGCGTCATATTTCCTTCCGGAGTCAAAGCTGCACTGGATTTCGTCTCATCCTCGTATGACATTCCACTCTGCATCAGATCCAGAAACAGCTTCAGCGCATCTTCACTGAACATGCTGCTGTCTTTTGCAGAATCCGTGACATTCAGGTACTTTCCATGTGCATACCCGGTTTTGCCGTTGAAGTTTACCTTATACCAGTCACCGCATTTTTCGACAATCTCCACCGTATCGCCGGAATGCAGATATCCGATAATCTCCTGATCCATGCCGGGACCGGAACGGAAATGCAGGCTGGTGATCCCCGGCACCACCGTACCAGTCTGCTTTTGGGACTTTTCGCTGCCGATATTGTATTCTTTGCCGCCCACCGTAACGATCAGGTTCCCATCCGCATCCGTAGAGACCTCATAGCCATCCGGCAGAACCTGCATGTCCGGGTCGATTTCGATGCTGTCGGTATTGTCCGTTTTCCCCGCATTTGTGCTTTCTGCTGCATCCGTCTCCTGTGCAGCGGTACTGACAGGCGTGTTCTTCTGCACATCATCGCCCGTATAGGCAAATGCAGTGGTCGTAAAGGTTCCTGCCGCCATCACGCTGGCAAGCAGCATTGCCATCATCTTTTTCATTCCATATCCTCCGTTTCTTTCTCATCCAGTTTCAGGTTCTCCGGGTTGGGAACCGCAGCCTGCGCCAGCTGAATGATGACTGCCAGCTGTTCCGGGGTCAGGCTCTGGGCATGTACCATTTCACAGATTTCGCTGTTTTCCTGCTCGTGGTACTTTCTGTCCCATTCCTTTCTGCGCTCCTCCCATTCATCGCGTTTCCTGCGGGCTTTCTCGCGCTCCGCAGCAATCTTTTCCAGTTTCAAGCTCATATCGTATCCTTTCCGGGCGAATAAACGCCCTGTTTTTATCGAATTCTTCCCATGCAGTAGTAGTGCTGCCGCCAGTAGCTCGTCTCAATGGAAGCATAGGAAATTGGTGAGCCACAGTGGATCATCATCCCGTTGCCGACATAAATGCCCACATGGGATGCGCCACTGGTGTTGTAGGTTTTCTGGAAGAAGATCAGGTCTCCGGGCTTTGCCTCACTCTTCGGGATAATGTCGCATTTTCCCATCAGACCGTTGGCCGTCTGCCTGCCTACATTCCAGCCATTGCCGCAGTGGTTGATGACCCAGCTTACAAAACCGGAGCAGTCAAAACTGGTACTCGGCGAGCTGCCGCCCCAGACATAGGGATAACCGAGATATTTCTCCGCTTCGGTAATCATCTTCCGGAATTTTTCATCCGTCAGAGCTTCGCCCGGAATGTCGTAATCCTGGTATTCTCCGCTGGAACCCGCGCCATCCGGCGTTGCAAAGGCTATGCCTGCAAACAGGTCATCTCGATTGCCCCGGCACTCCAGTGTGACTTCGTATCGTTGCAGCTGGTCATCTGTAAGGCCGGAATTTCTTGCAACATAGTCAACGCCCCGATTGAGCAGTGTTACATTGAGGATTTTATACTCATACTGTACCGTCACCTGATAGGTGTAGGTGTGTCCGGTTCCGGTGATTGGATTGTAGCGATAGCCCACACGGGTTTCCTTCCTTGTCCGGATTTCCACCTTTTCCTCCAACTTCAGCTCATACTGCGCTTCAAAAATACTCTGGAGCCGCGCCTGCACCTGGCTTCTCGTATAGTTTTCAAATTCTACGGTCAGCAGAGATGCAAGCTCATAGGGATTGTGACCAATCTCTGCCAGATTGTAGCGATACTCGTCATAGCCCGGATGGTCGGTTTCAATGCGGTCGATTTGTTTGCGAAGTTTATCTTCCAGCTTGGTATAATCCGTCTCCACGCCTTTCAAATCTTCATCTTCTGCCGTGTAGGAAGTCCCCAGCACCACATTGCCGCCGCCATTGATCAAGACGGAGCATGACGAAACCGACCCGGCAATTACCAAAACAAGCAGTCCCACGGCTGCGATACCGATGATGATATGCGAGTGGCTCTGCACAAACTGAAATGCCTTTTCCGTTATACTGACAGTACCCTGTGCAGCTTTGGCTGTGCCAGATGCTGTGTTCTCCGCAGCGGCCGCACCTGCCTTCGCAGCGGCATACTCTTTTTTGATGGCCTGCTTCTGCCGCCATCGGGAAAAGAGATTGGAACCAGCCTGCGGATCAGACTTCATGCGTTCCGCAAAGATGGAATCTACGGCATCTTTATCTGCCTTTTTCTCCAACCGCTCCAGCTTTTTGTACTGCCGCAGCTTTCGACCATATTGGAACCGGGAACCGGCACGGGCTGCACCTTCCGCTGAGCCTTCGGTAAAATGCGCTGCCTCCACACCAGAATTATTATCCTGGTCGGCATTGCGCACACTCTGATGTGCCTTGGCTGAAAGTGCATCTGCCGCAAGATTTCCCGGCTTCTTTGGCTTTCCGCTTTTTTTCCCGGAAGCTGCTGCATTCTTTTTCGCTTTTACTTCCTGCTCTGATTTCAGCTTCTTACTGCGCATCTTAGCAAGATCGGCCTCGTGACGAATCTGCCTTCGGTGTTCCGCTTTTTTCTTGCCGCCGTCTCCCGTACTGCTGTCTGCGGTTTTGCTTCTGGAATCGCGAAGGGTGTTCTCCGCACGCTCGCGCTCCTGCCGCAGCTTGTCTCCGAGATTCGGATTTTTCTTGCCAGCCATTGCTTACGCCTCCTTTGCTTCCTGAACTTCGGTTAATTTTGTCGTCATAATCCGGTACAGTTCCAGATCGGTCGGGAAACGATCAACGAACGGCAAAATCACATTTCCGTAGAACAGCAGTCCTTCGCCTTCGCCGGAGTGAGTCACATAGGACAGCTGGTGCGGGCTGATATTCAGCTGATCCGCCAGAATCTGACGGTCACCGGCTGCCTGATTCAGCATATAAATGAAGTCGCTGTTCTCAAAAATGTTCGTCACTTCGCGGGAAGAAAGCAGATCTTTTACGTTCTGGGTGATGCCGGTGGGAATACCACCCCATTTACGGAATCGCTTCCAGATTTCCACGCTGTAAGCCGCTGTCTGCTCTTCTTTCAAAAGCAGATGGAACTCGTCCATATAGTAGCGGGTGGCTTTACCGGCATTGCGGTTGGCGGTTACACGCCCCCAGACCTGATCCTGCACCACCAGCATACCGATCTTTTTCAGCTGCTTGCCCAGCTCCTTGATGTCATAGCAGACCAGCCGGTTATTGATATCTACGTTGGTGCGGTGGTTAAACAGGTTCAGCGAACCGGTCACATAGATTTCCAGTGCCGTTGCCACATGGTGTGCTTCCTTTTCATCCTGCCGGAGCAGTGCCTCGTACAAGTCCTGCAACACCGGCATGTTCTCCGGCACCGGATTCTCAAAATAGGTCTGGTAAATCTGATGAACACATCGGTCGATGACCGTCTTTTCTACCGGCTGCAAGCCTTCTTTTCCGCCCACGATCAGCTCACACAGGGACAGTATGAAATCTGCTTTCAGGGCAATCGGATTATCCTCTTCCGAATAGTTCGCATTGATGTCCATCGGGTTGATATACTGCGTGCTGGAAGGGCTGATTTTAATGACCTGCCCCTCAAATTTCTTCACCAGTGCCGTGTACTCGGCTTCAGGATCGCACACAATTACATCGTCATCCGTCACCAGGAACGCATTGGCGATTTCTCTCTTGGCAGAGAAGGATTTTACCGGAACCGGGAGTACCCAGAATCAGCCCGTTGGGGTTTTTGAGCTTTTTCCGGTCAACCATAATCAGGTTGTTGGACAGAGCATTCAGCCCATAGTACAGAGCCTCTTTCCCGGTCTGAAACAGTTCCTGGGTGGTAAACGGAACGAAAATTGCCGTGCTGCTGGTAGTCATGCTGCGCTGAATCTCAATCAGGTTCTGTGCCAGCGGCAGACAGCTCATCAGCCCCTGCTCCTGCTGAAAGTCCAGACGGCGCAGGTTGCAGTTGTACTTCTGCGCGATACTGGAAGCTTGAAACACATTGGTTTCCAGCTCCTGCTCCGTCTCGCCGGTGTTCATCACCAGAAAGGTCAGCAGGAACATACGCTCATTCTGGCTCTGCAATTCCTTCAGCAGTGCCTTTGCGTCCTTGCCGTAAGTTGCCAAATCTGACGGAATGATGTCCATATCGTATCCGGAACGGACAGCTTTCTTCTGTTCCTCAATCTTGGAACGATCCAGCTCCGTAATGGTGTGCTTGATGGATTTGATTGCTTTATTCTGGTCTACCGACTGAATGTGCATAGTCACGATCTGGCTGGATTCCATATCCAGAAAATCCTTCAGCAGCTGATCCGACAGGTCGGAAGCCGTGATCTGGAGATAGGACATGGAGCCATACATCCCGCCCATCTGAAAAATACGGTTCTTCGGAAAGGCAAAACCGGTCGGTGCAATAAAGTCCTTTACTGACAGCCCGCTCTCCGGCAACCACTTCCAATCGAAATTGAATCGGTCATGGTCACCCATGTGGAACATATCGTGCATCAGATGAAGCCGTTCCTTGCCGTTCAGCAATTTTGCCCGGACACCCAAGCGTTTGAAGTTGTTCATCAGGTCGATCTCGATGTGAATGAGCCTCGGCTTTGCCTGTTTCATGGATTCCGCCTCAATGCCAAACGTCAGGTACTTCGTCTTGGTCAGGCCGTTGTTGCCCTGGGCAAGCTGGCGGCGCAGCATGGTGCTGTACTCCGTGCGCACCGGATTGAAATGATCCTTCTGGTACGGGATACGCACCATCTTCTCAAAATTCGAGGCATCCGTAGCCATATTCATAAAAGAAAGCTCAAAGCGGATGCTGGAATCAAAGAAGTTCAGGAAGCTGCACCATTCCTCAAAGATAGCCGTCTGATCCTCTTGCTGTGCCAGCTGGTAATTGATGTCCTGAAACTGAATGGTTTTGGTGTAGTAGTTGTCCGTCACACGGCAGATACCATCCGGGAACATCCGCTGAAAGGGAATGCTATCCTGAGCTGAGTGCGGAACCGTGCGGTCACCCCTTGCACGGTCAATCACCGTCTGCACCTGTTTTTGCTCTGCGGCTGACAGATGGGACGGCATTCGGATGTCATCCTGCTTTTTATTCTTCGCTGTCAGCTTTTCGAGAATTTTGAACAATGCGATTTACCTCCATTTCCACGTCTGCCTGCTGAACCAGCAGTGCATAGTAATTTTTCGTTTTGTAAGGCCGCGTTTTCGGCCTCTTGAACTTCGCCTCATAGAAATGCTTTGCCACCACTTCCAGCGGCTGACCGTCTTTCTCGTACATGGCAAGAAAGAAGAGCGGCAGCATCACTGCCATCATGCCAAGTGCAGCAAGGCTCAGATTTCCGCTGGATTTGAGCAAAAAGAAAACCGGAACGCCAATCAGCGCACCGGCTCCGAAGCAGAGAATCTGCCGTTTGGTCAGGTTCATAAAGACCTTGGTTTTGACCTTTGAAAGGTCTCGCGGCACAGAAATATAAGATGCCATGAATCATTCCTCCTCTCCTTAGTGCGCTGCAAACACGGACTTCGCGAGGCTTCCCGTCTTAAATAGGGTAAATGCCAGCAAAACCGTATAGCCCATAACGCCCCAAATGCTGCTGATGATGTTATCCGAAAAGGACAGGTTCTGAATCAGAACTGCATAGATGCCCACACAGATCATGATAAGAAAGCCCTGAAATCCCAGTGCAAACAGGGAGCGCAGATAGTTTTGACCGGTATGGCTCTGCTCATGGTTTCCAAAGGTTGCGAACGGAATCGGTGCAAGGCTCACCATGAGATATATTTCCACCATTCGGCCATACACGATGACAAAGATGATTGCCGACAACGCCAGCATCGTGACCTGAACCACAAAGGTCTGCAAATACAGTCCCAGCAGCGGTCCTAAGTCCATCCCTTCCAGCGTGGCCTGCATCGCTGTCAGGGTCGCATCGCTGACGGACGTACTGCCGGAAATCAGACCGCCGCTTCGGGAGATCACTTGCTGCGCTACATCAAAGACAGCCATCGTGATATTGAATGTGTTCGAGATAAGGGTCACTGCCAGAAAGGTCTTAAAGACCCATTTGAAAAATGTCCATGTCTCGAAATTTGCCAGATTGTTATGCTCGATGAGCATCTGGATCAGCTCATAACAAGCGATGAATGTCAGCACCATTCCGGCAATGGGCAGGATCACGGATTCCGAGATGTTACGGATCATAGAGAAAACCGCAGGTGAAAAGTTCACCGGTGTGGTTCCCACATCGCCTGCGATCTGTCCAACCTGCTGGTTGACCGAATCGAACATCCCTGAAAGATTTCCCATGATACCGCTGATGATCATGCTCTTGAGCCAATCTGTGATCTGTTCAAGGATACTCTGCATGAGCCGCCTCCTTCCTTACGCGAACACGCCGAACAGCTTCGCCATCCGGGACAGAAGCATAAACAGCTGTGAGAAAAGAGACAGTGCCGATGCAGTTGTAGTAAGAAACGCCATAGATTTGTCCTCCTGTAACTTGTCCGGCCTATCAGCCGGTGCGATTCTAAACTGCGGTTCTGCGCCATACTTCCAACATGTGCACCTGCCAGAGAGCGCAGAAAATAGCCAGCTGCGGAGATTGCCTGCACCTGACTATGTAACAGGCAGCTTTCGCCGCCCGGTCGGAATCTTCGCTCCGACAGCCTTTGCTTAACCGAACAGACCGGAAAGCAGCGGCACCAGAGTCGTGCCGATCAGTGCCACGCCGCCGCCAGCCATCAGCTGTTTTATCCCCAATTAGGTGTAAAACTCTGCTCGATGGCGGGCGGCGGCGTACAAAAAATCTATATGGTGTTTTTAAGAGAACCGTCCCGGCGGGGCAGGTCAGGCAGTGACCTGTTCCACCTCCGGGATGGGTTTGAGATTAAAATGAATTTCGATAGAAATGTGTCTTGTTTTATCTTCGTCAATGCGCTCATGCACGACGATTTCTTTGATTAAGCGGTT
>ENA-OPYT01000177-OPYT01000177.1-human-gut-metagenome-genome-assembly--contig:-NODE-177-length-20880-cov-4.044427_pt1 | contig 20880 bp, 17 predicted proteins | sample MGYA00242636_ERZ504480 | MGnify/ENA primary metagenome ERZ504480 (study PRJEB26092, sample SAMD00036228) | human gut metagenome | host: Homo sapiens | study: EMG produced TPA metagenomics assembly of...
GTCTTTTTCAATCTTCAAATCATAAAAACAGTCAAAATCGGTCTGGTTATAGCGCCCGGTACCGGTCCATTCACCGGCAAATTTGTCCGAACTGCCGCAGCCGCTGATGAAGACGGCGGCCAAGATGGTGACGGCCATGACGACGGCCAGTTTCATAAAACGTGAGAATCTCATAGGGTTGCCTCCTTTTACGATCATACATCTCGATAAGCCCCCTCCCTTTTGGGAAGGGTCCTGCACTCGTTATCATCTATTCAAAAGGTAATTCGTGCCTGTAAAGAAAACAGCTGTCCCGACCGGCATCTGCGGCAATCGATGACGTCTGATACCGTCAGGATTGAGGTCATGATAAAAGACGAATTTCGCATTTATCTCATTACTATATAACATAGAATGATTAGTTCTGTCAATACAGAACCATTAAAATTCACAGGTGGACAGCCCGTTTCCGCGCTTTTTGAAGTCGCCGTGTATCGTGAAAATTCGTAGGAGAAAACAAAAAAACACGCCCTGCCGAATTGGCAGAGCGTGTCAGGAATGGTAGCTTAAACGCGGGTAAGTCAGGAGCCGACTACATGTCTTTCAGTCGACCGATTTCGCTTTTCGGGCGAACCCGTTTGTGCCCAAAGTTTTCGACGATGATGAACATCATCGGAATGAGGAAGACGCCGACGATGGTCGCAACGGACGTACCGAAGACGACGGTAATCCCCATGTTGACACGGGATGCGGCGCCGGCACCGGAGGCAATGGCCAGCGGAATGGAGCCGACGACGAAGGCCAGAGACGTCATGATGATCGGGCGCAGACGGATCTTAGCGGCTTCAATGGCAGCCGACACGGGATCCATGCCGCGCTTATCGACACGGACTTTGGCGTATTCGATGATCAGGATGGCGTTCTTGGCAGCCAGGCCGATGACGGCCAGGATCCCAATCTGGAAGTAGATGTTGTTCTGCTGACTGAAGAGGTAAGCAAAGATGGCGGCGCCAAAGACACCGGCCGGCATACTGAACAGTACGGCAAAAGGAACCTTCCAGCTTTCATAGAGAGCTGCCAGTACCAGGAATACGAAGAGGATAGCCAAGCCAAAGACGTAGACCGTCTTGTTGCCGGCTTCAACTTCTTCACGGCTCATGCCGCTCCATTCGTAGGCATAGCCTTCACCGAGGGTGTCCGCGGCGATTTCTTCCAAGGCTTTGATGGCATCGCCGGAGCTGTAGCCATTGGCCGGAGCCCCTTGGATGTTGATGGACGGATAGTCGTTGAAGCGAGTGATGATCGCTGCCGAACCCATCGGTTTCGGACGAACGAAGTTCGATACCGGTACCAACTGATTACTGGAGTTGCGGACATAGATATGGTTGTTGGCATCGACGGTTTCACGGAATTCCGGAGAAGCCTGGACGATGACCTTGAAGTTACGGCCAAAGATGGTGAAGTCATTGACCTGATAGGAACCGTAGAAAGCCTGGAGCGTCGAATAGAGATCGCTCAGGGAGACGCCTTCACGGGCGACTTTGTCGCGGTCGATTTCCAGCTGATAGCCCGGGGTGTCAGCGGCAAAAGCCGTGTAAACCGAACCGATTTCCGGACGTTGGCGGGCAGCGGCGATGACTTTCTGTGCCGTTTCCGACAGTTCAGCCGTCGTATGGCCGCCGCGGTCTTCAAGCTGCATGGAGAAGCCCGACGACGTACCCATACCGTCAATTGGCGGCGGGTTGAGGGCGATGATCGAAGCCTGAGGAATCTGAGCACCGCGGGCTATGATCTTGCCGATCAAGGCGTTGACCGACAGATCCTTGGTCGTACGTTGATCCCAGTCGGTCAGACCGATGAAGGCAGCGTCGGCATTCGATTTCTGGCCGTCGGCCAGGATGCCGTAACCGACGATGTTCATGGCTTGTTCAACACCGGGCTGTTCTTTCAGCCAATTGCCCATTTCTTCACTGATTTTCTTCGTTTCCGTCTGAGAAATGCCTTCCGGCAAGGTGATATCCATCATGACGAAGGCACTGTCTTCGGCCGGTACGAAGCCTGTCGGCATGACTTTGAAAACACCGAGGGTGGCCGCACTGATGATGATCAGGAAGACGACGCACCAGCGCAGGTGGAGCTGTAAGTGAGCCAGAACCTTGCCGTACCAGGCGATGAGGCGGTCGAACCACTCATTGAATTTGTTGAAGAATTTGTAAATCCCCTTGGGATTTTCTTCCGGTTTATGAATGTTCAAGATGGTCGAGCACATAGCCGGTGTCAGGGTCAGGGCGACGAAGGCCGAAATGAGGACCGACACGGCAACGGTCAGGGCGAACTGGCGATAGAGGATACCGCTCATGCCGCTGATAAAGGCGACCGGAATAAAGACCGACGCCAAGACGCAGGCAACGCCGATAACCGGGTTCTGTACGTTTTCCATGGCGATGATCGTCGCCTCTCGCGGACTTCGGGCGTTATACTTGATTTCATATTCGACGGCTTCGATAACGACGATGGCATCGTCGACGAGGAGACCGATGGCCAGAACCATGGCGAACAAGGTCAAGGTGTTAATCGAGAAGTCGAGGACTTTAAAGAGAGCAAAGGTCCCGAGAAGGGATACCGGGACGGCGATCAACGGAATGAGGGTCGACCGGCCGCTCTGTAAGAAGAGGTAAACGATGAGCGCTACCAGGAGCAGGGCTTCAATGAAGGTCTGGATAACTTCTTCGATGGAGGCCCGGATGAACTTGGTGCTGTCGTATACGACGGCATAGTCCATGTCGGACGGGAAGGATTCTTTCGCCTTTTCCAGGACCGCTTTAGCCCCGCTGACGGACTGCATGGCGTTGGCATCAGCCGTCAGGCTGATCATGAAGCCGGCCGCATTACTGCCGCCGAGTTTGGACGTGACGCTGTAATCTTTAGAACCTAAGTTGACTTCAGCGACGTCGCCGACGCGGACCATGGTGCCGTCCGTATTGGTGCGGATGATGACGTTCTTAAACTGTTCGGCTGTCTGCAGACGGCCATCGGTACGCATGGTGTACTGATAGGTCTGGTTGTTAGCCGACGGCTGGGCGCCGATGGTACCGACGGCAGCCTGGGTATTCTGTGCCGAGATGGCTGAAATGACGTCCGTCGGCGTGACGTTCAGGATGCTCATCTTCATCGGATTGAGCCAGATACGCATGGCATAGTCGGAACCGAATTCCTGGACGCTGCCGATGCCGGGAACGGATTTCAAGGCATCCATGAAGTACTGGGTAGCATAGTTCTTCATGAAGGTTTCATCATAAGAACCGTTCGGCGAGGTCAGGGCGAATACCATAGCCATGGAACTCGTCGACTTCTGAACGGTAACCCCTGTCGCCGTGACTTCTGACGGCAAGGTCGAAGAAACCTGGCTGACACGGTTCTGGGTATTGACCGTATCCATGTCGCCGTCACTGCCCGTTTCAAACTGGGCCGTCAGCGAATAGGTGCCGTTGTCATTACTGGAGCTTTCCAAACTGACTAAGTTGTCGACGCCGACCATCTGGCGTTCGATAACGCTGGCGACGGTCGTGCCGATGACTTCGGCGTTCGCCCCGGGATAGGAGGCCGACACGCGGACCTGAGGCGGCGTAACCTGAGGATACTTGGCTACCGGCAGTGTCACGATTGAAATGATGCCGAGGATGGAGATGATCAGCGAAATGACGACGGCGAAAATGGGCCTGTCAATAAAAAACTTTGATATCACAGTCTCGCCTCCCTACTTGTTCGACGACGAGTCAGAGGCCGTATTGGAGTTATCGTTGTCGATATCCGCCTTGGTCAGCAGGTGCTGGTCCAGCGTAGCTCCTTTGGCTTTCTGATAGCCGTCGACGATGACGACATCGCCGCTTTGAAGTCCGCTGGTGATGATCCAGAACTTACCGACTTTCTGGCCCGGCGTAACTTCACGAGTCTGAGCCTGTCCATTGCCGTCGATGACGGATACGTAGTATTTACCGAGGGTCTGCTGGACAGCCCGCTGCGGTACGGACAAGGCACTGCGCTGAATTCTGGTATCGGAAATGACCGTTGCATACAGGCCTGGGATGAGCAGGTTTTCCGGGTTGTCAAAGACGGCTTTGACGATGATCGAGCCGGAGCTGCCGTCCATGCCGTGGTTGACCTGGGCAATGCGGCCTTCATAAGGATATACGGAGCCGTCGCTCAGGCGGAGCAGGAGGTGATCGCCCCAGTTATTGCCCGAACCGTCCGTCCCCTGCTTGGTCATCTGCAGGTATTCGGCTTCACTGATGGAAAATTCGACATAAACAGGATTGCTCGACGAAATGGTAACCAAGGCCGTAGAGCCTGCCGTAGCATAGGTACCGATGGGAACGTCGTCGACGTTGAGCTTGCCGCTGAACGGCGCATAGACGATGGTGTCGTCGACGTTATCCTGGGCGGCATCGACCTGGGCTGCATTGGCCGCAACGACAGCCGCCTGCTGCCTTGTTGCCGCTTCCTGGTCGGTTACGGTCTGCTGCGGAATGGCATCTTGACTTGCCAGGGCCTGGTAACGGCGCAGATTTAACTGTTCATTGGCCAAACTGGCTTCAGACTGGGCCTGTGTTGCCCGGGCCTGCGCTAAGGCGGCATCGTAGGTGCGGCTGTCGATGCGGAACAGGGCCTGGCCTGCTGTAACATCCTGACCGCCCTGGACGTATTTTTCTACGACCCGGCCGGAAATCCGCGGCTGAATGGGCACTTTATCCATGGCCGATACGGTACCGCTGTATTCGGCCCGAATGGGAGTGTCTGCCGCGACGACCTTATACGTATTGACAGCAACGGCCGCTTTAGCTGCGTCTTTATCAGCGCCACAACCGGCTAGGAGCGCCGCAGCCGTCAGGACGGCAACACTCATCGTCGCAAGTTTGCGTTTTTGCATCATCTTTAGTTTCCTCCTATTTCTTTCGATTCCTGATTTTTAATGCCGTATAATAAGACCTCGACACACCGCTTCATATAGGCACTAAAACTGGAATCTTGATTGACATCGTTGAAGTACTCGAGGATGTCATCGGATGCGCTGTGCAGCATGCGCAATAACAGGACTTTGTCAAAAGGCTTGAATTCCCCTGTTTGCTGGGCTTCATCGAGGATTTGTTCTAAGAGACTCCAATCCTTTTGGTAACGGGATTCCAGGCGTTCGTAGACATCGGGCATCTTCTCCAAAAGTTTCGCATATAATTCCGCACGGACAAGACTTTCCAATTTTATAGGTATTTCAAAAAGGCAATGATTTTTTCTTCACAAGTCATCGTCTTATCATCAAGAAGCTTCTGATGATATTCGTAAATCGGATCGAAAAATGAAATGATTGCTTGTTCTACGATTTCCTGTTTTGACGAAAAATATTCGTATAAGGTTCGCTTACTGATACGCAGCTGGCGGGCCAAATCATCCATGTGGAATTCTGCCCCGTGCTGATCGATTTCACGCAAGGCTTCCGCCAAAATCTTAGCGCGGATATTTTCTGTCATTCAAACACATCCTACTCCCAAAAAATAAAACATACTGTCTCCAAAACTCAAACATAAAACCCAGTACCACTTTATAGTTTAATATACCGAACTTTATAAGTCAAGATAAGGTTTGTAAACAAGTTGCAATTATTATTTTTCCAATTGGCCGGCCAATTTACGGACGGGCAAAAAGCGGTATAACAGGGCTCCGCAAGCCGCGCCGAGGCAGGTATTGGGTAAAAAGGCGACGATGAAAAACCACAGGGCCACGGCTTTGGAATCTAAGACGTAGGCCGCTACCGGATAGGCGATGAGCCGCCTAAAGGCCGGTCCCGACGATTTCACCGACGACGGCACCCCCAAATGGACCCGGTCCGTTTATACAGGATTCCGGCCAGGGCTGCACCGATCATGCTGCCGGGATAAGCCAGGACCGTCCCGACGCCCATGGCCATGCGGATCGACGAGATGCAGAAGGCACCGGCCGTCGAATAACGCCAGCCGACGAGGACGGCTAAGAGGACGTTGATGAGGTGCTGCAGGGGAAAGACCCGGGCCCCGCCGAAGGGAAACGAAACGAAGGGAGCCAGGATGACCCCGATGGCGATGAAAATAGCTGTCGCCGTCACTTTTTTTAAGTTCAACATTGTTCATCGGTAATCAGAACCTTTCCATACTGTTGTAACATACGATCGTTGAGGCTGTAAAGGCATCGAATAAAAGGGCGTGGAAGGAACCGGGCCCGGCACTGCCGCCTCTTTCCATGGCCAGTTCTCCGCCGATAGCCCATGGCCGTGACGCCGGATACGGCTGCCGTAAAGGCGTCGCTGACGGCGGCAAAGGAGCCGATGAGGGACGACGTCATGCAGCCCGTACCGGATACGTAGGTCAGCATGGGGCAGCCGTTATGGACGGTCGCTGTCCGGGTGCCGTCGGAAATGATATCGACGGCGCCGGTAATGGCGATGGTCGTCGCCAACTTTTGGGCAAGGTCCGCCGCCAAGGCGCTGTCTACGGGACGGACGAGGCTGTCGACACCGAGGTTCTGGCCGCTCTGATGGTTGGCCAGGCAGGTGATTTCCGCGGCGTTGCCGCGGATTACCGAAAGGGGCAGTTCCTGTACCAGGCGCAGGGCAGCCTGGGTGCGAAAGGTCGTCCCGCCGGCGCCGACGGGGTCGAAGATGATCGGCACACCGTTTGCTGCTGCCGCCTTTCCGGCCAGGACCATGGCCTCCAAGGTCCACTGCTGAAGGGTGCCCAGGTTGAGGACCAGGGCCTTGGCAGCTCCGGCCATTTCGGCGACTTCTTCGACGGAATTGGTCATCGTCGGCGAGGCGCCGATAGCCAGGGTCGCATTGGCGCAGTCGTCCATGGTGACAAAATTCGTGATGTGATGGATCAGCGGACGTTCCCGGCGCAGGGCCGTAAGCTTCGATCCGACTTCTTCGAGGATGATCATGGCCTCCCCCTCAGTCTTCTTCGCCGTCTTCGCGGGCTGCGACGTTCTTATCAAAGAGGGCGTCGGCAAACTGAGCGGCATCGAAGGGACGAAGGTCGTCGACGCCTTCGCCGACACCGACCCAGCGGACGGGGACGCCAAGTTCCCGTTTAATCGACAGGATGACGCCGCCTTTCGCCGTGCCGTCGAGCTTGGTCAGGACGACACCGGTCAAGGGCACGACGTCGCCGAAGAGCTTAGCCTGGCTGACGGCGTTCTGGCCCGTCGTAGCATCGAGGACCAACAGCGTTTCCTGCGGAGCCCCGTCGATGTTGCGACCGGCGATGCGAGCCATTTTCCGCAGTTCTTCCATGAGGTTCGACTTGGTCTGCAGGCGGCCTGCCGTATCGACTAAGAGGATATCGATGTTTCTGGCTTTGGCCGAAGCCGTGGCATCGAAGACGACGGCTGCCGCATCGGCGCCTTCCTGATGTTTGACGATGGGAGCACCGACCCGTTCGGCCCAGATGGTCAGCTGTTCCGAGGCTGCGGCCCGGAAGGTATCGCCGGCAGCCAGCATGACCGATTTCCCCTGTTCTTCATAGAATTTGGCAAGCTTGCCGATGGTCGTCGTCTTGCCGACGCCGTTGACGCCGACGACGAAGATGACCCGCGTCCCGTCCGTTTCCGGCACGGGTTCGTCGTTTTCATTCAACAGCTTGACGATGCACCGTTCGAGATAGGGAACGACGTCATTACCGTCTTTGATCTCCCGGTCTTTGACGCCGGTCCGGATCTGGTCGAGAAGGTATTCCGTCGTTTCGACGCCGATGTCACCGGTCAGCATGACGGCTTCCAAGTCGTCATACATGTCGTCGTCGATTTTCGCGTAGCCGCGGACGACGGTTTCTATATTTTGAATGAGTGAATTTTTTTTTGTCTTTTCTAAGCCTTTTCGAAGTTTTGAAAAAAATCCCATAATCATGTTCCTTCCTTTAATAATTCATCTACTTTGACCGATAGCAGCCGCGATACGCCTTTTTCTTCCATGGTGACGCCCAGGAGAGTATTGGCCGCTTCCATCGTCTTTCGCCGGTGGGTGATGACGATGAACTGCGTCGAGCCGCTGTAATTTTGAAGATATTTGGCCATGCGTTCTACATTGGCTTCGTCCAGGGCCGCATCAACTTCGTCGACCAGGCAGAACGGCGCCGGATGAAAGGCCAAAAAGGCCAGCAGCAGGGCGATGACCGTCAGGGCTCGTTCGCCCCCAGAAAGAAGGGTCAGGGACTGCTGTTTCTTTCCCGGCGGCCGGATGTAGATTTCTACGCCGGACTCTAAAATATGTTCTTTATCGGTCAGGGCCAAATGGGCTGACCCGCCTTCAAAGAGGCAGCTGAAGATCTGCTGGAAATGGACGCCGATGTCCTGAAAGGCCTTGCCGAACTGGTCGGCCATGGCCTTGTCGATGTCGGCGACGACGGCCCGCAGCTTCTCTCTCGATTCTTCCAAATCGCGGCACTGTTTCTCGTAAAACTGCTGCTTATCAAGGGCGGCCTTATAGTCGTCTTCGGCGGCCGGATTGATGGTGCCCAAGGCGGCAATCTGCCCTTTTAACTGACTGACCTTATCGTGGAGTTCCTTTAAAGATCCTTCACGGCGCCGATCCATGGCTTCCTGACGGCTCAGGCCCTGCATGGCCAGCCGTTCTTCATGATGACTGATATCGCTTTTATATTTTTCCATTTGGATATCGGCGGCGTTGAGGCGCTGCTGCCAGGTCTGACTGCGCTGGCGCAGATCGTCGACGAGGACGTCGAGATCGTGGCTCTGCTGTAGTCGTTCGCTGCGGCTCTTAAAGAATGCTTCCTTAGCCTCATCGGAGCGGGCCGTTTCGGCCTGCTTGACGTCGATATTCTTGGCCAGGTCCTGTAAGAGCTGCTCCGTAGTCTGACGGCAGTTCAGCAGTTCTTCCTGCCGCTTCTTCAAAGCTTCTTGCTGGGACGTCAATTCGTCCTGCCGGGAAGCGTGCTGGGTCAACTGTTCTTCCCCGTGGCGGACCTGTTCCTGTAAGGTCGCCGCCGAGATCTGGCATTCGGTCAAGGTCGTTCGGCACTGGTCGGCTTCTGCCTTGGCCGCATCGGCTGCCGCCTGCCACTGCCGGACGTCCGTTTCCGGCGCGTCTTCCAGGGCCGAAAGAGCCCCTTCTTTGGAAACGAGATCGGCCTGGATGTCGGCCCGGGCCGTATCGAGGTCTTCGACGTGCTGATCCATATCGGCTACGCTCTTTTCGAGATCCTGTTGTTCCTTATCGAGCCGGTTTACCTGCCACTCGGCTTGAGCCGCTTCCTGCTGCGCTTTTTGCAGGTCGCTCTCAGTCCGGGTTAGGACTGCCTGCCCGTCGGTTACGGTTTGGCGCAGGGATTTTCCCTGGGTCGTCAAGGCTTCGAGTTCTTTTTGACCGTCGTCGATCTGCTGCTGTAAGTCTTCCATCAAGGCCCGGCGGCTGATGAGGGAGCCTTCCTGGGCCCGCGTACTGCCGCCGGTAAGAGAACCGCCGGCGTTGAACTGGGTCCCGTCGAGGCAGACGATGCGCAGGCGATGACCGTACTTTTTAGCTACGGCTGAGCCTGTATCCATCGTATCGGCCAAGAGGGTCTTTCCCAATAAGGACGTAAAGACGGTCTTATATTTTTCTTCATAGGTAATGACGTCAGAGGCAAAATCCGAGGATACCCGGTTCGGAGGCCGCCCGTTCTTCGTCGGCGGTCCGCGTCCGATGTCTCAAGGTATCGAGGGGCAGAAAGGTCGTCCGGCCGGCTTTCTTTTCTTTCAAATAAGAAATGGCCTGTTTCGCCGCCCTTTCATCTTCGGCCACGATGTGACGGGACGCAGCCCCCAAGGCAACATCGACGGCGACGGCAAATTTTCCAGGGATCCGGCACAATTCACCGACGGCGCCGCAAAGATGACTGCGCCAGGGCTGCTGTGCCGTAAGGACGACCTTAACGGCCCTGCCCAGGCCTTCGTGTTCCTGTTCCATGCTCCGTAAGACGCCGATGCGCTGTAAGGCACCGTCGACGTCGCGACGAAGGCGGCGATATTTCGTTTCAACGCCTTCAAGGAGGTTCTTGGCTTTGGCGGCAGCTTCCTGGTGAGACGCAGCATCCGCTTCCAGATCCCGGACCTTCTGCTGCCACTCGTCTCTTCGGTCTTCGACGTCTCGGCGCTGGGCCTTGACGTCTTCTAAGGCCTGCTTCTTATCCTTAAAAGCTCGATCGGCCTCTTCACAGGCATCGGCATTTTCTTCCAACCGGCGGCGCAGGTCGTCGCAGTCGCGGCTCAGCATGAAGACATCGCGGCTGCGGCTGGAATTGGCATCGAGGCGTTCCTTCAGGTCGGCCGCTGCCTTTTGGGCCTTATCGTCAGCCTGTTTCACTAAGGTTTTCGTCAGGGCCAGGGCCTTTTGAGCCGCTGCCAGTTCTACCTCTTTCTGTCCTTGCTGGCTCTGGAAGGTTTTCAGCTGCTCTTCCCAGGAAAGGCGGCGCTGCTCCAGCTGGGCTTCTTCGAGCTTGGCATCGGCTTCTTGCTCAGCCAGATCGGATTGTCGCTGGACGCAGGCTTCCTGGCGATGGATCAAGCTGTCCAAGTCATGGTGAACGGCCATGGCTGCCTCGTCGAGACGGCGCAGTTTTTCGTCATCTGCTGCCAGGTCTGCCAGGAGGGCCTTTCGCCGCTGTTCCGCTCCTTCCAGTTCCTTCGACGCCGCTTGTTCTTCGGCCGACGCCGACTGGCGGCTGTTTTCGACTTTCGCCAAGAGTCGTTCACTGTTGCGCAGTTCCTGCAGGGTCAGGGTCCCTTCATAGGCCAGTCGTTCGCCGTCGAGCTCACGAAACTGCTGCAGCGTTTCGGCCTGCTTTTGCAGGGGTTCCAACTGCTCTTCAAGAACGCTGGTCAGGTCGCCGATGCGTTCCAAATTGCGTTCCGTTTCGGCAATTTTTCGCAGGCCTTCGGCTTTTCGGCCCTTAAAGCGGCTGATGCCGGCCACTTCTTCAAAGATGACTCGCCGTTCTTCGGGCTTACTGTTCAAGATGCGGTCGACACGGTTCTGGCCGATGACGGCCATCGAATCCTGACCGATACCGGTGTCGGCCAAGAGGTTATGGATATCCTTCAAGCGGCACGACCGGCGGTTGATATAGTATTCGCTGTCGCCGGAGCGGAACAGGCGCCGGGTGACGACGACTTCCGTAAATTCCGTGTCCAAGGCATGGTCGCTGTTATCAAAATAGAGCGATACTTCGGCCGCCCCCTGAGGCCGGCGGGTTTGCGTACCGGCAAAGATGATATCTTCAGCACGCTGGCCCCGCAGTTGGCGGATATTCTGTTCCCCCATGACCCAGCGGACGGCGTCGGAAATGTTGCTCTTGCCGCTGCCGTTAGGCCCGACGATGGCCGTCATGCCCTTATCAAAGTTCAAAGTTGTCTTATCGGCAAAGGATTTGAAGCCTCTCAGCTCCATTTTCAATAACTGCATAATGTTTTACTCTCTTCATCAGCCATGAGTACGAAGTCTTTGGTCATACGCAGGCCTCCCCTTCTTTTTTCGTATAGTTATCATACCATAATTATCCGCCCGTCGCCAGCCGCACATCCGTCCCGTCGGGGCAGTCAAAGATTGTGTAAAAAATCATTAAAAAGGTTGACGAATCGAAAATTAATGATTATATTAGAATTTGGGGTTGGAGGCCCTGATACTGCAGAAAGGGAGAGTACCGTACATGATTCAAGTTTACAAGCACAGCAACGGCCACTTGGATGGAAATATATCCTTGGCAGCCGCTGAAAAAGGCTCATGGATCAACGTCGTAAATCCGGATTCCGACGATTTACAGCTCGTATCCATGGTCACGGAAATCCCACAGATGTTTTGAAAACCGCCTTGGACACGGAAGAACGTTCCCACGTCGAAATCGAAGACAACTACGTTTTCGTCGTCATCAACATTCCCATCATCCTGGAAACGGACAGTTATGACACCCTGCCCTCGGTATTTTCATCACGTCAGACTTTATCGTCACCCTCTGTATCCAGGAGACGGAAGTCATGCGCGCCTTTACGAAGAACACCTATCCCCTGTTCCATACCTTTTAAAAAGACGCGCTTCTTATTCCAGATTCTCTATCGTTCGGCTACCTTATTCCTTCGCTACTTAATGCAGATCAATCACCGTACCGATGATCTCGAAGAAACGCTGCGCCATTCCATGCGCAACAAGGAATTTTTCATGCTCTTGGAATTACAGAAATCCTTGACCTACTTCACATCAGCCCTCAGGGGCAACGGCATCGTCATGGAGCGCCTCATGCGACTGCGCCGCAACACGGCCCTCCACCATCTCATCAAGATGTATGAAGAAGACGAAGACCTCCTTGAAGACGTCATCATCGAAAACAAGCAGGCTATCGAAATGGTTGAAATGTATTCTAACATCCTCATGAGCATGTCCGATACCTTCGCCTCGATCATTTCCAACAACCTGAACATCGTCATGAAATTCTTAGCCTCGATCACGATCATGCTGGCTGTTCCGACGATCATCTTCAGCTTATGGGGCATCAACGTCCAGGTCCCCTTCCAGGACTCGGCCAACGGTTTCTTCTTCGTTTCAGGCATCGCCCTGATTTGTACGATTACGGCGGCTATCTTATTATGGCGAAAGGATTTATTCTAAAAATTACCTTGTCCTAACACCATGCTCTTGATCGGTTCAAAGGACCGCCGGTGTATCGGACAGGGTCCATATTCCCGAAGTGCTTCCATATGCATCTTGGTCAAATATCCCTTGTGGACGGCAAAGCCGTACTGGGGATATTTTTTGTCGTATTCGACCATCAGCCGGTCTCGCGTGACCTTGGCGATGATCGAGGCTGCAGCGATGGAGGCACTGATGGCGTCACCATGGACTAAGGACCGGTGCGGCACCGTAAGGTCCCGAAGGGGCATGGCATCGACCAGGACGGCTTCGGCCGGAACGGACAGGGTTTCTACCGTTTCATACATAGCCGCCATCGTCGCATGGTAGATGTCGAGGCGGTCGATGTCCTGCTCCGATTTAGCAATACAGGACACGGCCACGGCTTCGGCCATGATTTTATCGTACAGCTCGTCTCTTTTGGCGGGCTGTACTTTTTTGCTGTCATTGAGGCCCGGACAGTCCCAATAAGGGGGCAGGATGACGGCAGCTACCATGACCGGCCCCGCTGCCGGCCCGCGTCCGGCTTCGTCGATGCCGGCTACATGATACAGGCCCTGGCGGTAATACTGACTTTCCGGATCATAGAGGTGCAGGACCCGTTCCCGTTCCTGCTCTTCCTTTACCTTCCGCTTCATATAAGTGTCGGCCAGTTTTCGGACCGACACCCGATCGTCGCCCTTCATGGCCGAAAGCAGTGCTTCGATGTCCCTGCCTTCAGCTAACAGCGCTTTCAGGTCGGCTACCTTTAATTTGGCAATGTCCATCTCATTCATCCCCTTCAAATTCGCCAAGGCGGTCGAGGGAAATGGCGCCGATGACGCCTTCGCGGAACTCCTTCAAAATGAGTTTATACGTCTTTTCCAAATCGACGACGCCGCCGGAGACGATGCAGCCCCGCTTGCGGCCGATGGCTTCGATGGTTTCCAAGGGCTTTTCACTGAGTTCTTCCAATTTATAGCGGCCCTTCAGTTCGTCCGGGTACTGGGCCGACAGCTGTTCGATGAGCTGGCCGATGACCGTTTCCATATCGAAGACGGTGTCGGAAATGGCCCCCGTCGCAGCCAGGCGGTAGGCGCTGGTCTGGTTTTCGAGCTTCGGCCACAAGACGCCCGGCGTATCGAGGAGGTCGAGCTGGTCGCCGATGTGGACCCACTGTTTGCCCTTCGTTTCCCCGGGCTTATCGGCCGTCTTGGCGGCACTGCGATGGGCCAGTTTATTGATCAGCGTCGATTTTCCGACGTTAGGAATGCCGAGGATCATGGTCCGCACGGCGCGGTTCTTAAGGCCCCGGGCCTTCCAGCGTTCGAGCTTCGGCGCTGCCAGGGAGCGGATGAGGGACACCAGTTGTTTGACCCCTTTGCCGCCTTTACTATTGAGGGCCATGACCTTTCTCCCCTGCTGTTTATAGTAGGTAATCCATTCGTCGAGGACGGCCGGATCGGCCAGGTCGGCCTTGTTGAGGACGACGACCGACGGCTTATCGCCGATGAGGGATTTGATCATGGGGTTGGTGCTGCTCAGGGGAATGCGGGCGTCGACGAGTTCGATGACGACGTCGATGATCTTGAGATTTTCCTGAATCAGGCGCTTGGCCTTGGCCATATGGCCGGGATACCAGTTGATTATCATAGGAACTCCTTTATAGAAAAAGAAAGGGGGCTGTCCTAAAAACAGCCCCTTTTCGCCGTCTTTCGACAGCTTATATACTGTATATTCGTCCTTCGAGGGCTTACCACAGGGCACGCTTTCGACAAACGAGATTAGCCTTCTCTTGTTGCGCTCACATGAAGGATGTGTTCGATGACGTCATCGATCGGCTTGTCGCCTAAATCGCCTTTCGAGCGGTCGCGCAGGCCGAAGGCGCCGTTTTCCATTTCCTTATCGCCGACGACGGCCATGTAAGGAACTTTTTCCCATCTGAGCTTTGCGGATCTTGTAACCCAGTTTTTCCATTGCTTTCATCGACTCGACGCGGATGCCTTTGGCTTCCATCTTCTTGGCGACGTCCTGGCAGTATGCCAAGTGTTTTTCAGAAATCGGCAGGATCTTGATCTGAACCGGAGCCAACAGGTCGGGAAGCGCCGGCATAGTTTTCGGTCAAGATGCCGATGAAGCGTTCGATCGAACCGTAAACGACGCGGTGGATCATGACCGGACGGTGTTTCTGTCCATCTTCACCGGTATAGGTGAGGTTGAATTTTTCCGGCAGGAGCATGTCCAGCTGGATGGTACCGCACTGCCAAGTACGGCCGATGGAGTCCTTCAGGTGGAAGTCGATCTTCGGACCGTAGAAAGCGCCGTCGCCTTCGTTGATGCTGTAGTCGAGGCCGAAGTCTTCCATGGCTTTGCGCAGGGCATTGGTGGTCATGTCCCAAGTTGCGTCGTCGCCCATGGAGTTTTCCGGACGAGTCGACAGTTCAGCGTGGTAGGTCAGGCCGAAGGTTGCATAGACTTCGTCGAAGAGGCGGATTGTTTCCTGGATGACGTCTTCGATCTGGCTGGGCATCATGAAGATGTGGGCGTCGTCCTGAGTGAAGCAGCGGACACGGAACAGGCCGTGGAGGGCACCGGACAATTCATGACGGTGAACGAGGCCCAATTCGCCGATGCGCAGCGGCAGTTCTTTATAGGAATGGGGTTCGTTGGCATAGACCAACATGCCGCCCGGGCAGTTCATCGGTTTGATAGCATAGTCTTCATCGTCGATCTTGGTGAAGTACATGTTTTCTTTGTAATGATCCCAGTGACCGGAAGTTTCCCAGAGTTCGCGGTTCATGATCATCGGGGTCATGACCTGCTGATAGCCGTAGCGGCGATGAACTTCGCGCCAGTAGTCGATGAGCAGGTTGCGGACGATCATGCCCTTGGGGAGGAAGAACGGGAAGCCCGGACCGTATTCGCTGAGCATGAACAGGCCGAGCTGTTTGCCCAATTTACGATGGTCGCGCTTTTCGGCTTCTTCCATCATCTTCAAATAGTCATCGAGTTCGGATTTCTTTTCAAAAGCCGTCCCGTAGATACGCTGGAGCATCTTGTTCTTTTCATCGCCCCGCCAGTAAGCACCGGCGACGGTCTGGATCTTAAAGGCTTTGACGCGGCCTGTCGATTCGCAGTGCGGACCGGCACAGAGGTCGTAGAAGTCGCCCTGGCGATAGAGGGAGATGACGGCATCTTCCGGAAGGTCCTGGATGAGTTCTACTTTATAGTCCTGGCCGGCATCTTTGAACAGTTTCAAAGCATCGGCACGGGACAGGATTTCTTTAGTAATAGGAAGGTTTTCTTTTACGATTTTAGCCATTTCAGCTTCAATAGCCGGGAAGTCGTCCTGCGTGAAACGGTGTTCGGTATCGAGGTCATAATAGAAGCCGTTTTCAATGGACGGGCCAATGGCAAACTTTACGCCCGGATAGAGGTGCTGGATCGCCTGGGCCATGATGTGAGAGGCAGTATGGCGAAGGGTATCCTTCCCTTCCTGATCGGCAAAGGTAAAGAATTCGACCGTCGAGCCATCGACGATGGTTTCACGAAGGTCCGTGACTTCGCCGTTTACTCTTGCGACCAATACCTTCTTTGCAAGACTGTTGCTCAGTTCTTTAACGGCCTGGGCAAGAGAAATGCCATCGGAAAATTGTTTTTTGCTTCCATCTTTCAACAGTAATTCTGCCATACGAAACATCCTCCTTTAATAAAAAAAGCCCTCGTCCTCAAGGGACGAGAGCATTACTCACGTGGTTCCACCCTAGTTCACCGGGAAAAAATCCCAGCGTACTCAAGCGCCGTAACGGGGCGTCCGGAGCTCCCTACTCAGTTCGGAAACTCAGCTCGAAGGCGGTAACTCTTCAGACTTTATAAGGTACTCGCAGCCATGGTACCTCTCTCTGAAATAAAGGTGCTGTAAAGTCTTGTCCTTTTCAAAGCTTTTCTCTTATATCTAAGGTATGCGTAAATTATACGGCACGTTTCTCCCCTTGTCAAGTCAGAGAAATCATCTTTCCACGGAAGAAGATGTCTTTCCAAAAAAAAAGCACTGTCTCGAAGGAGACAGTGCCTTTTATCATGCACAATCAGGTAACTTATGCGATGCCTTTCTTTTTCTTGATAGCTGCTGTGAGCATCGGAAGAACTTTGTAGACGTCACCTACGATACCGTAGTCGCAAACTTTGAAGATCGGAGCATCTTCGTCTTTGTTGATGGCGATGATGCAGTCAGAGCCGGACATACCAGCCAAGTGCTGAATAGCACCGGAGATAGCGCAGGCAATGTAGATCTTCGGAGCAACGGTTTTACCCGTCTGGCCTACCTGATGGAGAGCGCTGATCCAGCCAGCGTCAACTGCGGCACGGGAAGCACCGACAGCGCCACCGAGAGCGTCTGCGCATTCTTTCAGGATGCCCGTAGCGAACGGTTCTTCACCATTCATGCCGCGGCCGCCGGAAACGATGATGTCAGCGTCTTCGATCTTAACGCCTTCGCCGCCCATTTTAATGAGTTCGACGAAACGAGTTAAGAAGTCAGCATCGCTCAATTTAACTTCTTTTTCGATAACTTCGCCCGTTGCATTGGGGTCAGCTTCCGGTTTTTTGAAGACGTGCGGACGAACCGTACCCATCTGCGGGCGGTTGTCTTTACAAATGATTTCAGCCATGATGTTGCCGCCGAGAGCCGGACGAGTCCATACGATGGTCTTGCCGTCGTCGTCAACGCTGAGCTGCGTGCAGTCAGCCGTAAGGCCGGTTTTCAAGGTGTTGGCAACACGCGGGCCGAGGTCACGGCCGATGTTGGTAGCACCGACGAGGAATACGTTCGGTTTTTTCTTCTTCGAAGAAGTCGCAGATGACCTTCGAATAAGCCGTCGTCGTGTTAATGTTCGAGTTTTTGCGTCGTCATAGACGTATACTTTATGAGCACCGTGAGCAATGAGTTCCTGTGCCAACGGTTTTACATCTTTACCAATGAGAATAGCGCCAACTTCGTCGCCAATGGTGTCGGCCAAGATACGGGCCTGACCCAACAATTCAAAAGATACATCACGTAATTTGCCTTCAAACTGTTCAGCAATTACATAAATGCCTTTGCATTCTGCTAAATCCATTTTCACTGTTCCTCCTTAGAATTAAATGATTTTCTGGGCAGTCAGTTTTTCCATGAGCTGGTCGACAACTGCCTGTTCGTTGTCGTCTTCAACTTTGAGGACGAGACCGCCGGATCTCTGAGGCGGCGTGAAAGTCTTACGAACTTTTGTCGGAGAACCATTCAAACCGATGAGCGTTTCATCGACACCAATAGCAGCGGCGTCTAAGGTCGGGATTTCACGGCGTTTTGCTTTCATCGTGCCGCGGATGGTCGGGAAGCGCGGTTCGTTCAAGTCTTTAACAGCTGTGATGAGGACAGGGAAATCGGCTTCGGTTACGATGTAGCCTTCTTCGTTTTCCTGCTGGACAGTGACTTTGGTGCCTTCAACTTTGATATCGCGAGCATAGGTGATCTGCGGAATGCCGAGTTCGCAGGCGATCTGCGGGCCAACCTGAGCGGTATCACCGTCGATAGCCTGTTTGCCGCAAAGAATCATATCGAATTTTTCGATGCCTTTAAGTTCAGCAACTTTTTTAACAGCCTGTGCCAAAGCATAGCCCGTAGCTAACGTATCGGAACCACCGAGTTTACGGTCGGATACGAGATAAGCGTCGTCAGCCCCCATAGCAAGGCCTTCGCGGAGAACGTCTTTAGCCTGTTCAGGACCCATGGAGAGTAACGTAACCTTTACGTTATCCTTGTCAGCATCCTTCAACTGTAAAGCGCCTTCCAGTGCGTTCTGGTCAAAAGGGTTGAAAATGTTAGGAACACCAGCACGAATGATGGTCTTTTTAACGGGATCAATCTTAACTTCTGCTGTGTCCTGAACTTGTTTGACACATACCAATATTTCCATTTACGTTTGCCTCCTAAAGTCTTTTTTTATGCAACAGGCTTGGCTGATGCCAAGCCTGCATCATAAACTTCAATTATCTTAACAGAGCACCAGCTGTAACCATGAGCTGAACTTCGTTCGTGCCTTCGTAGATCTGGGTGATCTTAGCATCGCGCATATGACGAGCAGCCGGATATTCTTCGCTGTAGCCATAGCCGCCGAAGATCTGGACAGCTTCAGTGGAAACACGCATAGCAACGTCGGAAGCAACGCGTTTTGCAATAGCAGCATCAACCGTGAACGGTTTGCCTTCCTGTTTCAAGCAAGCAGCTTTGTAAACGAGGTTACGAGCAGCTTCGATCTGCATCTTCATGTCAGCCAATTTGAAGGAAACGGACTGGAATTTGCAGAGCGGTTTGCCGAACTGTACACGCTGTTTGGAGTATTCAACAGCATCTGCCAAAGCAGCTTCTGCGATACCGAGAGCCTGAGCGGCAACGCCGATACGGCCGCCGTCGAGGGTCATCATAGCGATCTTGAAGCCTTTGCCTTCTTCGCCGAGCATGTTTTCAGCCGGAACTTTGACGTCCTGGAATACGAGTTCCATCGTAACGGAAGTATGGATGCCCATCTTGTCTTCTTTTTTACCATAAGTGAAGCCAGGCATGCCGTCTTCGAGGATGAAGGCCGTGATGCCGTGGTTGCCTTTGCTCTTATCGGTCATAGCGAAGACGATGTAGATATCAGCATGGCCGCCGTTGGTGATGAAAATCTTGGAGCCGTTCAGGGTGTACGTGCCGTCGTCGTTTTTAACAGCAACAGTCTGCTGGCCGGAAGCGTCCGTGCCGGCATTCGGTTCGGTTAAGCCGAAAGCGCCGAGTTTCGTGCCTTCAACCAAGGGAACCAAGAATTTTTCTTTCTGTTCTTCCGTACCGAACTGCCAAATCGGGTTTGCACAGAGGGAAACCGTTGCCGACAAGGTGATGGAAACGCCAGCATCATATTTAGCCAATTCTTCAACAGCCAGGATGTAGCTCAAAACGTCGCCGCCGTCATCGCCAGCACCGCCGTACTTTTCTTCAAAGTAAGCGCCCGTGATGCCCAAGCTGAGCAATTCAGCGATAAGTGCATCATCATAAATGCCCTGATGATCGCGTTCCATGATGGTCGGAGCCAATCTCTTTTCACCGAAATCTCTAGCGAGGTTCATGAAATCCTGTTGTACTTCTGTTAAGTTAAAATCCATGATGTGTCCACTCTCCTTAGTGTATAGTTAATTTACAGTAAAGCCTTGAGATAAAAACCTGAAATCTGAGACAATACATTGTCCGGTTAATACAAAAAAACAGCTTGGATATATATTCACACGGTCTCAGTGCTTACAAGTGCATTGTACAACTTTTCACAAGTTAAATCAATAGCAAAAGTGCTATAAATCACAATATAACCATTCCATTTTCTCATCTTATCGTATTAACAAGACTTTTTTGTACTAATAAGGCAAAAAGGAGAAAATAGCCTTGAACAACGGTACGTCTTATTTTTTAACGGTAGGTCTTTTAATTCCTATACCTAACTATACTGGTTACAAATACTTAGGAAAGCTTACGGTTGTATTATAGCACGGATACCCCGGAAGTTGTCAAGGATATGTGCCGTAAATTCCCCCAAAATTTTATAATTGCCGTATGTATAAATCTTTATATTATAGGTACGGCGCGGCCGCCACTCCCCTCGCATGGGCATATCCAGGTCTTTAGGGAAATCCGGTGCCGGCCTGGTAGCCAACTCGATGCGGCCGATTTCCGGCTCATGGTCGTCGAACCATTTCAAGGGCACCGTAAAGGTGTGATCGACTTCACCAGCGCTCAAGGTAAAGTCCGTCGTGTCCATATAGGCGGCAAAGGGCCAGACAGTCACGCCGACAGGCGATTCCAGGTAGTCCAAAGGCCCCCAGAGGTGGATGTGGTCGGCACTGACACCCAGTTCTTCCCTCGTTTCCCGCAGGGCTGCCGCCAAGGGGCTGGCGTCGGTCTTGTCGATGCGGCCGCCGGGAAAGCAGATTTCGCCGGGCTGCCAGTCGAGTTTACTGCTGCGGACTTCAAAGACCAGATGTTCTTCCCCATCTTTGTGAATGACCGGCACCAAGACGGCGCAGGGAACGGTATTGAGGCAGGTGTTTTGACGGACAATGCGTTCGGGCCAAGGCGTAAAAGGCTTCATGTCAATCTCCTTTCAGCATACATTACGTTACAATAAGAACAATCTAAAGAAAAGGAGACTGCCGAATAG
>ENA-OPYT01000179-OPYT01000179.1-human-gut-metagenome-genome-assembly--contig:-NODE-179-length-20535-cov-2.538563_pt1 | contig 20535 bp, 23 predicted proteins | sample MGYA00242636_ERZ504480 | MGnify/ENA primary metagenome ERZ504480 (study PRJEB26092, sample SAMD00036228) | human gut metagenome | host: Homo sapiens | study: EMG produced TPA metagenomics assembly of...
CCTTTGCGGTGTTCAGCGTGGCCTTCATCTCGCTCGGATGATGCGCGTAATCGTCTACGACGGTTGCGCCGTTCGGCATTTTTGCCGACCAGCTGGAAACGGCGGGACGAACCGGTGAACTTGTTCAGACCGCGCTCGGCAGCGTCACCCGGCACACCGAGAAACTCGGCAGCGGCGCAGCACGCCAGAGCGTTCAGCATGTTATGACGACCCGGAACGGACAGCGCCACCTTAGCGTACTCCTTCCCCTCTACCATAACGGTAAAGCGGTAGTAGCCGTTCTCATCGCGCACGTCGGTCGGGTAAACGTCCGAGGTTGCGCTCGTGCCGAAGGTACGAACCTTGCGGTTGATGCCTGCCACACTGCGCATTGCATGCGGGTCATCACCGTTGACGACAACAAGGCCGTTCATCGGGGTCAGCTCGGCAAACTCGTGGAACGAGTGGATGATATCGTTGATATCCTTGAGAAGTCGAGATGATCCTCCTCTACATTGAGGATAACCGCAACGGTCGGTGCAAAGCGCAGGAACGAGTTGCAGTATTCGCAGCTTTCAGCCACAAAACAGCCCTTGCCGCCGATACGGAGCGTACCGCCGATGGCAGGCAGGTTGCTGCCGACCATAACGGTCGGGTCCATCTGCGCCTCCATGGTCATGAGCGTCATCATCGAGGTGGAAGTTGTCTTGCCGTGCGTGCCTGCCAGACAAACCACGTTGTCATAATCGCGCATGAGGTGTCCCCATGCCTCGGCACGCTCCATGACCGGAATGCCCAGCTCATGGGCGCGGACGATCTCCGGATTGTCATCATGCACGGCAGCGGTACGCACGATGAGCGATGCACCCTCGACGTTCTCCGGCTTGTGCTCGTAGGTAATCTTTGCGCCCAGAGCCTCCAGCCGCGCGGTAACATCCGTACGCAGACGGTCGGAGCCGGAAATCGGCACACCGCGGCTGAGCAGCAGCTCGCCAAGCGAATTCATGGACACACCGCCGATGCCGATCAGGTGGATGCGTTCCTTATTTTCAATGTAGGGCTTAATAGACAGAGCCATTTCCCTAAGCCTCCTGTATTTTCGTTTATTAGATTTATTATAGTACAAAATCGCCCGGAATAAAATAGCTAACCGAGAAAAACTCCTGCCGGACCTGAAAAAAAGGAATATATGATACCGGAAATACCGCTGCATATCGCTTATCCGCATACATTTAACTAAAGTGTAGTTTGATTTTTTCGCATGTTTACGATAAAATATCCTTAGGCATGCTGTCCTGTCCGGTCAGCACAAATGCCGCAATATAAGGAGAGGCATTGTATGAGAGTACTGATTTTATCCGTCACCGCCGGTTTCGGTCACCATGCCACCGCAAAGGCCATCGGCGACATGCTGGAATCCAAGGGCGCGGAAGTTCACACACTGGATGTTTACGCCTATATCAGCAACCTGATCAAAACCACCATCGACAAGGGCTATCTGTTCTCCTCCAAACACATGCAGACGCTGTACCGTCTGGTCTACCAACTGGCCGAGAACAACGGCGCAAGCTATTTTAACTCTGCGCCGAGCATTATCAATATCATCAACGCACTCGGTGCGTCCAAGTTTGCCAAGGTCATTGCGAACCATGTGCCCGATGTTATCATCTGTACGCACGTTTTTGCCGCACAGATGGTCGATGAGCTAAAAAACGCAAAAACTCGCCGATATCGAGACCATCGGCATTGTTACCGACTACACGCTCCACCCGTACTGGGAGGATGTGCCGCGCGTGCAGTACATCGTCACTGCGAGTGAACTGCTCACCTACCGCTGTGTGCAGCGCGGCATTCCGGAGGACCGCATCCTGCCGTTCGGCATTCCGGTGCACCCGAAATTCAACGAAAAGCTGTCCCGCGAGGACGCGGCGGCACAGCTCGGCATTGACCCGAATAAGAAAACCATCCTGCTGATGGGCGGCAGCATGGGCCACGCCGACCATGTGAAGAACATCGAAAGCCTGTCGCAGATCGGTACGCCGTTCCAGTTTCTTGTGGTATGCGGCAACAACAAAAAGATGCTCTACCATGTAGAGCAGTTTGCCTCACACTATCAGGGCAGCTGCAAGATCTATCCCTACGGCTTTGTACACAACGTAGAGGTGATGATGAGCGCGTCCGACTGCATTGTATCCAAGCCTGGCGGACTTACCGTGTCCGAAGCTTTGGCGAAAAACCTGCCGATGCTGCTGTTCGATCCGATCCCCGGTCACGAGGAGCGCAATGTTGATTTTCTGGTCAACAACGGCATGGCGGCGCTCATTACCAAGCACTTCCCGATCGACGAGGCGGTGTACGAGCTGTTCTGCAATCCGGTGCGGCTGGAGACCGTGCGGAGAACCATGAGCGAGATCGCCCATCCGGATGCCACCGAACGGCTGGCTGAATTTGTCCTGCGTAAACGATAATACAGTGAAAGGGAGTACCCGCCTGCGGGTACTCCCTTTCGTGCCGTTAAATTCCTACTGATTTACTCAGTTCTGCGCTACATCTGACTGCGGCACCAACGGTGTCAGCGGTGTCAGCAGCTTAGTGATCAGGCTGACCATCTCTGTCTTCGGGATGGGCTGCGACTCAGTGATCCACTTTTCGGTCATGCCGATGACACCGGTCGCAAGGAAGCGTGCAGCATACGCATCCTCGACACTGCGGTACGGCAGCAGCTCCATGCGGCATTCCTCGATAACGCCGATCATCTTTTTGCCGAAACCATCCGGTGCATTGACCTTGATGAGTGCGGTGACGATCTCACGGTTCTCCTCCAGATAATCCATCAGACGGCTGAGCACCAGCTTGAGCGTTACCGTCTCGCTCGGACGGATGGCTGCGATCATCCCGCGGAAATCCTCGATCATCCCTGTCTCGATCTTATCGCGCAGGTCATACACGTCCCGATAATGCGCATAAAATGTGCCGCGGTTGATATCCGCTTCGCGCACTACGTCGGTCACGGTGATGCTCTGGAAGTCCTTCTGCTGCATCAGCCGCGTCAGTGCCTGCCGCAGCAGCTTTTTCGTTCGTCGGATGCGCTTATCCTCCACTTCTGCCATGGTATTTCACTCCATTCATATTGCTTTTTCCGTCCATTTCCGTAATTCGCATTTTAACGAACACATACAATATTTTTTGTATGTTATCATCCACTCTTATCATATTTGATTATTGCGTTCGTTATCCTTATGTACTATACTATAACACGAAAAGAAATCCTACACAATATCTATTTCTGAGAAAGATGGTGTTTTCTTTGTGAAACTTAAAGGACATAGCCCTGTTGACCTGATCATTAACAATCGAAAACTGATTGAAAAGATTTATATCGTACTGGTCATCTTCAGTCTGATCTGTGTGCCGATGGTTGGGATCAACTACGATTTAACAAAATACCTGCCGGATTCATCTCCGTCCGCACAGGCGCTGGACATCATGGAGGACGAATTTACCTATCCCGGCATGGGACGCGTCATGCTCGAGGATGTGACGCTGTACGAAGCCAAAAACATAAAGGACCGTATCGCGGACGTTGACGGTGTGGACATGGTCATGTGGTGCGATATGGCCACCAAATATCTACGGCTCGAGCGAATTCATCAACTACGACAATATCGACGACTACTACAAGGATAACACCGCCTATATGGATGTTATCTTCACCGACAAGGACTCGTCCAACCAGACCCACAAGGCGGTGCATGAGATTGAAAACATCGTCGGCGATAAAGGTCTGGTAGCAGGCTCCGCTGTATCGGATACCAACCTCGGCCCGACCATTAACAAAGAGGTCGCCCGTGTTATGGCACTGGCCGTCGTCATTATTTACATCATTCTGACGATCACGACCACCTCGTGGTTTGAGCCGGTGCTGTTCCTGTCCGTGCTCGGCATTGCAATCCTCATCAACATGGGCACGAACATCATCTTCGGCGAGATTTCGTTCCTTTCCAACGCCGTTGGTGCGGTGCTGCAGCTGGCCTGCTCGATGGACTACTCCATCTTCCTGCTGCACGCCTTCACGCAGGAGCGCGCAACCGGTGCAGAACCCGAACAGGCGATGGCGAACGCCTGGCGAACCGCCTTTTCGTCCATCGGCGCTTCCGGCATGACTACCATCGTCGGCTTTGCCGCCATGGCGCTGATGAACTTCGGCATCGGCCCGGATATGGGCTTCGTACTGGCAAAGGGCATCGCGCTCAGTCTGCTGACCGTGCTGCTGCTCATGCCGCGCTCATCTGCGTTCGCAGAACATCATTGCCAAGACGCAGCACCGTCCGTTTATCCCCAAACAGGGCCGCGGCATCGGTGAATTTGCGTACAAATCCGTCGCATCGTATTCTTGTGGTTCTTATCATCATCATTCCATGCTACATTGCACATGGGTATGGCGAATTTCTCTTACGGCAACGAGGCCGTTGCAACTCACCCGGTACACCGGTTTACGAAGCCGAGCAGCAGATGAATGCCAAGTTCGGCAAAAGCAACATGATGATCGCGCTTGTCCCGCCCGACAGCAACATCACCGAGAAAAAGATGACCGAGGAGATCGACGATCTGTCCTACGTCAAGTACGCGCTCAGCCTGTCGTCCGTTCTGCCGGAAGGCATTCCCGAGGATTTCCTGCCGGAGAACATCACCAGCCTGATGCACTCGAAAAACTGGGCACGCGTGATTATCAACGTGCGTTCCGCCGGTGAAAGTGACGATGCCTTCAAATTCTCGGACAACATCCGCGCGATCATTGATAAGTATTACCCGAACGAAACGACCTACCTTGTCGGCGTAACGCCGTCCACGCAGGATATTAAAGATATTATTGTACCGGACTACAACCGAGTCAACATCGTTTCCCTGCTGGGTGTAGCACTCGTTATCGCGATCACCTACAAGGCACTGATCCTGCCGATCGTCGTGCTCATCCCGATTGAATGCGCGATCTTCATCAACACCGCTCTGCCGTACATTTACGGTCAGCGAACCATGTACCTCGGCTTTATCATCGTCGGCTGTATCCAGCTGGGCGCGACGGTTGACTATTCAATATTGATGACCGGCAACTATCTGGATGCCCGCTCACAAGGGGATAAAAAGGAAGCCGCAATACGGGCGGTATCGGTCAGCGCCGAATCAGTTATGACCTCCGGCCTGATTGTTATGACGGTTGCCTACGGTCTGTACTTCATGACCTCGGTCGAAGCGATTTCCGGTCTGGGCCAGCTGATCGGCCGCGGTGCGCTGATCTCGGTCATTCTCGTACTGTTCTTCCTGCCGATGTGCCTGATGCTGTTCGACCGCTGGATCGTCAAGTCGGATTACGCAGAAAAGAAGCACGCCAAGATGAACAAGATCCGCGCGACAAAGATCAAGCTGCCGATCCTGAGCGAGCTGCACCAGCAGCGCGTCAACCTGCAGAACCAGATCCGCGAAAACCGCAAGGCACGCAACAAGGAGCTGCGCCTCAAGCTCAAGAACCTGATGAACGGCGATGGCTTCAAGCTGCCGCAGAACTACACGCCGCCGACGCAGGAGCCGTCCAAACAGCAGCAGACCGAAGAATCCGCACACAAGCGCATGATCGGCAAAAAGCTGCGTATGCGCATCCATAACCGCATTGAGATGCGTAAGGAGCAGCTTGAACAGCTGGCCCAGCGTCTCGGCAGCGACAAGAATAAGCCGAACGACAGCCAGAATGACAACCAGAACGATAATACGGAGGAGAACGACCATGAAAACAGATAAGCTGCGCCGACTGACCGCAGCCTCGCTTGTTCTTGCGTTCACGCTGCCGCAGGCGGCACAGGCCGCCGAGCCCACGGTAGAAACCGACGAATCGGTATATATCAACATGGATTACTACGGTGCGCCGACCAATACGCGCATCGTAAAGGGTGTCAGCCTGAACGGCCACACCGAGTTCACCGATTTCGGCAGCTACGCAGATGTGTACAACATGAGCACCTACGACGAGCCGGTCATCAAGGACAATTCGGTGTACTGGAAGCTGTCCGACACCAGCAAGCAGCGCTTCTACTACGAGTGCATCCCGACCGACAAGGTCAATATCCAGATGCCGTGGAACTTTGATGTTTCCTACAAGCTGAACGGTGTTTCGGTCAAGGCGGAGGACTGTGCAGGCGCAAACGGTCTGGTGGAGATCACCATTCACGCAGTACCGAACAGCTACGCAAGCGACTACTACAAAAACAATATGATGCTCGTCTGCGGCACCGGTATCGACATGAGCAAGGCGCTTTCCATTGATGCACCGGGTGCACAGGTTCAGTCTGTGGGAACCTACAAGCTGGTCGTATTCATGGGTATGCCGGGCGAGGAAAGCACGTTCACCGTGCGTATCGGCTCGAATAACTTTGAGAACATGGGTATGTTCATGTTTATGACGCCGGCTACTCTGTCCTCGCTGGATATCATCTCCGACCTGAAGGACGTCAAGGACCGCCTGAGCGATTCCGGCGACAGCCTGTACTCCGGCATGAGCAATATGCTCGACACCATGCAGTCCATGCAGAACGGCATGGGTACGATGTCGAGCGGTATTTCGGGCATCAACGCCGTGCGCCAGCAGCTGATCAAGGACCGCGGCACCATTGATCCCAAGACGGATGCCGCGCTGACCGCTCTGGAAAAGCTGACCGGCGAAAGCGATTCGCTGATTCCGGAGCTGAACAACACCAAGGACACGCTCGTTAAGCTGAACGCGACTACGAACAGCATTCTCAATACGCTCGAGGAGTCCGGTGCAGATATCACCGAGTACCAGACACTTCTCAAGAACATCAAGACCTCGCTGGGCAACCTTGAAAACCTGATGGACGATCTGGACGATAAGACGGGTTCGGAGTGGCTGTATATCAGTGAGTTGCAGAGTGATATCAGCAAGCTGAAAAAAGACCTCGGCAATATCGAGGACGATATGGACGATCTGGGCAACCGCCTCAACGACCTGAACGCCATGAACAACGCGATCAACGGCGCGATGGCCTCGGTTCTTGACAAGCTTTATGACGACGGCAACGGCGTTATCTCGGCTGAGATGTACCAGAGCATGGCGCAGCTGCTCAGCACGCTGTCCTCGCGCTGCAAGGCGCTGACCGACACACTGGAAGGTGCAGCCTCCAATCTGTCAGCTACTGCAAAATCACTCTCCGGCCTGCTGGGCACTACGGATTCCATCCTCGACAATCTGGACGACATCTGCGACATTCTGGACGATTACAAGGGTCTGGGACAGGACTTCACCGCCGAGGGCAAAAAGCTGACCGAACTCGCCAACACCACACTCGGCCGCGTCAACCAGCAGCTGACCGAGATTCCGGCACTGACCGAGTCGCTCAACCAGCTGACCTCGATCACCTCGTCCTCCATCGACAAGGGCACCGAGTTGCTCGACACCACCACCAAAACGCTCACCGCCTCCCACCAGCTGCTCGACACGGTCAACAGCACACTGCGCTCGGTTCGCAGCGACGCGGATGCCAGCACACAGACCACGCTCGACGGCCTGCTCGATGTGCTTGATAAGGCTTCCCGCTCGAACAGCTCGAATAAGCTGCAGAACGCGACCGATGATATCCACAATGCGATTGACGACGCTAAGACCGACCTTGAGGACGATACCAACATCCTCAATATCGACTCCTCGGCCGACCTGCAGTCTGTCACGAGCAGTATGAACCCGACACCGAGCAGTCTGCAGTTCATCCTGCGCACGCAGGAGATTTCGACCGACGATGACGATGATGCTGTCACCTCGGATCAGGATGCTGCCGACGAAGGCGTTCTCGCGCGTATCGTGAATATCTTCAAGAAGCTCGCAAGCGCGATTTACGGCGTATTTGCTTCGGAAGAGTAACCGCATATAGACCAAAAGGACAGGAAAATTTCCTGTCCTTTTTCCTTATCCACAGGTTGGGGATAATTGCGTAACCGTATGGTATGAAACCGTTTGTCAAATCCATTGATATCATCGACATCGATTGGTGCAATTCAAGTAGAAACAGCGGGGTGAGGTCCCCCCGCCGTTCCACAGAGAATCACACGATAACAAATCAAAATTCGCATAAAAAAACGGTTCCGTCTCCGGAACCGTTTTTCCTATCCATTTATCATGCGCGAATCTTCTCGCCCATCTCCGCGCTTGCGTGACTGAGCACCGGAAGCAGCACCGCACCAACGATAATGCCCGCAATGCCCTGCACGATATTCATCGGCACGCCGAGAACAACCGCGGCTGCCGCAGCGCCCATGCTGCTGCCCATCACGACTTCCATGCCGACCTCATACACAAAGTAGCCCAGAACCATAATGATCTCTGCCGGAATGCCGCACAGAACCACACGGATAATCGTATTCATGCCCTTGCCTGCCATGCGGTGGTACAGCCAGCCGCCGAGCAGAGCGGTCAACGCCTTGATGGCAAACGTACCGGGCACCCATGCCATGTAGCCGCCGATAAGGTCCGCATCATCGAGCGATACCGGCTGCCAGTGCGCCCAGACCGGGACCGAGCAAAATGCCGCAGATCAGCACCATGCCGTCACCGAGGTGGATGTAGCCCTGTGTTGGTGTCGGAATGCGGATGATCATCGTAGCAACTGCCGTCAGTGCCGCCAGCAGTGCTGCCAGCACAAGCTTTCTGATGTTTCCCTGTCATATGCATGCCCTCTTTCAGTAATTCTGTCTGTAAGACTATGTATGCGATATTGTGGCTTCGGGAAAGTGTCAGTTCAAACAAGTTTCACAAGGTCAGTTTCAGGCATTCGCCTTGAAATTATTGATGTAGTAATCGCCGTTTTCGTCGTCCATCACAACGCAGACCAGCTTGCCCTTAGCGACAACCTTGGCCTCATCCACGCCTACGCAGATCCACTTGCGCGGGTCAACCGTGGTCTTGAGCTTAGCCGCCGCGTCTGCCGCCTGCTTTTCATCCGCAAAGCGCAGAACAACGATGGAATGTGCCTGCGAGGTAATCATAGACTCGGAGGCCACGCCTGCCTCAAACTTGATGTCATCCGTACCAAGGTACCAGAACAGGCCGCGGCTCATGCCGTCCTCACCCATGCCGTTGTAGAGTGCCTCCTCGTCAACGCCCATGCCGCCGAACGGACGCGCACCGTAAATCTTGCTCACCAGTGCGGAAAGCTGCTCGTCCACCTTGACAGTCTCCGGCTGCTCCGGCTCGGTCACCTCCGGCTTTTTATAGCCCCAGACAGCCTCGCCATACTTCTTCATGAACAGGTCGTAATTCTCGTTGTAGCGCTTCTTATACACGCTTTCAATCTGCGGGTCAAAGGTGTACGCCGTACCGTCAATGGTGATCTCGGTCCACGCGTGAACCGATTCACTGCCCTTAGGCGAAACGCCGGTTCCAGGAATCGCCTGTGCGTCAAAGCCGACCTGACGAGCGAGGTAAGTAAAGCCTGCCGCCCACGAGTAGCAGTTGCCCTTGTGGGTCTTAAGCATATCGGTCGCGGAGGTCAGCGCCCAGTCGCTCTTCGAAGTGTCAGCCGCGCCGATGCCGAGGTAACCGAACGTATTCTTCGCGTAATCATACACCGCACGCAGCTTCTGCTGCTGGGTCATGCTGTCCTTGACAACGCTCTTTACTGCCGAAGCCAGCAGCGCGTCCAGCTCGGTCGAGCCGGTGATGTAATAGCCGTTGTGGTCAAGCTCGAGCGAGCCGATGAACTTGTCATGGTCAAACTGCTTGTCCTCGTTGACATGGAACAGCTTGCCGCCAATGTTATGCCAGCCGGCGTCAAATCGGTAGTCTCCTTATCGAACGAAGTCCACTTTTCAGAGCCGCTCGACTTGTCAAACTTATGGTCGGTGGTTGCCTCAAGCATATCCCAGTATGCCCAGTGCGTGTCCGGCACGTCCGGCATAATACGGATGCCCTCACTCGTATTGATCGTAAACTCATCCGCCTGACGGCCGAGCACACGGTTGAGGATAGTTACCGTCTCCGCACGGGTAATCGGCGCATTCGGACGGAAATTCGTGCCTGCCGAAATCCAGCCCTGTGCCAGAGCGGTCTGCACCGCATTGTACGCCCAGTTGGTCTTGGGTACATCAGCGAACGACTTGTCCGTGCCGATGTCGGTGTGCGGGAAGCGCGACAGAATCGCTACAAACTCTGCACGGGTAATCTTGGCATTCGGCTTAAACGTGCCGTCCGTATAACCGTTCACCAGACCGAAACCGGTCATTTGACGAACAGCATCCGCATACCACGCGGAAACCGAAACGTCATTAAACAGATGGTCCTCATTCTTGACCTTGTTCACCAACAGAGAGGCCAGCAGCTTGCTCGCTTCTGCACGGGTGATGGACGCATCCGGACGGAAGGTGCCGTCCGTGTAGCCGTTCATATACTGCATATGCTCTGCGGTATTCAGCTGCGGCTGCGGTGCCGAATTCTGAGCCGCGCACGCGGAAATCGGCAGAGCTGCCGCCATCAAAGCCGCAAGCGCACCTGCGGTCATTCGTTTTTTCATCATACTTCCATACTCTCCTCAGATCGTTTCGGGATAGTATTGAATTAGACGGAATCACTCGTCATTTGGTTCCCTGTTTGCTCATCTTTTTTACTTTTTCTTTTCGGGATCGAGCACGACCGAATGAGCGCTGCCGCCAGCTTGCCCTTAGCCGCGGTGCTTGACGTAGAAAAAGCCGATGATGGAAAACGCGATTGCACCGATGCAGTTGACCTGCAGATCCTTCATCGTGTCGATCAGGCCAATATCCAGATAGCCGCCAAGCTGCTCCGTCCAATCCTCACCGTTGACAATGACCGACTCAATCTGCACATGCACCGGCACATTCAGGCCGTCCGGGTTGAGCGACACCGAGTTGACCTCGTGCACGACATAGTCCTTCTGCATGTCCGTGTGCATCACCTGATCGGCGGTGAACTCGAAAAAATTCCCACAGCACGCCGACCGTCATGGAGAAGCAGAACGCCACGATAGCCAGGAACAGCGGCGACAGCTTGAAGGTAAACCGTTCGCTTCGGTTAAACAGGTCAACCAGGCAGAAGCCGACCGCCGCGACCAGAAATCCGTTTATCGTGTGCAGCATGGTGTCCCATCCGGGAATGATGGTGTAGAACGAATTGATCTCGCCCATGATCTCGGCGGCATAGATAAAGCAGTAGATGATAGCTTCCATCATCGGCGGGATGTCGATGGCAAGCTGTTTTTCAATCAGCGTCGGCATCGCCAGCAGCACGAGCGACAGCACGCATACGAACATATTCTCATACCGCTGCATGAACGCACAGCGTATGAATGTCAGCACGACCAGAAGCGACAGTACGCCGCGAATGGTCAGTCTGCGGCGTACGCGGCGGCGCTGCTCCGTGACACGCTGCTGTAATTGTTTTTTATCCATATTTATTAACTCCTTGAAGTAATCGCGAAAAGGGTAAAAGAGAGAACAACGTGTTTCGTTGTTCTCTCCATAGTTTGTGTATTGCTTACAGGACATAAACCTGCGTGGTCTCGTACACCTCGTAAACCTTCTTGAGCGAGGCCATCTCGGTGCCGGCCAGACGGGCACATGCACGGCCCATCGCAACGGCGTAGCGTGCCACCTCGTCAAACTTCATGCCCGCGTGCATAGCGTTTGCAATCGCGCCGACCATTGCATCACCGGTACCGACCGCACCTTCGTCGTAGATTTTCGGGGTGGTAGTAACGTATAGCGACTCCGGCTCGTCCTTTGCGGTCAGCAGAGCGCCCTCCTGACCCATGGAAACACAAACAGCCTTTGCGCCCATATCCAGCATCTTGCGTGCGGAATGTACAACGACCTCTGGATCGGCGGACGGCTTGTCGCCTACAGCCTCAGCCAGCTCGAAGATGTTCGGCTTTACAAAGTCCGGCTCGCACCCCAGTGCCTCCTGCAGCAGCTCGCCCTGTGCGTCGATGATCAGCTTGCAGCCGTGCTTCTTGATGGTCTTGCACAGCTTACGGTAGTTCTTCAGCGGGAACTCCGGCGGCGTAGAACCCGACAGAACGAAGATATTGCCCTCGTCCAGATAGTTCTCCATGCGGTCGAGCAAACGCAGGAAATCCGAATCATCCAGCTTGTTGCCCGGCTCATTTACCTCGGTATGGCCGCCCTGCGCATCAATGATCTGCGTATTGACACGGAGCTGTCCTGCAATATCAACAAAATCGTGGTGAATGTCCGCTGCTGTCAGCATGTCCTTCATAATGCGGCCGTTTGTGCCCGCACTGAAGCCAAGCGCAATACTGCTGCCGCCCAACGCCTTGATCGCGCGTGACACGTTGATGCCCTTGCCGCCCGGTTCCAGATGACTGGACACCGCGCGATTAAGCTTGCCCACCTGCAGCGGGTGCTCGATCCGCTGCGTACGGTCCAGTGCAGCGTTAAGCGTTATCGTGATAATCATGGGACGCCCCTCCTGAAATAAAATTTCCCTCATCGCGGCTCCGCATTTGTCCCGTGCGAATAACCGCGTTCTTCTCTAATATATATTTTACAAAATCCGGTCCATAATGTAAATGGTTTTTCTTGATATTAGCCGCATTTAAACCTGGGTTGTTTTTTGTACCCAAGCTTTATTTGATCCAGCCGCAGTCACCGCACCACGGACACTCCCACTGTTTGCCCGTGACTTTTGCTTCCGCACCGCACATCGGACAGCGCATTTTGCCGATTTTCGGCAGCGGTTTCGGCTTTGGCGGCTCTTTCGGCGGTTCCTACTGCTGACGGTACAGCCGCACAAAAAAGACTGCGCCGAGCAGCAGCACCACGGCGATCGCCGCAATCTGTTCTTTCGTCATGCTGTTTCTCGTTTCACTTGTGGTACTTGCCGCCTGCCGCGATATTGAGCGCGCGGTAAATCTGCTCGAGCACCATCACTCTTGCTAAATGATGCGGAAACGTCATCGGTGACATGGACAGCCGCAGCGCCGCCTTCTTTTTCACCCGCTCGGACAGGCCGCACGAGCCGCCGATGAGCACGCAGATCTTGCTTGTCCCCGATACGGTCAGCTTTCCAAAATAGTCCGCCAGCTGCTCAGAGGACATCGGCTTGCCTTCGACACACATCGCAATCACAGACGCGCCGGGCAGCAGCTTGCTCTCGATGAGCGCGGCTTCCTTTTCGAGCGCCTGCGCGATCTCGCCCTCAGAGGGCGTCTGCGGCAGACGCTGCTCGGGCAGCTCGATGATCTCTAATTTACAATATGCGCCGAGGCGCTTGGTATATTCCTTAACAGCGTCCGCCCAGAATTTTTCTCCGAGCTTTCCGACGCAGATCAGCCGGACAGAGAGCATAGTTTTTCCTCCCCAAACGATACCGGATGCTCCATGTGCTCCTTTGGTGCAACGAGCACCTCGCACGCGGGCAGCCCGCGCAGCGCCGACAGCGTTTGCTGCCGCGCCAGCTCCGGCATGTTGTTTTTCTCACTCAGGTGCGCCAGCACGAGCGTTCGCGTGCCGCTTTTCACCAGATCCGCTGCAAATACGGCGCAGTCCGGATTGGACAGGTGCCCGCTCGGTCCGGCAACACGCATCTTGAGCGAATACGGGTACGGACCGGCCTGCAGCATGTGCGGGTCATGGTTGCTCTCCAGCACGACCATTTCACAGCCGCGCAGAAGCTCGGCCGCATCGCGCGGCACAAAGCCAAGGTCGGTCGCAAAGCCGAACCGGCTGCCGCCGTGCTCGAATATGTAGCCCGTGCTCTCGGCTGCGTCATGCGGCGTCGGGAACGGCACAACGTCCACATCCCTGACCCAGAAGCGCTCACCGCTGTCGAATACGTTCAGACGGTCGGCGTACTCCGGATTCTTTTCCTCGAAAGCCTCGGCTGTGCCGCGAGTGGCGAACACCGGCGCCTTCGCTTTTTTAAGAAACATCGGCAGTCCCTTCACATGATCGATGTGCTCATGCGTCAGCACCACCGCCGAAATATCCTCCAGCGTGAGCGACAGTGCCTTCAGCGCAGTCGTAATCCTGCGCAACGACACACCGAGATCGATCAGGATCGCGGTGCCGTCCGCCATATATAAGCCGCAGTTGCCGCTCGAACCGCTGGCGATACTGTAATAATAATGCTCTGCCATGGTACTCCTTCAGCAGTTGTTTTCATCCGTTTGTGTGCTGCAGAAAGGCGGTTCGCGTTAGAATCATCGGTGTGACGTTTCCGCAGTAGAATGCGAACGGTTCCCCGGCAATCTCTGCGCCGAATCCGGTAAGAATGTGCACCGTTGCGTCTCTCGCTTCGAGGAAAATGTTATCCACATCCTGTGTAAAAACATCGTCCAGCACACGTTTCAGCAGAAAGGTTCCCTTGTGCTGTCCGCGCAGCCTGCGCGCGACCGTGATGCGGCCCATGTGCCACTGCCCGCCCTCACGGTAAATGGCCGCTGTGCCGACGAGTTCGCCGTCCTGCTCCATGCACCACCACTGCGGCTGCTTATCCGCCGGGATGAAGTTCAGCTCCTTCGGAATATCCTGCTCATCCGCGAAAATCTGCGCGGCAAAAGCGAGAACCGCATCCATGTCCGCATCAGACGCACGCCGAACCATACACTCTGCTTCCATTCTGCTCATCTGCCTTATATTCTGCAAAAAAAGGCGAAAGGATGCTCCCTCCGCCTTTTTTCCTCATTACAATTAGAAATTACTTGTTCTCGGCGCTTCCGGAATCTCGGAGCGATACATATCCGCACCCAGAGCAACAAACTTCTCTACGAGCGTCTCATAGCCACGCTCGATGTTCTGCACCTGCTCGACCTCGGTAACACCCTTGGCTGCCAGACCGGCGATAACCATCGCCGCGCCTGCGCGCAGGTCGTGTGCACGAACCGGAGCACCATTCAGCTCCTTGACGCCCTCAACAACCGCGATCGCGCCGTCCACATGAATGTTTGCGCCCATGCGGGTCAGCTCCTCGGTATAGCGGTAGCGGCTGCCCCAGATCCCCTCGGTGATGATGCTGGTGCCCTCTGCCAGACACAGCGCCGTCGTCATCTGCGGCTGCATGTCGGTCGGGAAGCCCGGGTACGGCAGGGTCTTGATGTTGGTCTTGGTCAGCTTGCCCTCACGGCGAACGAGCACCGCGTCGTCAAACTCGGTGACCTCAACGCTCATCTCGCGCAGCTTTGCGGTGATGCACTCCAGATGACGCGGAATAACATTCTTCACCAGAACCGAACCGCCGCAGGCTGCAACGGCTGCCATGAAGGTGCCCGCCTCGATCTGATCCGGAATGATGGAGTAACTGCCGCCGTGCAGGCTCTCTACACCGCGGATCTTGATCACATCGGTGCCGGCGCCCTTAACATCCGCACCCATTGCATTCAGGAAGTTCGCCAGATCGACAATGTGCGGCTCCTTCGCGCAGTTCTCCATAATCGTCTGACCCTTGGCCAGAACGGCTGCGAGCATGATGTTCATGGTCGCGCCGACTGTAACAACGTCAAAATAAATATGTGCGCCGTGCAGGCCGTCCTCGGGTGCCTCGACCCGGATGTAACCGCCCTTGGGCAGCGTTACCTTTGCGCCCAGAGCTTCAAAACCCTTGATGTGCTGGTCGATCGGACGGACGCCGCCGAAGTTGCAGCCGCCGGGCATTGCTACCTCGGCAAAGCCATACTTGCCGAGCAGCACGCCGAGCAGATAGTAGGATGCGCGCAGCTTGCGCTCCAGCTCGTGCGGCTTGAGACTCGGATTCTGCGTATTCTGGATTTCCACCGTAGTGGCGTTGATCTGGCGGATCTGCGCGCCCAGCTCACGCATGATCTCCATCTGCAGTGTTACATCAATGATCTTGGGCACGTTTTCAAGACGAACCGGGCCATCTGCCAGCAGAGCCGCCGGAACGATTGCGACCGCTGCATTCTTTGCGCCGGAGATGGTCACCTCACCATTCAGCGTCTTGCCGCCGTTGATTACATACTTTGTCAATCTACCTACTCCTCACTAAGCCTTGGCGCGGAAATCTCCGCGTTTTTCTCCGAATACTGTATCTTATGTCAGCGAATGACTGTCCGTGCCGATCCTCTTTTGCAGGCAGCTCCGACAGCGGCTAAACCCATTCGCGTAAAATCTCACTAATACATTTTACCACAATTCAGATAAAGAAAAGCAGTTTTTCAGTTTTCTTCACCGATAATCGTCTTTTTGTCACAATCCACCAAATATTCGCCTGTTTCGGTGTCAATCTTCCAAGTAGGTGTAAGACGAATACGGCGGCTGCTGTCGGTTTGCATACGATAACCGGCCGTCATCGACTCAATCTTACCGGTTTCGCCGCTTTCTGCGGCAAACTGCAGCAGAGCATCTGCTGCGCTGCAGGTAATGCTGATGCCGTTCGCGGTGGTGTACGGCGTGCCGAAGCTCCACAGTCCGACGAGCGACACCGAGCCGTCTCCGGCAGAAAAGTCCAGTGTCAGCCGCCGGTTGTGCACCGGCAGTCCGGCGACCGAGCCGGTCAGCGTAACTACCGTGTCCTCCGCCGTCCAGCCGGCCTGCTCGGCCTGAAAGCCCCACCGGCTGCACAGTCGACGCGCCTGCTCGAGCGCTTCCGATGCGGAAGTCGGCGCAGATTCAGTCAGCGTATAGTCCGCCTGCACATTGCCGTCCACCTGCCACTCGAGCGTGCCCCTGTCGCTCTCAAAGCGCACCGTGCCATCCTCCTGCTCGGTGCGTTCAGCGTGTTCGCCCAGCATGGCGGCTGCGATTTTTCCTCATCTGCGCGGCTGCGGTCGAGCGACAGCTCGGGCAGCGTGATGTCCTCTGGAAACGAGAACGCCGTATCCAGCTGCATCCCTCTAGCGCTCACCAGCGTGCGCAGATTGGCCTCAAGCTCACTCGTTCTCCGGTGGCTTTGCCAGCCGCGTACCGCCAGATTGCCCAGCAGAAACAGGTTGATCGTAAGCAGTATTGCGATCAGTATATTTTTGACTTTATCCCATTGCAAGCGCTCTCATCTCCCTTCTGCGGTCACTCTGCCGCATTTTTCAGATAGAACCGGCTCGGTACATACTGTCCGTCCTGTGCCCGGTAGGCTGCCATCAGACCGCGTTCCGCGCCGGAGGCTCCGGCTGCCGCCTGTTTTGCAGGCATGACCGTGCGTTTGCCGCCGGTCGGCTGAAATTTCTGCAGCCGAATCGTTGCCGTGCGCAGCGCACTGCCATCGAATACGAAAGTTGCAAAGTCCGCGTCACCGAGCACCGGCACGCCGCTGTACATCTGCAGAAAAATCAGTGTGGTTTGCTCGCCGCTGCGCTCCACCGCGTACAGCGACGCATGCGTGTCCGTATCGCCCGCTCGCTGCGCCGCATCGAGAATCAGCCGGGCGCAGTCCAGCTGTGCATCCAACGCCGCCGCATCCGTGATATCGCTTTCGTCATAAGCGCTCACCGTTGCCGAGCCGTCCGTGGACGCGTACTGCACCAGACCGGACGCATTCAGCCGCAGCGTGCTCGTATCATCGAGGAACACGCGGACAGTTCCGTCCTGCTCGTTGTAAAAATCCGTGTAGGCCGTGTAGCCGAATGCACCGAGCAAATCCTCCAGTCCGGTGCCGCTCTGTGCGGCAAACAGGTTGATCTGCGCCGGTTTCAGCACCGGAAGCGACAGCGCCTCGCTGTCGAACAGCAGCGTTTCCGGATAGACCGCGTACGCATCTCCCGCAAAGCTGCATGACAGACCGCGGAAGTTCTTCTGTGCCTCCTCGAGTGCATTCTGCGAGACCGCTGCATCCGCAGCATACAGCCTGCCGTCTGCCATGCGGACAAACAGCCGCTGCACACCGGCGGCATACACCAGTGTTTCGACCTGCAGGCGGTCATTATCCTTCCACGAGCCGCCCAGCCAGCCCGCAATAGACTGCATCGGGATCGCACCGTGGTAGCGCAGCAGCGCACAGCTGCCTGACCGCAGAGCCGTGCACAGCTCACTCTCATCAGCCGGCCGCAGCCCCTCACCTGTGAGCGCCTGTGACCACAGCGAACGCGTTGCCGTAATGCCGGCGTCAATATCGGTCAGATTGTACTGCACGCCGTACAGCTTTCCGTCAACGGTCAGCGCCATCTGTGCCGGATCCGCCGCCGAAACACCGGAGGACCGTATCTCATAGCCCACCGCACCGCCTACAAAGCGGTCGTGCAGACGGCGGAGTGTGCTGTCTGCAGGCATTTGCGCAATGTTCAGACCCATCAGCCAGTTTACCGCGCATAGCACGCCCATCAGTCCGCACAGCACCAAAAGCGAGATATTTTTTGCTGTGTTCTTCGCTGAGCGTTTCGCACCTCTCATACCTTATCCTCCCTGCCGTGCGGCTTGAGGTCGGTCGGAAGCGTGATCGTCACGGTCGTGCCCTTGCCGTATTCACTGGTCAGAGCGATCTTGCCCTCGTGCTGCTCAACGATCTCCTTGGCGATCGCCAGACCCAGTCCGGTGCCGCCTGCGGCACGCGAGCGTGCCTTGTCCACGCGGTAGAATCGCTCAAACAGGCGCGGCACATCGTCCGCCGGAATGCCGACACCATTGTCCTCAACCGTGATGCGCACATGGTTTGCGCCTGCGCGCTGTGCCGTCAGACGGATCCTGCCGCCCGAAGGCGTGTACTTGACCGCGTTGGACAGAATATTTACCACAACCTGCTCGATGCGTTCCCTGTCGCCGACCATCGGCGGCAGGTTCGGCTCGGTCTCAACGAGGATCATGTGACCGCTGTCCTCGGCGGTCAGCTTCATGGCATTCGTCACCTTTTTCAGCAGATCGGACACCGAGAACCGCGTCATACGCAGCTCCATTCGTCCGTAATCCAGCTTGGAAAGCGTCAGCAGATCGGTGACAATACGCGCCATGCGCTCGCTCTCGCTCGAAATAACGCCCAGAAACTGCTTTTCCGTGTCAAGCGGCAGCTCTCCGGCGGCATCGAGCAGCGTTTCGGTGTACGAGCGGATATTCGTCAGCGGCGTGCGCAGCTCGTGCGACACGTTTGCCACAAACTCGCGGCGTGCATCATCCAGACGGCGCTGCTCGGTGACATCGTGAATGACGGCGATGACGCCGCCCTCGCCGTCCAGTGCGCCGTAAGGCGCCAGCGTGACGGACAGCACGCGCCCAAATCGCGTAATCTCGTTCGTAAGGAAGCTGCGCGAGACGGTTTCGTCCGTATCCGGCATGTCCAGATCGGCGAACATCTCATCAAAGCTCAGCTTCTGCTCTACACGCACGCCCAGCAGATTTTCGGTTGCCGGATTCATGTGGATGAGCGTGCCGTCGGTCGTAAAGGCGGCTACGCCGTCGGTCATGTGCAGGAACAGCGTGTTCAGCTTGTCGCGCTCGCCCTGTACCTCGCCGAGCCGTGTTTTTCAAACGATGCGCCATGTAATTGAACGAACGGGTCAGCTCGCCGATCTCATCCGACGACTGCACACCGAGGTCCTGATCAAAGTTGCCTTCCGCGATCGACCGCGCCCCCTCGGTGATGCGCTCGATCGGCGTGGTGATGGTCTTGCTGAGCAGGAAGGACAGCAGGATAGCCGCCAGCAGGCCGAACATCATCGCCTGCATGACAATCTGGAAGAACCGCCACGACAGATCGGAAATCTCCCGCTTGTTGTCCGCGATATACACGATGTAGTCCACCGCACCGTCGCCGTTCTTGTCGAGCGGCACCGCAATGTCCATAATGCTGTCGGATACCGCCGAGCGCGTTCCGGTCTCTCCTGCCATTGCGGCAATGACGTTGCTTGTGCGGGTGACGGATACGTTCGGGTTGGAGCCGTCAAGGAAGCCGCCCTCACTATCGAGAATGGCATAGTTGCGGTAATCGTCAATGCCGAGTCGGCTCTTGTGGGCATCTATGATGGTTTTCAGACCATCCGTGCCGGGTTCGGCAGCCGCCTCCTGCATGGAGCGGATGGTATCGGTCGTGAACACCGCCTGCATCTGCTCATAAAGCTGTTCAGATAGAAGGTGTTGATACTGTTGATCAGAAACGTGCCGACCACCGCCATAACGGATACGATCAGCAGCACCAGAATCAGCACCAGTTTTCTGTGTAGTGAACGGAACATAGCTTACTCCCCGTCAGCAAAGTAATATCCCATGCCTCTTTTTGTGATGATGTATCTGGGACTTGCCGGTTCATCCTCGATCTTCTCGCGCAGACGGCGGATCGCCACGTCCACCGCACGCAGGTCGCCGTAGTAGTCATAGCCCCAGACCTGCTCCATCAGCTCCTCACGGGAGAAACCCGTCCCGGAGCAGCGGACAGGAAGCACAAAATGTCAAATTCCCGCGCGGAAGCTCGAGCGGATGACCGTTTTTCGTAGACCATGCCGTTGTCCTTGGATACACGCAGACCGCCGCCGGACGGCGCTTCCGCCTTTTCCCTGTCCTCTCCTGCGTAGGTACGGCGCATGTTCGCCTTGACGCGCGCCATCAGCTCACGCATCGGTAGCAACGGCTTGGCTGATATCAATCGTC
>ENA-OPYT01000182-OPYT01000182.1-human-gut-metagenome-genome-assembly--contig:-NODE-182-length-20369-cov-3.834700_pt1 | contig 20369 bp, 23 predicted proteins | sample MGYA00242636_ERZ504480 | MGnify/ENA primary metagenome ERZ504480 (study PRJEB26092, sample SAMD00036228) | human gut metagenome | host: Homo sapiens | study: EMG produced TPA metagenomics assembly of...
AGCAATCACGACTGCGTCTGCCGCAATTCGAACGGTCTTCTCCTGGATCTTTGCCGTTGCGCCCGTGACGCGAACCGCGTTGGGCGGTGCGCCTGGCGTCCGGTCTTCTTCGGTTTCGAGCGAAACCGCTCGAGCACCGGTATGGACCTCAACGCCGAGCTTATTCAATTCAACGCCGATGGCCTTCACGAAGGTCGACATGGAACCCGGTTTCGTCGGGAGCAAAAAGGCTGCCCTGGGTTGATCGGCAGGAATTCGATCCCGAAAGACGCAAGAAGCGCCGGCACTTCGGGCGAGATCTCCGCGGAGCGCTTCATCACGCGGGGATCGTGCTTCATGAAGCCCGCGTAGACGGGCGACATCGGGCTGTTGTCTCGCACTTTTGAGAGCGGCTCGTCCGTGAGACCCGCTTCGATCTGCCTCCAATAAGCTTCAAGCGAAGCGTCGCCCGAGAAGTTCTGCGCCTTGTGCACGATCGACTCGGCCGAGGCGATGATGCCGGCCGAAAGGAGTCCGTCGCCGCCCGTATAAGCGCGACGCTCTAGGAGAACGACTTGCGCCCCCGAACGTGCGGCCGTGAGCGCCGTCGTGAGCCCCGCAAAGCCTCCCCCGATCACGAGGACGTCGGTCACGATGTCTGCGTGACGTTCAGCAGCGTGCGTACCGGGAGAAGCGAACGTCCCAGAGAATCCCGCTGCCGCCGGAAGAAGTGTCGATTTGAGAATCGCTCCGTCTTTTCATTTTGGAATCCTTCTTGCCGCCTTGCTGGCGCTCTTCCTTGCACAGGTCGATCAACGCGTGAATGCCGACGGATCGATGCACGCTACTTTTAGCGGCGTTGCCTGCCACTTCGCGCAGTTCCCCGCTTTGAGGGATCGAGCTCGAGCACGCTTTCAAGCGCCTCGGGCGAGGCCGCTTCCGCGATCAGCATGCCGCCCGTGCCGTCGCCGTAAGCACCGAACATCGAAAAGTCGCCCGTCTCGAAATGAGCGTTCAAGTACGCGAGGTGTGCGGCAAGGTGCTGCTTAGCCGCCTCTCGATCATGAATACGGACGTCAACGAGAAACTTCATGGCTTATGCCTCCGCTATTTCGATGGATGCAATGACTGCGGCAAGTCTTTCGGCATGCTTTTGGGCAGCCTGCGCGAGCGCTTCGCGCCCCTCGTCGCCGCCCAAAACCATCGCGGTCGTCCCGTATGTCGCCACCGGATCGAGCATTTCCATGCCGCAAAGCGAGGCCGTCTGGCGCAGCGGCGGCATGAACGCTTCAAGCGGCCAGTTCATCGGCATGCCTTCTGCATAGGCCGCTTCGGGCGCACCCGTTGTCAGCGAAACAACAAGTTTCTTGCCGCGAAGCGCCGTGCCGTTCGAGCCATGCGCAAAGCCGCGCAGGAAGACGCTGTCGATCCAGGTCTTCATGAGGCCGGGAACCGAATACCAGTAAAAAGGAAAGTGCCAGACGATGATGTCGGCATCGCGAAGCGCCGCCTGCTCGGCCTCAACGTCAAAACCGGCAGGACTGTCTGCCTTGCGTTCAGCAAGCGTTCTCACGATCGCGTCGGGACGTTGCTTCAAAAACGCATTGAGGATCGCTTTCCCGGCCGCCGACTCCTTCGGCGTCGGATGTCCGTTGATGACAAGAACCTTCATGTCTTTCTCTCCCTGTCGGTGTTCAATACGCTTTGAAGCCGTGCCTTGCTGCACCGGGACTGCCGCGGCGGGTACGTCCAATCAAGGCGGTCTTTGCGTCCGACAACACGCGGGCGAAAACAGCCTCAAAACGTTTTTGACATTTTCCTTGCCAAACCCAGTCGAACCAAACGTTTATCGGCTCAACTTTTTGCGCTTTTCGATCAATTCGAGTCAATCAGCCGCTTTTTATGTCGCATCTGACGCCGTGTTTTCTAGAATGAGTTCGACGGACGGCGCACCTCCTCATGCCGCCCAGGAAGGAACCGCAGGACTTTTCGACATGCCGCTTACTTCACCTACTTCGATTGCTTCATGCTCGCAGCCGAACGCATCCGCATCAGCGCTGCCGCTCGATGCGCCGAACTCGGGCGAACTGTCCTCGCCCTCGGATGCAGCCGTTTGCGCACTCATTGACGAAGCTGCAGACCTCATCCTTCGGCACACTCCCGGTACGGGCGTTTTTCCGAGTGCCGCGCCCGGCCTCACGCTCTACCGCCTCGACTCGAACGACTTCATCGAACGCTCGGCCGGTGAAGTCATGACGTCCTTCATCGTTCGCGGCCACAAAACGACCGCGATCGGCGGACGGCTTCTTGAATACGGGCCAGGCGAAAGTCTCGTCTGCGGCATTGCATCGCCCTCTGAATTTCATCCGATCGACGCCTCGAGTGAACATCCGTTTCTCGCGATTTCCGTTTCGCTTGACCCGGCTGTCCTCATGGAGTACGCAGGCGCCCTTTCCGCGCTCGGTCAGCCCAAACCGAAAACGCAGACGCCAGCAGGCGTTTTTGTGATTCGTCCCGACGAGGAACTCGCGCGCGCTTTTGTCTCGCTCTTGCGGCTTCTTGATCGCCCGAAACTCCTCGCTATTCGTGCACCGCTTCTCCTTCGCGATCTGCACGCGCTTCTTCTTGACTCCTCCTGCGGTGAAGAACTCCGCGCGCTTGCAAGCGCGGGTTCCGAAGGCCATGCGGTTCTCAATGCCGCCAACTGGATCCGCAACAACTATGCCGAACGCTGCTCGATGGAAACACTCGCCGCGCGCGCAAACTTGTCGAGTGCCACGTTCTACCGGCGATTCCGAGAGCTCACGGGCTTCTCGCCCGTGCAGTCCGTATGCGGGTTCGATTGTTCGAAGCGCGCCGACTGCTGCTTTCAAAACGCAGCAACGTGAGTTCCACCGCTTTTCGCGTGGGCTACGACAGTGCTGCGCAGTTCGTGCGCGACTATAAGCGCCTCTTTGGCGATGCGCCGCTTCGCGACATCAAGCGTCTTTTGAGCAGCGCCGACGAGACTTCAAGTGCTGCAGACGACCGTTAGGCTTTTCTTTTCCGCGTATTGCGCTCGAGCAGATGCAAGAAAGCCCGACGAGTTCGTGGCTCTTCGGGCTCTTTCACTGTAGACGGCTTGTTATTCGGTAAATTCAGGCGGAGACAACGTTCGAATCTTCGGCATTCCGTGTTGTAAAAGTGTCTCGTCCCGAGTTAACGTAACGGCAGGAAATCGGTCAGATTCTGGAGTCCGGTGCAAATTCATCACCGAGCCTTCGGGCGGTAATAGCGCAGGTCACGACCGATTTTCTTTTTTCTCCGATTTTTACGCAGGCATCCCAAAGCATCGTTCGAGATGCCTGTTCTTAGTGCGCGCGCCGCACTCGCCTTCGCTGCGTTCGCAATCAGCGCGCGAGGAGCGCCTGGTAGCCTTTGAAAACGGCCTCCCAGTTTTCGATCACTTCAATGTAAAGGCGCATCATTTCCTTCACGGGACCGTCTTCAAGTCCTTCAACGGCGGGCTTCAAGCGTGCGACCCAAAGAAGATTCGCGTCCGCATACTCCTTGGCGACCACATAGGCTTCGTCGGTGCCTTCCGAACGTTCGGCGACCGTATTGAAGACGTACTCGGCAAGCCCCAATTCGCTCGCGAGGTGGTCGACCGGAAGCGCAAAGCTCTGCGGCATTACGCGCATGATTGAACCCAGCTCGTCATGCGGGCAACGGGATCCGGCGCATCCTTCAGAACGGCGATGGGCCAATCGTGCTCGAAAAGCGAAAAGCTTCGGTGCTGCCAGGTGAACACCTTGTCGAAGTCTGCCGCAAATTCTGCGAAAGTCCAGTTGTAGACCTTCTTGTACGCAAACGCGTCTTTCGCTGTCGGATCTGTGCGACCGAACGCGAGATCCACCCCATTTTGAGGAGATTCAACTGCTCGAGCTGCACGGCGAAAGTGTCGCGCGAAGGCGCTTCTGAAAGCGCTTCCCCCATTTCACCGAAACGATCGGCCATGTAATGAAGGGTTTTGACGAAATTTTCGAGTTCGGCGGAAGCGGGCATCGGTCGTCTCCTGGCATGCTGTTGGACGCGCTAATTTGTCGTGTGGTTTTCGAACGGTTCTTGCGACTGCAGCGAAGGTCGATCAAAGCGCCCGATCCTCGCCGCATCCTGCCGATGAATCCTACACGCCGTCTTTTACGCGAAGCTGAGGGTCTTTTCCGGAAAAAGCCTCTTCGCGACCGGTAGCCCGAATCCACTGATACACGCTCGACCAACGCGAAAGTACGTTCATGTTTACCCGCACAGACTTTCCCGTCTTGCGCGAGAAAACGGGCATTTCTAGAATTTAGACCCTGGCTTTAACGCCGTTACCGCATCTGGCTAGAAGCGATTCCGCTTTCGCTTCCTCAACGTTCGCCGTCGCACGATGCTCGTTCTTTGCCGAGGCATTGGAGCGCACATGGCGGCGAACGTTCGAACGGTCCTCTTCGCTCTTCGACCTGTTTCTCGTTTGCTTGCGTTGCCCACGAGCAGCCGCTTCGCCCCGCCTCGGTCGTTGTCAACATTCTGAAGAAACGTTCATCAAAATGAAAACCCAGATCACCGCTTTTGCCGCCACCCTCTTCTTCGCTCTCAATGTTCAGGCTGCCGACGCCGTCTCGAGCGCGACCGTCAAGGTCAATGTCGAAGGCACCGAAATGCCTGCGAATGTTGACGCCGTCACCTCCGCTTCCGTCGTGCCCGAAGCTTATCGCCAGGCTGTGAAGCCCAACGGCTTCACGCGCGAAGGCAACAAGGTCCGCGTCCTCTTCGTCGTGGGCGACCCGCGCCACGAATCCGTAGAATGGGACCTCGTCAACACGGCCATGAAGCACTTTATGGACAAGGGCTGCGAAGTGGAACTGCGCGACCTTTACGCGATCGGCTGGAACCCCGTGATCACGCGCGAGACGTTCTTCCAGGCAAAGGACGGCTTTGGCAAGACCCCGAAGGATGTCGCCGTTGAGCAGCTCATGGTTGCACCCGCCGACTACATCGTCTTTGCGTACCCGAACTGGCACGACACGCCGAACGCCATGGTCAAAGGCTACATGGAACGCGTCTTCCAGAAGCAGTTCGCCTACCGCGATACCAACAAGGGCCTTGAAGGCCTCATGAAAGGCAAAGCCTTCTACACGATCATGAACTGCGGCTGGATCGGCCGCGGTCGCGGCGGACTTGGCGACGGCATCGACAAAAACCCGATTTGGGACAAGTACCTCACGGCCTTCAAGACGCTCGACGACGACACCGCGGGCTTCTGGGGCATGACGAGCTTGGGGCGCTTCTGCAACGACCAGACGCCTGCCAACGCTTCGAAAAACTACGGCAAGGAAATCGAAGCGCTTCGCGCCGATCTCGTGAAGCACCTCGACAAGACGTTCAAGTACACGAAGTAACGCTGCCGGCCTTTTGCCGCTTGCAGTCAATATAGTGAGTGCGATCCGTCTCGTTGCTGATAGGACCGCACAAAGGACGCGAGGCCGACGGGCATTTCCCGCCGGCCTCGGCTTCATTTGGAGAACAGGGCTGCTGATGCTGCAAGGCGCTTCGTTACGCAACGTTCTTCGCGCGGATGTAGTCCTGCAGATCCTTGATCGTGATGAAGGGCATCGACCACTTCTGAGCAAGCTTCATGAGTTCGGGCGTACGCAGCATTTCGCCGTTGTCGCCCATGATTTCGCAGCAAAGGCCGCAGGGCTGCAGCCCCGCCAAGCGGCAGAGGTCGACCGTCGCCTCGGTATGACCGTTGCGCTCAAGCACCCCGCCCGCTTTCGCGCGCAGCGGGAACATGTGGCCCGGGCGACGGAAGTCTTCAGGCTTCGCAGCCGGATCGATGCACTTCATGGCCGTGAGCGAGCGGTCGAACGCCGAAATCCCCGTCGACGTTTCGACGTGGTCGATCGACACGGTGAAAGCCGTTTCATGGTTGTCTGTATTTTCGCTGACCATAGGGGGCAGTCCTAATTTATGGGCATATTCGATGCTCATGGGCATGCAGATGAGGCCCTTGCCGTGGCTGGCCATGAAGTTCATGTTTTCTGTCGTGCAGTACTGGGCTGCGCAGATGAAATCTCCTTCATTTTCACGGTCCGGATCGTCGGTGACGATGACGATATGACCGGCCTGCAGTTCTTCGATAGCTTCTTCAATGGTGTTGAATTTTCGTTTTTCTGTCGTCAAAATAAAGACCTCCTTATAACTAAAGCCCTGCGCCAATTATGGCTCAGGGCTTTTATATGCAATGTAAGGCAGGCTGCCAAAGCAGCACGCCACATCTTCTTCCATCCAGACTATACTGTCGGTTTTGGAGTTTCACCAAATCACGAGCCAATGGCTCCTACGCTGCTGCGTTCGCGGACTGTACCGCCGATCGGGAATTTCACCCTGCCCTGAAGATATACGTTTTATTTAGTTCTGTTTGTATTATACACGGTAGTCATGATTTTTGCAAGTCATGGCTAAAGCGCGGATTCTCAGGCCTTTTCGTCGATGTCGAAGATCTTTCCGGGATTTAAGATGTTGTTCGGATCGAGGGCCTGCTTGATGTCCATCATCATTTCCAGTTCGCCGGGATCGGTAAATTCTTTCATCAAAGCCTTTCGTTTATAGCCGATGCCGTGTTCGCCGGACAGGCGGCCGCCGTGGGCGTAGATGAAGGCGTACAGTTCCTGCTGGTTGGCCTTGACCCGTTCATCCCAGGCTTCATAGGTGTCATCGTCGCCCTTTAAGATATTCAGGTGGATGTTGCCGTCGCCGGCGTGGCTGGCGATACGGGTGATCAAGTTGTACTTTTGGGACAGGCGTAGGATTTCATCGAGGAGCAGGGCTTCTTGGTCGACGGGAACGACGACGTCTTCCTTGCAGACGATGAGGCTTTCGGCGCGGACGGCTTCGGCAAAGGCTTTACGGGCCTGCCAGATCTTATTGTGATCGGCGACGAGGACCGACGATGCGCCGTTTTCGGTGCAGATTTCGTCGAGGATGACGGCTTTATCGTCGAGGTCGTCTTCGTTGGTCCCTTCGACTTCGACGATGATGTAGTTGCCGTTGTCACTGCCTTGAAGCGTTTCGTTGAGGTATTTTTCGACCGATTTGATGGTGATATTGTCCATGAATTCGACGCACGTCGGCGTAATGCCGGCCTTGATGAGCTTGGTGACGACGCCCATAGCCTTGCGGCGGTCGTCAAAGATGGCCAGGAGGTCGAGGGCATATTTCGGCTTGGGGACCAGTTTTAAGGTCGCCTTGGTAATGATGCCCAAGGTCCCTTCGGAACCGATGATGAGCTGTTCTAAGGAATAGCCCGTCGACTGTTTTTGAAGGCGGGCGCCTAAGGTTACGATGCGGCCCTTGGGATTTACGACTTCGACGCTGTATACCTGGTGGCGCGTCGTCCCGTATTTGACGGCCCGGTTGCCGCCGGCGTTGGTGGCGATGTTGCCGCCGATGAAGCACGAGTCGCCGCTGCAGGGATCGCCGGCATAAAAGAGGTCCTGCTGTTCGGCCGCATCCTGGAGGTCCGACGTGCGGACGCCCGGTTCGACGACGGCATAGAGGCCTTCGGTATTGATTTCAAGGATTTTATTCATCTTTTCTAAGGATAAGACGATGCCGCCGTATTCCGGGACGGCGCCGCAGGCAAGGCCGGTACCGGCACCGCGCGGGACGACGGGGAAGTGGAAGTCGTTGGCCAATTTCAAGACGGCACTGACTTCTTCTGCTGTTTCGGCAAAGACGACGGCTTCCGGCATCCGGTGGTAGGCCGGATCGGTCACTTCGTCATGGGAATAGGGCTGCATAGCGTCGGCGTCGGTGACGACGTTTTTCGGCCCGACGACCGCTTTCAGCTTTTCTATGATTTCCGGTGTGATTTTTTCGTATGGCATAATGGTTCCCCCTCGGATAAAGATACAAGATACGTGATTTTATTATATATAACCTGCCGATATTTTAAAAGGAAATTTACAAAAAAACTTTATCTTGTCCCCAAACCCATGTATACTATAGGATAAGATTTTTTCTTAGACTATCATTTTTTAGAAAGGGTGATTGGGTGGAAACCAAAGAGTATCGGCCGCCTGTGCGTCGGAAGAAGCGCCGCAAGCCTCGTCGAAAGCGTCGTCCCGGTCTGCTCAGCCGGATTCGGCAGATGATGAGCTTGTACAATCTGGTTATCCTGGCCATCATTATTGCCGGAGTCTATTTTATCGGGGGCCGACTCCACCGGGTTTGGGAAATCAGGGAAGACATGACTCAGACGCTGCAGCAAGAACAGCTCCTTCGGGATGAAAATACCCGGCTTAAAGCGCAGTACGATAAACTGAACGATCCCGATGAAATTTCGCGAGAAGCGCGGGAACAATTTGGTTTGGCAAAGCCCGACGAAATCCCTTATAAGCCGTAAAAAGTTTGTCGAATCTTCCATTTTGGGAATTGAATTTTTGGGCGATTATGAGTATAATGACCATATACGTTTATCAGCTATGCTGAATATCACAAGGAGGAAATTGAAACAGCATGACAATTGAAGTAGGCAGTGTGATGGAAGGTACCGTTACGGGGATCACAAAATTTGGCGCATTCGTAGAACTTCCGGATAAGAAAGTAGGTCTTGTACATATTTCTGAAGTCGCTAATGAGTATGTCAAAGATGTAAATGATTTTTTTGAAAGTTCGCGATAAGGTCAGCGTCAAAGTGTTGTCTGTCGACGATAAGGGGAAAATCGCCTTGTCTATTAAGCAGACTCAGGCGGCTCCGGAAAAGAAGGATTTCCGCCCGAAACGCGATATGCGGCAGAAACACGAATTCCGCCAGCATAACGGCTTTGATTCACGCCGCTCGTCAGGTTCGCTGTCGTTTGAAGACCGGCTCAGCAAATTCCTGAAGGAAAGCGATGAACGCCTGATGGATTTGAAGCGCAATACAGAATCGAAACGCGGCGGCCGCGGCGCTCGCCATGCTGATTGATAAGTATTGAATAGCGGAGTGCAGAAAGAGGCGCCGCACGTATCGTGCGACGGCCTCTTTTTGATTTGAAAGGAGACGTTATGGAGTATCAGAAATATGCCGTTATCGACATTGGCTCCAATTCCCTGCGCCTCATGACGGGTTGGCAGGAAGTTCCCGGGACGTGGACTTTTTCGCCGAAAGAATTGGCGACGACTCAGCTCGGGAAGGGCATCGACGAAACACGCCACTTGTCGGCTGACGGAATGGAAGCGTCTTTTGCTGCCATGGAAGGCTGGAAGAAGAAACTTTCCGGCGTACCGGTCTGTGCCGTGGCTACTAGTGCCGTTCGTGAAGCCGTTGACGGCCAGGCCTTTTTGGCCGAAGTGCGGGCCCGTTTCGGCTGGCACTGTCGGGCTATTTCAGGCCTTGAAGAGGCGTCCCTCTGTTTTACGGGAGCGACGAAATTCATCGATCCTGAAAAGACGGCAGCCATCCTCGATATCGGCGGCGGCAGCAGTGAAGTCGCCGTGGGCAAACGAGGCATTTTATGCTGGTCTCACAGTTATGCCATGGGGGCTGTCCGGTTTACGAAAAAGGCGGTTCTTCAGGAAGCGGACGTCCTTCACCTGGAAAACCGCTGCCATAAGATGTGGCTTCCCATCCCGATGAGTGAGACGCCGCAAGTACTGATCGGCGTCGGCGGTACGCTGACGACGCTGGCCGCCATGGATTTAAAACTCGACGTTTACGATGCTAAAAAGGTTGAAGGCCACGTCGTGACCTACGAATCCCTGTGTCAGCACATCGAGAAACTGCGGGTCATGACGCCGGAAGAACGGCGCCATGTACCAGGCCTTCAGCCAAAGCGCAGTGAAATCATCTTAGCCGGCTTGATCATTGCCAAGTCCTTCTTAAAGCGCTATGAAATCCCGGCCGTCATGGCCAGTGAACGGGATATCATGGAAGGTATTTTCTTTCGCCATTCCTTCCACGATGCGGCCTGGAATTCGAAGGAAGGCCGGTTATGAATCTTGTCGAGGACGTTGCCGACTATGCTCGGCAGCACGGCTTATGGCAGCCCGATAGTGCTATCGTCATCGCCTGTTCGGGCGGGCCCGATTCCATGGTCCTCCTCGACGTTTTGAGCCGCCTGGCCCCGTTATATCGCCTGCGCCTCGTAGCCTGCTACGTTCACCACGGCATCCGACCGGCGGCCGATGCCGAAGTCGATTTCGTCCGCCAGGAAGCCTTAAGGCGCCGTTGCGGGTTTACTTGGCAGTACGTCGATGTACCGACTCTCGCCCGGCGTGAAAAAATGTCGGAAGAAGCTGTCGGACGGCGGGAACGCTACCGAATTTTACGCACGATGAAGCGGGCCTGTGGGGCCACGACGATTGCCGTCGCCCATCACGGCGACGATCAGGCCGAAACGGTGCTGCTTCACCTCCTTCGCGGCAGCGGCCTTCAAGGCTTGTGCGGTATGGAACCGCGACGAGGCGACATCATACGGCCTTTGCTGGGCTTTACGAAAGCCGAACTTGCTGCGTATGCCAAAGCGCAGGGGATTCCCTCGTGTCACGACGAAACCAATGACAGTACCCGCTATCACCGCAATCGTATCCGCTTAGAGCTGCTGCCTTCTTTAATGCGATATAATCCGGCGATTACAGCCGACCTCAACCGCCTGGCCGATACGGTCCGTGCCGACGAAGCTTTTTTGAACGACTGTACGGAACATGTCTATCGGGAACTTGCCTGTCCGGGTTACGGCGTTCCGGCCCTGGACCGACGACGATTACTGTCTCAGCCGCTTTCCCTGCAGCGGCGATTGATACGAAGACTTTGGAAGAGTGCAACCGGGTCTTTACAAGACCTTCCCTTTCATTACGTTGAAACCATACGGGCTTTAGCTGCCAAAGAAACGGGGAAACAGTTTCAGTGCGGCAAAGCCTGTGCTTATACGACGCGGACCGCTCTCTGCATGGGTCCGGCCGTTCCCCGCCAAAAGCGGAAGCGGTAATTTAATTTTTTTCGGAGGAATCAAGATGCATCAGGATATCAAAGAAATTTTACTTACAGAAGAACAGATTGCTGCCCGCGTTCGCGAATTAGGCGCTCAGATTACCAAGGACTATGCCGGAAAGACCATCCTCCTTTGCGGCATCTTGAAAGGGGCCGTCACCTTTTTTACCGATTTGGCCCGCGCCATCGACGGTCCGGTTTACTTCGATTTCATGAGCTGTTCCAGTTACGGCGCCTCGACGGAATCGTCGGGTGACATCGAAATCCGCAAAGACCTCGATAACGACGTCGAAGGGAAAGATGTCCTCATCGTCGAAGACATCATCGATACGGGCATTACCTTAAGCCACCTCGTTCCGATGTTGAAAGAACGGGCGCCCGTTCGGTAAAATTGGCCACCCTCTTGAGCAAGCCGGCTCGGCGTCAAGTCGAAGTTCCCGTCGACTACAACGGCTTTGAAATTCCCGATGCCTTCGTCGTCGGCTACGGCCTCGACTATAATAGCTGCTACCGCAACCTGCCTTACATCGGCGTCTTGAAGGAAGAAGTATACTCCAAGTAAGGATGTCTACCTATTTTGTATAAAATAAGTTGTTGCTTTTGAAGAAGTGTGGTAATATAAAATTGTGTTGGTTAGAATAAAGAAAAAATTGTCATAAACTAGGTGAAAGGAGCAGTATTTTGAGTAAATTTGTGCGGAATGTAAGTTTATACTTACTCATCATCATCGTCGCCGTATCGATTATAGATGCCCTTACGAGCAATAAGACTGATAAATCGGAAATTTCTTACACGAATTTCATGAGTCAGGTCCAGCAGAAAAAAGTCGATGCCGTCCAGATTACCGCCGATCATGCCATCGTCGGTCAACTGAAAGACGGAACGTCCTTTACGTCGTATGCCCCGACGGATGCAGCGCTCTTACCGGCCCTGCGAGATGCTGATGTCAATGTTATTGCCAAGCCGCCTGAACAACCGTCGTGGTGGATGAATATGCTGACGGCAGTCCTGCCGATCCTGGTACTCATCGCCGTGTGGTTCTTCATTATGCAGCAGACCCAGGGAGGCGGCGGCCGGGTCATGAACTTCGGCAAAAGCCATGCTAAGATGCACGGCGAAGGAAAGATCAAAGTTACCTTTAAAGACGTTGCCGGCGAAGACGAAGCTAAGGAAGAATTGGCTGAAATCGTCGAATTCCTGCGCAACCCCAGCAAGTATAATGCCATTGGCGCTAAGATTCCGAAAGGGGTCCTCCTCTTCGGCCCTCCGGGGACCGGGAAAACCCTCTTGGCTCGTGCTGTAGCCGGGGAAGCCGGTGTACCTTTCTTCAGCATCAGTGGCTCCGACTTCGTCGAAATGTTCGTCGGTGTCGGTGCGTCCCGTGTCCGTGATTTGTTTACACAGGCTAAGAAGAATGCCCCCTGTATCGTATTCATCGACGAAATCGATGCCGTCGGCCGCCAGCGCGGTGCCGGTCTCGGAGGCGGTCATGATGAACGCGAACAGACGCTGAATCAGCTGTTGGTTGAAATGGATGGTTTCGGTTCCAATGAAGGCATCATCACCATTGCTGCGACGAACCGTCCGGATATCCTCGACCCGGCCCTCCTTCGTCCCGGCCGTTTTGACCGGCAGATTACCGTCGACCGTCCCGATTTGCGCGGCCGTCGGGCCATCCTCGAAGTCCATGCCAAAGGCAAGCCCTTAGGCAAAGACGTCGACCTCGATATCATCGCCAAGAAGACGCCGGGCTTTACCGGTGCCGACCTCGGCAACCTGCTCAATGAAGCGGCGCTCCTCGCTGCCAGAGCCAATAAGAAGATCATCAACATGCCGGAACTGGAAGAAGCCAGTGAAAAGGTAAGCTTCGGGCCGGAACGGCGCAGCCACGTCATCAGCGACAAGGAAAAACGCCTGACCGCTGTCCATGAATCGGGCCACGCCCTCATTGCTTACCTCTTGCCGGATGCTGACCCGGTACATAAGGTCACCATCATTCCTCGCGGTCGTGCCGGCGGTTATACGATGATGCTGCCGGAAGAAGACCGGTCGTATGAAACGAAATCCTACTACCTGGCACAGATCCGCGTCGCCCTCGGCGGCCGGGCTGCTGAAGAAATCGTCTTCAACGAAATCAGCAGCGGTGCATCGGGCGACCTCCAGAGCGTTACCCGCATTGCCCGCCAGATGATTACCCGCCTGGGCATGAGTCCTAAATTAGGTCCCATGGTCTTTGGTGAACAGCAGGACCAGGTATTCCTCGGCAAGAGCCTCGGCCACGAACGCAATTACGGCGACAGCGTTGCCGAACTGATCGACAAGGAAATGCACGATATCGTATCGGAAGCCTATGCCGACGTTCTCCATATGCTGCACGAACGCCTCGATACGCTGAATAAGATGGCCGACGCTTTGATCGAAGTCGAAACGATCAACCGTCAGCAAGTCGACAACTTGGTCAAATACGGGACGCTGGAAGCTCCTGAAGAAAAAAAGGCCGAAGCCGTTGATACGGAAGCTGCCGATACGGCTGTTCAGCCGGCAGAAACTGTCGAAACCAAAGCCGTCGATGCCGAACCTGTTGCAGAAGAACCGGTTTCAGCATCGGACAGTGAAACGTCTGCTGCCGAAGCGCCTCAGCAGGAACAGACGGAAGTCCAGATTAGTCCTTGGGGCAATCCCGTTCCTAAGGGAGGCCTGACGGAAGGCTTGACCCATCCGGACGATGAAAAGGACGACAAAGATACGAAGAAATAAGTTTATCATGGCTTAGTTCAAGGCCGTTTAGAGACTGCCGTATGAGCTTTATCCTCATGCGGCAGTCTCTTTGCGTAATGCCTTGACAGGCCTATGGGGTATGATACAATTTTTACATAAACGATGAGCATGTTACCGCCGCGATACGATACCCCACGGGCATGGACCAGAAAAGCGGCAGCAGGAGGGACGAATGAATATGCGGGAAGCTATTTTTAACTTTTTACGAAAACACCAAAATGAATTCGTATCGGGCCAGCAGATTTCTGAGCAGCTGGGAGTCTCTCGAACGGCGGTGTGGAAACATATACGGGCCTTGAAGCAGAAGGGATACGTCATCGAATCGTATACGAAAAAGGGCTACTGTCTGCGTGAAGCACCGGAACTCTTGTCCCCGGAAGGACTTGAAAAAGGCCTTTCTTCGTCCGAATTCGGCCGGCATATCGTCTACCGGGAACGGGTCGATTCGACGAATAACGTCGCCAAACAAATGGCGGATGACGGGGCTCCCGAGGGGACGGTCGTCATCGCCGAAGAACAGACTGGCGGCCGCGGCCGCTTGAGTCGTTCTTTCCATTCCCCCTTTGCCAAGGGCTTGTGGTTCTCGGTTATCCTGCGGCCGGCCATTCCTCCCATGGAAGTCTCTAAAATGACCTTGCTGGCGGCCGTGGCCCTGGCCCGGTCCCTGCGTGCCCACGGCCTTTCGGACTGCGGCATCAAGTGGCCCAATGACATTTTGCTTCACGGCCGTAAGCTGGTCGGCATCCTGACCGAATTGAACGGCTCTGCGGAAAAGGTCAACTACATCATCATGGGCATCGGCGTCAACACCGGCGTCACGGCCAGTGATCTTCCAGAAGAGTTACAGGATATCGTCACCAGTTTTGCCATGGAAGGGGTCAGCGTTCAGCGGCAGGAACTGCTGCAGACCATCTTGTTGGAATTGGAAAAGCTGTACCAGACGGTCTGTCAGGAAGGATTTGCGCCCATTTTAGTACAGTGGCGGGCTTTGTCCTGTATGCTCGGACAAAAAGTGGCCGTCAGTTCCATTGGCCGGACGTTTACTGGAACGGCCGCCGATATCGATGATGACGGCAATCTCATCGTCGAAACGGAAGGCGGGCTGGAAAAGGTCATGGCCGGCGATGTCCACGTTCGTCCCGTCTAATTGTGCGTAAAGACTATTCAAGACGGGCAAACTCTGTTATTATAATAGGCGTATTATCAACTTAGATTAAGCAGGAGATAAAGTTATGCTATTAGTCATTGATGTAGGGAATACGAATATCGTCCTCGGGATCTTTAAAGATCAGGAACTCGTGGACCACTGGCGCGTATCGACGGATCGGCTTCGCACGACGGATGAATACGGCGTCCTTATTCGCCATCTCTTTTATTTGAACGGCGTCAATTCAGAAGAAATCGATGCCATCATCATTTCCTCTGTCGTTCCGCCGGTCATGCCGACCCTCGAACGGATGTGCCAGCGCTATTTTGGCCTGACGCCTTTGGTCATTGGCCCGGGCGTCAAGACCGGCATGGATATCAAATATGACAATCCGCGTGAAGTCGGTGCTGACCGCATCGTCAATGCCGTCGCAGCTTATGAAAAGTTCGGCGGTCCGGTCATCATTATCGACTTCGGGACGGCGACGACCTTCTGTGCCGTCGATAAGAAGGGAACCTACCTCGGCGGGGCCATCTGCCCGGGCATCGGTATTTCGACGGATGCCCTGGTACAGCGGACGGCAAAGCTGCCACGTATCGAAGTCGTCCAGGCAGAAAAAGTCATTTGCCGCAATACCGTTGAAAGCATGCAGGCCGGTGTCTTTTACGGCTTCGTCGGCCAGGTCGACGGCATCGTGTCGCGGATGCGGAAGGAACTGGGCTGTAAGGCAAAGGTCGTCGCTACGGGAGGCCTTGCCGTCATCGTGGCTCCGGCGACAGATGCCATCGACGTCGTCGAACCGATGTTGACCTTGGAAGGGCTGAAAATCATTTATGACCGAAACAATTAAGCCTTTTGCCATCGGCAGCGTCGTCCTCGACGCGCCGATTATTCTGGCACCCATGGCCGGTGTCTGTGATGCGCCGTATCGGGTTATTGCTCACCGCTATGGCGCAGCTTTAGTCTGCGCCGAAATGGTAAGCTCTCAAGGGATTCGCTACAGCAATCAACATACGGAAGAATTGCTCCATATTGAAGAAGGGGAGCATCCTTTATCGATGCAGATTTTCGGTTCTGATCCGGAAGTCATGGCCCAGGCGGCTGCTGTCGTCGAAGAAGCCGGCGCCGATATCGTCGACATCAATATGGGCTGCCCGGTAAAGAAGGTCGTCAAAAATGGCGACGGTTCGGCGTTGATGAAGGATCTGCCCTTGGCCGAAAAAATTATACGCGCCGTCGTACAGGCCGTGTCCATTCCCGTCACCGTCAAGATGCGCACGGGCTGGGATGATACTGCCTTCGTGGCGCCGGAACTGGCAAAACGGGCTGAAGATGCCGGTGCCGCTGCCGTTGCCGTCCACGGCCGGACGCGGGATCAGTTTTACAGCGGCAAGGCCGATTGGCAGAAAATCAAGGCGGTTGTCGAGGCCGTATCGATTCCGGTCATCGGCAATGGGGACGTCGTCGACGGCCCGTCGGCGGCAGCTATGATGGCGGAAACGAGATGCCAGGCCGTCATGGTCGGCCGCGGCGCCCAGGGGAATCCTTGGATTTTCCCGCAGATACGCCATTATCTTGAAACGGGCGAAGTCCTGCCGCTGCCGACGCCTAAAGAGAAGTATACCCAGATGCTGGCTCACTTTGAAGCCCTTCTGGCGTATAAGGGGGAATACATCGGCATTCGGGAAATGCGTACTCATGCCGCCTGGTATACCCATGGCCTTCACGGGGCAGCGGCCCTTCGGGAACGGATCAACCGGACCCGGTCGGCTGAGGAATTTCGCGCTGTCGTCGAAGAGATGCTGGCCAAGCTGGGCTGACCGCGGGCAGGCTGTTTTGTTGACATGAAAGACAGATGTGAATATAATTAAAGATACGGTATAAATTAAGCTATAACAGTGACACGCGATTCTATCGCAGGAGGAATAGGAAGACAATGACCAATGAAACGCTGATTACCCAAGAAGGGTTGCAGAAATTAAAAGATGAATTAAATGAACTGAAATCAGTCCGCCGCATTAACGTTTCGCAGCGTATAAAAGAAGCTATCGCCCTCGGTGACTTGAGCGAAAACTCGGAATACGATGACGCCAAAAATGAACAGGCCTTTATCGAAGGCCGTATTGCCGAATTGGAAGGCAAAATCCGGACGGCAAAAATCATCCAGGAAACGGAAGACGGTGCTGCTAAAGTCCGCATCGGCTCTCACGTCATTTTGGAAGACGTCGAAACAGGAGACCGCTTCGACTATACCGTCGTCGGTACGGCTGAAGCCGATCCCTTCAACAACCGGATTTCTAACGAATCCCCGGTAGGTAAAGCGATTCTCGGTCAGAACATCAATCCATCCAATCCGGCAGTCGTTACCGTAAAGGCACCGGCTGGTGAACTCCAGTACCGGATCTTGCCGCCTGATGCAAAATAAACTGTAGGAGGAATATTCATGTCGGATACGAAAGAAAAAGAAATGCCCATGATGGAAGAAGAAAAATTAAATGACCAGATGCAGGTTCGCCGTGAAAAGATGCAGGAATTCATCGATGCCGGCGTCTATCCCTTCGGCCAGAAATATAATTGGGATCACCATGCCCAGGAAGTAAAGGACCAGGCAGAAACCTTAGAAAAAAATGAAACCGTCGTCAGTGTCGCCGGCCGCTTGATGGCCATTCGCCGCCACGGCAAGACGGCTTTCTGCGTCCTTCGTGATTTGAGCGGTGAAATCCAGCTCTATTTCCGTAAAGACGTCCTGGGAGAAGAATCGTACAACTTGTTTAAGCTCCTCGACCTCGGCGATATCGTCGGCGTCGGCGGTACGGTATTCGTTACCCATACCGGCGAAACGACGATCCGCGTTGAATCGTGGCAGCTCCTGTCCAAATCACTCCGTCCGCTGCCGGAAAAATTCCATGGCCTTACGGATAAGGAAACGCGCTATCGTCAGCGCTACCTCGACCTCATCGTCAATCCGGAAGTCACGGATACCTTCGTCAAGCGTTCGAAAATCATCAAAGGCATTCGTAAGTACCTCGATGACCGCAACTTCCTTGAAGTCGAAACGCCGATGCTCCATACCATTGCCGGCGGTGCTGCGGCCCGTCCTTTCAAGACCCATCACAATGCCCTCGATATGGATATCTTCCTGCGCATCGCTCCGGAACTCCACCTCAAACGCCTCCTCGTCGGCGGCTTGGAACGCGTTTTTGAAATGAACCGCTGCTTCCGTAATGAAGGCATCGATACCCGTCATAATCCTGAATTTACGACGGTCGAATTGTACCAGGCTTACGGTGATTTGGAAGATGTCATCAACATTACGGAAGACATGGTCTCTAAATTGGCCGACATGCTGTACGGCACGATGAAGCTGACCTATATCGATAAAGAAATCGATTTGACGCCGCCTTGGGACCGCATGACCATGATCGAAGCCGTTAAGAAATTCAGCGGTGCCGATTTTGAAAATGTCACCGACGTCGAAGTCGCCCGCAAGATGGCCGACGAACACCACGTTGAATACGGCCAGTATGACGGTGTCGGCAAGATCATCAATGCTTTCTTTGAAGCCTTTGTTGAAGAAAACCTCATCCAGCCGACGATTATTACGGGTCATCCCTTGGAAATCTCACCGCTTACCAAGCAGGACCAGGATAATCCGCTCTTGACCTATCGTTTTGAAGCCTTCATCTATGGCCGGGAACTGGCCAACGGCTTCTCGGAATTGAACGACCCTATCGACCAACGCAACCGCTTCATCGAACAGATGAAGGAACGCGAACACGGCGATGACGAAGCTCACCAGATGGATGAAGATTACTGCCGCGCTTTGGAATACGGCTTACCGCCGACAGGCGGCCTTGGGATCGGGATCGACCGCTTAGTCATGTTCTTGACCAACAGCCCGTCTATCCGCGACGTACTGCTCTTCCCCTTGAGCCGTCCGGAACAGCATAAATAATTGTTGCACCCTTTGCCCATGTCAATGGCAAGAAAAGGGCTGTCGTAGGACAGCCCCTTTTTTATCACAGCCCATAAAAAGGAGGAACGCTATGAAACGTACCGCACTAGCTGCGTTGGTCTGCTCGGCTTGCCTGGCTTGGAGCTCGGCAGCCGGCGCCGTGCCGACTGAGAACTGGGAAAGCTCCCTGAATGATACGCCGACGGCCCTTGCGGCAGCGATTGGGGAAGAACTTCTTCTCGATAAAGCCGACGAAGCCGATAAAACGACGCCGCCTGCAAAGCCGTCGAAGTCTGCCGAACGTAAAGATTCCGCGAAAAAAGACGGATCTCAAAAGTCGGCAAAATCCGATAAGGCCCAGCCGTCTTCTGACGTGAAAGAGAAAACGCCATCGGATAAGAACGATGCTGCCGATGTTAAAAAAGATGACGCCAAAGACGGTAAAAAATCCGGCTATCACAACGCCGCTCCGGCCAGTGTCCACGCCCTGACGGCGGACGATCAGCGCATCTTCGATTCGCTGGATACGTTAAAGATTGCCCCCTTAGAAGCCAGTGATTTTTACATTGGCAGCATCCGCAGCGGTGACAGCCCGATGAAAGTAAAGCGGATTTTTGGCAATCCCAGCAAATATTCGACCAGCATGCACTATACGTCGATGCAGTATACGGGGAAAGACCTGAAGCTGCGTTTTGCCATCCGCAATAAATTGGCCGACAGCCTGCGCTCTAGCGGCGATTCGCGTAAGAGCGTCCGTCCCGGCGTAGAGTCTGTCTTTTTGACGACCGGGACCAATATCCTCATCGGCCGCGATATGCGCTTGAAGTATCCCATCGAAGTGCTTTTGCGCCAATTCGGCATTCCCGATTCGATGCTGCGCGATACCGATGCCAACGTCTATTACGTGACCTATGAAAGCCCGAAAAAAGACGCTATGTATGTCTTTGCCGTCGGCAATCGGCGCGTGGAAAGGGTAGCCCTCATGCCGGTCCGGCCGCCTTATATCACCAGCGAACCGGCCAAAGACCCGAAGAAATTGACCGAACGGGACTTTACCCTCATGGGCTTTGGACTGAACCAGCCTTTTGAAGCCAATAAGTACAATATGTGGAACAAGCTGGTCAAACGCAATAACAGTAGTTTTTGGCTCTACGGGGATTACGGTGTCGAAGTAGACCGACGCAATATGATTCAGAAAGTATTCCTCCTGACCAATAATGGCTATACCAGCCGCGGCGCGACCCTGGGGTATCACGTGTCGACCATTCTGGCACTGTATGGCCGTCCGGACCGCGTCGAATGGGGCCCGGATAAGGAAAAATCCGTCGATGCCTATTACTATGACAGCCCTTATCAAAAGGCGTGTCTCTGGTCATCATCATGCGCCACAATGAGCCCTATGTCGACGATATTATCCTGACGTCGACGCCGATTAAGAATATCCAGGACCCGATGGAGCGTTACGGATTAAAGTGAGGATGCGTACCGTTTTTGCATATGTGTGAAGAAAA
>ENA-OPYT01000186-OPYT01000186.1-human-gut-metagenome-genome-assembly--contig:-NODE-186-length-20116-cov-3.535344_pt1 | contig 20116 bp, 15 predicted proteins | sample MGYA00242636_ERZ504480 | MGnify/ENA primary metagenome ERZ504480 (study PRJEB26092, sample SAMD00036228) | human gut metagenome | host: Homo sapiens | study: EMG produced TPA metagenomics assembly of...
CATATTCCAAACAAAGCGTCGAAGGCTACGGCAATAAGCACCCCATAAAGTACGAGCTGATACCCAGCGAAGAAATTCACGATAACGATCAATAGTCCTATAAGCCATCCTTGCACGGTCATAAGTGCTTCGGACAGCTTTGTAGCAATACCTTCCAACACCTTTTTCGTTTTATTAAATATTTTGTCCATAGTTATTATGTTCACGCTATGGGAATGTACTACCGTTGGTATTTCTCAAATCTTTGTCCATGTCGTATGGTCGGTATCTTTCTTATATACATATCCGTTTTGAATACGTAATCCGGCTTTTCCGATCAGGACTTCGAAAATATCGCCGGTGAATATCGCGTAGTTGCTCGATCCTTTCACAACGGCTACTCCGTTGGGTGCAATCAGGTTCTTGCGGATGTCGGTCACGAAAGAAAAAGTAATCGCTTCGACAGCTGCGGATGCCGCATTTCCGAGTCCTCCGGACGAGGATGCTTCCACTGTTACTTTTATATAGTAGTTGCCGGGGGTCGTAAAACGATAACTAATGTTCTTGTTGATCTGTATCGATACCGTGTCGTCATATGCGGAAGATTGCCGGAATATCGTGTCGGTAGTATCGGCTGTCTGGTTGATAATTTCGATCTTCACGCTTCCTCCGCTCCGGATCGTCCCCTTGACTTGTGCCGACATCTGCACCTCCGCGCCGCATTTGAATTGACTTGAGTTTCTGGAATCCGAGGCGAAAGGCTTCGTTTGAGAGGTTATGACCGCCACATTTCCCGTTGTTTGGCTCGACGGGACTTTGGAAGAACCCAAAACCTGGCTTACGCTGTTTATATTGTTAGTAGTGAGTATGATCTTGTTTCCGCTTGCGGTCGCATCGCTCACCTCTACGGAATCGTTTTTGACCTGCAAGATTCCGACGGTACCTTTGGTTGCGTGTACTTCTCCGTCGGCGTGTACCCTGAACACGGCTTTTTTCCGGTTTGTGTAGTCGGCTCCCGACCAGAAGGGCACATCGTCTTCCTGCAAGCCGCTCACGCCGGCCGTCACGTCGCCTTCAGCATTTTTCAGCAACATCACATTGGTCATTATCAGACCGCCTTTCACCTCGGTACTTCCGTCTTCCATAGCCTTCTTGAGGTACTCTGTCGATTTGATGGATTCGTCTATCGCGTCGTCGATCAAGTCCGACATGTTGCTGCTTATTTCATAATAATCGGAGAATACTTTTCTGAACTCGGTGCCGGTTATCTCGGATGTCGTACTCATATCGGCCAGCAGGGGCGTGAGATAATCTTCGAGTGCCTGGAAATAGACCGTAAATGAATCCGTGGGGACATCATACTTTTCGGCATTCGCCATGATGCTCCAGTATTCGCCTTGAATCCGCACCCATTCATTAGCCACCTGCTGTTTGTCGGATGGCGTCAGGCTCGAATCCGAGGCAATGTAGTCCACATCCAACTTCACCTGTTCGATCTGCGCCTGCACATCCTCTTCGGCCGTGATATACCCCGTGGGGGCCTTGTTGCCTTCCGTAAGCTGAATGTCGTAGAGATACATGGAAACACCTTTGCCGACATACATGTATATCTTCTGTACCACACGCGAAGCATCGATGGTGTGGACCACTTCATATACTCCTTCCGTTCCCGCCGGAGGAGCGGAAAGCACTTCTTTGGTGCCGTCTTCGTATACGATACGGAACGTAATTTCGGCACCCTGCTTGATTCGGGCTTTGAAGACGTACGGAGTATTCGGCTTGTATTTTATCTGGCCGCCGAAACAGTCGGGGACCGTCGAAACCTGGGAGGCGTTGGTTGCGGCAAGCCCGGCTTGTATAAGTTTGCTCCAATTGACATACAAATATGCTCCGTCCGCGTCCGCCCCCGAAGTTACGACATCCGTAACGCCCTCTTTGACACTGTTCCATTCCCGGATAAATTGTTTAGCGATATAGTTGCGGGCGCCGAACTGAAGATTCGCAATCTCGTCTTTGGCTTCGTTGGCTGCCGTATCATCGGTGTATTTGGATGCTTTGTCCCAATCCGAGCTCTCGAAATTGCCCGTTGCACGGGATTCGATACAGCGCATGATGTCACCACCTTCGCCCTGCGTCCAGATGTCACCCACATCGTAAGGTGTAGTCGGTGTTACGACGAATACACGACGTTTGGCATCGGCCGTGTCCTGCGCCCGCGCCGCCTCTTGCAGGGCCTTTACCGCATCGCTGTCGGCGATCGGCGTCCATTTATAGGTTCCGTCCTCTTCTTTTACCCACCGCCACGATTTGCCCGCATCGGGGTTCGTCGTCTTGTCGCTCGATATGGTGAAGTGAATCTGCGGGTATTCCGCCGGAGTGATTTTGGCATTATCGGTTTTGCGGATGACAAAAGCTATGTAGGGATTGTCGCTTTCGACGGTATAGCTCTGGCTCCATACGTAACTTGCTATAACCGCTCCGGATGACGCTATCGGATTGTAACCCATCGTATAGCCTTCGCCCACCGACAGTACGGCGCCTTTGGGTATTCCTCCGACCGGAGTTTTGAGCCGGATGCGGGTGCTGTCGGCGATTTTGATCTGATCCCAGGTCTTAATGCCGTCGATATAGGATGCACCGATGCTTCCCTGCTCCCAACAGCCTGCGTCCGTCGGGTCGAAATTCGCGGGCAGCGTATTGGTGAACGTGTCGCCGATATGGTTTTCCTGCTCGCCGTCCGCTATCCATGTTTGGGCCGGTTCATTGTAAAGCGAGGGAGTATAGGGATAGAACCAGTTTTCCACGACACCGTCCAGCCGTTTGTTGATCTCGGACAATTCGCCGGGCAGCGTGTTATCGATGTAATCCTTGGCCTGCTGAGCTTTGCGATCGGCGGAATTGGCAGTGTCCTGGGCTTCGGTGGCCGTCTGATCGATCTGTTCGATGTCGAACTCCTTTTGAAACTGTCCCGTCGCGGGGTCGTAGAGCTTGCCTTGCTTCCAGCCTGCCTCCGGGGTGAATGCCACGCCGACGCCGTTGTCGCCGACCAGCCGGAACAGCTTGCTCCGGGTGTCCAGCAGCGCCTTCTTGTCCAGGCTGCTGATCATACCTTGCAGGTAGATATTATCCAGATAGGCCGAATAGCCCGACATTTGGATCCCGAAGACGGAGAGGTTCGTAAGATCGCCGAACTGCGCGGCGATATTCTCGGCCGTAAACTCCCAGTCGCTGACATTGCGCAGATAACGCTGGTAGGTGCGCGTCGAGTAGCGCGAGCTCTGCCGGGCGGGATTCGTGAACGAGCCGTAGGCCACGAAGGTCATCGATTCCATCGGGTCGATCTGCCTGGTAAAGGTAGCCGACAGGGGGCGCAGCTCGTAGCGGAACTGCTCGTTGCGGTCGCCCAAGACCTCCGTGATACGGAAATAGACCGTTGCGAAGCCTGCGAAAGAGAAGTTGCCCCGGCCGTCGTCGGAATCTGCCGTCGCATTGTTCGACGGGTCGAAGTCGTGGAAGATACCCATACATATATCCTCGACCGCTACGGCGCCGATCTCGCCCTCTTCGAGTTTGAGCGTTACGAGCTTCTGATCCTTGTCCACGCTCTCGATCACCCCGGCGCCCGGAGCGCTCCAGTCATCCCCGACGCTGATGCCGACACGGTTTTTCCGAAGCTCCGGAACCTCCAGAAAACGACGGATGAAGAGGCTCTCCAACTCGCCGGCGCCTCGTCCGTCGATCTGTGCACCGAAGCCGGTGATGCCGCTGGCAAAGTCGCTTGTCCGGAATCCCTCGTCGAGCTGCTGCCGCTTAAGGAATCGGGTGATTCCTTCGACCGTACCTCCCCGGCGCTTGTTGAGAAATTCCCGTTCGCTCTTACGCGACGAATAGAGCGTCGTGTCGCTCGCTGGTGTTTCCTCCCACGATTTAATGATGTCAGGAAATTCCGATGAAACCTGCCGGGTTATCTGCGTCACTTCCGAAATCTGATTTTCGATGCGGGAAATACGGCCTGTGGAGAGGACATCGCTCATTTTGAGAGTCATGCTTCCGGGCTGAACGACGGAGCGACTGATCGCGACGATACGGATATCGCGGTATCCGGTATCGGGAAAAAAACTTGTCGCTTCCGAGCCGAATCCGTTGCCCTGGCTTCAAATCGAGGTTTCTTTTATCGACAACCGTAAAATCCGTCGATGCCTGGAACACGGATATATCTTTACGGCTGTCGGCCATAAAGGTATCTACCGCAGTTTTGAATTCCTGTTCGGCCACAGGATAATAACTGTCCGGCATACTGATATTCCAGAGCACGTATTCGTTCCCGGGAGCCGGGACCAACGGTTCCGACGGCAACTGCATATCGTTGTCGTAGGGCCATTGGGTGATGATCTCGAACTCCTTCTTTTCCGAGTCGTAATTCACTTCGAACTCCCGTCCGCGAAGCTCTCCGGTCTGAAAGGTCACCCGTTTGACGAGGCCGCCTATTTCGTATTGATTGGGATCGAACGGAATGTCGGGATCGGTGAAATACCAGACCGTAAACGGCGAGCCGTCATCGCTCGTGCGCTCTTCGGACCGTACGGAACCGACCGTACCGATCCGGCGCGGATATATCGCATCGAACGCTTCCTGCTCGAAATATTCGATGATACCGAGGTGGGTATCCTGTTCGACGTACTTCGCCCCGTCGGGCAATTGCAGCCGGGCATGTCCGTACCGATCCGGATCGATGTTGCGGGAGGAGCCTACCGGAAAGAGCCGAGTGAAAAATTTCACGCCATCGGCCATGCTCCGTTCGATTCCTCCGATCAATCCGTCGCCGTAAGACAACGGGACAGGCTCGCCGAACTCACAGCGGGATATGTTGAGCGTCATCCCGTCGAACCACCACTCCGTCCCGGCGGCAGACGACAGTTCCGAAAGTGCATCGGAGGCGTACTTTCCCGTATATTCGATATCGATGTACTCCGATACGACCACTTCTCCGACTTTCCATTCGGTCGTCCCCATTTTGCGGTTCATGTTAGCGATAATCAGCGCCGCATGTTCGCGTGCCGGTGCCGTGAGTGTCAGAATCGGATTGTCGTCATCATCCGGATTGACCATCAGGACCTGCGTGGTGAGTCCTTCGACCCCCGACAGTTGCACCGAGTAGCTCCATTCGCTGTCGCAGTTCATCTTCGGCTGATAACGTTCGAGAATCCAATAACGCCGTCCGAGGAAGTCCGCATAATCGTAAACTTCGAGCGTGACGCATTCGAAGGCCGTGAAGGAGAGCGAGAGGACACTCTCCTCCTGTATGCCGCAGGTTGCAGCACTGTTACTATCGGGAGAGGCCGTCAGCTTCAGATTCCCTTCTTTCGAATATATTTTGAGTTCCAATTTTTTGAAGATTTGAACGTGACCTTTAGATCGACGCAGCGAGTTCGAATGTCGGCTTCGGCTCCCGGAATTTCACCGAGAAGGTCGCCGCGACCTCTCCCTTTCCGAATGGCGCCAGTTGTGAATAATCCGAAAATCCGGTCATATAAACCCGGAATTTCAGCCCTACGTCCGTCAGATGGAGCGCCAGCCACCCGTCGTCGCCCTCCTTGAGAAATTTCACGAACGAGGCGTAGCGCATGAAGAACGAAACATCGTTCGAGGCGACGATGGCGAATCGCAGCGTAATATCACGGGCTTCATAAGTCTGCGTCAGTATATCGGGCATACGGACGCCGTCCTCCTCCCGAATGGAAACCTCCGCCTGCTGCTTGAGAGCCGGAGGTGCGAGCAGCGAATCGTAGTTGTCGTGTCTGTCTTCGGCGGTTTCCGCGAGGAAAGCCCCGAAACGGGCATATACATCCGTTTGGTTGATCAGCAACAGTCCTTCGAGTATTTCAGCCATAATCAGATCGCTTTTTAATCCGTCGCGTTTTATGGTTTGCAACAGTTCATAGATTTGGGGTATCGGTTCGGTATTTTCCCGGATGGCATTCATCGCTTCGAGTGACCCTTTGAGAACCGGGACAATACCTTCGGTGTTTTCATCGATATTCGCGGAATGGATCTGTACCGATGTGACCAGTCCTTCGACGCGGGAGAACGAATCCTGCGTTACAGTCTGAGTGGCTCCGGCCTTACCGTTCTGCTGCGAAGTGCCGGCTTCCTCGTCAATCGAAAATCCGTTCTCTTTTGCAATGCGGCGGAACTCTTCCCACAGACGATTGAAATCGTCCTGTTGATCCATGACGCCCGAAACCAGCGATTTCATCGTTTCGCTCCATTGAGCGAAACGCTCTTCGTCGGAAAGGTCGCTCTGCATGACCTTTTCGATGCGTTTTTGGGTATCTTCGAATAATTTACCGAACACGATCGAGGAGGCCATACGCTTACCCAGCAAGCGCAAGGCTTGTCCGACACTATCAACAAAAGTATTCGCCGCATCGGTGCCGTTTTCGAAAGCATCCACCAAGCATCGGTAAGCGTACTGCCCAGATCGCCGAAAATTCCTGCAAATAATCCCGGACCGCAGTCAATGCCTCTTCGTAGGTTTCCCAGTCGTCCACCATTTCGCGGAGCATCTCCTGATTCTCCCGTGCCAGGTGCTGGAAAGTTTCTCCGCCCTCTTCGACGAATTGCCGGAGCGCGTCCATATCGACTTCGCCATCCGTGAATAATTCGGGAAGCAGCGAACCGAGGGACTGATATTTTGCCGAACGGAACCAGGTCGAGTGACGTGTCTGAACCTGCATGTTGGCGATCGAATCGGCAATGTTCTCCCAAGTTTTTTCGTACCTGAACAAGCCCGAAAGTCCCGTGCCGGCTCCGCCTCGCCACTCTCCCGGCAACTGATATTTTTCTTCCCCGCGCGAGAGGATTCTCTCCCGGACTTTCTCCAGTTCCTCGAGCGAGGTGCGCACCACATCGATATTTTGCTTGTAACGGTCGTACACTCGATCCCCGAAGATATTGTCGAATTCATCGGAGTCGATACGGCTACGCTCTTTCATGATCCGAAGTTCTTCATTGAACTCGCGGGCCAGACGAAGGTTGCGCTCCATCGAAGTTTCACCGCCCTTGAACAAATTGACAATAGTGGTCAGCGCACCGATACCGGCAGATATGCCTCCGAGAATTCCGGAGGCCATGCCGAGTGTGTTCGATGCGGCTTGAGCTTTCCGGTATGCCTGAACGGCATTGATGATTTGCAGGGTAGAGCCGGCGATATCTCCTGCGGTGGCGATGATGGTTCCTCCGGCACCCCCGACGGCATCGCCGACCTCATTGAAGGTACCGATGACGTCGGTCAATACGCGGTGAAGCTCCGTCCAGGAAGTCGTATCGGTAGTTTCCTGTTCCGTTTGGTTCTGTTTTTTCGCCAGTTGCTGTTCGGCCTTGCGGAGTTTGGCCCGCGCAACGGCGATGGCATTACCGTCATCCGGCGTTTCGCTTTGCAGGTTCTCCAGCTCTTCCTGAGCTTCGATCACCAGGCTTTCCAGCTTTTTGACCGAGGCAGCGACGACCCGGTCGGCCCAGGCTTCGAATTCCGGGAACTGGCTTGCAAATTGTTCCGTGAAGTCGTCGAGCGCTTTTTGTTTGGCCTCGCGAGCGAGTCGCTGGGCCTCCGGATTTGAGGCAAGAGCGGCAATATCCTGATCGTATTTCCGGGCGATTCGCAGACGCCCCTGCTGGTAGGTTTCGTACTTCTCCAGCAACTTGGTGTATGAAGCCTCCTCTTTCTTATCGACATCCGCAAGCTCTCTGTCCCGAATTTCCGCAGCTTGGGCTATTGCAGCGGCCGTGCCAGCCATAAAGGTTTTCTCCGCATTCGAATCGATATCGGCCCCCGACTCCCGGAGTTTGCGAATCAGCGCGAGCGTCTGTTGTTCCTGCCGCTCATATTCCTGACGGTTTTTCTCGTAATTGAGGCGGATCGCTTCCCGTTCCCGGTCGAATTCGTTTTCAATCAACTCGACCCGCTGGTCGTCGAGGCTCTGCTGTTGGCGACGTACGGCCGCCTTATACTGTTCTGTGAGTTGGTCGGTGGAAGCCGGTTCGCTACCGGTCGCGCTCGGCGTGCCGGACGGGTTTTCCAGCAACTGGGCCTGCTCCGCCACGGCAGCCAATTTCGTCCGCTGCTCTGCGAGAAATTGCAGAAATGCCCCGAGGTTGCCATCGAATTTCTCCTCTATCTCATCGATAATCTCTTCTCCTCCTTTGTTCTTCCTGATCTCTTCGAAAATCCTTTCCTGCCAGTAAGAAACACTTTCTTCTGCATCTGACAGAATGGTTTCCGCCCAAGAGAGATCTTTGTACATTTTAGACGCATTGCCCCGTTGGGTCCACGTCGCCGCATCGTAGATTTTCCGTTTGTCAGCAACATCCTTTTGGGCCTCGAGGTATTTGTCATAATCCTTTCGGAATTGTTCGATATCCGGTATGTTATTGAAGAACAGCTCTTGCTGTTCGATATCCACCAGGCTCTTGAAAGCCGCCTGTGCTTTGGCGTATTTGTAAATGTTTTTGATCAGCTCCTTGTAAGTGTCATTCGCTTGTCCGAGCATGATTTGCTCGTCGGAAAGATTCTTGAAATAACCCGAAAACTCCTCTTTGAGTTTGCGCACGGCATCCCGGCGATCGTCTGTGGCACGGGCGTTATCCGTTGCGGCCCGGTAGAGAAGATTCAATTTTACGACCTCCTGCTGGGCGTTCCGGGCCCCTTCGAGCATCGTATTCTGAAAACGTTCGGTCGCCATGCGAGCGGTGTCGAGGGCTTTCTTTCCCCGAAACAGATTCGTCACCCAGTTTCCGATCTCTTTGCCGTACGCTACTGTCAGCGTGATTCCGACGGCTAACGCCGTTTGCCAGGATAGAAGGGACGAAAGAACCTGCCGCCACACGGGGACGCCTTTCTGCCCGCTGGCAATCATCGCCTCGTACTCTTTACGCGCACGAGCCAGTTCGTCGGTGAAGATCGGCAGGTTGTTCGAAATGGCCATGAAGAACATTTGAGGCCCCATCGACAATACCGGCAGCTCCCGGGCCAGTTGTTGGATCGACATGTTCAATCCGTTGAATGTACTCTTAGCTTTCGTTGCATCAGAAGGAACGATTGTCGTATTTTTGGCCGTTTCTGAGACTGCCTTCGCGCTCTTCGAAACGCGGCCCAGCTCCTCTTCAAGTTCCTTGATTCGAGCCTGCAGGGTCTCGATCTGTCGAATATTATCACTTTGATCCATCTTCGGTGTCGTAGACATTGTTTTGCTCAATCGTGCCACCTCTGCCTCCAGAGCTTCGATCTGTTTCCTGGCATCCATAGCATCCTTCTCGACACCATCAATCCCGCCGGAAACTCCGGAGAGTCCCTGGCGGGTATTGTTCTTTACGAGGAATTCTATCTCGACGGGTTTCATTGCAAGTTGAGTTTCGATTGAAAGAGTTGTGCGGTATCGGGTTTTCCCGTTGCACTCCCGGCTTCCGTACATTCGGCCGGGACGCTTCGATAATGCGGGGCATCGGCCAGCATCATGGCCAGTGTCTGGAAATTGACCTTCCACAGAATGTAATGCACCGACCATCCTGTTGCGGAGGCAATTTGCCAAACGATTCCGAAGGGGCTATGGGAACTCTCGTAAACGGTTCTTAACTCCCCTTTCCTGCTCTTTTGGGGCGGCTCGCTTCGTACCGGAAGGGATCGATCCTCTCGGCCGATTCGATAATACTCGTAAAATCCCGCGTGCCCCGCATTCTGCGGAACCAGCGCTGGGCTTCGATCCGGTACTCGGAGGGTACCTTCCACCGGATCAACCAGGCCACCACGGGGGCCAGCAGGAGTCCGGACAGATAGCCGCGACATATCGTCAGCGCAAGGATCAGCGAAAGGCGTTTGGCATGCCGGTCGAAAAAGGCACGCTCCTCGTCTTCGGAGAAAGCATCCCATTCCCGGGCCGTGATTCCCAGCTTCAGGTAGTGGCGTACGATGCGCATCTGCCCTCCCAGGCAGGGGCGCCGCATCGTTACGCGCAGCACCCGCTCCCGGCCTCCGGGCAGGCGGAATCGGAGAAGAGGCAGCAGAATCCCCACATCGAGCAGAGCTTCCGCTGCCTCCAGTTCTACATTGCGTTTCATGGCTTAGGCATTGGGCTGCGAAAGCGATACGGTAGCTTTTGTTTCAGGATCGGACTCCAGGATGAATTCCAGTTGTCCGGAGCGGGGCGATTCCGTGGAATTGGCTTCGGCGATCACCGTGACGCGTCCGTTTATGACTTCCACCGAGAAGCCTTCGGGCACAGCACCTACCGAGAACGGACCCGATGCTTCGATATCGACCGGGAGGCTGCCGCCTGCCTGTTCGAAGGTCAGCGACGTCGGGTCGGCCTCGATGAAGGGCTCCGTCGGCAGAATCGAACCGGGCGAAGAGCCGTCCAGCGGGGCCAGGACCTTCAGTCCGAATTCGATGCCGAGGACGTTTTCGCCGCCCAAGCCGCCGCGAATCTTCGAGGCACGCAACGAAACGCGCTTGAGTTTGACGGTCTTACCCGTACCGGTCAGAATGCGCATATCTCCTTCGACACGCATCGAGCTGGCAGGCATTTGCCACTCCTCACCCGCGACTTTGCCGCCCATCAGATCGACGCAGTTCTGGGGAACCATTTCGATCATCTTTCCGGTAATCTCATTCGTCGCGGCTCGCGTTTCGATATCCAGCACGGGACTGGTCCGAATCTGTGCGGCCCAGAGTTCGACGGTCTGGGCGTCTTCACCGCCCCAGTCAAGGCCCTCTTCCGAAATGTTCCCCATGCGTCTGCCGTTGAAATAGACAGCGTCGAGCAGCATCAGATAGCCGTCGTTAGTTTGAATTACAGATCGTTTAGACATAATTAAATTGTTTTGAAAAGTTTTGCAAATAAGTTTGTTTTATGAGCCCACCAGCCGCCGAGACATCCGATAACGATTCCGAAAAGCATCCACCTTCCCCGATAGGCCGGGGACCGCGTTTGTTGTATTGCTGTTTCCGAAGATTGATGCCTGGAGACTTCGAGGAGTCGGTCGTATGCTTCCCGGGTTTCTGCCAGACTCTCCTTCAGAGAATCTGCATATCGGTCCTGCCGGGCCGAGGTCGCTTTGTAATATTCGACTCGTCGGGCAAGCGAATCGCTGCGTGCTGAAATGCGGATGGTATCCCCGTCACGCCGGGCTTCGAGCGTCAGCCGACCGTCACGGGCAACATAGGCCGCCCCCTCCGGCAGATTACGGAGGCTCTCCTCCGTCACCGTCACCGCTGCTGTCCGAAGCGGAATCGCCTCCGTCCGCAGCGCCCGCAGCACAGAGGTCTCCTCCGATCGAGAGTTCATTGCCGCTCGTGCGGTTTGCTCTACGGCGTTTTGTGCGCCGCGTTGCATGTGCGACACGGTATCCGTACTGTTCTGCGTCCCTGTCGAGAGGAGCTTCTTCGTCGCAGTGCAACTTACCAGCAGCAGGATGGATAGCAGCAAAAAGAGTCTTGTCTTCATACGAATTTCGTTTTCCGATGGTCTTGCGGAGGCGCTCCACCTCTTTAGTCAGCCGGTCGATGCGTACGAGCATCTCTTCCTGGTTGGCCTTGAGGTCGATGTTTTCCCGCCGCAGTTGGATATTTTCTTCGAGAATCTTCTTGTTTTCGCCCGAAAGCAGGTTGATCGAACTCTGCAACTCTTTGAGAAAATCGTTGTTCTGTTTGCGGCGCGAGAAGATCCAGGTGAAAACGCTGCCGAGGAATCCCCCGGGAAGTGCGAAAGCGAGTATCTGCATCCAAATGCTGTCCATCGTTCAATCGGTTTTTGAAAGTTAGTTTACGCCCGTTCGATCATGCGTGCAATCTTCGAGATCAAATCCGCGTAGGCTGCGGGTTCTGCCGTACAGTACCCGGCCTTGGCGATCTCATAAGCGAAACGTGTTATGTCGTTACGATACGCCCAGGCTACTGCGTAGCGTTTGGCGGAAAGGACCTTCGCATGGTCGCGGATGCCCTCCTCCGGCGTGTCGTAGTCGCGGAACTTGCGATCGACCTCGTAACGGTAGCGTCCATCCGAAGTCCGGGTGATCGAATAAACCTTCTCGAATCGTCCGCTCTGCCGGTCATCCGAAAAGTATTCGAAGGTCCGTTCGGTTCGCCGCTTTCCGGTCCACTTATCTCCGGCCGTAATGCCGAAAAGATTATTTCCGATAGCATGATCGCCCCATCCGCTTTCGAGGGCGGCCTGCGCCGCAACAAACAGAGGATTCAACCCTGTTTCGGCGCAGACCCGCTCGATTGTCGGATAATAGGTGCGCTTGAAATCCGTCGGTTTCATGGCTTACTCGGTTGCGGTGCCGACCAGGGCCATTACACCTGCATTATCGCCGCGCATGATGCTGCCTCCGGCACGTACGAGGAAAGAGTAGACATCCCCATAATAGTCGGGCGCTTTCTCCTGCTCAAAAGCCTTGACTTCGCCCAAGGCGCGGCATACGGACTGATCGTGCCAGGCAAGGGCTGCGGCCAGGTCCGTGGCGGCACCGCTTTCGCCCCACCGCTTCGGAGCTTTATCCGCAGTGTAGAGCGTAGCTTGTGAACGCATCATGACGTTGAACGAGAAGAGTTTTCCGATGATGCCGTTCTGGGCATCCGCCGAGGCGAGGAATGCGGAGTTCTCATTGGCAGTGAGATCGCTCAACAGCTGTGCGTACATCTGCGCATCGAGCAGCAGGTAGCGGCCCTCCTGGGGAATGTTCTCGCTGTTGAATTTCGTCATCAGCGTCAGAATATCCGCCCTGCAAAGCCCTTTTCGCCTGCCTGTCGCCGAAGGTGTGTAAGCATCCACCGGTGCCCCCGTGGTTTCGATCACACGATCCGAGGCAGGACTCCAGGCGAACAGAAAATCCTTGGCCACAGCCTCATGCAGGGCGAGCTTGTCCTGCCGTAATACGGACTCGCGTTTGTTGTACGACAGCTCGACCTTGTCGGCATCGGGGATCAAAACGGGATCCGTCGTGAAAGCAGCCAGCTCGAAAGTTTTGTCCGTGTCGGTACGCTGCTTTACCGTTGCGGGTAATGACGTTCGGTTCTTCTCGACTTTCGAAGCGGCACCTGCCTGCGGGATATGCACGATCTTTCCCGCTTCGACATACTCGTCGGCGTTGAACGCTTTCGAAAGGAAGCTGTTGGGAGCGAACAGACCTTCGACGATCGATTTCTCCCAGATTTCTTTTTGAATAGCCATAATGTTTTTTGTTTTTGATGAGTTCTACATGTTAGGTTCGGTACCGAAGGCCGCTTTGAACTTCTCACGGAAGAGTTCCGGCGCCTTGTCCCTGAGTTCAACAAGGCGCCCTGCCTTATCGAGTTCTTCCCACGACTTGTTTACAAGGTCGGAGAGTTCGACCGACTGCCGTCGTTCACCCTCACGGATAAGCGCTGTGACGGATTTGCGGTGCGGAATGGCTTCGAGGGTGGCTTTGGCACTCTCGAAATCCGTATCAAAGAGTTTCAGATAAGCCTCCTTGCCTGCGGTATTGATCCTTCCGTCGGCAATGGCTGCATCCACGAGGCGAATCGCCTCGGACTTCCGGATCTCCTTGTGCTCGGACTCCGCACGCGCTGCAGCATCTCTGAGTTCCTGATTTTCACGTGTTAGCCGGTCGTTGTTTTCGATCAGCCGGTTCACAGCGCCGATAACCTCGGCATCCTGTGCTGAGTCCTGCAACTTGAGGACTTCCTTCAAAGTCTTGTTCATATTCGAATCGATTTTTGAGTGATTGAGCCTGTCCATAAGCCGGATGACAGTCGAAGCATCCGTGAGATCGAGAGGTTTTCCCGTTTGACGGTCGAAAAGCACCAGGGCATTATGATTGGCCCCGATCGTGACAATGGACGCTTCACGGGCTGTCCAGCGCGTCACGGTCGGAAGCGTCTGCCCGGGAAGTTTCAACTCTGCGGCGTCACTCACCTCTTCGGGAGGCCAGGCTCCCATAGAAGCCATGCGCAGGAATCCGCCTTCGACCTTGTCGGCAATCTTCACCGCCTCGTCATCCTTCTCGTCGAAGAGGGCATCGGCAAGGATCTGCGTACCTTCAATACGGATGTTCTCCCAACGACCGATCGGAAGCTCCCAGTCCTTATGGTTGAGCAGGATCACGGGGTTCTTACGGAACTCCTCGAGATTAGCGCCGCTGGTGAGCATACGGAACCCGTAGGTATTGACCGTCTCGTCGTGCAACACGAATGTAAATCGTTTCATAAAAGCCATCATTTTTCGGCAAAATTGGATTGAAAACACCCGTCTTGCAAATTATATTGTATTGTTTTACAATTTATTACGCTTTAATTGCACTTTACATGCAGACCATTTATCCACGATTCGCTCCGTTCGGGTGAAGAGCTTACCTTTGGGGTGTAAAACAGAGATTTTTCATGACACAAGAGTTGGATAACAAGCAGAAGAAGGAGTGGGCGAAACTACTTTTCCTCACTACGGATCTCACCCAAGCCGAGATTGCCGTGAAGATCGGTGTCTCGAGGATTACTATCGTACGATGGGCCAAAGAGTGGGAGGGTCTCAAGTTGAATTTCCTCCAAACCCGTGAGGCACGGATCAAATCGACACTCATGCAGCTTAACGAACTCGACGAAAGCATCGCGGCGCGTGAGCAGGGTGCGCGCTATCCGACGGTCAAGGAGGCAGATATCCGGCGCAAACTCACCGCCGACCTCGAGGCGCTCGAACAGGAGGCCTCCGTGCGGGACATTGTCAATGTGTCAAGAGATATTCTCGACTATGTCCGAGCTATTGACCTGGAGAAGGCCAAGATGCTCTCGGACTATTTCGATTCATACATACAGGAACGGCTGAAATGGGTAAAGTAGATGACATGCGCGCCTGGAACGAATGGCGTGAATACCACCGTGCCCTGAAGCGCGACAAGGCGGTGGACAAACTCTCACCTGTGGAACGGATGAGGCGACTCGAGAAGCTCGAAAAGGATCCCGTTTCGTGGAGCTTTTCTTCTTCGCCGAATACACCCGGCATCCCTTCACTTCCTTCCAGAAGAAGGCGATCCGGCGGATCACCTCCAATCCGGAATGGTATGAAGTGCTCTCGTGGTCACGCGAGCTGGCCAAATCGACCATCGTCTTCATGTGCATCATGTATCTTGTACTGACGAAACGCAAGCGCAACGTGCTGCTCGTTTCCAACAGCCATGAGAATGCCACGCGGCTTCTGGATCCTTACAAGAAGTCCTTCGAACAAAATTCACTGTTAAAGGCTTACTACGGGGACCTGAGGGAGGCCGGCAACTGGACCGCCGACGAGTTCTCGCTGACCTCGGGCGCGGCATTCCGGGCGCTCGGTGCAATGGAATCGCCGCGAGGCACCCGCAAGGATGCCTTTCGCCCGGATACGATTCTCCCGGACGACTTCGACACGGATGCCGACTGCCGTAATCCCGACATTGTAAAAAAGAAGTGGCAGTGGTTCGAGGAAGCCCTGATTCCAACCCGATCCGTGAGCGGCGACCTGCTGGTCGTGTTCTGCGGGAACGTCATTGCCCGGGATTGCTGTGTGACGCGGGCCGGGGCCAAGGCCGACCATTGGGATATTGTGAACATCCGCGATGCCGAAGGCCGCTCGACCTGGCCCGAGAAGAACACCGAGGAGCGTATCCGCCGCATCGAGCAGACCATTTCCACCAAAGCCTTCCAGCAGGAGTATATGAACAATCCGCTTTCCGAAGGCGAGGTCATCAAGGAGGTGATCTGGGGAAAATGTCCGCCGATGCAACGGCTCCAGTTCGCAGTGGCCTACGCCGATCCTTCTCCGTCAAACGCCCGCAACAAGGCATCGAGTTTCAAAGCGGATTTTCTGCTCGGTTACTGCGACGGGACATTCTACGTCTATACGGGATTTCTCGACCATGTCACCAACGACGAGTTCGTGGACTGGTTCTACAACCTGCGCGATTATGCGAGCGAACGTGTGCAGGTTTATTACTTCATCGAGAACAACAGCCTGCAGGATCCTTTCTATGAGCAGGTGTTCCTCCCAATGTTCGCCGCCCGCGCCCGCGAACGGGGATTCATCGGCATCACACCCGACTGTCGCTGTAAACCGCCGAAATTCGAACGCATCGAGGGAAACCTCGAACCGTTGATCCGCCAGGGGCGCCTGGTACTGAATATCGACGAACGCGAGAATCCGCACATGAAACGCCTCGAAGAGCAGTTCCTGCTGCTCAACCGGCAAATGAAATCTCCGGCCGACGGCCCTGACTGCATCGAAGGAGGCGTATGGATCATCAACCAGAAGATCTCCACGCTCAACGAAGGATCCTATACCATCGGTCAACGAGTACGCGCATCAAAACGTTTCTAATATGGCTTTTCTGACACCTGAAGAGTTGCAGACGCATCTCTATAAAGAGAATATCGAAACCATCGCCCGAGAGGACGATGCGATCGTGGCAGCGGCTATCGATGCCGCCATTGAGGAGGCCTCGGGGTATCTCGGGGCTTATGACCGTAAGAAGATCTTCGGCACCGAGGGTGACGAACGTAACGCACTGCTGTTAATTTTTGTCAAGGACATCGCCGTATGGCACTTCATCAACCTGTGCAATGCAGGAACGGATCTCCAGCTCCGGCAGGATCGATACGAACGGGCCGTCGCCTGGCTGAAGTCCGTCCAGCGCTCGGAGATCAAACCCAACCTACCCGTAATGGAGGATGCCGACGGCGACGGAAAGCCCGACCCCGCTGCCGGAGAGTACATTTTCGGGTCGAACCCAAAACGATCACAACATTTTTGATTATGGCACAAATAGGTTATAAGACATCTTCCCGAAAGAGTTCAGGCGCGAAAGCCTCAAAGCCGATAGTGGTGCAGCAGATCGTTGTCCAGGCTCCGCAGCGTCGCGTGTACGACATCGGAGATTGGCGGTCAGCTTTGCGCTCGGCCGACAACGGACGGCCGAAATATCTCTACGACCTGTTCGAAGACATCTTGATCGACGGAGTTCTTGCCGATGCGATCAACAAACGTATCGAGGCCGTGCTGAACGCTGAAGTCGTCTTCATGAATGCCCGGGGACAGGAAGAACCCGCCATCGCAGCGATGATCGACACGACAGCCTGGGAAACGCTCATCCGCGAAATCATGCACCGGCTGTTCTACGGCAGGGCGGGCGTGGAGCTCTTTTTCAACGGCGGATTCCACGTCGAACCCATCAAACCCAAGTATATCGACCTGGACAACTGTCAGATTCTGCTGAACGACACAGGAGATCGATCGGTACCGTACGACCAGGATCCGAACCTTCTGGTCGTCGGTCGTCCCGGGGACTACGGGCTGCTGCTCAAAGCTGCACCCTATGCTATCTGGAAACGCGGTGGATTTGGCGACTATGCTCAATGGATCGAGCTGTTCGGAATGCCTCAGCGTATCGGAAAGTACAACACGTTCGACCCACAGAGCCGGGAACTGCTTAAGCAAGCCTTGGAAGAGGCCGGATCCGCACCTTATCTCGTCATCCCCAAAGAGGCAGACATTGAAACCAAAGAGGTAAATAGGGGGTCCGGCTCGTCATTCAATGAGTTCCGTCAGGCGACGAATGAAGAGATGCTTATCACGATCCTCGGACAGACGTTGACAACCATTCAGGGCGAGCGCGGAGCCCGCTCGCTCGGAGAGGTGCATCTGCAGGTCGAGGATTCGAAACACACGAGCGACCTGCGTTTTGTACAGCGTACGCTCAACGAACGGCTGCTGCCGGTTCTGGAGGCGTGCGGCTTACCCGTGAAAGGCGGCCGCTTCGTCTATCCGAAGGCAGCCGACCCGCTCTCCGTGGATGAAATCGTGAAGCTCTCGACGATCATCGACATCCCCGCAGCATTCATTCACGACAAGTATTCGATCCCCATGCCGGACAAAGGAGAGGTGATCGCCGGAGAAAAGTCGAATATGGTATTAGGCTCACACCTTGAAACGGATACGGATGTCGAGGAGAAGGTGCGGAATGCCGACAACCGGAACATCTGGCACCGCTTATGGGATTTTTTCGTCAAAGCCCCGCAGGGCGGGGCAATCGATGGCATAACCCTCATGCGGATGCAGGACAGTGATACGCTCGAAAAGAGGCTGATGGGACGTGTGGCCGCCTCGCAGCCCGCGTTCGACACGGAGCTATTTCGATTCCTCTCCGAAGACCTTTTGAAGGCCGTTCAACCGGAAGCTGACAGCATCGGGAATGCTGATATCAGGGTTGTGTACGGAGTACGTGACGACGCTTTACAGACAGCGATGGAGATTAACCTGTTCCAGTTCTCGGCAGCCAAAACCCTGGCCGAATTGCAGGAACTCAACCGCCTCTTCCGTGAAAGTAGCAATTTCGCCGACTTCGAACGTGAAGCCCGCAAGATTTGTACGGCATTCAACCGCGACTGGCAACGTACCGAGTACGACACGGCACTACTTACGGCCGAAGCCGCAAGCACCTACCGACGGTTGATGGGCAAGACAAAGCTGTTCCCCTACTGGGAGTACCGGACGGTCGGAGACGATCGTGTACGTCCGTCCCATCGCCAGCTCGAAGGGGTCGTCCTTCCCTACAACGATGCCAGATGGAAGAAGATCTTCCCGCCGAACGACTGGCGATGTCGCTGCCGGGTCGTGCCGCGGATGGCCCATGAGGTCAAGAAAGAGGCGGTCGAAGCCTCGCAACAACGCGTGGATGAGTTCTTCGGAACGGCGACGTGGAAGAAAGCCGCAGCGCAGGGTTGGGGCGTAAACCGCGCCCTTACCGGCGAGGTATTCACGCAGAACCAGTTCTACATCCGCCGCTTCCAGAACAAGGCTTCGAAGCTACTCGGCCGGCTCTACTACAACGACTGGGGACTCGACTCGTTTGCCAAACGCCTGGCGGCAGCGACGGAACCGATTCCCGAATACAGCGGTTCGGCCGCAGAATGGTACAAGGCTCACAAGACGCTGCACGACTACAAGGGCCGCAAAGTCGTCCTGGACGAGAAGGTGTTCCGGACTCATACGACCGGGAGCTATGAGAAAGTGCGGGTGCCGCTGCTGGCATGTGTCGAAGAGGTGTTGAAGAATCCCGACGAGGTTTGGCTGAACGATTATCACAGACCGTTCAGGAACATAAATTTCATAAAATTCTATGACGGAAAGGTGATCGACGTGATTTGTGAAGTGGATGAAAATCTCGAATATAGGATAACGACCTGGTTCGAGATCGTTCAGACTCCGAATTTGAAACAGAAAACGCGAAGCAGCCGCCACATTGACCCGCGATGGAAATACGGCGGGGCTTGCTTATAAAAAAGTCGTAGCGGCATGTCTTTGCGTCCGGACGTACTGTTGTTTACCTTGGGAACACGTCCTGCAGGTATCCGCAACGCCTTGGATAGCCAGTGTCATACCGCTGCTTCGGGTTAACGTACTCATCCGCTGTATCAAGCCCAGACTTTGGTCCCATGCCCCCATCACCCGCGAGGGATAGCAGAATTCGATTCACCCCCGGAATTGTACGCTTCGGAACAAATATACGAAATTTTTATGAAAATAGAAATCGACAAACTCCTCGAGGAGCGTATGGAGGAGATCCTGCAGGGAACGGCTGAAATCGTCGCTGAAACATCCGTCGGATATTTCCAGGACACGTTCCGGCACAAGGCCTTTGACGGGAATCCGTGGGCACCACCCCGGGTCCCCAAACAATCGGGGTCACTGCTCGTGCAGTCCGGAGCTTTGCTCAACAGCATCCGGCCTGTCGTGGTCACGCCCGGGCGGATCGTCATCGCGGCCGGAAACGAGAAAGTGGACTATGCCCGGGTACACAACGAAGGATTCAAAGGTGCGGTTGCGGTTCCGGCCCATATCCGGCACACGCGCCGGGGTGATCAGAGCGTTCGGCAGTACACCCGAAGGGTGAACATTCCCCGGCGACAGTTTATCGGCGACGCCCGGGAACTCGAAACCGAGCTGCAAAAAAGAATCGAGACTCATGTGGAATCCGTATTAAACAACTGATTATGGAAAAAGAACTCTTCATCGCCCTGTGCGATCAGCTGAAAAACAAAGTCCCCGAATTGCGATGGATCGATTCGGATCAGGGACAACTC
>ENA-OPYT01000189-OPYT01000189.1-human-gut-metagenome-genome-assembly--contig:-NODE-189-length-19983-cov-39.199688_pt1 | contig 19983 bp, 19 predicted proteins | sample MGYA00242636_ERZ504480 | MGnify/ENA primary metagenome ERZ504480 (study PRJEB26092, sample SAMD00036228) | human gut metagenome | host: Homo sapiens | study: EMG produced TPA metagenomics assembly of...
GATTGTCGTTGTTTTGCCAGAACCATTCGGGCCGATCAAGCCCATAATATACCCCTTTGGCAAAGTAAAGCTGATATTGTGAAGTTGAAAAGAATCAAAAGATTTTGAAAGATTCGTTACCTCTAAATAATTAGTCATCTGTTTTTACCTCCGTTAAAATGTCCAAAAGGCGATGTAATTCCTCTGTGGATAGATTTGCCATTCTTGCAGCTTTTATTGCTTCGGTGAGATTGTTTTCTACTTTGCAAATAAGCTGCTCCTTAATCAGTTCTGAACCAGACCCCATTACGAAACATCCGCGCCCCTGCACATTTTTAACAAAGCCCTCTTGTTCTAATTCTGTGTATGCCTTTGTCACTGTTAAGACGCTGATCTTTAAGTCTTTGGCAAGTGTTCTAAGGGAGGGCAAAGTTTCTTCGGCTTGAAGTTCGCCAGATAAAATAGCCGCCTTGATCTGCTGTTTAATCTGCTCGTATATGGGGACGCCAGATACATTTGAAATAATCAGTTTCATTGCTGCATCCTCCGTATGTTTTAACTGTTATGCTGTTGTATATAACAGTATAACACGAGAGGCGTATCTTGTCAATATTTCAAGGGAGGTGGCAATGATTTCCTCTGTCTATGTTTCGGGATATGAATTATAAAGTTTAATCTTCCTGCATATAGCAACATTCCATTGAGAAAATATGAAATATACAATGTAGATGGGTGGTGCTATATGGCAAATATCAAAGATTGTCCCGGCTTTGAAACTTTCGGCGCGGATGTAAAAGAGGCGCGGAAAGTCAAACAGTTATCGCGTAAGACGCTGGCAGAACAGGTCAATATCGACTGGCGCTATCTTGCCAACATCGAAAATGACGGCACGATTCCCAGCCTGCCGGTTATCATACAGCTTATCAAAATCTGCGGGCTTCCCGTGGAACGGTATTTTAACCCGGAGATTATGCGGGAGGAAAGCGCACAGCGGCAGCGGGTCAGCCACAAGCTGAAACTCTGCCCGGAAGAATTTCTGCCGGTCATCGAGGGCGCGATTGACGGGGCCATTCAAATTCAACAGAAGAATGACGAAACGGAGGGTGCATGACAACCCTCTGTTTTGTTTTTGGGAGGACGCAAGCTGCGCCCTCTCTTTTTTTGTACGGTTTTCGGAAAAACCGGGATTTTGCGGGTATTTCCTTGGGGTCAGAACGCTTTTTAGGGGAAGAAGAACAAAGACAGCAAGCATAGGGAGTGTAGCCACACTCCCGGCAAACGGCTTCCCGTTTGTATCTTGAGGAAGTCCCCAAACCCCTGAATGAATGGAGGTGAGAAAGTGGCAAACCGAAAACGGAAGTTTGTGCTGCGCGTCCCGGTGACGCCAGAGGAACGGGCGCTGATCCAGCAGAAGATGGCCCAGCTTGGCACAAAGAACTTTTCTGCCTACGCCCGGAAAATGCTGATTGACGGCTATATCGTCCATATCGACACCGGCCCCGTCCGGGCGCAGACCGCAGAGCTGCAAAAGATCGGCGTCAACATCAACCAGATTGCAAGGCGTATCAACAGTACCGGGACTGTGTACGCGCAGGACTTGGAGGACATCAAGGGGGCGCTGGCACAGATATGGCAGTTACAAAGATCCATCCTATCAAGTCAACGCTGAAAAAGGCGCTGGACTACATCGAGAACCCGGACAAGACCGATGAAAAGCTGTTCGTTTCTTCCTATGGCTGTTCCTATGAAACGGCGGATATTGAATTTCAAATGCTGTTAGATCAGGCGTACCAAAAGGGCAACAATCTGGCCCACCACCTGATACAAGCCTTTGAACCGGGGGAAACCACGGCGGAGCAGGCCCATGAGATCGGGCGGCAGCTTGCCGATGAAGTGCTGCAAGGCAAATACCCCTATGTGATTACCACCCACATTGACAAGGGCCACCTGCATAACCACATCATTTTCTGCGCCGTGGATATGGCGAACCAGCGCAAGTACATTTCCAACCGCCAGACCTACGCCTTTATCCGGCGCACCAGCGACCGGCTGTGTAAGGAACACGGCCTGTCTGTGGTAAAGCCCGGCAAAGACAAAGGCAAGACCTACGCCGAGTGGGACGCACAGAAAAAGGGCAAGAGCTGGAAAGCAAAACTGAAAATCGCTATCGACGCGGCCATTCCGCAGGCCAAAGACTTTGACGATTTTTTGCGGCTCATGGAGGCGCAGGGCTATGAAGTCAAACAGGGCAAGTTTATTTCATTCCGCGCGCTGGCAGACGGCCTCCGTCCCGGACAGGAACGCTTTACCCGCTGCAAGACCTTGGGGGAGGATTACACCGAGGAACGGATCACCCAGCGGATCAAGGGCATTGCCATTGACCGGGGGCCGCACAGAAGAAGCACCGGGGAAATCTCCCTGCGGATCGCCTTGGAGGACAGTATCAAGGCCCAGCAGTCGGCGGGCTATGCGCGATGGGCGAAGCTGCACAACTTGAAGCAGGCCGCCAATTCCTTAAACTTCATCACAGAACACCAAATCGACAGCTATAAGGGCTTGGAAAGCAGGCTGGCCGAGATCAGTGCGGCAAACGACGCGGCAGCCTCCGCCCTGAAAGACGCAGAACGCCGCCTTGGGGATATGGCGCTGCTGATAAAAAACATCTCCGCCTACAAGCAGCTCCGTCCTGTGGCGCTGGAACTGCGAAATGCCAAAGACAAGGCCGCGTTCCGGCGGCAGCATGAAAGCCAACTGATCTTGTATGAGGCGGCGGCAAAGGCGCTCAAAGAGGCCGGGATCACAAAGCTCCCCAACCTGTACGCCCTTAAAACCGAGTATAAAAAGCTGGACGCAGAACGGGAACGGCTGTCCGCACAGTACAGCGAAGCGAAACAGAAATTAAAAGAATACGGCATTGTCAAACAGAATGTAGACAGCATTTTGCGGACAGTGCCGGGAAAGGAGCATACGCAGGAACGATGAACATACCGAGAATGAATTACCCCCAATACCGCAAGGCCCGCAGGCTCACCCATGAGTGCTGCAACTACTGTAACGGGAACTGCCTCCTGCTTGACGATGGGGAGGAATGTGTCTGTGTGCAGAGTATTTCCTATTCGCTGCTGTGCCGGTGGTTCAAGGTGGCCGTCCTGCCGCTGGACGCGGCCCTGTGCGCCGAGATCACCAAAGGCCGGGACGAAATCAAACGCTGTGCCGTCTGCGGGGCGCCATTTACGCCAAACTCCAACCGGGCCAAATACTGCCCGGATTGTGCGGTGCAGATACGCCGGAAGAAAGAGGCGGCGCGCCAGCGGAAAAGATACCTCCTGTCTACGCATTTAGGGCGGTAAAAGTCCACGGAAATCAAGGGTTTTTCCGCATGGTCGGCAGGCAGTTGGATAAAGTTATCCTGTTCCCCTTAAAACGGGGTTCTAAATGCGGGAAAATGGACAAAAAAAGAAGCGCCGGACGCAGAGGCTTTAACAGCCTCCGCGCCCGGCGTTTTGCTTATTCGTCTGTGAAGTGGAACCGCTGTGCCACAAAGTCGGCGTCGCTCATGGCGTCCAGCTTATCGGCGGTCTGGCAGGCCAGCGCTGCCATTTCCTTGTCCATGTCCGGCAAAGCTGCCCGGAGATTTGCCGCCGTCCTGCGGCGGTCGGCGTTGTGGTACAGACAGATCAGGTTTTCTTCTTCCACGGTGAAATACATTCCTCATACCTCCATTTCTTTTGATTTTTCCCGCGCCGGGGGCCTCTTTTTCTGTTCCTCCTTGGCGGCGGCAAGCTGCGCCCGGATGGACGGTTTCTTTTGTTTCTGCGTCGTCTTTTGGGTCTGCTTGGGCTTTTTGGCCTCCGCCTTGGCTGCCTCGGCCACATCCAAAAGGGAAATCTGTTCCCCGGCTTTCGCCCTTGCTTCCAGTTCCTCCATAGACGGGACATTGTTCATCATGCCGTCGATCATGTTGTAGTTCTGCTCGGTGGACATTTCCGCCGTCTTGATATGGCTTTCCTGCTGGGCGGGGATGGCAAATGCCCCTGTGCCGTTTGCCATAATAAGATACCTGCCGTCCTCCGACTGGTGGTGGAATCCATACCCGGCGGCCTCCATCTGTTCCCGGCTCCTGTCGGTCAGATAGAAACGGCCTCTCGGCGTCTGGATTTGTTCGCCGGTCATGCACTCGTCCGGCGTGAGCTGCTTTTCCGGCTGGGCGAAGAACTCCGGCACCTGCCGGTAGTCGGCCCCCTCGTCCACATAGTAGGCGGTCTGTTTTCCATCCTGCCGGAACACCACAATATCCCCCATCGAGAGGGAATGTCCCTTGTAATCGGCGGGATGTTCCATGTTGAAGCGGCGGTAAATCTCGTCCAGTGTGGTGTCTTTGTCCAGCGGCGCGGTGTAAACAAGCTGGTAATTTTTCCTGTCCACCGAAAGCCCGCCCGCCTGCAAATCCTCATAGGAACGGTAGCGGAAGTCGCGCCCCTCCGGGCCGGGCGGCACTTGATAGATGGAAAAGTTGGGCTGCGCCGGTGCTTCATAATCAGAGGCAACATATTCCTCCACCGTCAGCCCGGAAGCGGCGGCCTCCTGTTCCAGCTCTGCCTCGATCTGTTTTTTGTAGTCCTGCAAGCTCTGGTCGAAGTCGGCAAGCTGCGGCGGCTCCGGCAAGTGGTACTGGCCCTGATTGAGAAGTGGGCGGCACTCCTTTACATAGTCCAGAACCGCGTTGAAATAAGCGGTCTGTTCCGGCGTCAGGGTTTCCCCGGATCGCAGGGGACGCCGGGCCTCCTGCTCCATAGCTGCCAGATTGCAATGCAGCTCCATATACGGGACAAACTCATGCAGCAGCATATCCCGCTGGGCCTTGTCCGCCTCCCATGCCCCCGGCCCCTCATGGTGCAGCACATGGTTTTTCCAGCTTTCATCCTGTGCGTAGTATTCGTGGTAGCCCCGGATATGCTGGATCAGGGAACCGTCCCCGTCGCCAAAGTCCTGCCGTCCCTCGTAACTGTCCGGCTGGCCCTGCATGGTAAAGTCAATGCGGAACTTGGTCTTGTCGTACCAATGGCCCGTATAGCCCGGCTGCTCCCGTTCATGGCGTCTGGCGCTGTCCAGCTCCTTGAAAACGGCCTCGGCTTCATGCAGCGGCATTTGCTGGCTGTCTTTCAGATGGGGGCTTTCACTCCAAAGGATCGTGACAACCGGCTCCGCTGCCGGATTCTGCGCGATCTGCCGCTGGGCGTTGGCAACGGCAATCTCACTTTCGATCTCGCTTTTCACAAAGGAATCCATCTGGCCCTTTTGCAGCTCATAGCCCTGTTCGCACAGGCGGTTGATAAGCCCGATCACCTTGTCGTTATCGCCAACGGCCTCGGCATAAGACATAATCAACTGCCGTTCCTCGCTGCCCAGACGCGGGGCGTTTTTCTCTGCCAGCTCAATCAGGGCGGCGGCCCGGTCAGCCGGGGACGCCTCCGGCATGAACGGCTTTCCATTCAAAAGGCCGTCGATCCCGTTCCATGCCTGCGGCTGGGGAATGGCGTTGGCCTGTTCGGTTGCTTCCAGAAAATCATCCAGCCCGTCGCCGGTCAGGGGTTCCATCGTCCCAGCCGGTAGCTCATGGATGGCAAGGATTTCTTTTCCGGCTTCCACAAGGGACAGGTCGGGATTGTCAAGCTGGCCTCCGTCCAGTTCCTTGTAGTCGGGGCCATACAGTGTGTAATCATAGCCGGTTTCCGATGTCTGTATATACAGGTAATCGCCGCTTTCCAAACGGTAGGCGGCCTCCTGCTGGGCTTCTGCCTGTTCCAGCGTTCCATCCCCGGCAATGGTAAAGCCCTGCGCCTGCGCCGCCTCCTTGGTTCCCTGCGACACCTCGCCGGTGGATTTCACATCGGCGTCAATCAGGGTTTGCAGCATGGCTTTCACACGGTCGGCCATTTCCTGCTGCTGTTCCGGGGACAGCTTGGAAAACACGCTGTCCGGCGCTGGCTGCTCGGCGGCCTGCGGCTGTTCCTGCGCCGGTGCCTGTTCCTGCTGGGCCTGCCGCTGTTTTTGAAGCTCGGCAAGGTGGCCGTCAATGGTGGTAATCAATTCATGGGCGGTGGCCCGGATGGTTTCAAGGGACGCTTTCAGCTCTTTTAAGTCTTTGCCGGAACTCCACCCGGCCACATAGCCAAAGGAATAGTCGGACGTGTCCAGCCCGTAGTGCTGGCAGACGGTATAGGCCACGCTCTCGGCCTGTACCTCGCGGGTACGGCTGTCAGGCCGGTTCTGCTGCTCGGTCACAGGGGCCTCCGGGTCAATGGCATGGAGCTTGGCATGGGCGATTTCGTGAATGGCTGTTTTCAGGGTTTGCAGCTCGCTCATGTTCTCCTGAATGGCGATCCGCTTTTCCGTCAGGTGGTAGTAGCCGTGGGAACCGCCCGGAATATCCTCAAAGGTCATCGGGACGGGAGAAGTCTGTTCCAGCGCCTTGAAAAAGTCCTGATACCGCTCCACGTCCCCGGCCAATTCCTCCACGCCCAGCGACGGCAGCGGTTCGCCCTCGGTCTGGCTCACATCAAAGACAGACACGATTTTGAACGCCGGGACTTGGATTTCTTTCTGCTCGGTGACGGTGTTCCCGTCCTTGTCCTTGACCGGCTGGCCCTGTTTATCCAGCTTCGGCACTTCCTTTTTCACCTTGTAGGGGGCCGGGGCAAATATCTTGATGCCTTTTTCGCCCTTTTTGACATTGCGGTGAAATTCATCCCGCCATTTGTTGTAGCCTGCCACAAGCTGGCCGCCCTGCATGGCAATGAGGATGGTATTGTTAAAACTGTAATTGTGGAAGCGGGCCATTGTGTCAAGGTAGGCTTGGAAGCGGTCGCTTTCAAACAAATCCATGATGCCGGTTTCCAGCTTGTCGGTAATCTCTTTCATGCGGTCGGCGCTGTTCTTGCTGTTTAAGATAATGGGGATCACCTGCGGCTGGGACGGGGCCTCGGCGGTGGGGGCGGTTTCCTGCCGGGTCTGCACAGCTTCCCGCAGCACTTCCGGCTGGGGGAAACCCATCACCCGGTATTCCTCCGGCACTGGCTGGCCCTCATGGACGCGCTGCCATTCGTCGCCGCTTTTTACCAGATAGCCATAATCGGTAAAAATACCTTGCTCTGTGTTGGCAATATGCAGGCCAAAACGGGGCAGGAGAATCCCTGCTTTCCATTCCTCCGGCATATCCACCATGCCGGAACGGTTTAGATAGTAGTCGCCCAACTGTCCTGTGCCGGTGACATCCGGCAAATGCACATAAAAGTCCACATTTTCGGGATAGTCGATAATCTGGCCGATATTGTGAAAATCACTCTGCGGACTTGTCAGGGCGGCGTTCAGCTCCATAAGTTCGGCGGCGTCCAGCTTTTCCAATCTTGCAGCAAGGAAGTTTAATTCATCCATGCCTGCGGACAGCACCATATCACGGGGTAGCTTAATAGGTCGTGCCTGTGGGCTTCGATAGTCGTACAAGAAAAAGTCCTGCGGATTATCGGCACTGATCCCGATTTCCCGCAGGGCTGCTTGCAGTTTTTCGGTTGTGGTCGGCAGAGAAAACCATAGGCCCTCTTTGCCTTGCTCATAACGCTGTCGGTTATGAAGCAGTACGGAAAACACTTCGCTCATTGAATCGCTCCTTTCACATAATATAAGGGTTTGGGGCTTCCCCAAAGAGAAAATCCCCGGCCCGGCAGGTGCGCCGGGTCAGGGATTTTGCCGGGAGTGTGGCTACACTCCCTATGCTTGCTGTTTTTAGTTCTTGCCCCTCTGTTCCACGCGGTAGTTTACATACTTGCCGCCGGTATCGGCCAAAAGCACCGTCCCGTCATAGGTCTTGCCGGTTTTCATGGAGCGCAGGCCCTTTACCTTTGCTTTTCCATCTTTAAGGAGCGCGGCGGCGATCTTCGGGGTGAACGCCTTGCCCCGTTCCTCAAAAAATCGGTCATTCTTCCACATGACAAACTGGCAGCTTCGGTTTCCGCAGTAGTAGTTCTTTTTGCCCTCGTAGACGCTTTCCCCGCAGCGCGGACATTTGCCGATAATCACACGCTCGGTCTGAAACAACTTCTGCGCGTCCTCGCTGATCTGGGAGTAGTTTGCGATCAGGCCCCTTGTCATTTCTGCAATGCCAGCCATGAAGCCCTCCGGGTCGGCCTGCCCCTTGACAATGGCCGTCAGCTCCGTTTCCCACTGTGCCGTAAGCTGGGGAGAGGTCAGCGCCTCCGGCAGCACACAGGCAAGGTTATGGCCGTCCTTGGTGGGAAGTAGCTGTTTGCCCCTGCGCTCCACAAAGCCCATCTGCACCAGCTTTTCTAAGATGGAGGCGCGGGTGGCCGGGGTTCCCAATCCCTGCCGCTCGGCGTCCTCCGGCAGATCGTCCGCACCGGCGCGCTCCATAGCGGAAAGCAGGGTATCTTCCGTGTAGGATTTTGGCGGTGTTGTGAAATGTTCGGTGACGGCGGCAGTTACCTTGTCAAAGGTCTGTCCCTCGGTAATTTTGGGAAGTTCCTGCGCAGGCTCCGGGGCGGTGTCGTCGGCGTCTGTTTTGAACGACGCCTTAAAGCGGCGATCAAGCTCTTTCCAGCCGGGGATCAGGATGGTCTTTCCCTTGGCGGTAAAGGTGTTCCCGGCACAGGTGAATGTGGCGGTGACAGCCTCGTACACATGGGGCGCGGCCACGGCGCACAGCAGCTTGCAGCACACAAGGGACAGCAGTTTCTTTTCCCCCTCGGCCAGCCCGTCAAAGCCTCTCTGCACAAATTCCATCGTCGGGACAATGGCGTGGTGGTCGCTCACCTTTTTGCTGTTCAGCACCCGGCCAAACTGCGGGGACAGGTCAAGCCCCGCCGCAAAGGGCAGCAACGGCCACAGGCCGGACACAAGGCTTTCCGCCGTCGGCAGCATATCGTCGGTCAAATACTGGCTGTCGGTGCGGGGATAGGTCAGCAGCTTCTTTTCGTAAAGCTGCTGGGCATAGTCAAGGGTCTGCTTGGCGGTAAATCCAAACAGGCGGTTTGCCTCCCGCTGCAAGGTAGTGAGGTCATAGAGGCGGGGCGGCTGCTCCGTCTTTTTCTCACGCTTCACCGATACACAAACGGCCTGCGCCGTTTCACAGGCGGCTTTCAGGGCCTTGGCGTCGTCTGCGTTTCCCATGCGTTCACTGGCCGCCTCCATGCCGCCCGCCGCGATCTGAACAATGTGGTATTTCTCTTTCTGAAAGCTGCTGATCTTGGCCTCCCGGTCAACCAGCATTTTGAGGGTCGGTGTCTGGACACGGCCCACGGTCAGGGTCTTATGGTAGAGGATGGAGAACAGCCGGGTCGCGTTGATCCCCACCAGCCAATCCGCCTGCGCCCGGCAAAGGGCCGACTGATACAGGTTATCATAATCGGTTCCCGGTTTCAGGTGGGCAAAGCCGTCTTTGATGGCCGCGTCCTCCATGCTGGAAATCCAAAGGCGCTGAAACGGTTTCTTGCAGCCCGCCATCCGGTAGACGAAACGGAAAATCAATTCCCCCTCGCGCCCGGCGTCGGTGGCACACACAAGGCCGGTAACATCGGGGCGCTCCATCAAAGAACGCAGGGTGTCAAACTGCTTTTTCTTATCGTCGGGAATGATGTACTGCCATTCCTGCGGCAGAATCGGCAGGTCGTCATAGCGCCATTTTTTGAAACGCTCGTCATAAGTCCCAGCGTCGGCAAGGGAAACAAGGTGGCCGATACACCAGCTCACCAGATAGCCGTTCCCCTCCATGTAGCCGTCCTGTTTCTTGTCCGCGCCGATCACGCCCGCAATGCTGCGGGCTACGCTTGGTTTCTCTGCAATTACTAACTGATAGCTCATACTTCGTCCTCCTTATTTCCATCTTCACTTGTCATATCCTCGTCCGGCTCCGGGGCTTCGTCCTCGTCGTCCTCGTCCTCGCCAAAGTCATACTCGGCCAGATCGTCATTTCCTGTGGTGTCGGCTTTTTCCTTTTTGAATTTCAGGAAGTAGAGGGCTGCGCCGCCGCCCAGCAGCACCACCACAAAGAACACCACAAGGCCGCCCATGCCGCTTGGCTTTTCCTCCTGCGGCTTTTCTTCCTCCGGCTGGGGTTTAGGCTCCGGCCCGTTGCAGGCGGTCAGGTTGTTTTTACAGACCGGGCAGGCCGTATTGACGGCCCCGGCTTGACACTTGGCCGTACAGTTGCAGACCTCCGGCTCTTTTTTCCCGTCCTCCAACAAGGCTTGCAGGTCGGCGTCGTCCACTTGGTTGAGGAAATGCACCGCCGTTTCCTTGTCCTCGTTGGCCCGGTCGATCAGGATATAAAAATAATTCCCGGCCTTGGTGGTGACGGTGATAAGCTGCTTATCCCCGAAAAAATCATCCACCAGCGTAGCGTTGCCCTGCGGGGTGACGGGTACGCCCACCGGCTCCATGCCGCCGGTGGTAGGTTCTTCGGTTTCCTCCGGCACTTCTGCGGGGGCCTCGGTGGTTTCCGGCAGCGGCACAGGGTCAGGGTCAGCGCCCCCGGCGTAGGCGGTAACGGTCGTGGTCGCCATGCAGAGCGCAGCGGCCACAGCCAGCGTCAAGGTGCGGAACAGTTTAGATTTCTTCATGGGCGCTGTCCTCCTGTTCAAAGTCCGGGATCGGGGCCGGGGCCGCCTGCAACGCGCCGCCGCGCACAAAGGCGGCGAACTCCTGCGGGGTCATGTTGAGGCCGCGCACAAGCTGGACGATCTGCAAGTTTTCCTGTTCGGTCTTGGCCGCTTCCAGCTCCCGAAGCTGCTTTTGCAGCTCCGCGATCTTGCCCTTGGTTTTCTCAATATCCTTTTCAATGCGCTCCAATTTGTTCATTGCCATAGTGATTTACTCCTTTCTGGCGTTTAAGGCAAACGCCCGTAACAATAAAAATGCTGCTGCCAGTAGCTTGAATTGAGGTTTGTGTAGGAAATGGGGTCTCCGCAGTGCAGCATGACCGAATTTCCCACATACAGCCCCACATGGGACATCCCGGCAGTGTCATAAGTGCCGACGAAAAATACAAGGTCGCCGGGCTTGGCCTGCTCCGGGGAAACGGGAGTGCAGATGTTGTAAAGCCCCTGCGCCGTCTGGCGTCCCACATTCCAGCCGGAATGATTGATAACCCAGCTAATGAAGCCGGAACAATCAAAGCTGGTGCTTGGGGAGCTGCCGCCCCACACATAGGGATAGCCCACATACTTTTCCGCCTCGGCGATCATGGCGGCAAAGGCTTCGTCCTTTAGCGCCTCCGGGGGGATTTCATAGTAGGTCGGCTCTTTCGGGGTGGAGGCGTGGGGATAGCTGCCGTTGGGGAACAGGTCTGGCCGGTTGCCCAAAGTCTGCATATAGGCAGCATAAAAGCCCATCTGTTCCTCGGTGAGAATGTAGATGGGCAGGTGGGACAGGTCAAAGTTTTCCAGCTTCACATTGCAGATGTAGTAAGTGTAGGGTACTTCCACGGTGTAGGTGTTTCCCTCGCTGTCCGTCCTCGTTTCGGTGCGGTAGCGGGTTTCCGTTTCGATGGTCTGGGTCAGGATGTACTGTTTTTCAAAGAGCATAGCAAGATCGCCCTGTACCTCCCCCAAAGTGAACACGCCGTTATGCAGCGCGGAGAGGATGGAGGTCAGCACATAGGGGTCATGCTTGATCTCGTCCAGATCGAAACGGTATTCGTCATAACCGGGGTGCAGGCTTTCGTAGTTGTCAAGTTCGTGCTGCAAGTCTGCTTCCAGCGCGCCATAGGCGGCTTCGGCTCCCAGCATATCGCTGTCCTCGGAGAGATAGGAGGTGGCGGCAAGGCCCGTCCCGGTGCTGCCAAACATGGCGGTGCAGGATTGCAAGCCGCCCATCACCAGCAGGAGCATAAGGCCTACGCCGCCGACGATCAGCGCCCCTTTCCAGTGCCGGGCGGCAAAGGACGCGGCCTGTCTGCTTTTCTCTGCGGCTTTCTTGGCTGCGGCAGCCGTGGTCTTGGCGGTGCTTGCCGCCCCCTGTGCGGTCTGGCCCGCCGCCCTTGCTGCCTTGGCATATTCCCGCTTGATGTGCTGTTTCTGCCAGAAGCGGGAAACGGGGTTCTTGGTCGCCTGCGCCAGCTCCGGGTTGTCCCGCAGGGATTTTTGATACGCAAACTCGGCGTTGGCGGCGATGGACTTTCGCTCGGCCTTGGCTGCGGCCCGGTAGGGTTTGAGCTTGTGGCGATGGACGCCGCTGCGGATCATGCGGCCCGCCTGCCGTTCCGCCAGTTCCTCCCCCTTGTGGCCGCCCTCCACGCCCACATTTTCGTGTTCTACCTCATGGATTTTTCCGTGGAGGTAAAGCCCGGCTTCCTGTATGGGCGGCTGGCCGGGTTTGGTTTGAGCTGGGGAGGGGATTTCTCCACCTTGTCAAAATACAGCCTGCTTTTGGCCTTGCCCTTGGCTTCGTCATAAACCGTTTCCTTGGTGACGACACGCTTTTTCGGCAAGGCTTCTTTGGCTGCTTCCAGCTGATCCGCCCGTTTTTCTGCCTTTTTGATATACGGGGCCAACTCCGGGGAGGCCCGTTCCTCGGCGGTAAACTGCAACCGGGAAACAGGGCCGGTGGCCTGCGCCACGGTTTCCCCGGCGTCCTTGGCCGCTTTCTTTGCCTTGTGGCGGTCGTGCAGTTCGTCCGCCCGTTCCAGTATTTTTTCCGCCGCGCCCTCCGGCTGGGCGGTGTATTCCTGCTCGGCCTCCCGGCTGGACACATTGACGCTTTCGCCGGTGGTCTGGTTATCCAGTGTCAGGCCGTCGCGGGTCATGTGCTGCGTTACCTTGTCGCGGGGTTTTAAGGGTTCCATATCCGATCACCTCCTTGCTGTCTGTTCCGGCAGCGCCCGGTTTCAATCTCTGCAATATAGCGCAGGATGGGGTACACCTGCGGGGGAACAACTGCGTTTCCCAAAGTCTTTAACCGCTTTGCCACATTCGCCGGTGGGTCGCTGATTAAGTACGGGATTTGCGCCGGTTCTTTGGCCCACATGGAATGTCCGTCCATCTCCGGGGGAATCCCATCAGCCATTCCACCCAGTCGGGATTCAGTTTCACATCCCCCGGCGGGCTGCCCAGCAGTTTGTAAACCGCCCATGACAGCCGCGCCGTCCATACGGTTCCGCTGGGATTGTATTTTTGGAAGCTCCCAGTCGGGGTCATCCGCACATCGACAGTTTTCCCCACATCCCCCGTGTCGCTGGCAAGGGGCGTGGGAAGCAGCATGGCCGATGATGAAAGTTCTTTTGCGCTCATGCCATGCGCCGACGGCGACAGCAGGAAGTACGAAAACCCTAACGGCGTAGCCTGCCTGCTCCAAGTCAAAAACCGTCTTGTCGAGCCCCAGATGGATGAAGCCAGCAACATTTTCTCCAAGCACCCAAGAGGGGTGCAGTTCCCGGATAACGCGGAGCATTTCGGGCCATAAATACCGTTCGTCCTCAAATCCCCGTTGTTTCCCGGCGCTGGAAAAGGGCTGGCAGGGGAATCCCCCGGAAATAAGTGTGGTGGTTTCTTGTCCTGTTTTTTCAAAAAATGCCTCCTTTGTCACTGTGGTAATGTCCCGGAATTTTGGTACCTGCGGCCAGTGCTTTTTCAAAACTTCCATCGGGAAATCCGCCCATTCGCACTGGCATACGGTGGTAAACCCTGCGGCTTCTGCCGCAAGGTCGATCCCGCCGATCCCGGAAAACAGGCTGAAATGTGTTAAGGCGCTCATACCGTCGCCCCCTCGCCTAACCGGGTCGTCATGATCTGGTAGAGCTGGGTGTTTTTCGGGATGGGGTTCTTAAAGGGCAGGATCACATTTTCGTAAATGAGAAGCCCCTCGCCGGGTTCGGAATTGTCCACATACCGTAATTGCTGGGGCGAAATGTTCAGCCGTTCCGCAAGGATTTTGCGGTCGCCGCTGGCCTGATTGAGCAGGCAGATAAAGTCGCTGTTTTCCAAAATGTTCTCAATTTCCGGGGAGGAAAGCAGGTCTTTTACATTCTGCGTCGCACCTGTGGGAATCCCGCCCCACTTACGGAAACGCTTCCAAATCTCACAGGAAAAGGCCGCCGTCTGTTCCTCACGCAAAAGCAGGTGGAACTCATCACAGAAATACCATGTCGCCTTGCCCTTGCTGCGGTTTTGGGTGACGCGCCCCCAAATCTGGTCTTGGACAATGAGCATACCGATTTTCTTTAGCTGCTTGCCCAGCTCCTTGATGTCAAAGGCCACAATGCGGTTTTGAATGTCGATGTTGGTTCTGTGGTTGAACACATTTAAGCTGCCGGACACATACAGGTCAAGGGCCTGCGCCACCCGGTCGGCCTCCGGGATATGCTGGTCTAACAGGGCTTTGTGCAGGTCTGCAAGGATGGGCATATTTTCCGGCTTGGGGTTTGCCAGATAAGGCCGGTAGATCACCTGTACCGCCCGGTCGATCACCGTCTTTTCAATGGCTTCCAGCCCGTTCTTGCCGCCCATGACAAGCTCACAGAACGACAGCACAAAGTCGGATTTTAAGGCCAGCGGGTTTTCGTCCTCGGAGTAATTCAGGTTGATGTCCAGCGGGTTCACATAGTTTTTGCTGGTAGGCGACAGCTTCACCACCTGCCCATGCAGCCGCTTCACAAGGGGGTAATACTCGGCCTCTGGATCACAGATATACACATCGTCCGGGGTACAGAGGAACACGCTCACAATCTCCGATTTGCAGCTCATACTTTTGCCGCTTCCCGGTGTCCCCAGCTTTAGCCCGTTGGGGCACCTCGCCCGTTTGCGGTCGAGCATAATCATGTTGCCGGTCTTGGCGTTGATCCCGTAATACATGGCGTCGCCGCCCTGAAAAAGCTCCTGCGTCACAAAGGGGACGAACACGGCCACGCTGGAAGTCGTCAGGGAGCGTTCAATCTGGATGTGGCTGGCCCCCAGCGGCAGGCTGCTCATAAGCCCCTGTTCCTGTTGGTAGTCCAGCCGCACAAGGGAACAGTTGTATTTCTGTGCAATACCGGCAGCCCAGAACACATCGTTTTCCAGCTTTTGCCGGGTGTCTGCGGTGTTCAGCACCAAAAAGGTAAGCTGGAACATCCGTTCATTCCGGCTCTGCAAGGTCTTTAGCAGCTCCTTGGCGTCCTGCCCGTAGGTGGCAAGGTCGCTGGGAAGAATATCCATGTCGTAGCCGCTGCGGACAGCCCGTTTCTGCTCCTGAATCTTCATGGCGTCAAGGTCGGTAATCTTGCGCTTGACCGTCTTAATGGCGTCGCTCTGGTCGATGGCCTGCACATGGAGGTTCACTACAATGCCGTTTTCCGTGTTGAGAAAGTCGGCCAGCATTTCATCCGACAACTCCGGGGAGAGGATTTGCAGAAAGCTCACCGCCCCGTATTTGCCGCTCAGCCCGAACATCCGGGCATTGCCGAAGCGGAACGAGGACGGGGCGATAAAGTCCTTGGTAGAAAGCCCCGACGGGGCAAGCCACTTCCAGTCAAAGGAGAACGGTTCCCCGTCCGGGTGGAAAATGCTGTGCATGACTTCCAGCCGTTCCTTGGCGTCCAGTCCCCACGCGGAGGCCCCCATGCTCTTGAAATAGCCCAAAAGGTCGGTTTCGATCCGGCGCAGTCTGGCGCGGGCCATTTTCAGGCTGTCCGCCTCGATGGTGTAGGTCATAAATTTCCGCTTCATCAGGCCGTTGTTCCCGTTCACAAGCTGGTCTTGCAAAATGTCGGAATACTCGCTGCGGATGTCGTCGAAGTCGTCCCCCTGCGCCCGGATTTCAAAGCTCTTGGCGTACTGCTTGGGGTCGATCTTGCGGTTGATAAAGGAAAACTGCACATGAATGGAGGCGTCCAGATAGTTGTAGAGGTCGCACAGGTTTTCAAAGATGGCGGTCTTGGTGTCCGCCTGCGCCAGTTGGTAGCTGATGTCCGTAAACTCAATGCACTTGGAAAAGGTGCGGGGCGTTACCCGGCATACGCCGTCCTGATACATGGCCTCATAGGGAATACTGGCCTGTGCCGAATGGGGCTTGCCGTCGCCCTTATACTTTCGGATGACGGCCTGAATCTCTTTCTTTTCGGCGCGGGTGAGCTTGACCGGCGCTTTTGCGCTCGTTTCGTTCTTTTGCTTTTTGGACAATGGCGTTGACCTCCTTTTCCATTTGGGATTGCCGCACAAGGGCGGTATAAGCGTTGTTGGTCTGATAGGGCCGTTCCTTGGGCTGGATGAAGCAGCACTCGACGATCTGGCGCACCACCACTTCAAGGGGCTGGCCGTGTTTTTCGTAAAGCGCCAGCAGAAAGCCCGGCAGCATGGCAAACACCATAATGAGCGCCGCCGCGCTGGTCGGGACGCGGCCCCGGATCAAAAAGAAAAGCGGGACGCCTACCAGCAGCGCACCGCCAAAACAAATGAGCTGGCGTTTCGTCAGCCCGAATACTACCTTGGATTTGACCTTGGTTAAATCCTTGGGGACAGTTACATAAGCCATAAAAAGTCACCTCGTTTCTGGTACGGACAGGGAAAAATCGCTGTCCACTTCGTTGCCCCACGCATCCCAGCCGGGGATTTTCTGTCTGGCAAACAGTTCTGCGCGGGGCAGGTCGCCCGCAAGCTCTATGATTTTCTCGCGGGTAATGTCTGGTTTCTTGCTGTGTTCCTCCACCGGGGAAATGATAAACTGATGGACGCTTTTGGAGTAACGCTTGGGATGGCCCCGCTTGGCAAGCAGGCAGATTTCCGCGTTTCCTCTCGTCCAGTAGCCCAGCCCGTAAAACCATGTGGGGCTTTTGCGGTTCAATTTCAGCCAGATAAAGGCCACGGTCTTAAAGGTGAAGCCCCACGCCTTAATCAGACGCAGCGCCTCCGGGAGCTGGGGGAAAGTTGCCCACAAAAATAAGAGGCAGTCTTTTTCCGCCAGCGTTTCCACCGGCAGGGCGCACAGCTCGTCAATGCTCATGGTGGGATAGTGATGTTCCGCCGCCCCTGTCCGCTTGCACTCATATCGCCACGGCGGGTCGGCGTAAAGGATGTTGTAGGTTTTCTTTTGTGTTTCCTCGATAGCTGGTATTCCTCCTGTCTGTTAATGTGCGGTAAATACGGCTTTCGATATGCTGCCGGTCTTGAACAGACAGAAGCAAAGCAAAACGGTATAGCCCATACAGCCCCAGATCGCGCCGGATATGTCGTCGGCGGTTCCGATCTGCTGGATCAGCACCGCATAAATCCCGACAACCACCATGATTAAAAAGGCTTGGAAGCCCAGCGCAAGCAGGGATTTCAAGTAGTTCTGGCCCATGCCGCGCCACTCTGCATTGCCCAGCGTGGCAAGGGGGATCGGCCCCAATGCGGTCACGGCGTAAATTTCAATCATTCTTCCATAGGTCACAAGGAAAATGCAGATGGAAAGAATGTTCATCGTCAGCCCCACAACAAGGGTCTGGAACCACAGCCCCAGCAGCGGCCCGATGTCCATTGCTTCAAGGCGGCTTTCCAGATCAGGGAGCAGCGTGTCAAAATCAATGCTGGTATCTCCGATAATCACCCCGGCGCTCTGGTTGACGACCTGCTGGGTGGCGTCAAATACGCCCATGACGATATTCCATGTGTTTGTCACAATGAGGATGGCAAAGGCGCTTTTGAAAATCCAGCGGAAGAACATGGAGCTGTCGAAGTCGTGCATATTGTTCTTTTCCACAATCATGTCGATCAGCTCATAGCACATCACGAGGGCGAGAATGGCCGCCGCAATGGGGACGATCACCGTTTCGGACAGGTTTTGCAGCATGGAAAAAATGCCGCCGTTCCAGTCCTGCGGGGTACTGCCCACATCCGACGCGATTTCCCCGACTTTGGTATTGACCGTGTTAAACAGGCCGGACAGGTTGCCCATGATACCGTCGATCAGGATTCCTTTGATCCATTCCCCGATTAAATCACCGATCATGTGGGGACACCTCCTTTCCCGCGCCCTCCCAGATCAGAGAGGGCGCGGAGGGTTTTCTAACACACATGGGGTTATCCCAGCAGCCCGGACAGCAGCGGAACAAGGGTCATGCCGATGAGGGCAACGCCACCTCCGGCGACAAGCTGCTTGATTCCCTGTGACTTGCTTGCCGGGTTGTCCGCCCCGTATCCCTCCAAAAGATTGACGCCGCCCCACACGCAAAGCGCGCCGCCGAGGCCCACAACGATGGTCTGCAAAGTATCAACTGCACTATTGAAAAATTCCATAAATTTACCTCCATAAATTCAGATTGTGATGGTGTTTGGGTGCAAAAAAGCCGCCGTTCATAGCGGCAGCCTCACAATCCGCAGACGGCCCGGAGTTACTGGCCGTCCCGCCATTCCAGCACAGCCAGCGAAAAAATTTCGCCCCATGCTTCACACAATTCACGGTTTACTTCCGCCTCCATTTGTTTCAAACCGGCGTCGTCAGGCAGTTCAAAATCGTGTTCAATCATCCACCGCAATGCAACGGCAGCGGAGATCATGCCACGGAAAACAGCCTGCTCCTGCTTGAAATAATCCGCAAATGTCCATTCGTCCGAGTGTCCCATCGGTCACGCTCCTTTCTCTATGGCCGCTTTATTCTGCGGCAAAATCTTCATCCGACAGCTCAATGTCGTAGAGGTCAAAGGGTTCGTCCTCCGTTACCACGCGCCGCTTTTTCCGGCGCAGGGACGACAGGTAGCTGTCCACATCAAAGGTATTCTTTTTGTCGGCGTCCGAGAGGTATTGATAGCGGGGGTGGCGGGTGATGTCGTATTTCTCACTGAAAAATGGCCTCACGCCGCGCACCTGCAAAATACACTTGCCTCCGTCCATCGTTGCAATTTCGTCTTGGCTCATCAGCTCCTTTCCGAGTTTTTGGTAATTCAGTCCGTGGGAGGTCTGCGCGCCCCGGTTCTCACTCTGGTTGTAGCTGTCAATGGTTTCCTTGCCCAGCACCTCCGCAATCTCCTTGGCGTTCTTGCCCCGGCCACTAAGGAACAGCGTACAGTCGCAGTTGTCGGAAATGATTTCCGCCGCGTCCTTGTAAATGGCCTTTAGCTGCGACTGGCTCTGCAAAATAATAGAAGCCGAGATTTCCCGGCTTCGTATGGTGGCAATCAGCTTGTCAAAGTTTGGAATCTGGCCGATGTTGGCGAACTCGTCCAGAATCAGCCGCACATGAACGGGCAGCCGCCCGCCGTATTTGTCATCGGCCCGGTCACACAAAAGGTTTATGAGCTGGCTTTGCACCATTGCCAGAATGAAATTAAAGGTCGTGTCCGTGTCCGACATAATCAGGAACAGGGCTGTTTTTTTATCCCCGATGGTGTCAAGTTCCAGTTCGTCGTCCTCCATCAGCTCCCGCACCTCCCGGATGTCAAAGGGCGCTAATCTGGCTCCGCAGCTTATCAAAATGGAGCTGCGGGTCTTGCCCGCCGACAGCAGGAATTTACGGTACTGGCGCACCGCAAAATGTTCCGGGTCTTTTTCTTCCAGCCGTTCAAACATCTGGTCTACCGGGGATTGAAATTCCGGGTCGTCCTCGCGGGCTTCGCTGGCATTTATCATTTCAAGCAGCGTAGTGAAATTCATTTCATCGTCTGGCGCTTCGTACCAGATATAGCCAATGAGGGCCGAATACAGCAGGCGTTCCGATTTGATCCAAAAATCCTCGGCGCTCTTTTCGCCCTCGCCCTTGGTGTTGCAGATCAGCGTGTTTACCAGCTTCAAAATGTCCTTTTCCGAATGGATGTAGCGAAACGGGTTGTAGCGCATACTCTTGGAAAAGTTAATGGTATTCAGCACTTTTACCCGGTAGCCGCACCGCACAAGGAGCTGGCCCACCTCGCCAATCAGACTTCCTTTCGGGTCAGTAATCACGAATGAGGTCGGGTAGTCCTTGGACACGCACTGCATGAGGTTGGGCTTCACAAAGAACCGGGTCTTGCCGCTGCCGGAACCGCCGATCACCAGCACATTTTTGTTC
>ENA-OPYT01000192-OPYT01000192.1-human-gut-metagenome-genome-assembly--contig:-NODE-192-length-19833-cov-3.621232_pt1 | contig 19833 bp, 18 predicted proteins | sample MGYA00242636_ERZ504480 | MGnify/ENA primary metagenome ERZ504480 (study PRJEB26092, sample SAMD00036228) | human gut metagenome | host: Homo sapiens | study: EMG produced TPA metagenomics assembly of...
CTATGTTATTTTTGAGGAAGAAGATGGAATGAGACCAGATACCCTCTTTAAGGCTGACTGTAAGTCGATTAAATGTAGAAAAAGATTGCTTTTGTCACAAGTAAAGTGTATATTTGCATTGAAAGAATCGTTCTTTGACAGAGGCAAAAGAAAACAGAATATTGTAATTCGCTCGTTTCTAAATCGTTACCTGATATTAGTTAAACAGAAATAACTGTTTAATTTTCAATTAGATAGAGATTGTATGATGTTTCGATTTGTTGCACGGGTTCGACTATACGGCCTTTTTCGGCAAATCCGATCTGGAACGGGCCAAAGCGATCAGCGGAGGAGTCGATTTTCTGCAAGCTCCCGAACGCGAGGAGCCGAAGAAGCTGTTTATCAAGGAGGCGCTGCTGTTGCGGCAGGCGTTGTCGCTCTGTCAGAGTTTGTTGAACTACGAGCAGCGTCTCGAAGCGGCCTATTTCGAAGCTGTGCGCACGCTGTTGACGCGCATCGAAGGCAAGGGCAAAATGTCGCTGCGCGAAATCAACGCACGGATCAACGAGCTGCTCAAACAGAGCATCAAGAGCGACGGTGTAATCAACCTCTTCTCCGACGTCGAGGAGGAGTTTTCGCTGTTCGATCCGAAATTTCTCGAAGAGATCTCCCGGATGAAGGAGAGAAACTTCGCCGTCGAACTGTTGCGCAAGCTGATTGCCGAATAGGTGCGAATTTATCAACGGACCAATACGGTGCGGGCCGAAAAATTCTCCGAGATTCTGTCCCGTGCCATGAGCAATTACCTCAAAGGGTTGCTGACCAACGAGGAGGTAATTCAGGAGTTGCTGAAAATCGCCCACGAGATCGCCCACGGCAAAGAATCCGACAAAGCGCTCGATCTGAACGACGAAGAGCTGGCATTTTACGATGCGCTGACCAAACCCGAGGCCGTACGCGATTTCTATACGAACGAACAGTTGGTTGCCATTACACGGGAACTGACCGATGCGCTGCGCTGCAACAAGACGATCGACTGGAACCTCAAGGAGAGCGCCCGTGCCGGTATGCGTCGGATCGTGAAACGACTGCTCAGGAAGTATGATTATCCGCCCGAGGGACAGGAAGATGCGTTGAGTACGATCATGAAGCAGTGCGACATGTGGAGTGAAAACAGCTGACGGATTGGCCGTCGGAAAAGCGTGATAACTCCGGTCTGCCGGGGAATCGTTATGTCTTGGATATTCCTCCTTCGGCCTTGCGGCTTCGTTCCGTGAATTTTCTGCTCATCGCTGTTTGCGAACCGTATCCTGTCGGTCTCGGATCGCCTTGCGGATTTGTCGCTGCTCGGCACTCACCCCTGCTGCATGGCCTGTTCGAGCGCGCCTACGATCCGCTCCTTTTCGCTGCTGCCGTCCGTGGAGAGACGCAGAAGCGGCAGGCCGATCTTGACGAGAATACCGTTTTTGCGCCGGTCGCGGGCGACCTGCACCTCGTCGAAGCGGTGGTGGAGCACGCCGTCCACCTCGATCCCCAGAATCGGCGTGTTGTCCATCCGGTTGTAGAGCAGAAAGTCGAGATGCGAGCGGCGGCGGACGAAGAGGCGCTCCTCGTCGGACAGCTCGACGTTCCGTCCGACCAGATCGTACAGCCGGTAGTGTCGGTGGACGCCGATGGCGGAAAACCGATCCTCCTCGGCGAGAATTCCTCCGATGAGCCGTTCGGCGATCCGTTCGGCCGGCGATTCGCGTTTCGCATCGGAGGCGAACCGCATGGCGGCGTACTCCGTATGCTGCCGCTCGATCCAGTCGCAGGTGGCGTCGATCTGGCGCTGATTGTAGATCCGGCCGTTATGGGAGTAGGTTTTCGAGGCGGTTGTCGTCAGGACCGTAAAGGGATAGTCGCCCTTCGGTTCGGTCATGATGAGCAGCTCGTTCCGGTAATATTTCCGGTTGCAGAAGTCGATGATGAGCGGATGGCAGCGGTAATGTTCGCGCAGCAGCGTGACGGGCAGCCGTTCCCCGAAGACCCGTTTGAAGGAGGAGAGGATGTTCTGCCGCACGTAATCGTAAGCGTCGGGCACCCGATGTTTGTCGCGCAGCTCCTCGGCCTTCGCCCTGAGCTGCTCCTCCACGATATGCGGCAGCTGCCGGCTGTCGCCGATGATGATGATATTCCGGCAACAGGCGCAGCAGACGGCCGCCGTGAGGATATCGACCTGCGACGACTCGTCGATGATGACATAGTCGAGCAGGTGCCCCGCGCCGATCGAAGCGCACAGCGAATGGGTCGTACTCAGCACGACCGGATAGCGTTCGACGAAGGTGCGGAAATGCGTCCGGTAGTTCTGCATCGTGAACGGGGGCCGCTCCTCTTGCCGCGCTTCGTTCAGGCGTTCGTATTTGCGGTAGAGCATATCGCGGAACAGCGCTTCCGACACCTTCCCGTATGCTTCGATCAGGCTCTTCGCACGCTGCTCGTCGGACGGTGCCCCGAGCCGGGCGATGCGGGCCGAGAGCTCGGCGATATAGGTTTCGTAGAACTTGCGATCGGCATAGGCGGGCAGCAGCTCCGCATCCGCGAACAGCCGCTTCCCGGGCCACGCGCCGCACCGGAACAGCAGTCCGGCCCGCAAAGCGAGCGACGGCCTTCCGCCCTGCCACCTCTCGGTAACGAGATGCCGGAACGACAGCGCACGCCGGCTGTCGATCGGACGGAAGAAACAGCGGTCGACCCGCCGCATCCGCGCTTCGTCCAGCGGTTGTTCCCACAGCAGATGACGGTACTCGCATTGGGCATAGGAGCGTTTCGTCCGCAGGTCGGCCAGCTCCGCGTTGACGCGGAAAAGCTCGTCTATGGCCGCCGACAGCTCGCCCAGCCGCGTTCGCAGGGCCGTGCGTTCCTCCGCCGGCAACCGCCACGTAGGGTCGGGCATGAAATCCTGCTGTTTGTCCGCGAAAAGGCCTGCCGTCTGGATCCGGTTTCCCAGTTCGGCCATCAACGCCCCGTACTCGTATTTCGACAGTTTGTCGCGCACGTTGTCCACCGCCGCATTGTTGTTGGACACGACACCGACGGTTTTTCCCTGCATCAGCAGATTGGCGACGATGTTCAGAATCGTCTGCGTTTTTCCCGTGCCGGGAGGTCCCTCTACCACGCTCACCCGATTGCCCAGCGCCCGCTGCACGGCGAGTTTCTGGCTGGCGTTGCAGCCGAAGGGATAGACGAGGGCCACGTTGTCGACATCGCACGCCGCCGTCCGCCCGTTCAGATAGGCATACAGCGCCGTACGGGGATCCTGCGGATCGATGCGCTGCATCGTCTCGGCGAGCAGGGCGGCGATCGAACTTTTCTTCTCCCCTTCGGGAACCTCCTCTGCGGCTTCCGTATCGGTCTCCGACTCCAGAGAGGCTTTGGCTGCGAGAACCTCCGCGAAATAGGAAAGTAGCCGCTCTTTGTCTGCGGGGAGCGGCTGCGCATCGACCGCTTCGATCCGCGACTTCTCGATCGCCGGCGAACGCAAGCCCTCTCCGGCGCCCAGCCGGACATATTTCCCGTAGTCGAACAGCGTATCGTACGGCTCCTGCAACGTTCCGTCCTTGTAGATGCGTACCTGCCGGCGTGTGGCGAGCAGGGGATAACAGACTACATGCTCTTTGCGATAGCGGAATACCCGCGCCGCGCCGTAATCGACATACACATACGCTCCGGCCGGTCGCAGCCCGACGATCTCCGACGTCTTGTCAACGTAGGCGTCGCGCCGCTTGTCGTGTACGAAAATCAGTTGGTCGGTCATCGTTCGGGTCGTTTATCGGGAATTAAAAACCGCTTTACCCTCACAAAGATAGTCATTTTGCCGCGATGGGTAAGAAGATGATAATTGGTCCGGTATTATTCGCATTCGCGCGACCATAGCTCGTAAAGTTCGCGGCTGAGCGCGATGACCTGCTCGGAGAGGGCTTTCAGCTCGCGCGTGCGGCGCTCCAGAAGAAGCACTTGTCGCGGAATCGCCGTATGCGAAAAATGCGTGTTGACGGCCCGTACGATCTGGTTATAGTTGTTGCCCACGCGCTGTATCTGCTCGTAAAACTGATTCAGACGGGTCACATATCGGCCCAAGGTCGGGTCGATACGCACCACGCGAAACTCTTCGGCGAAGATTCTTTTGACGATAAACCGGCTGCGGTTGTGTTCCAGTCCAGCCTCCGCAAGCATCCGGCAGAAACGGATATTTTGCTGCTCATCGAGCCGGAACGAGTACTTGTAACTGGCTTTTCTCTCTTTGTGCTGTTCTTCCATATGTCAAGGTTTAAGGGGGCGCGACTCGGGAGCGGCACCCGGCCTCGCAGAGAAGGACCTTTGTCGGACAAACACCGGTTTGTCGGACAAAGGTACACCTTGCTACCGTCCGGCGACGGTAAATGCGTCGAGACGACGCAGGGTACGACCGATGGTTCGAACCCCTCGGCCCGCGGTGCTTCCCGGGCTGCAATATTACAACGCTTTTCGCTTGATAACAAGTCGTTTGATCGGCCTGGAACGGCCTCCATGCGACATACGTCGAAAGCATCCGAAGGGATACTATCTTCGCTCCGCGAGATGAATGACAGCCCTCCTGCTATCATGCGATGACAGCTGTCTGTCACGGATGTACTGCTATCGATGAAGTACTGCTATCATGGACGTATATCCATCATAGCTCCGATTCATTGCACGAAGTAATTCATTCACTGACTTCATTCCGTCACGGACGCAAGTCATTCACGATACGCATCAAACTTCGTTTTGCCGATTATCTCCGTAACGACCAAAGCGAGCGGCCCGATAAGGGCCGCTCGCTCCGTTACCGTGCCGTCGGAGTCGGTATGCAGCCGGCTTCGTGCTCAACGGCGGGGTAATCTTCTTTTCCTCGTGTCGATCCGTCCGAGACCTCGACGACCTGTTATTCGGCCGAAGCCGCCGACGCCAGCCGCTCGCCGAAAGCCTCCATCGCGCGGCCGATGACCGTCTCGGAGAATTTGGCGTAGTGGCGCGTCATGTTGGTGTTCGAGTGGCCGAGAATCTTGGCCAGCACGTCGATCGGCATTCCGTATTCGACGGCCATGCAGGCGAAGGTGTGGCGTGCGCAGTGGGTGGTCAGCACCTTGTCGATGCCGCACACGGCCGCGATCTCCTTCATGTAGGCGTTCATCTTCTGGTTGCTCGGCGTGGGGAGCACCCGTGAGCGTGCGACGCATACTTCGTCGTGCTCGTAGGGGCACAGGATTTCGAGCGTGCCCGGGAGCAGCGGGATGCGGCTCATCACGGAGGTCTTCTCGCGGGGCTTGTGAATCCACCAGCGCCCCTCGTCGTCCTGCGAGAGATGCTCGCGCCGCAGGTGGTCGGCGTCGGCGAAGGCCAGCCCCGTCAGGCAGCAGAAGACGAAGACGTCGCGGATGCGGGCCAGCCGGTGGTCGAGCTCCTTGCGGGTCAGCAGTTCCAGTTCATGCGCCGTAAGGTGCTCTTTGGCCTGCACCTCGTCCTCTTTGAGTTTATAGTAGCGGAACGGATTTTTCGTGATCCACTCGTTGCGCAGGCAGTAGAGGACGAAGTTGCGCAGACAGTCCATGACGGCGACCGCCCCGTTGTGGCGGCAGCGGTGGGCGGTTTGCAGGAAGAGGTTGAAGCCGTCCAGAAACTCGTAGTTCATCCGCTCGACGGGAATGTCCTCGGCCTTGCCGCGCTGGGCGAGGTACTGTTTCAGGTAGCGCAGCAGCCGTTCGTACTTGTCGGCCGTGCGCTGCGTGATGCGCACGCCCACCTCGCCCTGCCGCCGCTTCGCGTAGTCGGCGAGGCCTGCGATGAGCATCATCGTGTTGCAGGTCGGGTTGAGGTAGCGCTGCTTGATCTGCGCCGCATTGGCCGCATAGCCCTCGGCCAGCAGCTTGGTGCGGATGTCGATGATTTTGACGCGGAAATCGTTCAGTCGCTCGTTGACCTGAATGGCCAGCTTGTTCGTTCCCATCGCGCGCTCCTTGTGCTGGTTCCACGTTTCGGGATTGCTGTCGCACTGAGTGTAGACCTCTTGCCGGAGCCCTCCGGTCGTAATGCGTGCGAAGATGGGCGCCAATCCGTTTTTCTTCGGTCGTCCTTTCCGCATCAAGAAAAGAATGGCAAATGTCTCTTGTCTCATGACGTTGAAATTTTTTGGTTAACAAAACGTCCGCAAGAGAGAATTATTACGACGTAAAACGCAGCGAAACAGTGCATTGCAAACGTACTCGGGAGCAAATTCCGTCGCGCAGCCCGTTTTTCGCCTCCGCTCCCTTTCGTGCTCCCGCGAGTTTGCTGCGAAATGCTTTCGGCTTCCGGTTCAGAGAATTTGCCGACACCTTTGCAAAACGATGATATACAATCAATTTGCACTTGTTTGCACCGAACGGGCAACGAAAAAGGAGCCCTTCGAAAAGGCTCCTTTGTGCGGATAAAGGGACTCGAACCCCCACGCCCTAAGGCATCAGATCCTAAGTCTGACGTGGCTACCAATTACACCATATCCGCAAATATCCGAACAGGAACTGCAAAAGCCGGGTGTAAAACCGGATTTAGGCGGTGCGTGAAACGCGTCCTGTCCTTTGCAAAGCTACCGGAAAACGAGCGCAATCGTGCGGGATTGTCCGCAAAGATTACCGGATCGGTTCCTGTCCTTTGCAAGGATAAGGAAAGCAAGCGACAAGCCAAACAAATTCGAGCTTGCCCGAGCCGCCTCTTATCTGTTGGCAAAGATAACTAAAAAACCTTTTTCTCGAATGGATGCCGGGCGATTTTGCCGATTTTTGGTTACTTTTGCAAACTATTTCAATCGATTATGCCGTATAAACTGACACTGGTTCTTACTCCGAAGCAGGCTGCCGACGTAAAATACTATACTGAACAGGCGGCTCGCCGTGCGGGTGTCGCGGAGCAGGATGTGGCTTTGGTGCGGGTCGTCGGACGGTCGATCGATGCCCGGCAGCGGCAGCCCAAAGTGAATCTTACGCTCGAAGTTTATGCCGATTGCGAACCGCAGCCCGCACCTGTGCATTTCGACTATCCGTCGGTTGCGGGGCGTACGGAGGTCGTGATCGTCGGTTCGGGCCCTGCGGGGTTGTTTACGGCTCTGCGGCTGATCGAACGGGGGTATCGCCCGGTGATTCTGGAACGGGGACGCGATGTGTCGGCCCGCAAGCGGGACATCGCGCAGATCAACCGCAACGGTGCGGTCGATCCCGATTCGAACTACGCTTTCGGCGAGGGCGGAGCCGGAACATTCTCCGACGGCAAACTTTTCACCCGCAGCAAGAAGCGGGGCGACTACAACAAGGCGCTGCAAACGCTGGTTTTCACGGCGCCACGCCCGAAATTCTTTACGAATCCCATCCCCATATCGGAACGGATAAACTGCCGAGGGTGATCTCCAATATCCGGCGGACGATTCTCGAAGCCGGCGGATCGTTCGTTTTCGATGCGCGGGTTACCGATGTCGAATTGCACGACGATCGCGTAAAAGGGGTGTGGGTCGGAGATACCCTTTATGAAGGAGCGGCTGTGGTTCTTGCTACGGGACATTCGGCCCGGGATATTTACGAGTTGCTGCACCGGCGGGGCGTGCGTCTGGAAGCCAAGCCTTTTGCGATGGGCGTGCGGATCGAACATCCGCAGGCGCTTATCGACTCGATACAGTACCACTGCGAGTCGCGGGGAGAGTATCTGCCTGCGGCCTCCTATTCGTTGGTCAGCCAGGAGGGTGGGCGTGGCGTCTATTCGTTCTGTATGTGCCCCGGGGGATTCATCGTTCCGGCGATGACCGATGCGGCCGAATCGGTGGTGAACGGTATGTCGCCCAGCGGCCGGAACTCCGTTTTCGCCAATTCCGGTTTGGTGACCGAGGTGCGGCTTGCGGATTTCGAGCATCTGCGGGCAGAGTGGGGCGAGCTGGCCGGGCTGAAATTCCAGCAGCAGTTCGAGCGGCTGGCCCGGCAATACGGCGGCGAGCATCAGATCGCTCCGGCCCAGCGTGTCGCCGATTTCGTGGCGGGACGTGCGAGCGGTTCGCTGCCCCGGACCTCGTATATACCGGGCGTTGTGCCTTCCCGGCTGGATAAGTGGATGCCCGGATTTATCGCCTCTTCCCTGCGGGCGGGTATCGCCACTTTCGGGCGGCGGATGCGGGGATTCCTGACCAATGAAGCGTTGGTCGTGGGCGTCGAGTCCCGCACCTCGACCCCCGTGCGCATTCCGCGTGATGCGCAGACGCTGATGCACCCCGAGGTCGCCGGGCTTTTCCCTGCGGGCGAAGGGGCCGGGTATGCCGGCGGAATCATTTCTGCGGCGCTCGACGGCGAGCGTATCGCCGATGCCGTTGTAAATTACTTGAAAAAATAGCGTATGGATAAGAAGGAAGTGGTGGTCGTCGTTCCTGTTTACCGGCCGGAATTGACCGTCTGGGAACGGGCGTCGTTGAGGCAGACTGTTGGGGTGTTACAGGAAAATTATCCGGTCGAACTCTTGGTTCCCTGCGGTATGGATTGCTCGGCGATCCGGCGTGAGTTCTCCGGACTGCCGGTTCGGGAGGTGTCGGACGAATGGCTGGGCCGCAAGAACGGGATTGCGGGATACAACCGGATGATGCTTTCGGCCGGATTCTACGAGTTGTTCCGCGATTACGAATATCTCCTGATCTGCCATACCGACGCCTGGATTTTCCGGGACGAACTCGCCGACTGGTGCCGTAGGGGATACGACTGTGTGGCCGCTCCCTGGGTCCGCCGCAAAGTGTATGATCTGCCGATTCTGAAGCAATACCTGCGGTGGAGGCTTCGCCGTGCAGAGCGGGCGGGCCGGATGATCCGGCAGTCGCTCTACGGGAAGATCGGAAACGGAGGTCTTTCGCTTCGCCGCGTGGAGAGTTTTCGGGCCGCGTGCGAAAAATACGGCGACGAGATCGAGCGGTTTTGTTCGATGGGCAACCACCTGGGCAACGAGGATGTTTTCTGGGCCGTCGTTCCCGAAGGGTTTCGTTATCCTTCGCAGGAGGAGGCGCTGCGGTTCGCGTTCGACACCAATCCCCGCTATTGCTACCGTTTGTGCGGCAGTCGCCTGCCGATGGGGTGCCATAGCTGGTCGAAGCCCCGGATGTGGCGCTTCTGGCAGCAGATTATTCCGCTGCCCGACGCGGCGAGCGGCGCCGCAGCGGATAAGTGATCCAGTACGCCAGAGTATTGACCGTCGTATGGAAAAGGTGCTTGCCCAGCCCTTTTCGCTTCTGGTCATTGACCATCAGAACGGTTTTGTAGCAAATCTTCAGCCGGTTGTGCCGGACCCATACCGAGAGCAACCGTTCGCTCAAATACCCCATCACGCGTCCCTGCACGGGGTCGTCCTGAATCTCGATCCGCCGCTCCACCTCGAACAGAATATCGAACAGCCATGCCGAGTAAGCCTCGAACCGCTCGCGCGGCAGGACGAACATGTTGAAATGCGAGAGGCGGTTGTTGCGGAAGAACACCCGGTCGAAATCCGGCAGGTAGGCCGGATATTTTTCTGCGATCACCTGCCGTGCGGTCAGCAGGTCGCTTTCGATGTGGCACTTGCAATAATCCGTGTAGAGGTTGTAGGGATAGATCTTCGGCCGGGCCATGACGATATCGCAGCGGCTGAAAAGGCGGTCGAAGTCGGGGACCGGATGCGATGCCGAGAAGAAGGCTTCCGAGCGAACCGTCCGCAGCGAGCAGGCCGAACCGCCCTCGAAGTCGAAATAGCGGCGATAGTGGTTCAACCCGATGTAGTCTGCGTCGTGCAGGTTTTTCCAGGCCCAGTAGTGGGCCGTGAGTTCGCAGTAGTGGCGGTTGCGGTCGCTGATGTTGTCGCCCGTGTCGTCGCCGACGGCGAACGGAAGTTCCGTTTGCGAAATGGCCCGTCCGACCTGAACGGGCTGGTAGGGCGGGGTTTTGAGGCATGCGTCCTGCTTGTGGGCGCAGACCAGGATGACGGTTTTGCCATTTTTCTAAAGGGTAAGTTTGAGAGCGCTTTCGATCACTTTGTCCATGTCGTAGTAGCGGTATTCTCCGAGTCGGCCGCCGAAGATGACTTTCCGGTCCCGGTCGGCCAACGCCTTGTAGCTTTCGTAAAGTTTCGTGTTGCGCTGGTCATTGACGGGGTAGTAGGGCTCGGCTCCATGTTCGTACGGGGCCGGGTATTCCCGGGTAATGATCGTGCGGGGCTGATCGCCGCCCGGTTCGAAATGCTTGTGTTCGATGATCCGGGTGTAGGGAATTTCGCGCTCGGTGAAATTCATTACGGCGACGCCCTGATAGTTGGGGGTGTCGAGCGTTTCGTGTTCGAAGCGCAGCGAGCGGTACTCCAGCTCTCCGAGTCTAAAATCGTAGTATTCGTCGATGCGGCCCGTGAAAACGATGCGGTCGCAGAGGCTTTCCCAGTGCGTGCGGTCGGCGAAGAAATCGGTGTCGCAGCGCACCTCGACGCCTGCGAGCAATCCGTCCACGAGTTTGTTGTAGCCGCCGATGGGGATACCCTGCCAGCGGTCGTTGAAGTAGTTGTTGTCGAAGGTGAAGCGCACCGGCAGGCGTTTGATGATGAATGCCGGCAGTTGGGTGGCGTCGCGTCCCCACTGTTTTTCGGTGTAACCTTTCACGAGCCGTTCGTAGATGTCGATGCCGACCAGCGAGATGGCCTGTTCTTCGAGGTTCCGGGGCTCCGAAATGCCTGCTTCGTGACGCTGACGGTCGATCATCTCCGCTGCCTGGGCGGGCGTGGTAACGCCCCACATGGCGTAAAAAGTGTTCATGTTGAAAGGCAGGTTGTAGAGCTTGCCCTTGTAGTTGGCCACCGGGGAGTTGATGTAGTTGTTGAATTCGACGAAGCGGTTCACGAACTCCCACACTTCGCGGTTGGAGGTGTGGAAGATGTGGGCGCCGTATTTGTGGACGCGGATGCCTTCGCGCTCCTCGCAGTAAGCGTTTCCGCCCGTGTGGGGCCGTCGGTCGATGACCAGCGCTTTCTTACCGGACCGTGCGGCCCGGTAAGCTGCGACTGCGCCGAAAAGTCCGGCTCCGACGATCAGGTAATCGTATTTCGACATGATGCAGCGGGTTTATATGTGAATCAATCGGGTGAGGCGTCGAAGCAGCCTGCCGGAGAGAGCTCCGAGGGCGAAGACCCACCGGCTGCGGGCTGCGACTTTCCGATCCCGGCGGTCGGTGAGAAACGCGGGGTCGAAGGTCGAAAGATACTCTTTGCGGGCATTGCGGGCCGCTTTCGCGGCAATATGCAGCTCCTCGTTCGTTTTCGACGCCGCGACCGCTTCGCAGCATTGTTGTAACCGGATGCGGGCTGCGACATAACGCCCTTCCGGGGTAGGTGCGGCCTGTAGGAAAAGGTCGTGTAGCTGGCGGGAAACACGGAGAATCAGCTCCGTCGGCTTGCGTTTTTTGGAGAGGCCGCTGCCGAGGACTCGGTAGTGGTAGGGCGTTTTTTCGTTGATGACGATGCGCGAAACGTGGGGAATGTATTGCAGGAGGAAGATTTCGTCTTCCCGGTGCGAGAGCCCCTCGATGAAGCGGAGCCCGTTCTCGTCGATGATCCGTTTGACCAGCAATTTATTGACGGTGAATCCCAGCATGTCGTGCCGCCGCAGGGCGACGATGGCTTCCGTGCAGGCTTGGCCCTGTACGTCCATGGCAGGCGCTGTCAGCCGCCGGTCCGATTTGCCTTCCCGGTGTTGCAGGATGCCTGTCACGGGCAGCGTATGTTCGTCCATGCCTGCTTCGACGAATTGTTGCAGGTAGTCTGCATCGACCCAGTCGTCGGGATCGCAGAAGGTCAGGTATTCGCCCCGGGCGTGTTCGATACCCGCGTTGCGGGCCGTGCTCAATCCTCCGTTGGGTTTGTGGACGACCCGGATCCGGGAGTGTTCCCTGGCATAGCGGTCGCAGATTTCGCCCGAGGAGTCCTTGCTGCCGTCGTCGATGAGCAGGATTTCGTAATCCTGGAAACTTTGCTGCAACAGGCGGTCCAGGCTGGTGCACAAGTAGGCTTCCATGTTGTAAATCGGAACGATGACGGTGATGAGCATTTGTGTCGGGGTAAAGGTTAAACCTTACAAAAATAACTCTTTTTTCCCATTTCCGGTGCAATTTGCATCCGGAAATGGGAAGTATCGCTCCAATGCGGTATTTTTAGAGGGCTGTCCGGTCGTTGCCGGATCGATTCCCGGCGAATTTAGCGGGAGAAACTGCGGGGAAGATCTTTGAATACCTTGTGCCAGAACATTATCATCCGGGGATGACGGTAGCGCTCCCGCCAGGCGAGGCGGACCGAGAGATAGGGCTCCTCGTTCCAGTGGCTGCCGGCGGCTTTGCGGATCCGCAGCAGGTGTTTGCCCGCGATCGAGAGGCGGCAGATCAGGGGCGGGTCTATGAGTCGGAAGGTTTCTTCGAGGATGCGGAGCGTTTCGATGTGCTTGCGTCCCGTGACGATCGATTCTGCGGTGGTGTTGCTGTCATGTACCCCGGTAGTAGTTGAGGGGTTCGGCAAGATAGACGACATTTCCCCCCCCGATAGATCTGTATCCAGAACAGCCAGTCGCCGCAATAACGGTATTGGGTGTAATTGTCGTCCGCAGGGAGCGCACTGCGCCGCACCAGTGCCATTCCTGCGTTGTAGATGGTGTTCCTCGGGCAGAGAAAACGGTAGAGGAAGAAACGGCTGCCGAATCGGATCTGTTTGTGTTTGGGATATTTGACGGGCGCCTCCTCCCGTATGGTCCGGGAGTGGGGAATCGACGATATAGCTGCTGGTGAAAACTATGCTGCAATCCGGACGGGTGTCGAGAATCCGGACGCACCGTTCCAGAAAACAGGGAGAGGAAAAGTCGTCGCTTTCGGCGATCCACACGTAATCGCCCGTGGCTTTCGACAACCCCTTTTTCCACTGTTTGAAAGGTGATCCGCTGTTCCGTTCATTATAGAAAATGCCGGAAACTTTGGGGTGATTGCGGTATCGTTCGAGAATTTCACGGCTGCCGTCTGTCGAACAATCGTCGAGCAGAATCAGTTCGAAGTCCTGAAACGTTTGTTGCAGAATACTTTCGATACGCTGCTCGAGATAGGGAGCATGACAGTAGTTGGGAACAATGACCGAAACGGTGGGCATGCGAAAAATATATTATGTATTTAATCCGCTTGCAAAGATAGCGGTTTGAACTGAAATATTGCTTGTGCAGGTCATTAATCTTAAATTTATGATTTTTGCCGATCGGATTTCGGAATGTTTTTAATTTCGGCGACTTTTGGGCAGGAGTTGTGGGCGAAGGACGGCAAGGTGTGCTTCTTCTATATCGGGAGTCGCTGCCTTGCGTCGAGATAAACGGTCTTTGCATTGCTCCGTTGCGCATCCGGTTCGAATCGGGATTCCCGGTCTTTGTACCGGAGCCGTGGAGTGCAAAATAAAAAGTGACCTGTTACAGTTGTTTTCGGTAGTGGATAGGGAATTGATTTCGCTTCGCCTGTCTTCAAACGTCACGACTCGGCGGCTCGAACGGAGTTCGTCCGGGTCTCGCTGCTCCGTTTGTTCGAATGGGGTTCTCCTCCCCTTGTCCCGTTGCTCCGGAGAGTCAGTAATAAAAAAAAGCGACTATTACAGTCGCTCTTGGTAGTGGATAGGGGATTCGAAACCCCTATGTCGTGCGTGAGAGGCACGTATCCTAACCCTTAGATGAATCCACCGTTGAAATTTGGTGTTGCAAAGGTAATACGATGTTTTGAATTTACAAATTTTTTTTCGTGAAAACTGTTGTTTTTTTCTCGGGCCGTTTGTTCGTCCGTCTTTTTATGTACATTTGTAGAAGATAGGATGTACTTGGGCATAACCCGATTATATGCGGTTCTGCATGGGACATTCGTTATATCTTGTTTAGAAAAAATTTCGGATTCGTATGAAACGTGTGATTCTCCTTTTTCTTGTTTTTGCCGGATTGACTTTCGGATCGTGCCGCCGGCAGACCGTGATGCCGCAATTCGATATCGTGGTGACGGATACCGTAGCGGTACGCGGCGGAATACCCTGTCGCTTCCAGTATGCCTTTACCTCGATCGCCAATGCCGACGAAGCTCCGGCATTGCAGGCGATCCAGGAATCCAATATGCTCTATTTCTTCGGACTGGAGCATTTCCAGGGCGGGGTGCAGGAGGCTGTCGATTGGTCTATCGGGCAGTTCATGGACGAGTATATCGGTACCCTGGATGAGTCGGTACCCCAGTGGGAAACCGAAATGGAGATGGCGGTCGAGTCCGAGGCCCGTGTGGTGGATACGTTGCTGGTCTATACGATTTCGAGTTCGAACTATACGGGCGGTGCGCACGGTATGTACAGCATCAATTGCCATAATTATTCCATTGCGGGTGGTTATGAGCTGGCTTTGTCCGACTTGTTCGATGCGGCACGACAGGAGGCTTTGATCGGGTTGATCCGCAACAAGCTTTACGAACAGTTCGGTGTCACGGGGGACGAAGGTCTGGTGGCGCAGGGATTTTTTCCCGAATACATTTCCACGACCGAGAATTTCGAAGTGACCGAGGACGGCATTACGTTTTACTATAATCCTTACGACATCGGATGCTATGCCCTGGGCGGTGTCGAGGTGCATATCACGCGCGAGGAGATGCAGGGGTTGTGACAGGATGTGGGCGTGCGGCTCTCCGGCGGTAGTCGTCGGATGAAACCGGTATAAAAAATGGAGGCGACAAGATATCTTGTCGCCTCCTCCCATCAAAAATTAACCCTAAAATTATCCCTTTCCAAGAATGTCCGAAAGATAGCAATCGAGATAATACAGATCTGCATCGTCGCCGATCACTTCGTTCTTCATCAGTTCTTCGTCGGAGATAGACCTTGATGTATCCGTTTTGTCGTTTTCAATCATAGGAGGCCCTTTTAGTATTTCTTCTTTCGTTACATTAAAGAAACGGTGGCCTCCGGGCTTTATTGCATACGGATTAAGATAAAATAAGTTCTTTTTCCCTAATCATGCGCCGCAGGTTGATAAGTGCATAGCGCATGCGTCCCAGCGCTGTGTTGATGCTTACGCCGGTTTGCTCGGCGATCTCCTTGAAACTCATACCGGAGTAGTAGCGCATCATCACCACCTCGCGCTGCTCCTCCGGAAGCAGTTCGATCAGGTTGCGCACGTCGCTTTCGATTTGCGAGGAGATCAATTCATCTTCGATCGTCTTTTCCGCGAAACGCAGCGATCCCAGTACGTTGTAGCCGCTTTCGCTTTCATTGACCTGCTTGTTCTGCTTGCAGGCGCGGAAGTGGTCGATCACCTGGTTGTGCGCGATACGCAGAACCCACGAAAGGAACTTGCCGTTGTCGGTGTAGCGGCCTTCGTCGATGACGCGTATGACTTTGATGAATGTTTCCTGGAAGATGTCGTCCGCTACGTCGTTGTCCTTGACCATCATGTAAATATAGTCCCGAACCCGACGCTTGTGGCGCTCGATCAATTTGGAAATGGCACTCTGATCACCCGAACGATAATTATTAAGCAAGTGCTGGTCGCTTAATACTTGAATGTTCATACTCTTTTCTCCTGAATTAGTTATTAAGAGTAGAATGTTTCGATAGGCAATCTTTTAAGTTGTTAAGTTTCTGTTTTTTGATGCGCCGGATACCCGTTTCGACATCTTTTTGTGTCGGAAAGGTAGAAATAATTATCCCAAAAAACAAACTTTTTAGATTTCTATTTTTTCGGCAGGGTATCGATGAATTAACAATAACTATGCCAAAAATAAAATCTATCAGATATTTTTATCTTTCTCCGAGTCCGAAGATGAAAGTTTTTCAGTTTCGATCGGTTCTACATGAATGGAAATGAGCGTATTGGGGCCGAATCGCTCTTTGAGCCGGCGTTCGATATCGACGGTCAGTTGATGGGAGCGGAGCACGCTCATCCGAGGATCGACGCGGATATGGGCTTCGATGGCGACGGTGGCTCCGATACGGCGTGTGCGCAGATGGTGCGGTTCGGTCACCTCCTTCGAGTGAGTCAGGATGTTCAGTATCTCCTGCTCGGTTGCGGCGGGAAGGGCATGTTCGAGCAGTTCTCCGAGGCCGCTTCGCAGCAGGTCGAACGCGATCTTGAAGATGAAGACCGAAACGACGAGGGCCGCCAGCGGATCGGCGATGCGCCACTTGTCGCCCAGAAAATAGGCGAGCCCGATACCTGTCATGGTGCCGATCGACGAAAGTGCGTCGCTGCGGTGGTGCCAGGCGTTGGCTACGACGCTCGGACTGTCCGTCTGACGTCCCACACGAACGGTATAGCGATACAGGACCTCTTTGGCGACGATCGAAATTGCGGCGGCGATCAGGGCGATCGCGCCCGGTCGTCCGATTATTTCTCCGGTCAATACCAGACGGATGTTGCGGATGCTGTCGGCCAGGATGCCTCCGCCGACGGCGATCAGGGTCAGGCTGATGAGGATGGAGGCGAGGGTTTCGTACTTGCCGTGTCCGTAGTTGTGGCCGGCGTCTTCGGGTTTGGAGGAGATCCGGGCGAAGATCAGCACGATGACATCGGTCGCCAGATCCGATATCGAGTGCACGGCATCGGCGATCATGGCTCCGCTTCGGCCGAGGATGCCGGCCGCGAGTTTCAGGAGGGAGAGGGCGATATTGACGACCATTCCGATCCAGGTTGCCCGGTAAATTTTTCGGGTGCGTTCCGTGGGTTGATTCATGTCCGGTTGCTGTTTGCTCCGGGTGGTGTCGTACCCGGATGTAGGTTATCCTTGCATTTTCCGCTCCACGACAGGATGTCGAGCCGGATAATCTCTGTCCGGTGGAAAGACTTTTCGACATATTGCCTGCCGATTGTCTTATACTCCGGGGAATATTTGCCGATCAAATGGTCCAGGGCCCTCCGACGTTCCTCCGCTGTGAGCCCCGTGCGGGCCCGGCAGTCGAGCAGGATGCTTTCGTAGAAGGTCGTAAACCGCGCGGGCAGCACCTGCGTTTTGCCGACGATGCAGAAAGTGACGCGGTCGCACTCCCGGAGGCAGTGCAGCTTGCGTCCTTCGGGGGCGCAGTGGATGTAGATCGCGTCGGCTTCGTCCCAGACATAGTTCAGGGGCACTCCGTAGCCGCCGCCTTCGGGACGCTGCATGCAGAGTATGCCGTATTCGCCCCGCCGCAACAGCTCCGTCGCCTCCGGTTGGTCGAGCAGGCGGTCCTGCCGGCGGATTGAATCGTTCTGATAGTTCATGACCTGTTTCCTGCAAAAACGAAGACGGACACTTCTCTGAATGGCATCCGTCTTCGTTGTGATGATTCGGTATCGACAGCGGTTTAGTAGCTGCGGGCGAAAAGTACGCGGCGGTGCGACGGTTTGCCGCTGAATACGCATTTGCCCTCCTCCTCGACCGCATCCATCGGGATACAGCGGATCGTGGCTTTCGTAGCGTCCTTGATCGCCACTTCGGTTTCGACCGTCCCGTCCCAGTGGGCCGAGATGAAGCCGCCCTTGTTCTCCAGCACATCGACGAATTCGTCCCACGTGTCCACTTTGGTAATCATCGAATTGCGGTAGTCGAGCGCCTTGCGGAAAATATTCTGCTGGATTTCGTCCATCAGGGATGCCACCCGGTCGGTGAGTCCCTCCTGGGGAACGGTTTCCTTTTCGAGCGTATCGCGCCGGACCAGTTCGATCGTGCCGTTCTCCAAGTCGCGGGGGCCGAGAGCCAGACGTACGGGGACGCCCTTGAGCTCGTATTCGGCGAACTTGAAGCCCGAGCGGACGTTGTCGCGGTCGTCGATCTTCACGGAGAGTCCCTTCGACTTGAGCTCTTCGGCGATGGTGCGAAGACGTTCTACGATCTGCCGCATCTGCTCCTCTCCTTTATAAATAGGTATCAGGACGACCTGAATCGGGGCGAGTTTCGGAGGCAGCACCAGGCCGTTGTTATCCGAGTGAGCCATGATGAGCGCTCCCATCAGACGGGTCGAAACACCCCAGGAAGTGGCCCATACGTATTCGAGTTTGCCCTCCTTGTTGATGTATTGTACGTCGAATGCCTTGGCGAAGTTTTGGCCCAGGAAGTGCGACGTGCCGCTCTGGAGGGCCTTGCCGTCCTGCATCAGCGCTTCGATCGTGAGGGTATCGACCGCACCGGCGAACCGTTCGTTCGGCGATTTGTGACCGACGATTACCGGTACGCCCATCCACTCCTCGACGAATTTTTGGTAAACGTGGATCATCCGGGTAGCCTCCTCGATGGCCTCCTCCTTCGTGGCATGGGCCGTGTGGCCCTCCTGCCAGAGAAATTCCGCCGTGCGCAGGAACAGGCGGGTACGCATCTCCCAGCGTACGACGTTCGCCCACTGGTTGCAGAGGATCGGCAGGTCGCGGTAGGACTGGATCCAGCCCTTGTAAGTGTTCCAGATGATCGTTTCCGAGGTGGGACGGACGATCAGCTCCTCTTCGAGTTTGGCATCGGGATCGACCACGACGCCCTTGCCCTCGGGATCGTTTTTCAGGCGGTAGTGGGTGACCACGGCGCACTCCTTGGCAAAGCCTTCCACGTGGTCGGCCTCTTTCGAGAAGAACGACTTGGGGATGAAGAGCGGGAAATAGGCGTTCTGGTGCCCCGTGTCCTTGAACATCTTGTCCAGGGCCGCTGCATTTTCTCCCAGATGGCATAGCCGTAAGGCCGCAGAATGACGCAGCCCTTGACAGTGGAATAATCCACCAGCTCTGCTTTCAGGCAGATGTCGGTATACCATTGGGTGAAATCTTCGTTGATGGAGGTGATGGCCTCCACCATTTTTTTGTTCTGGCTCATTGTTTTGACTCCTCTTCTTTTCCGTTCGCGCCACAGGCACACAAAAAATCCCCCTGCTGTGCGCATGGGGGATCGTCGTCAGGCAGATGCTCAGGAATTTTCTTCGATATAGCGGACAACGTCACCGACCGTGCGGAAGTTCTCGATCTGGTCGTCCGGCACTTCCAGGCCGAATTCGTCCTCAATGGACATCACGAGATCGACAACGTCCAGGCTGTCCGCCTCGAAATCTTCCATGATATCGGAGTCCATGGTGACTTTGTCTTCCTCCAAATCAAGCTGGTCGCAGATGATCTCGCGGATGCGCTCAAAAACCATAACTAAATTCCCTCCAAAATATCTCTGCGCGCGGCGCGCAAGAGGCCGCGCAAAGGTCTTATAAACTTTATATCGTGTTTTACAGAGGATGTCAAGCGTATTCGCAAAATATTTTTGCGCGGCATTTCATATGCGCGAAAACAGCAAAAACCGCCGCCCGAAACAGTGCTTTTGTTTTGTTGAACATCTGCAAAAAGGACGGAACATGCCGCGCTTTATGCCGCCTCGCGGAACAGCGGCTGCAGAAAACTCCACAGCACAGGTACCAGCAGCGCCGGCAGCATATTGGCGGTCTTGATCTTCGTCATGCCGAGAAAGTTGATGCCGATGCACAGCACCAGGCAGTAGCCCACGCCGCAGATCTGCCCCAGCAATTCACCCGCGAGGAACGGTTCCAGCGCACCCGCCAGAAGGGAAATGGATCCCTGGTATACCAGAACAGGCAGCGCGGCAAAGATGACGCCCGGGCCCAGCGTTGCGCCCAGCACCACAGAGGAGATGCCGTCCAGCAGGCTTTTGATGTACAGCACCGAGGCGTCGCCCGCAGCCCGTCGTTCAGCGCGCCGATGATGGCCATCGCGCCCACGCAGTAGATGAGGGCGCCGTTCACAAAGCTTTGGGCAAAGCCCGAAAGGTGCAGCCTGCGCTCCACAAGGCC
>ENA-OPYT01000193-OPYT01000193.1-human-gut-metagenome-genome-assembly--contig:-NODE-193-length-19825-cov-3.642603_pt1 | contig 19825 bp, 15 predicted proteins | sample MGYA00242636_ERZ504480 | MGnify/ENA primary metagenome ERZ504480 (study PRJEB26092, sample SAMD00036228) | human gut metagenome | host: Homo sapiens | study: EMG produced TPA metagenomics assembly of...
TGTCCGCGTTGGCCCGGACCTGTAACGTCGCACCTCGTCAGCCCATTCCAGAATCGTCTGGATTCCTTTGGAAAGTTCCGGGTCCTTCAACGGCACGGCCCCAGAATGACCTGCCCCGTGGTCCCGTCGATGGAAATAAGCTCACCCTTCCTGACGACTGTCGAACCGACCGTGAACAGCTGTGCTCATAATCGACCTTGACGGCCTCGCAGCCGCACACGCACGGCTTGCCCATGCCCCGGGTCACGACCGCCGCATGGCTGGTCATGCCGCCCCTGCTGGTCAGGATACCCTGCGCCTGCACGATGCCGTGGATGTCGTCCGGCGTCGTCTCCACACGCACCAGAATCACCTTGGAGCCGATACGCCCCAAATGCTCGGCCTCGTTGGCGTCGAACACCACGGAGCCGAACGCCGCGCCCGGAGAGGCCGCCAACCCGGCGGCAAGCACCGTGAGGTCCGCAGAACTATCGATCTGTCGGTGCAGCACGTGGGCCAGATGCTCCGGATCGATGCGCAACAAGGCTTCCTTCTTGTTGATCAGCCCCTCGCCCACCATGTCGTGCGCGATCTTGAGGGCCGCCTGCGCCGTGCGCTTGCCGTTCCGGGTCTGGAGGATATACAGCTTGCCGCGCTCAATGGTCAGCTCGATGTCCTGCATTTCCCGGTAATGTTGCTCAAGCTTCTCGGCAATGGAACGGAACTGTTCGAAAATCTCCGGCATATCCTCGCCGAGTTCGGCGATGGGCCGGGGCGTGCGCACGCCCGCCACCACGTCCTCGCCCTGCGCGTTGATCAGGTATTCGCCGTACAGCTTCCTCTCGCCGGTGGAAGGGTTGCGCGAGAAGGCCACGCCGCTGCCCGAGTCCTCACCCATATTGCCGAAAACCATTGCCTGGATATTGACAGCGGTCCCCAGATTGTGGTCGATCTTGTTCAGATTGCGGTAGACGATGGCCCGGTGGTTGTTCCACGAGCGGAACACCGCCTCAATGGACAGAAAAAGCTGCCGCGTCACGTCTTCCGGAAAATCTTCTTCGATTTCCTGACGATACAGCGCCTTGCTCTTATCGATGACGGCAAGCAGCGACTCGACGCTGAGCTCCTGATCCTGCGTGACGCCTTGCGCGGCCTTCTGCTCCTGCAGGATATGCTCGAACTTGTCCTTGGGGATTTCCATGACCACATCCGAGAACATCTGGATAAACCGCCGGTAGGTGTCGCAGGCGAACCACATGTTTCCGGTATGCCTGGCCAGCGCCTTGAACGTGGCGGCGTTGAGGCCGAGGTTCAGGATGGTGTCCATCATGCCGGGCATGGAGAAGACCGCACCGGAACGGACCGAGAGCAGCAAGGGATCATCCTCGTCCCCGAAGCGCTTGCCCGCCTCCTCCTCAATGGCCTTCAGGTTCCGTGTGACCTCTTCGACGAGCCCTTCCGGCAACATCTTGCCGTTGTTGTAATACTCCCGGCAGGCGTCCGTCGTGATCGTCATGCCGCAGGGAACCGGCAGGCCGATGTTCGTCATTTCCGCAAGGTTGGCCCCCTTGCCGCCCAAAAGCTCCTTCATCCGCGCATTGCCTTCATGAAACAGATACACGTACCGCATGGGCGATCTCCTCATTGATGAAGACGACAGGTTTTTTCTTTTTGTATACGAAACGCGGCGCATTCGGTCAACATCACTTCGAAAAAAAAGCGGAAACGTGCACCATCCATTCCCGTCAGGCCTATTTCCGGCGGCCTTTCCGCAGCCATCACGAGATACGATGCGTATCATGCCCCGACGGAATCCGCTTTTATACATACCGTGAAACCCGCTCCGAGCACTATGAGAAAGAATAGAGCCGTATGTTCCATGCACATAAAAACGGCCTTGCCTTCATTTCTCCGAGAAGATGCTGCCCGGGCATATTGACACCATACGAGGATTATTGCAGGTCATCCCGTGACACTAAGGGACGCATGGAAAGGGCGGCGGGCCTCGGCCGTTTCCGTGCAACGACACTTACGCAACCAGGCGAGGCAATGTGAACATCGTCGATCTGGGCGTGATGCCCTACAGCGAAGCGCTGGCCGTTCAGCTCGAATGCCATGAGCGCGTGCGGCAAGGCGAAGAAGATACGTTATTTCTGGTGGAGCACCCGCCCGTGATCACCTTCGGACGTCACGGCGGCGAGGAGAACCTGCTCCTCGACCGGGCGGGACTGGAGGCACGCGGCGTCGAAACCGTCAAGACAGATCGCGGCGGCAACATCACCTGCCATTTTCCGGGCCAGCTCGTAGCCTATCCCGTGTTCCGCGTCGGCAAGCGCACGAACGGGCTGCACGGTTTCGTCCGCACGCTGGAAGAAATCGTCATCCGTACCGCGGCCGCGTTCGAGGTCGAGGCCGCCCGCTGGGAAGGCCGCCCCGGCGTATGGATCGGCAACCGCAAGCTGTGCTCGCTCGGCATGTGCGTGCGCCACTGGGTGTCCTTCCACGGCTTCGCGCTCAACGTGGGGAACGATCTTTCCCTTTCAGCGCCATTACCCTGTGCGGCCTCCACGATGCCGAGGCCACATCCCTGTCCCCGCGAGTGCGGCGACGATTCCCTTTCCATGCAGGAGGTCAAAGATGTCTGCACCCGAGAATTCCAAACCCTCTTTGCGGATCCCCCCGTGGCTCCGTGTTAAGCTGCCCTGCAGCCACACCTTTTCCGATACCCGCGCCCTCGTGGAAGGGCTTGATCTGCACACGGTCTGCCACAGCGCCAAGTGTCCGAACATGTTCGAATGCTTCTCGCGCAAGACCGCCACGTTCCTCATCCTCGGCAACACCTGCACCCGCAACTGCGCCTTCTGCAACATCGGCGGCGGCATCATCCTCGCCCCCGATCCCGAAGAGCCCGCCCGCGTGGGCAAGGCAGCGGCGGCCCTCGGCCTGCGCCATGCCGTGGTGACGTCCGTGACGCGGGACGACCTGCCGGACGGCGGATCGGCCCACTTCGCGGCGACCATCCGGGCCATCCGGGACAGCGGCGAAACCTGTCCCACCATCGAAGTGCTCATCCCCGACTTTCGCGGCAGCCGCGAGGCCCTGCAAACCGTCATGGACGCCGAGCCCCACATCATCAACCATAATGTGGAAACCCCGCCCGCGCATTACAGCCGCATCCGGCCTCAGGCCGACTATCAGCAGAGCCTTGAACTCCTGCGCCGCGTCAAGGAAGCCGGGCGCGTCAGCAAGAGCGGCCTGATGGTCGGACTCGGTGAGAGCGATGAAGAAGTTTTACAGACCTTGCGCGACCTGCACGCCGCCGGCGTGGAGATCGTGACCCTCGGCCAGTACCTTCGTCCCACTCTGGAGCATCACCCCGTTGCGGCGTACATTACTCCCGAAAAATTCGACTGGTACCGGCAGCAGGCGCTCGACATGGGCTTCAGCTACTGCGCGAGCGGTCCGATGGTGCGTTCGTCGTACCTGGCGGACGAAGCGCTCGGCTCGGTGCGTCTGAAGCGACAGGTTTCCGCGAAAGCCTGAGTCTTCCCGCCGCGCGGGAAAAGGTCTGCGACAAAGAAAGTGTTGAACCGACGCTTTCCGGATTTACGGTATCCGTACGGAGCCGGACGGAGAGGTGTCGTAACGTAATTTACGATGTTTGTCGAATACCGGGACCTCGGACAAATGGACTACAAAGCCTGCTGGGAGTACCAGCAGAGGCTTTTCGACACCCTCCTGCGGGCCAAGGGAACCCCGGCGGAGGGCGCGGGCTATTTGCTCCTGGTGGAGCATCCGGCGGTCTATACCCTCGGCAAGAGCGGCCATGCGGAGAACCTGCTGGTCGGCGAAGAGTATCTGCGCAGCATCGGCGCCGAATTTTACCACATCGACCGGGGCGGCGACATCACCTTCCACGGGCCGGGACAGATCGTGGGCTACCCGATCCTCGACCTGGAGCGCATCGGACTTTCGCTGCGCGACTACATCGACGCGCTCGAGGGCGCAGTCATCCGGACGGTAGCCCGTTACGGCATCCGGGCCGGACGCATCGCCGGCGCCTCGGGCGTCTGGATCGAAGGAGCGCAGCCGGCGCGTAAGATCTGCGCGATCGGTGTGCGGGCGTCGCGTTACGTGACCATGCACGGCTTCGCACTCAATGTGGCAACCGATTTGCGTTATTTCACCCATATCAACCCCTGCGGGTTTACGGACCGGGGTGCCACGTCGATCGAAAAGGAGATCGGTCGCCCGGTTCCGATGGAGGAGGTCAAACGACGCCTCGTCGAAGATTTATGCGAGAATTTGAATGTTAAAATATATAAATAATAACAAATATGCCCATAGAAAAACGATGGGTAGTGAAGCCTCAGGGGAATCCGGAGGCGGTTGCCGCGATGGCTGCCGCGACGGGCATCTCCCCGGTCCTGGCCAATCTACTCGTACAGAGAGGCATAGACACGTTAGAGAAGGCTAAGAAATTTTTCAACCCCCAGCTTTCGGACCTGCACGACCCGTTCCTGATGAAGGATATGGACAAGGCGGTCGAACGGGTGGAGCGGGCCGTCCGCAACCGTGAGAAGATCATGGTGTACGGCGACTACGACGTCGATGGCACGACCGCCGTCGCGCTGGTTTATAAATTTCTGCGCCAGATAGGTCACAAGGACCTGTTGTTCTACATCCCGGATCGTTATACCGAAGGTTACGGTATCTCGACCAAGGGCATCGACCACGCCGCACGCAAGGGTGCGACGCTGATCATCGCCCTGGACTGTGGCATCAAAGCCATAGAGAAAGTGGACTATGCCAAACGCAAGGGCGTGGATTTCATCATCTGCGACCATCACCTCCCGGCCGAGGAAATTCCCCGCGCCGTAGCCGTTCTCGACCCCAAACGCGCCGACTGTTCCTATCCGTTCGACGAACTGTCGGGGTGCGGCGTGGGATTCAAGCTAGTGCAGGCCTACTGCCAGAAAAACGGAATTCCGTTCCAGCAAATCGAGCCGTTGCTCGACCTGCTGGCCGTCAGCATCGCCTCGGACATCGTTCCTCTGGTGGATGAAAACCGGATTTTAGCCCACTACGGGCTTCTGCGGCTCAACGCCTCCCCCTCGAAGGGGCTGCTCTCGATCATCAAGATCTGCGGCCTGGATCGACACAACATCACCATCGACGACATCGTCTTCAAAATCGGACCCCGCATCAACGCCGCAGGCCGTATGCGGATGGACGAAAACGACGAAAACGCCGCTCCTTCGGGCGGCTATGCGGCGGTCAATCTGCTGATCGAAGGCAACGAAAGCCTGGCCGAAGAGTTCGGCTCGGTGATCGACGGCTTCAACCAGGACCGCAAGTGCATCGACCGCAGCGTCACGCAGGAAGCCCACGACTTCATCGAGGCCCACGCGGAGCTGAAGGCCGCCAAGAGTACGGTGATCTACAACCCCCGCTGGATGAAGGGCATCGTGGGCATCGTGGCCTCCCGCCTGATCGAAACCTACTACCGCCCGACGGTGGTGCTCACGATGAGCAACGGGTTCGTCACGGGTTCGGCCCGCTCGGTGCCCGGCTTCGACCTCTATCAGGCAATCGAATCCTGTTCGGACCTGCTGGAGAACTTCGGCGGGCACATGTACGCAGCAGGACTCACGATGCGTCCCGAACGGGTCGAGGAGTTCACCCGCCGCTTCAATGCCTACGTCGAAGAGAACATCGACCCGATAACGCTGCAACCCCAGGTGGAGATCGACAGCGAACTCTTCTTCTCGAACATCACCCCGGCGTTCCGCCGCGACCTGAACCGTTTCCAGCCGTTCGGCCCCGGCAACCCCGCACCGGTATTCGTCACGCGGGGCGTGGTCAGCCACGGCGAAACGAAGCTCGTCGGCGCCGACTGCGAGCACCTGCGCATGGACCTGATGCAGCGCCAGAAACCCAACACGACGATTCAGACGATCGCCTTCCAGCAGCCGACCCACTACGAGTGGATCCGCGCGGGACATCCGATCGACGTCTGCTATCAGATCGTAGAGAACCACTACCGGGGCTCGGTTTCGGTACAGCTCCGCATCAAGGACATCAAACCCCTGCGGAGCAAGCAATAATACGGCCGGCAACATCCGTAAAAACCGGAGCTTTCAGGCTCCGGTTTTTTACGGATCCCGCCCGACGACACCGGCGGCGGCATTCCGTCCGAACCACTCCTTCCCGCTCCCGAAACGAAAAAATCCGATACAACAAAGTCGGGTTTTAGTTTCTAATTATTAGAAAAATCACTACATTTGACACAAAATAGTAATTGTTAGACCTTTTCTACCCAATATGAGTAAACCCTTCAAGCGTTATCTCGTCACCTCGGCACTGCCCTACGCCAACGGCCCGGTACACATCGGCCACCTGGCGGGCGTCTATATCCCGTCGGACATCTACACGCGCTACCTGCGCCTGAAAGGATACGACGTGATCTCGGTCTGCGGCAGCGACGAGCACGGCGTGCCCATCACCATCAAGGCCCGCAAAGAGGGCGTCACGCCCCAGCAGATCGTCGATCGCTATCACCAGTTGATTAAATCGTCGTTCGAAGGGCTCGGCATGTCGTTCGACATCTACTCGCGCACCTCGTCGAAGACCCACGCCGCGACAGCGTCGGAGTTCTTCCGCAAGCTCTACGACGAAGGCAAATTCATCGAGCGGACCTCGGAGCAATACTACGACGAGGAAACCCAGACGTTCCTCGCCGACCGCTATATCGTGGGCACCTGCCCCCGCTGCGGCAACGACCGCGCCTACGGCGACCAATGCGAAAAATGCGGATCGACCCTTTCGCCGGACGAACTGATCAACCCGCACAGCGCCGTATCGGGTTCCGTACCCGTGAAACGCGCCACCAAGCACTGGTATCTGCCGTTGGACCAATACGAGGGTTTCCTGCGCGAATGGATCCTCGAAGGGCACAAAGAGTGGAAAACCAACGTCTATGGGCAATGCAAGAGCTGGCTCGACGGCGGTCTGCAACCGCGTGCGGTGAGCCGTGACCTGGACTGGGGCATTCCCGTACCGGTCGAAGGGGCCGAAGGCAAGGTGCTCTACGTCTGGTTCGACGCGCCGATCGGCTACATCTCGGCGACCAAGGACCTGACGCCCGACTGGGAGAAATACTGGAAGGACGAAGAGACCAAAATGGTGCACTTCATCGGCAAGGACAACATCGTCTTCCACTGCATCGTCTTCCCGGCCATGCTCAAGGCGCACGGCGGCTACATCCTGCCTGAAAACGTCCCTGCCAACGAATTTCTGAACCTCGAGGGCGAAAAGATCTCGACCTCGCGCAACTGGGCCGTCTGGCTGCACGAATACCTGGCCGACTTCCCCGGCAAGGAGGACGTGCTGCGCTACGTGCTCTGCGCGAACGCCCCCGAAACCAAGGACAACGACTTCACCTGGAAGGACTTCCAAGCCCGTAACAACAACGAGCTGGTAGCCGTGCTGGGCAACTTCGTAAACCGGGCTTTAGTCCTGACACACAAATACTTCGACGGTGCAGTGCCCGCCTGCGGCGCACTGACGGACTACGACCGCGAAACGCTTCGGGAACTCTCCGGCGCGAAGGAAGCCCTCGAAAACAACATCGAAAACTACCGGTTCCGCGAAGCCTTGAAGGAGGCGATGAACATCGCACGTCTGGGCAATAAATACCTGGCCGACACCGAACCGTGGAAACTCATCAAAACCGATCCCGAACGGGTCAAGACGATCCTGAACATCGCTTTGCAGATCACCGCAAACCTCTCGATCGCCATCGAACCGTTCATGCCCTTCTCGGCGAAGAAGATCGTCGGGATGTTGCAGGCAGGACCCTTCGGCTGGGAGAAACTGGGCAGCACCGACCTGCTCGCTGCCGGACATCGGATCGGCGAAGCCGTGCTTCTCTTCGAAAAGATCGAGGACGACGTAATCCAACGCCAGCTCGACAAGTTGGCGGCGACCAAAGCGGCGAATGCTTCGGCCGAAGCAGCACAACACGTTGAAGATCAAAAGGAAACGACGACTTTCGACGATTTTCAAAAGATGGATATCCGTGTTTCGACGATCCTCGCCGCTGAAAAAGTCGCCAAGACGAAAAAGCTGTTGAAACTGACCGTCGATACGGGCATCGACAAGCGCGAAATCGTTTCGGGCATTGCCGAATACTACACACCCGAAGAACTCGTCGGGAAACAGGTACTCGTACTGGTGAATCTGGAACCGCGCGAACTGAAGGGCATCCTCTCCCGTGGCATGATTCTGATGGCCCAGGACGCTTCGGGCAAATTAAGGCTGTTACAACCTGACGATCAGACAAATCCGGGTGCGACAGTCGGATAATAAAGATATTTCTTGAACAAAAGATACAACCTTTAATATTAAAAAACAATGGAGAACATCGATTGGGGCTCTCTCGGCTTCAACTACATGAAGACCGATTTCAATGCCCGCTATACTTGCACGGACGGCAAGTGGAGCGAAATGGAAATTACAAGCGACGAGTACATCAACATGCACATGTCGGCATCCTGCCTTCACTACGGCACGGCTCTTTTCGAGGGCTTGAAAGCCTTCCGGGGCGCTGACGGCAAAGTACGTCTGTTCCGCGTCGAAGAGAATGCAAAACGCTTGCAGTCGTCGGCAAAACGCCTCTGCCTGCCCGTACCGACGATCGATATGATCGTCAAAGCCTGCGTAGAAGTGGTTAAGCGCAACGAGCGTTTCATCCCGCCCTACGGCACCGGCGCATCGTTCTACCTGCGTCCCGTTATGTTCGGAACGACGGCAGGACTGGGTGTAAAACCCTCCAAGGATGCTTTGCTGGTGGTTTACGGCTCGCCCGTAGGCGCTTACTTCAAAGGCGGCATCAAGCCGATGAAGGTCGCAATCGACCGCGAACAGGACCGTGCTGCTCCACGTGGAACAGGCGACGTGAAGGTGGGCGGTAACTATGCAGCCAGCCTTATGTCGGGCGAGCACGGACACGAGCTCGGCTATGCGAGCATCATGTACCTCGACGCAACCGAACACAAATACATCGAAGAGTGCGGTGCAGCCAACTTCTTCGGCATCAAGAACAACACGTATATCACGCCGAAGTCGAACTCCGTACTTCCGTCGATCACTAACAAGAGCCTCCGTCAATTGGCTCAAGACCTGGGTCTGAAGGTCGAGGAGCGTCATATTCCGGTGGACGAACTCCCGACTTTCGAGGAGTGCGGCGCTTGCGGTACGGCAGCTGTCATCTCGCCGATCGGCAGCATTTACGACATGGACACGAAGCAAACCTACACCTACGGCGACGAAGTAGGCAAGGTTTCTCTGCAACTCTATACGCTTTTGCAGGACATCCAGTACGGCCGCACCGAAGACAAACACAACTGGTGCACGATCGTCATGTAATCGACGCCTGCAAAACTCAAGAAAAAGGATGTTCCACGTGGAACATCCTTTTTTCTTACTGCATATTTTCTTTGCCACCACTTACAAACAGCCGTAAAAAAATCGGGAATAGCCGCAGCTACTCCCGATATAAAAGATAGAAAAATACAATCGCACAATTTATCGACCGATCTTAATCCGCATTGATAAACGACAAATACATCCAAAAACGATTGTCAAATTTGGGAACATAGCGGTTAAACTGCATTACCCGATACTTTACCGACCGAATTTCACCAGCAACACATTCACATCCGCCGGAGAAACTCCGGGAATACGGGAAGCCTGCCCTATCGTCGCAGGTCGGATTCGGGTGAGTTTCTGCCGGGCTTCGATCGTCAGGGCATTCATCGAATGGAAATCGAAATCGGCCGGGATACGGATATTCTCCAGGCGATGCAATTTGTCGGCAATGAATTTCTCCCGTTCGATATACCCCTTGTACTTGATTTGGATCTCGGCTTCCTCGACGACCTCGGCATCCATCTCCTGCTCGCGCAGAAAATCGCCGAGCTTCGGTAAAACACCCGAGAGCAGATCGAAGGTCACATTGTTACGCATCAACAAGTCGTGCAGTTTCCGACCTTGCGAAATCGCGTCGCAACCGAGCGATTTCAAACAGTCGTTAATTTCGTCCGGTTTGACACTCAGTCCGCGAGCGAATGCTACGAGCGATTCTACGAGTCGATTTTTTTTGCAGAAACTATCGTACCTTTTTTGCGAAATCAGCCCGATTTTATATCCGATCGGAGTCAATCGAATGTCGGCATTATCCTGCCGCAAGAGAATCCGATACTCGGCACGCGAAGTGAACATACGATAAGGCTCATCCACCCCTTTGGTCACCAGGTCGTCGATCAATACCCCGATGTAGGCTTCGTCGCGTGCCAATACCAGCGGTTCCTCCCCCATCCTGCGGCGATGCGCATTGATACCGGCCATCACCCCCTGCGCCCCGGCCTCTTCATAGCCGGTCGTCCCGTTGATCTGGCCGGCGAAATAGAGTCCGTCCACCAGCTTGGTTTCGAGCGAATGGTGCAGTTGCGTCGGCAGGAAATAGTCGTACTCGATCGCATAACCCGGACGGAAAATATGCAGATCTTCGAACCCCTCGATGGCGTGCAATGCCTCCCACTGAATGTCCCAGGGCAACGACGAGGAGAACCCGTTCAGATAATATTCGTTGGTCGAACGACCCTCCGGCTCGAGAAAAAGCTGGTGCTGGTCCTTATCGGCGAATGTGTTGAGCTTGTCCTCGATACTCGGGCAATAACGGGGACCGATCCCCCGGATCGTACCGTTGAAAAGCGGCGAATCGCCGAAACCCTTCCGCAGAATGTCATGCACCTTCTTCGAAGTATAGACCAAAAAGCACGGAAGCTGATTCTGCACCGGATGCGTATCGGCGGAAAAGGAAAATTTCGAGGGATTTTCATCCCCGTATTGCGGTTCCAGAATTTCGAAATTGATCGTCCGCGCATCGAGTCGTGCAGGGGTCCCGGTCTTCATCCGGCCGGCTTCGAAACCCATCGCCACGAGCGATTCGGTCACTCCGTGCGAAGCCGAATCCCCCGCACGGCCGCCCTCGGCGTGTGAACGACCGCAATACATCACCCCCGCCAGAAACGTCCCGGCAGTCAGGATCACACAGTCGGCCGAGAACTCCACCCCCATCTGTGTCCGAATCCCGCGCACTTGCGGCCGACCCTCCTCCGCAGGCCGCTGCCCGAAGAGCAGTTCGACCGCAGTGTCCTGCCAAAGATAGAGGTTGGGGGTATTCTCCAGCGTACGCCGCCATTCGGCCGAGAAACGCGACTTATCGCACTGGGCCCGGGGACTCCACATCGCCGCCCCTTTCGAGCGGTTGAGCATGCGGAACTGGACAGCCGTAAGGTCGGTAATCCGCCCCATCTGCCCCCCTAAAGCATCTATCTCTCTGACTATCTGCCCTTTAGCAACACCGCCTACGGCCGGATTACAAGACATATCGGCCAACTTGGTCATGTCCATCGTCACGAGCAGCGTGCGGGAGCCGAGCCGCGCTGCCGCCGAAGCCGCCTCGCAGCCGGCATGACCGCCGCCGACCACGATGATATCGTAATGTAAAACCATATCTCCTTTTCCATGAATTGCGGAAAACACCGCCGCCCGTCAATCCGACGACCGACCGCCGCACGGCAAAGATACGAACAAAGTCGCTTATCCGAAAAAACCGAAACCGCACGCAACGGCAACTTTCGCCCAGCTATCCGCCGTCCGACGGCGAAAGTCGGATCGAAAACGGCAACCTCGCGGCAAAACGTCGCCGCAGCGCCGAAAAGATCGGCAAGCACGGGCTGTCCCGCCAAAAACGGATTCTCCCCGCTTCCGGCACACTCCGGCGACCCGCACCGAACCTTGCCGGCATTTTTCCCGCAAAAATAAACTTCTCTCCGGCAAAGAGCCGACAATCCATGCCGCCCATTCCGGAAAAATACAAACGATTAAAGGGTTGCGGACACAACCAACGGCCGGATCCGTCCCCGCACGGCGGAAACGCCTCCTCCGAAAGCCGAATCTTCGCAGTCCACCTTTCCCGGCTACCGATTCGCCGCGCAGCGGACCCGATCGACAGCCCCCACAACTGCTGCCGCAGCCACCGCAGCCGGCACTTCCCGCAAGCGAATTCGTCCGCTTCAGTCCCAACGAAGGAAAACGCGATCATAACGTCCTTTTTGGAGGCGCAGCGACCCGAATCTCCCTCCGAAGAAAGGATTTAAGAGAGAGTCGGCATTACAGACACGGACTCCGGCCGCGAACGAACGACCGTCGAATGACGGACATTGAAATATACGATTGCCGGGGAAAATCCATCTTTTTTCGGGAACCGGTTCCAAACAAAAGACGAATCCGCCCATAAACCGCCGTTTCAGCGTCTTTAACGGTCCATTCCGCCGTCGGAACAGAACCGACCGTTATGGTATATTCGAACGATTTTAAGGAGCATTCAGCGTAAAATACATCCTTTCGTGAAAGAGTTCGCAACCCTGCGGCCGGCTCCCTCTGCAAACCGTCTTTTCAGCACCTTGAGCCGCCCATCCCGCCGTCGGGAAAGAACCGACCGTATGATATATTCGAACGATTTTACCGGGATATTTCAGGCATTAAAAATAAATCCCTGTACCGGGAAAGGGACCCGCAACTCCGCGACCGGATTCCCTCGCAAAGCCCTATTTCAGCCCTTTGGACAGCTCATCCCACTGTCGGAGGTAGCGATCCTCCTTGCGGTGCATTTGAGCGTTCGCACGGGGTGTCTTATCCTTCTGTCCGCACAGATGGAGCAAACCGTGCACCACCACGCGGCGCATTTCGGTCAGCTTCGCGGCGCCGTATTCGCGTGCATTGTCCGCAACGGTTTCCACGTCGATGAAAATGTCGCCCGACACGATCCGGGCGCCCTTGCGGTCGCTGTAATCGAACGTGATGACGTCGGTATAGTAGTCGTGCCCGAGGAACTGCCGGTTCATCTCCAGCAGGCGGGCCGCCGAGCAAAAAATATAGGTCACATCCCCCAGTTCATACCCCTCTTCCCGGGCTACGCGGTCCAGCCACGCGGCCGTGAGCCGTTTCTGCGGCAGGCGATAGGTACAGTCATCGGTATAATAGCGTACGGCCATAGACGGTTATTTTTTGAAGCAATCCGAAGCACGCATCTGTACTTTGGGCGACGGTCCGTAAATACCGAACACCATCTTGTACTCGGGCTGCATGGTCATCACATCGACCCCCGACCCGATCGTTCCGATCTGCTGGTTGCGGGCCACCTTGTCGTCCTTGCCCACCGTCACGGAATTGAGGTTGGCATACGAAGAGATGTATTCGCCGTGGGCTATATAGACGTCGTATTTATTGGTGATCCGGTTGCGTTTCACCTCGACGACCTTGCCTTCGTAGATCGAAATCACCTGCGCCCCCTTCGGCCCCGCGATCTCGGCCATATTGCCCTTGTAGCGCTTCACCCCGCCGCCGACCACCGGCAGCCGCAGATTTCGAAGTCTTCGCCGTAAAGGTGTTGCCCTCCTTGTTACCCCGGGTCAGCTTGCGCAGCTCGTCGATCGCCACGTCGAGCCGTTGCTCGCGGGCGATTTTCTGTTGCAGGGCAGCTTTTTCCTTCTTGGAGAGCTGCTTGATGTTGGCACGCGCCGCCTGCGAATCTTTCTGCAGGCGGGTCCGCTGCGTGGTCAGGCTGCGCTTCACCGAATCCAGCGCCCGCTGCTGCCCGGTCAGCCGGGTCCGCTCGACGGACACCTGCTCCGAAAGCGTCACGATCTGCTCCATCTGCCGTTCCCGCATGGCCGCCACCTCCCGCAGATTGGTGATGCGGCGGGCCACCTGATTGAAGTCGCTCGAAGAGAAGAGGTAGGTCAGATAATTGTTGTGTTTGTAGTTGCGGTATGCCTCGCGCACCATCTCGGCATAGCGCCGTTTATGGGCGTCGAGCGATGCCGACAGCCCCCGGGCCACGCTGTCCGTACGGGCCACCTCGACCTCGAGCTTACGGGCATCCCGCTCCGTCACGTCGAGCAGCTGGTTGCGCGAATCGATCTGACGGGCCAGACGGCGCACCGTCTCCTCGGCCGAGGCACGTCCCTTCTTGAGCTTCGAAATCTCCTGTTCCTCCCGGGCGATCTGCTTTTCGAGGTCGGCGATCAACCGTTTCTGCGCCGCGATCTGCTGGTCGGTATTCTGGGCCGCAAGCGACCCTGCACCAAGTAGAAGGAAAAGAAACAAAACGACCTTCGGCAAACGGATACACAGCGTGCGGACCGACTCCGCCCGCTGCGGGAAACGATACGAATGGTTCAAGGCTTGTCGCATAGTCAGGGCTTGGATTTGAGTTGCCGGATACGCTCTTCGATCGCCCGGGGATCGTCATATCCCTTCTCCAGCGCTTTGCGCCAGTAGGTTTCGGCCATGAACTTCTCCCCGAGAGCCGCCAGGATGTCCCCGTAATGCAGGTAGAGTTCCGGATTCTCGCTGCGGTCGAAAGAGATCGCCTGCTGCATCGTTCGACGAGCCTCCTGCAGCCGTCCAAGACGGAACAGCACCCAGGCATAGGTATCCAGCAGCGTGGCGTTGTTGCCGTCCAGCTCCACCGCACGGGCTGCCATGGCAAAGGCCCGGTCGAGCTGACGGGGATCCCGGGACGATTCGCTTATAAAATAGGCGTAGTTATTGAGCACCATCGGGTTATCGTAGTAATAATGCAGCGAACGGTCGTAAGCCTCGAAACACCGGCGGCGGTATTTGTCCCGTTCCGAGTCCTTCCGTCCGGCCTCCTCCATCTGGTGATAAGCGTCGCCGATATATCCCCACACGGCTCCGCGCAGGGAGTCCGCATCAGCATATTTGAGGGCTTTTTTATAGCTGCCGATCGATTGCGACAACTTTCCGGTATACCCCTGGGCGTGTCCCTTGCGGGCATACAGCTCGGTATTTCCAGGGAAAACCTCGAGCGCCCGGTCGATATACAGATAAACCGAATCGAGCCGCTTGCGGTAAGTTTCGATGTCGATCACCGCACGGTAATAGTCCAACTGGGGAGGCCGGTCGGCCAGATGCAGCTTGTAGAGGGTCAGCGCCTGCTCCAGCTCCCCGGCATTGATCAGGTGCTGCGCATACAGTTCGACGACGTCCTTATCGTCGGGATAGCGGATCGCAAGCGTCGAAATCAAGTCGTTGAGCTGAAAGAAGTTGTCCCGGTAAAAACGGACGTCGAGCGTCAGCTGCCGGAAAATGCGGACCTTTTCCGACAAGGGGAGCTCGTCGATTTCGAAAAGCCTTTTCGACACGGCCAGATAAGCATGCGAATCGTTGCGCTTGTTGTAGAATTCGGCGAGCGAAGCCAGCGCCGGGACATTCATGGAGTCGATCTCCAACGCCCGGTTATACTCGGCTATGGCCAACGAATCCTGTTTGGCAGCACCGTACAGGTCGGCCAGAATCACGTGGTTTTCCGCTTCGTAAGGAATCGCCTCGGCCATCTCCCTGGCTTCGGCCAGCGCACGGTCCAACTGCCCCGTGCGAATCAGCAACTGGCGTTTCATCGCCCCCAACAAAGGCATTTTACCGAAACGCATCTCGGCCGAATCGAGCATATCGATCGCCGAATAGGGCATCCCGGCCTGCTGGTACAGGATCGCCAGAATACGAATGTTGTCGGGATTGGTCGGGTCGAGCGCCGAAAGCCGCACGAACAGCGGACGCGCCTTGTCGAGTTCTCCCTCGGCAAGCAGCTTTTGCCCGTAAAGCTGCCCGTACCACTTGTTGAGCGAGTCCAGCCGGTAAGCACGCCGTGCCCACGCCGTACCCTGCGGATCGCCGTCGGGAGTCACCGAAGAGAGGCGGAACCAGGCCGGAGCATACGCGGAATCGAGCTCCAGGGCCTGCAGGAACAGTGCCCGAGCCGCCAGGGTGTCCTCTCCGATCAGGAGTTTTTTCACACCTTCGGTATAGTATTCGGTCGGTCGCAGCGAGTCGGGCCACGAGGCCTCCGCCGCAGGTGCGGGCAACGCCTCTCCCTGCGGGACGAACCCCGTGGAGAAAGCCGTGCAGAGCACCAGAATCGCAAGCATCCGCTTCATTGAAATCGTTGAGTTTGTATCTTCGTTCTTCGCCGGAAGAGTGCAATGGACAGACGCAACCCCTCCCTTCGTCTGTCGGGAAAACGTCGGACAACCGCTTTTCGTATTCCCGCGAACGATACGGCACTTCATCCCCGGAACATCCCGGCATCCGGCGGGCGATTGCCGCTCCCCGACCCGGGGAGCGTACCGCAGCGCCTAAAGCACCGTATCGAACTGATGCAGGAACCGCACGTCGTTCTCGAAATAGAGCCGCAGGTCCTTCACGCCGTATTTGAGCATGGCGATACGCTCGACCCCCATGCCGAACGCGAACCCGGAATATTTCTTCGAATCGATTCCATTGGCCTCAAGCACATTGGGATCGACCATGCCGCAGCCCATGATCTCCAGCCAACCCGTGCCCTTGCAGACGTTGCAGCCCTTGCCGCCGCAGAGGTTGCACGACACATCGACCTCGGCCGACGGTTCGGTGAAGGGAAAGTACGAGGGGCGCATGCGGATCGTGGCGTTCTCGCCGAAAACCTCCTTGGCGAAGTAGAGGATCGACTGTTTCAGATCGGCGAACGACACGCCCTCGTCGATATAGAGTCCCTCGATCTGGTGGAAGATGCAGTGTGCGCGGTAAGAAATCGCTTCGTTGCGGAAAACGCGGCCCGGGCAGATCACCCGGATCGGCGGCTTCTGCCGCTCCATCGTCCGCACCTGAATCGACGAGGTGTGGGTCCGCAGTAGCACGTCGGGGTTCTTGGCGATAAAGAACGTATCCTGCATGTCGCGGGCCGGATGCTCGGGCGGAAAGTTGAGCGCCGAGAAGACATGCCAGTCGTCCTCGATCTCGGGACCCTCGGCCACCGTATAGCCCAGCCGCGAGAATACCTCGACGATCTGGTTGGTCACCAGCGAAATGGGATGACGCGAACCCAGCTCCTCCGCAGAACCGGGACGGCTCATGTCGGGAATCCGCTGCGAGGAGTCCCCGGCGGCGTCCGCAAGTTGCCCCCGCAGGGCGTTGATCCGCTCCTGCGTCCGGTTCTTAAGGTTGTTGAGCTTCTGGCCGAACTCCCGTTTCAGCTCGGGCGCCACGCTCTTGAACTCCTCCATAAGGGCCGTCAGCTCGCCTTTTTTCCCCAGCATCCGGATTCGGAAATCCTCGATCTCGGCCGCAGCTTTGGGTTTGAATGCCTCCACCCGTTCGAGCAGCTCGTTGATTTTATCGTTCATAACCTAAAGTTTACGCTTTATTTTGTACTTTTACGCACGGTTTAATAGGCAAAGTTAATAAAAATATCAGGATATGAAGCGGAAAATCCTCTCTTTTCTCGCGGCGGGAATGCTTTTCACCCTTCCGGCAGCGGCCCAGAGCGTCGGGGTGGTCATGAGCGGCGGCGGAGCCAAAGGACTTTACCATATCGGCGTATTGCAGGCACTCGAAGAGAGCGGCATTCCGATCGACTACGTGTCGGGAACCTCGATGGGTTCGATCATCGCGGGCATGTACGCCGCAGGATATTCCCCCGAAGAGATGCGCCGGATCGTCGCTTCGGGTGTGGTCAAACAGTGGGTTTCGGGGCGCATCGACCCCAGCTACCTGCCCTACTACCGCCGCAATACCGGCACCCCGATCTTCCTCTCGATCCGCCTCAACATGAAGGACCACCCGGACGACCCCAACGCGAGCCGTTTCCGCCTGCCTTCGTACCTGATCTCCTCGAATCAGATCGACCTGGCCCTCGCCGACCTGTTCGGCCCGGCCACGACAGCTTCCCGGCGGGACTTCGACAGCCTGATGGTGCCGTTCCTCTGCGTGGCGAGCGATATGAACACCCGCCGTCCGGTGGTGCTGCGCAAGGGCGACATGGGCGAAGCGATCCGTTCGTCGATGTCCATTCCGCTGGCGTTCAAACCCATGAAAATCGACACGATGCTACTCTACGACGGCGGCATCTACGACAACTTCCCCTGGGAACCCCTCGACAAGGAGTTCCATCCCGATTTCCTGATCGGCAGCAAATGCACGTCGGGAAACAACGACATCACGGAGAACAGTTCGCTCGTCGATCAAGCCTTCTCGCTGGCCATGAACAAGACCAACTACGACATGCCCGAAGGACGCAGCCTGATGATCAACCGGGCCGTCAATGTCAGCATGCTCGATTTCAACAGCGCCGACTCGATCATCGAAGCGGGCTACCGCGACGCACTGGCCCGGATTCCGGCCCTGCGGGAGAAAATCCACCGCACCGTCACGCCCGAAGAGATCCGCACCAAGCGGGCGGCTTTCCGCGAAAAGTGTCCCCCGATCATCTTCGACGACTACGAGTTCGAAGGACTCACCCATGCACAAACGGCCTATGTACGCGACGTCATGCGGCTGGACGACACCTACGACGGACGGCAGCGGCAGATGAGTTTCCCCGAATTCCGCGACGACTTCTTCTCCGTCATAGGCAACGACGAATTTTCGGTCGAATACCCCGAATTCCGGTACGACCCGCTGCGGGAACGGTATTCGGTCAAGCTGAAGATGTCCGCACGCGAAAACCTCCGGTTCCTGATCGGCGGCAACATCTCCTCGACGGCTTTCAACCAGGCATTCATCGGTTTCGACTACCACACGATCCGCCGCGTGTCGCAATGGGCTTTCGCCGGTATTTACATCGGCCCTACCTATGCGACCGGTTCGCTGGGCGGGCGCACGGACTTCTACCTTTGGAAACCCTTCTCGCTCGACTATTCCTACAATTTCGAAGTCCTGAACCTGCGGCACGGCAACTTCGGCAACCTCACGCCGATCGATAACACCGAATCGGTCAAGAACAACCAGGGATTCCTCTCCATCGGACTCACCATGCCTCTGACACACAACAGCCTGGCATCGCTGCGGTTCAACGGAGGACAACAAGCCTACCGCTACGACGCCCCCTTTCCCGACACGGATCCCGACACCGACCTGACGCGCTTCTCCTTCTTCAGCACCAAACTGGATATCGCCCGCAACACGCTCGACAAGATTCTCTACCCGCGCCGGGGGTCCGAAATATCCCTCTCGGGCATCTACATCACGGGGCGCGAACGGTACAAACCCGCCGAATTCGGACGTAAGCGAAGTTTCAATGCCCACCGCGAATGGTTCGGCGCCAAATTCCAGTGGAACCGCTATTTCGACCTGCCCGGCTGCAAATGGTTCTCGTTCGGATTCAACATCGACGCCGTCTGGACCACGCACCCCCGGTTCCAGACCGAAACGGCTACATTGATGTCGCTGCCGGCCTATCAGCCCGTCGTACACTCCCAGATGGCTTTCATGCCCGACTACCGGGCGAAAAACTTCCTGGCCGGCGGTCTGATGCCCACTTTCGATCTGCTGCCCAATTTCTTCCTGCGCACGGGATTTTATGCCATGTACCGCGACAACCGGGGGCTGCCCGGCGAAAAGATGCAATACATCACCGAAGCCTCGTTCGTCTATCACACGCCCATCGGACCGGTCAGCCTGTCGCTCACCAAATACGACCTGAAGAGCTGGCACAATATGTACCTCACTTTCAACTTCGGCTACGCGATCTTCGCTCCCAGCGGGCATTTCTATTGATTATTTCCCAGTCGCCCTATTCCCGAAAGGCCGTACGCAAAGCATCCGGTAAAAACTCAAACGGGTCAAACCGGAAACAGAAAATCCGCCTTGCCGCATGATGCAAGTCGAATCATAAAATAAAGAGGGCTGCGCAATGCAGTCCTCTTTTTTTATAATG